>PDWI01000076.1_pt1 | contig 124932 bp, 104 predicted proteins | sample 1430891 | NCBI WGS metagenome assembly PDWI01 (sample SAMN01162508, study PRJNA174530) | Oral metagenome, whole genome shotgun sequencing project. | biome: Marine environment; feature: Marine mammal; material: Swab sample of the gingival sulcus; isolation source: swab sample of gingival sulcus...
TTCTGGTAATATGGAAGACATTGATGGTTTCCTGGAAAGTGCAGAGGCACTACCAAAACCGGTAAGGAGTGAACTGATGACATTTGCAGAAAAGCTTGAAGCGAGAGGCGAGGCAAGAGGCGAAGCGAGGGGCGAAGCAAGAGGCGAAGCAAGAGGCGAAGCTCGCGGGAAGATTGAAGGAAAGGTAGTCTCATTGGAAAAACTGATAACACTGAAGTTTGGGGAGTGCCCGGAGGCAATCAGACAACGGCTTAAGAACGCAACTGACTCAGAGCTGGATCACTGGCTGGAGCAAATATTGACAGCAAACTCGGTAGAAACGCTTTTTCAGTAGGCCTGCCCAATACTTTTTCCGAACCCGCCAGGTGCATTACCCCTCGGGGAACCCGTCTGTCGAGCTTCTTCTTCAATTTCGCAACCAGGTCGGAATGGTATTTCATCGCCCCAACCCGCTGCCCGTTTCCATTCGCGGCAATATTCTGTTCGGCCACAAGTTCATGGCCTGAGTAGCAAGCCTTCCCACCGGGAGCAGGATGAGATCGTCGAGCAGTCATTACACCTGCCAACGCTCCGGCCTGGTCAATTCTGCCTTACAGTTTTACACTGCCTTTTTTATTTACCGGGAAACAAAAAAAAAAAGCATTTGACATTCAACCCGGCTCGAAGGTGTACAATCAGCGCAACATAACCGCTATAGCGGCAATCAATCGTTATGCTTGACTGACTTACTATCCGTGCTGACATTTACAGGAGTGGCAATGATGGACTTTATTAATCACTTTATCGATCTCTTCCTCAAATCCGCGCCGTGGCTTTTGCTGGGGTTGTTTATTGCCGGGCAGATCAAACAGCTTATTCCCGATAGCTGGGTAAAGAAGCAGCTCGGCCAGGGTAACCGGATTTTTCGGGCTGCGTTAATCGGTGCTCCTTTGCCACTCTGCTCCTGTGGCGTGATTCCCACCGCCATGGCGGTAAGGCGAGCTGGCGCGAGCAAAGCCAGCACCGCCAGCTTTCTTGTGGCAACACCGGAAACCGGAGTTGACTCACTGTCTGTTACCTATTCCCTGATGGGGCCTGTAATGGCTATCGCCCGCCCCATCTCTGCCATTATCAGTGCCGTTATTACCGGCAACCTGGTCAAGGCCTTTGTCGAGGAAACACCGCCAACCACGCCTGAAACCCACTCATCCTGTTGTGGCAGTAAAAGCAAGGTCGAGCTGACGGTGATGGAAAAATTTGTCAGTGGCCTCAAGTATGGCTTCGGTCAGCTTCTGGGTGATTTTCTTAACTGGTTAATGGTGGGCCTGATCGTCGCCGCATTAATTCAGGCTTTCGTGTCCGGCGACTGGCTGGCTCAATATGGCTCCGGCCCCCTCGGTATGATGTTGATGGTAATGATCGCCATCCCCATGTATGTCTGCGCCACCGCCTCTACCCCCATTGCTGCCGGTCTTATGCTGGGTGGGGTGTCGCCAGGGGCAGCTCTGGTCTTTATGCTGGCAGGCCCGGCCACCAACATTGCCACCATGGCGGTTGTCCGCCAGGAACTGGGAAACAGGGCACTGGCCGCCTATCTGGCTGGCGTTGTCGGGTCAGCGCTGATCATGGGGCTGGCTCTGGATGCACTGGCAAGCCACTATGGCTGGCAGCTTGTGGTCAGTACGGGGGCGCAGGAACATACCGGTATGCTGACTGTTTTATCCGGGATTGCCCTGGCCTTGCTGATCATTTATCAGTACGGCAAAAAATTACCTGATCGATTCAAGCCAAACCGGGTTGCCTCGTAGCCCGCATCTTCAGTAATTCAGCAAGCCCTGGCTGTCAGGCATTACGACTGATGGCCTATTGTTTCATTTCCTGACCAATGCTAGCCTTCAGCAGGTTAAGGCTTGAATAAAGATTATTGCAAGCGCCACTGCATCAAACAAATCAAACAAAAATAAAAAGGATAAATCCAATGATCTACCACCCTCCCGGACACCCTGAATCTGTCGTCTCTTTCAAAAGCCGATATGGCAATTATATCGGCGGTGAGTGGGTTGCTCCCAAACAAGGCCGTTATTTTGAAAACATCAGCCCGGTGACGGGTCACGTCTTTTGCGAAGTGCCACGCTCATCACTTGCTGACATCGAACTGGCACTGGATGCCGCTCACGCTGCAAGAGAAGCTTTCGGCAAGACATCGGTGACTGAACGCTCCAACATGCTGCTCAAAATCGCGGACAGAATCGAGCAAAACCTGGAAATGCTGGCGGTCGCTGAAACCTGGGATAATGGTAAAGGTGTCAGAGAAACACTGGCTGCCGATATTCCACTGACGGTGGATCACTTCCGATACTTTGCGGGCTGCATCAGAGCCCAGGAAGGCTCTGCCGCAGAGCTTGATAAAAATACCGTTTCCTACCATTTCCATGAACCACTGGGTGTGGTCGGGCAAATCATTCCGTGGAACTTCCCTATCCTGATGGCCGCCTGGAAGCTGGGGCCGGCACTGGCAGCCGGTAACTGCGTGGTACTGAAACCGGCAGAGCAAACACCTGCCTCCATACTGGTATTAATGGAGTTGATTGGTGACCTGATTCCACCAGGTGTGGTAAATATCGTAAATGGCTTCGGCACCGAAGCCGGTGAAGCATTGGCGACCAGTACCCGAGTGGCTAAAATCGCCTTTACAGGCTCAACGGCTATCGGTCAGAAAATTCTGAAAAATGCCGCTGACAGCCTTATTCCATCTACCGTTGAGCTTGGCGGCAAGTCGCCCAATATTTACTTTGAAGATGTGATGCAACAACAGGACAGCTACGTCAGCAAGGCTGTAGAAGGTCTGGTTCTGGCCTTTTTCAACCAGGGCGAGGTCTGCACCTGCCCGTCCAGGGCACTGATCCATGAAAGCATTTACCCCGAATTTATCAAGATGGTGATTGATAGAACCAACACCATCATACGTGGCAACCCGCTCGACACGGAAACCCAGGTTGGCGCCCAGGCTTCCGGTGAGCAGTTCGAGAAAATCATGGGTTATATGGATATTGGCCGCAAAGAAGGCGTTGAGTTTCTGACTGGCGGTCAGGCGGAAACCATGTCGGGTGACCTCGCCAACGGCTTCTATGTGCAGCCGACACTGATGAAAGGCACCAATGACATGCGTGTTTTCCAGGAAGAGATTTTCGGCCCTGTGGTCGGTGTTACTACCTTCAAAACGGACGAAGAAGCACTGCACCTGGCGAACGACACCATCTACGGGCTGGGTGCGGGTGTATGGACTCGCGACATTAACCGGGCCTATAAAATGGGGCGGGGAATTCAGGCAGGCCGCATCTGGACAAATTGCTATCACGCCTACCCGGCACACGCTGCGTTCGGCGGATACAAGAAATCCGGTATCGGGCGTGAAACCCATAAAGTCGCTTTGGAACATTATCAGCAAACCAAGAACCTGCTGATCAGTCACGACGTGAATCCATTGGGCTTTTTCTAGCGATTAGCGATTGGCCGGAACTTCACGTCTGCAATATCGAACGCATTGCCAGACATAGCACCAAACGCAGTATCGAACCCGGGGATAGTATCCGGCTTCAGGGCCTCCCTGAACCGGGTACCCCTGCTTTTCAGAAGTTGTTTGCCATTCTCAGCAGAGCAAACGACACGACATCATGGCATCTGATCATATTGCTGACGAATATTCACCGCAATGCTGTCGTACAACTCCTTCAGATCGGCATTCATGGTTTTCAGTGCATCCTTGCTGCGAATAAAGTAAGGTGCCCTGATTCCGTGATACTCCACATCTTTACCTGCTCGCTGGAAAAAAAGACCGGATCTTTTCAACAGCCGGGGCAAAAAGGGTTCCATCATGGCAAAAACCTCCCCCCGCCCGGATACTTCGGTCAGTGCGGTTGCCCCCAGAAAAGCCGCAACCGAAATCAATGGAAAGGTACGCTGTTCACGTTGTGAATATTCCGCAGAATCCTGCTTGCCCAGGGGTGTTTCCGACTCCCCGGTACGACGACGAAATGCGCCATCCACGGCCAGTCGTGATATTTCACAGACTCTGGTTCGATCCAGATCAAGAGATCCAATCAATGCCTGATCCAGAGTGTCAGGGCAAAATTTTTCAAACGGCATCTGCCCCTGCTCGGCACCGAGCACCAGGCGCGCACACCCGGCCGCCCGGCCAGTGCTTTTGTGGGTAATCAGACAGTGCAATGATCTGTCATCAAACTGATCAGACTCCTGTTCATCAGGAAAGCACTCTCTCGGCTCATACCCGAACTCCAGACAATATACACGATACCTGACCCCATAGACTTGCGCCTTCTGCTCTTCGGAAACAGCCAGGCAAACATCAAAATACCGCCCAAACGATTGGGCTAACGAAAAACCGGATTCCATGACAACTCCTTGTGAATGCGTTATAGTAATTTTAGCCTGAAAACCGCTGTAAACTGCCAAGCGTTTCACTTTCCCGGCTTTTTTTCCATTGCAAGGCTGCTTGCCAGAAAAATGTAGTGGTCTATGCCGACAGCGAGAGATTAATACTGGAGCACTTTTCGATTCGCTTAAGACAACAAATGGACGATTGACATCCGATTTTCCTGTTGTCCGGGTTTGTATCAGTGATAATTCGCAGCCAATCACCTATAATGGTGCCCCACTTTCCAAAGCCGGACTCACACGATGACAAACCATGAAAAGAACCTGTGCCCCCGGTGTAACACCCTGTTCGAATGTAAATGCGGTTCGATCACTCTCTGCCACTGCAGCCAGGTCAATCTGAGTCAGGCTCAACGTGAATACCTCTCGGAACGATGGGATACCTGCCTGTGTCATGCGTGCTTGCTGGAGATTGCCCGGATGGCACCCGGGGCGGCAGGATGCGACTAGACAAATTTATTACCGGCAGCACGAGTCATTCCCGGTCACAAATCAAACGCTGCATCGGAAAGGGTCAGGTTACAGTCAACGGAAAGACCACCACGGATCCCTCCCTTCCTGTTTCCAAGGACACCATCGTCACCCTGAACGACCACAAGATTGATTGCGCCCGGCCTCGTTATATCATGCTCAATAAACCTGAGGGTTATATCTGCTCAACTGAAGATGAATTTCACCCCGGCGTTCTGCAACTGATCGATATTGAAAACCGGGACAAACTGCACATCGCCGGAAGACTGGATGTGGATACAACCGGCCTGGTTCTGATTACTGATGACGGACAATGGTCTCATCGGATCACCTCACCCAAAAAGCACTGCCGAAAAGTCTATCAGGCGACTCTCGCCGAACCGATAAAAAAGGAAGCCATTGCCATCTTTAAAAAAGGCATTTTGCTGAAAAATGAAGAGAGGTGCACGCTGCCTGCTGAACTGCTCATCCATGACGACCATCACGTACAATTAACCATTGAAGAAGGTAAGTACCACCAGGTAAAACGAATGTTTGCGGCAACCGGCAACAAGGTCACCGCCCTGCATCGAATCAAAATCGGAAATATCGCCCTGGATCAATCTCTGCAGCCGGGTGAATGGCGTTATCTTGCCACATCAGAGGCCACACTCTGATATTGGAGCTCAACGCCTTGTCCAATAAAGATGAATGACGGGCACTATCGAGTAGCACCCGAGACCAAAAAAACTCGAAAAAGCGGCAAAATTTGCCCATTACTTGCGAACATATTGCCAAATATCAAAGAAACACCGGATATAACAAAAATATAAACCAAAGTCGTCCATTGAACCCTCTGAAAAACATAAAAATTTCGGTATGCTGAACGCCACGGGTTTTCGCGTGTTATAAAACAGGTTGTCCACTATAACCCGACTGACCAAAAGCCAGCAAACTGGCAACAAAATAACTGGCAACAAAAGGAATACGCCTGATACAGGCTCAGCAAATAGGGCATACAGCATGAACCACGATCAAGAACGCCACATTACATCATTATCCAAACAAACCATGGCTCTCGTACTTGCTGGGGGCAGAGGCAGTCGTCTCCACGAACTTACCGCGTGGCGAGCAAAGCCAGCCGTTTACTTCGGAGGAAAATTCCGAATTGTCGATTTCCCCTTGTCCAACTGCATCAACTCCGGTATCAGGCGCATTGGAGTGCTTACCCAGTACAAGGCGCACTCTCTGATCCGCCACCTGGTCAATGGCTGGAGCCACTTCAAGCGCGAACTCGGCGAAACCGTTGAAATAATGCCCGCCTCTCAAAGATACTCTGATCAATGGTACCAGGGCACCGCCGATGCCATTTACCAGAATATCGATATTATCCGGGCCATGAGGCCAAAATATATACTTATCCTGTCGGGCGATCATATTTATAAAATGGACTACGGCCCCTTGCTGCTGAAGCATTGCGAAACGGGAGCAGACATGACCGTAAGCTGTCTCGAGGTACCCACTGAAGAAGCCGCCGGAGCCTTCGGAGTCCTGAAGGTAGACGAGCATAGCCGGGTACTCCAGTTTGAAGAAAAGCCTGAACATCCTTCGGAAATTCCCGGCAAACCAGGCTATACGCTCGCATCAATGGGCAACTATGTATTCAATGCCGATTTTCTGATCGAAAAACTCGAGGCCGATGCACAAAATATCAATTCCAGCCACGACTTTGGCAACGACATCATTCCGGAGATAATCAAGGATCACGAGATCCATGCCTACCCCTTTGTCGATGAGACGACAGGCGGTCGTGCCTATTGGCGTGATGTGGGAACACTGGATTCCTTCTGGGAAGCCAATATGGAAATTATTTCCACCGTTCCCGCATTGAACCTGTACGATCAGGAGTGGCCAATCTGGACCTACCAGGCCCAACTGCCACCGGCAAAATTTGTTTTTGACGAAGAGAACAGGCAAGGCAGAGCCATTGCCTCAATGGTTTCCGGCGGCTGCATTATTTCCGGCTCACTGGTTCGCCACTCTCTGCTCTTCTCAAATGTAGTCATTAGCGACTATTCCGAGGTGGAAGACTCTGTCATTCTGCCCGATGTTATAGTCAACCCCAACTGCAAGATTCGCAAATGCATCATTGATCGGGGCTGCGTCATACCGGAAGGCACAACCATTGGCTACGATCACGAAGAAGACAGAAAGAGAGGTTTTCGCGTGACCGAAAAAGGAGTGGTACTGGTGAACCGACCCATGCTGGGACTGCCGATTGAACGCTGAAAAATGACCGGGCGCACATTATGAACATTTATTTTCACTTCTGAACATACCTGCTTGCATTGCAGCATTTGGTCGTAGTATTTTTTGAGCCATGCGCAGATAAACGCAAATGGCATCGTAATTGATCAGACAATTTGATCAATTACGAAAACTCATTTTTTCGAATATAACGACCAGGCTGACAGGGGGTTCCCCCATGCAATTGCGAATAACCAACCTTCAACAACTCAAAAATAAAACCTTTGACGTACTTGTTCTGGGCGGGGGCATCAATGGTGCAGTATCGGCTGCTGCCCTGTCAGCCAGAGGGTTGAATGTTGCACTGATTGACCAGCGTGACTTTGCCGGCTTTACCAGCCAGCAGTCATCCAACCTGGCCTGGGGTGGCATCAAGTATATGGAAACCCTCGAGTTTCCTCTGGTTCGCAAACTCTGCATGTCACGAAATCTCCTGATGCGCAGCTACCCGTCAACCGTTCAGGAAATCCGTTTTTTCACCGCGATAAAAAAAGGCTTCCGGTTTCACCCTCTGTTTCTTTACATGGGAACCATTTTTTATTGGCTGATCGGCAACGGCTTTACCAGATTTCCGAAATTTGTTTCCGCTGACACCATCGCTGAAGAAGAAAAAATCATCAATACCGAAAACTGCAGCGGCGGTTTCGAATATTCCGATGCCTATTTGCACGATACCGATGCCCGCTTTGTCTTTAACTTTATCCGATCCGGCATGAACTACGGCTGTATTGCCGCCAACTACGTTCAGTCCGAAGGTGCAGAATTTAAAGATGGATTCTGGTTGACCCGGGCCAAAAACCTGATTGAGGGCGACAGCTTCACTATCAAGTCCAGGGTATTGATCAATGCTTGCGGCCCTTTCGCTGACTTCCACAATGAAAAAACCCGGGAGCAAACCCGGCACCATCACGTTTTTTCAAAGGGCATTCACCTGATTGTCGATCGATTAACCCCGAACCAGCGCGTACTCACATTTTTTGCCAACGACGGCCGCCTGTTCTTTGTCATTCCAATGGGCCCCAGAACCTGTATTGGCACAACAGATACACGAACGGAATCCCCCTACTCGGAAGTCACTTCCGAAGACAGACAGTTCGTGCTTGAAAACATCAATGCACGCCTTAAACTCGAAAAACCCGTTACCGAACGGGATATTGTCGCAGAACGCTGCGGTGTCCGTCCGCTTGTCATTGCCAAAAACTCCGAAAAAAACAGTGACTGGGTACAATTGTCAAGAAAGCACGCGATTGACGCCAATAAAGACCAAAATCATATCAGTATTTTTGGCGGCAAGCTTACGGACTGCCTGAACGTGGGCGAGGAGGTCTGCGACCTGGTTGAAGAAATGGGACTGCGCATCCCCTATCCTGGCAGAAAATGGTTTGGCGAACCGCCCGATGAAGTGCGCGACGAGTTTTTTCATCAAGCCCGACTGATGGATCTTGACAGCCTGACTGACTGCACTTCCTCAGAACCATTGTCCATCCGGTTCTGGAGAAGGTATGGTGCAAACGCTTTCGAACTGCTGGAGGCGATTCGTGAAAACCCCGAACAGGCAAAACTGCTGATTGAAAATGCCGAATATACGCGGTGTGAGATTGGTTTGGCTGCAAGACGGGAAATGATCACCAAACTGGATGATTTTTTACGCAGGCGCTCCAAGATAGCTCTCGTAGTGAGCAAAGAGGAAATAAAAAATTCGGAGGGATTGTACAAGGCCTGTCAGATTTTTTTTGGCGATCAGGCTCAGCAAAAGTGGGAAGAATATTTTCAGGAACCGTTATATTCAACCCGGGCTGGTCAAACCGGAGTAAAATAACCGAGCTGAAAAACAGTATGAATCTATCATTGATATAACCGGTCTGGTTCAGGAGAAACCGATGAAAAATAAAGAGCAATCACCAACACTGGATGCCCCGTTCTCCCTGAAGACGGGCACCATCATAAAAAATCGCCTGTTCAAATCAGCCATGAGTGAACAGCTTGGCGACCGCAAACACAACCCGACCCCGGGCCTGGCCAACCTTTATCGACGTTGGGCACAAGGCGGTATCGGCCTGATGGTGTCTGGCAACATTATGATTGACCATACCGCTCTGGGCGAGCCAAAAAATGTCGTGTTGGACGAGAGCAGCGATATATCAAAGTTTAAAAACTGGACTCGGGCCGGTACCGAAAACGGTGCGCACCTTTGGGCACAGTTGAACCATCCGGGAAAGCAAATCCCGAATTTTATTTGCAAGGAGCCGGTAGCGCCTTCCGCCATTCCTCTCACACGGGGCCTGGAGAAGGGCTTCAACAAGCCACGAGCGCTGACGGAAGAAGAAATCAACGGCATTATCAACAAATTCGCCACATCGGCCCGGCTGGCCAAAGAGTCAGGGTTTACCGGGGTTCAAATACATGGTGCTCATGGCTATCTGGTCAGTCAGTTTCTGTCACCCCGACACAACCAAAGGCGGGACCAGTGGGGAGGCTCTGCCGAAAACCGCATGCGCTTTGTTTTGGAGGTCTACCATGCCATACGCCGGGAAGTAGGTGATGATTACCCTGTAGGAATCAAACTGAATTCTGCCGATTTTATGAAAGGCGGATTTTCCGAACAAGAATCCATGGAGGTCGTGCGGAAACTCGGTGAAGAAGGTATCGATCTGATTGAAATATCCGGTGGCACCTATGAAGCACCCGCCATGGTCGGCCACGCTCCTGTCACGCAAAAAGACACTACCAGGAAACGGGAAGCCTATTTCCTCGATTATGCTGAATCAGTAAGAAAAACGACCGATACACCACTGGTCGTAACAGGTGGCTTTCGCACGGCCAGGGGAATGACCGACGCATTGCAAAGCGGCGCCTGTGACTTCGTTGGCATAGCGAGACCCGTGGCGGTTGACCCGGATATGCCTGCCAACGCCATGCGCAACCCCGCCTATGAAATCAAATTACGCAAGCTGAGTACCGGGGTCAAAGCCATAGACAAGATGGCCATATTGGACATAACCTGGTACGAGTTCCAATTGTGGAGGATGGCAGACAACAAGGCGCCTGACCCCAAAATGAGCGAGTGGGTAGCCTTTGCACGAACTCTCGCAGCCGCAGGAATACATGCTTTCAGAAAACGCAGGGCATAACCCCACCGCCCCCTTCCCCCGGGGGCTTTTTATTTCCAAATAATAAACCTTTTTCCTTGAACTTTTCCGTTACCGGTTGCTAGACTGAAACCTCATCAGGCTTCAGATCATCAATTGCCACCTGGATCAATAGCAGCCACACCTCCATGACCCCAATCTCATACCGACATGGTAAAAAAAGTTCTCGCCCTTGCCTGGCCTTTACCTTGCACACCCTTACCCTGTGCGCCCTGTTCCTGGCAACGGCTTTCATCAATCCGACCCTGGCCCGAAACCTGATCCAGCTGGATACCGGAAAAATCCGTCTGGGCTCGGTAAACGCTCTCGTCTATGACATTGATAATTCACGGGTACTGTACAGTAAAAACAGGAACAGGATGGTGCCTGTCGCATCCATCACCAAGCTTATGACGGCCATGGTTATACTGGACTCAAAGCAACCCCTTGACGAGTGGATAACAATCAAAAAGCCCACCAAAAAATATAAAAAAAACACCTATACAAGAATCAGAACCGGCTCCAGGATACAACGCAGAAACCTGCTGCTGCTCGCGCTCATGTCCTCTGAAAATGTCGCATCGATGGTATTGAGCGAAGCCTACCCGGGAGGAAGCGATGCCTTTGTGAAAGCCATGAATGTGAAAGCAAGGTCACTGGGGATGAACAAGACACAGTTTACAGACCCTTCGGGACTTTCACCCGAAAACCTGTCCACTCCGTCAGATTTGCTGAAGATGATTCTTGCCGCATCCGGATACCCGTTAATCAGACAGTTCTCGACCACCCCAAAATACGATGCACGTTTCAGAACGCCACGCTACGTTCTGTACTACGCCAACACAAACCTGCTGGTGAGACGCGGAACATGGGATTTAACACTGAGCAAAACCGGTTATCTGACCGAAGCAGGCAGGTGTCTGGTCATGGTCGGCAAGATTGATGGCCACAATATAGCCATGATCTTTCTTGATGCTTTCGGCAAACTCACTCCGGTAGGGGATGCCGGTCGGGTCAAAAAATGGATCACCAGGGGTAACAGCGGAAAAGTCATTCGTGCCGCCAGGCAATATGAGCGGTCAAAAAATGGAAATAGCTGATATAATCGTTCGAAAACCCAATGCCAGGTACGGGTCTGCCAACATTTCCACCGTTCATGCCCGGCGGGCAGGCTGAATGATGACTCTGGTCAAAAGACCGCAGCCCGGCCTATCCTAGAATGGACGAGTGTCTCTGGCATATTACTCTGGCACAGCCTGAAAACTGCGACTAGAATTAGCTCAATCCACTGAAACCAAATCGACATTATCACAATAAATGCAAGGAACCAAACCATGTCCCAAAAGATATTAGATGTTGTCAAACCCGGCGTTGTTACCGGTGACGACGTGCAAAAGCTGTTTGCTGTTGCCAAGGCAAATCGTTTTGCATTACCTGCCGTAAACTGTGTCGGTACCGACTCTGTCAATGCCGTATTGGAGGCCGCCGCCAAGGTCAGGTCAGCCGTGATCATTCAGTTTTCCAATGGTGGAGCTGCCTTTTATGCCGGTAAGGGCCTGAAGCTGGAGGGGCAACAGGCCGCAGTTCTGGGTGCGGTATCTGGCGCAAAACATGTCCATGCACTGGCAGAAGCCTATGGCGTGCCTGTTATTCTGCACACCGACCATGCAGCCAAAAAACTGCTACCCTGGATTGACGGTTTGCTTGACGCAGGAGAAGCGCACTTTAAGGAAACCGGCAAACCTTTGTACAGTTCTCATATGATTGATCTGTCCGAAGAAAGCCTTGAAGAAAACATAGAAATCAGTGCCCGGTACCTGGAAAGGATGTCAAAGATGGGCATGACACTGGAGATCGAGCTCGGCTGTACCGGTGGTGAAGAAGATGGTGTCGATAATACAGACATGGACAATTCCATGCTCTACACACAACCGGAAGACGTTGCCTACGCCTATGAGACGCTGAAAAAAATCAGCCATCGTTTCACCATCGCGGCATCCTTTGGCAACGTGCATGGAGTCTATAAACCCGGAAACGTCAAGCTGACCCCGAAAATTCTCGATAACTCTCAAAAATACGTGAGTGAAAAGTATGGCGTCCCGGAAAAGACACTGGATTTCGTTTTCCACGGCGGTTCCGGTTCAAGTGAACAGGAAATCACCGAGGCTATTGGCTACGGCGTCATCAAGATGAACATCGATACCGATACCCAATGGGCGACCTGGGAAGGCATAAAGAATTACTATGTCGAGAAGGAAGGTTATTTACAAGGGCAGATCGGTAACCCTGACGGGGAAGACAAACCCAACAAGAAATTCTATGACCCACGAGTGTGGCTCCGAAAAGCCCAGGAATCCATGATAGTCAGACTGGAACAGGCCTTTAAGGACCTGAACGCGGTAGATACGCTTTAACCGCAGATACAGTTGACCGCAGATACGCATTAAAAAGCGGCGCTTGCAAACCTGGCCATAACCGGTCTGGCAGAGATTTGACCCGGATACGGTTTGGCCTTCGTTTCGAGTACCGCTTTACTCGCCAGGAAACGAATACATTTTCGAAGACAGGCTTCGGGCAAACAGGGTAACCAGGCTGCTCATGGCCATCACTTGCTCTTCCACCGAGCTTCCTGCCCTCACATTTTCCCTGAATGTACCAGAGACGACCTCTTGCCCCGATTGGTTCACCCAGGACCAGGCTGCCTCCAGTCTGGCAAAATTTCCCTTTCTCGCGTCAAACCGGTAAACATCTATTTTCAGACTATGGTTGCTTCGCCGGGAAAGCATACCGGAATCCAGAACGAACCTCTGCCGAGGATTCATCGCCATCATATTTTTCAGCAGTGCCATTTCGAATTCGTATTCGAGACTCCCGCCCCACTGATCCAGTTTGGCGATTTCATACTGGTTATTCGTGCTTTGGGTGACCACCGAGGAGCGCTTGAGATAGTCTGCAAAATAGATTGGGCCAATCGAGGTGATGATGACGTTCTCTGAAACACAATCCGGAACCTTGCCAGGAGTACGGCAGGAAGTGGAATTGAGTTCCGGAGAGGACAAAAGATAAAAGTGACTTTCTTCTGAAGGAGAGGAAATGGCACAGCCGGAGAGCAAGTAACCAAAAAAGAGAACTACCCCGATACTCCTTGTGACCCGCCACCTGTTCATGCCATATTCCTCCCTTTCATGCTTTGTTCTTGCCTTCCTGATCAGCGTTTTTTACCTGTTAAAACCGACTCGGGGTTGCGCTCAATCGTTTCGCCCAGCTGGCGGAACTGCTCTGCTGACCGCTCCATTGATTCAAGTGTCCTGATCACCCTGACCCTGACATCCGATCCCGGCTCCACCAGTTGCTCAAAGGTTTTGAGTGTTGATTCTGCCTGCCCGATCACGCCATCAAGATCATCAAGCGCTCTCTTCGTCTGTTTCATCAACCGCTCACCCCGTTGAGATGCCCTGGTAACGTTCTTTGCCATTTTCTGAAACGCAGCAGAGGTTTGGTAGTATTGTTCAAAAAAGTGTTCGCGTTCCCCGTTTATTCCGGTCAACAAGCGGTTTAACTGAACCAGACTGGCATTCAGTTCCGTCAGGGAACGATCAATTTTGTCAGAGCTGACAGCCTCATTGAAATTACGGATGGCGCTGTCCAGGTGCTCGGTTATTGCGACCAGGGGGATACCATCAATTTGTTTTACCACGCTTTTGAGCGTTTCGGAAACAACTTCAAAATCGGTGGGTACCGTTGGAAAGTTCAGATTGTCATTGTCATCCGGCAACAGGTAGCCCTTTTGAAGGGGAAAGTACTCTAACTGAATCTGCAATCGGCCGGTGACAATACTCTGGGGCACCAGCTGCGCCCGCAAGCCTTTTTTAATCTGGCCATCAAGAAATTCGTACAGTATTCGGCGATTGGCAAAACGGGTGTCTTCACCCTGAGCCAGGGCACCCACCACGCGGATAATGATGTCTTTGCCATCTTCTGCTATATCCAGGTTGACCTCTTTTACTTCTCCAATGCGCACACCACGAAAAGTAATGGGTGAGCCCGTAGTCAGCCCCTTGACCGAACCGGTAAATACCATCTCGACATCGTACTCTGCCCGAAACCAGTCCCCGGAGCCAAAGGTAAAGATTCCGGCCACCAACAGCACAATCGCCAAAATGGTAAAAGCTCCAATGGCCCTGGCATTGACTTTATGGGACATCCTTGCTTCCCTCACAGTTTTCCTGTCTGGTCATTGCCCCGTTCCAATATCAGGATCCACCTTTCCTCTCCTCAAAAAGCATTGCACGGTTTCCAGAGGGCAGCTATCCAAAAGCGTTTTCGGGTTACCTCCTGCCAGCATGGTCTGCGTCTCTGCATCCAGAAATACGGAATTGTTGGCAATGGCGAAAATACTTGCCAATTCATGCGAAACCAGAATAATAGTGGCCTTCATGCTCTCACTTAACTCAAGAATCAGATCGTCCAGGCGTCTGGCGCTCACCGGGTCAAGACCGGCAGAAGGCTCATCAAAAAACAAAATCTCCGGGTCAAGTGCCAACGCCCGCGCCAGGGCCGCCCGCTTCATCATACCGCCACTGATCTCGGACGGGTAATAGGTTTCGAAACCGGAAAGCCCCACCATCGCCAGTTTCAACATTGCCAGCTCTTTAATCTCGGCTTTACCTAACCTGGTATACAGCTCCATCGGCATACCGACATTTTCTTCCAGCGTCAACGAACTGATCAAGGCCCCTGCCTGATAGGTAATACCAAACCGGCGAGTCAGCATCCGGCGCTCGGACAAGGTTGCATTAACCAGGCTCAGGTTATCGACCAGAATGTCTCCCATGGCAGGCGAATAGAGCCCTGTCATGTGCTTGAGCAGGGTGCTTTTACCGCATCCACTGCCTCCCATAATGACGAAAATATCCTGCCGGTTCACCCTGAACGAGAGATCCCGCTGCACAATCCGTTCGCCATACTTCATGGTGAGCCCGTCGACAACAACGTGTGCCTCACCTGGCCGGGAATCGACCTGTTCTGCCATACTTGTTACCATGGAACCGGCACCTGAAAACGAAAGCAATACATCGGGCTAAATACCCAATACCGTGGTGGCTATTGTAACGAGAGAATCTGCAACAACAATCAAAACAATCCCCAAAACCACCGCATTGGTGGTTGACTTGCCCACCCCCGACGCGCTTCTGGCCGAAAACATTCCCATAAAACAACCGGACAGGGCGATCACCATACCGAACAAAACACTCTTGAACAGCCCGATCATAAAATGTACCAGTGGCACAGTGGACATCATCTGTTCAATATACATACTCCAGGTAATATCCAGCATTACAATGCTGACAAGAGCTCCGCCAAGTATCCCCATCAGGTTCGCATAAATGGTCAACAAGGGCAACATCAACACCAGAGCCAGCATTCTGGGAACAACAAGAAACTCCATGGGAGCGACGCCCATCGTACGCAGGGCATCGATTTCCTCGTTTACCTGCATACTGCCCAACTGCGCGGCATAGGCAGCGCCGGTTCTCCCTGCCATTATGATGGCTGTCATCATGGCTCCCATCTCTCTCGCCATCGACAAACCCACCAGGCTGGCAACATAAACACTGGCCCCGAATTTCTCAAGCTGGACGGCACCGACGAAAGCCAGAATCATCCCCATCAGCACACTGATGAGCGTCACAATCGGCAGTGAGCCTGGCCCCGTATCTTCCACAAATCCCCAGAAATCACTGCGCCGATATACCGCACGACCCCGAAAAAAATTTACAAACGCAATCACCGCCTTACCCACAAATTCGGTGAAGTGCGATGCCTCCCGAATGATAGTCAGGGTGCGTTTACCCACAGTTTCGGTCAGCGAAAAACCCGAGATCCCCACTACCTCACTATTGACGTTGTCGGCTGCACTTTCAGCGAGAGAAACAAGCCGCACGGCTCCTTGCGGCACATTCTCAAATTCCAGGGTGATTCCATTTTCCTTTGAAAAGCGAACCAACAACAGAAGGTAACTGACAAGGCAGCTGTCCCACCCGGTCAGGGAATTGCCATTGACAATGATCTTTCTCAATGCAGACGAGTCAGAAAAACGGCCTGTCACATCATTTATGGCAGACAAGCCTTCTTCCAGACTCCACTGCCCGACAAGCTTTATGGCAAGCGTAAACTGACCAATTGTTTGATATTGCAAACGTTCTGATGTCACTCGGAAACCACCCGGGCTATAGGATTGTCCACCATTTTATACCGTTTTTGTCACTCAATGACGACTCACAATGACTGATTACAACGACCGATCACGACTATTATCTGCGGCGCTTTTCAAACAGTGATCAAGCACCTCTGCCAATTTTACTTTGTCAAACGGCTTTGCCAGGTAACCCTGGGCGCCAATTTCTTTAAATCTGCGTTGAAAAGTGAGATCGGTGTTGCCGGTACACATCCAGACAGGTGTATTTATCCCCTGCTTCCTGAGTCGTATTACCGCTTCGTCTCCGGACATAACAGGCATTTCCATGTCCATCAATATCAGGTCAAAGTGTTTATTCAACGCTTCGTTCAGGGCATCCTTGCCATTCTCCACATGAATCAATTCGATGCTATCGTCGATTTTATTAATATGCCGTATAATCAGCTTGCTGTTTACCACATTATCTTCAGCCAAAAGAACTTTTCCCGAAAGCTTTCGTTCCCTGGCGGGCAAAAACTGGCTGATTGTCCGGTAAAAGTCTGCCTGGTTGACGGGCTTGGAAATGAACCCGTTGAAACCGGCACGGATATAGGATTCTAACTGATGCTCCATGACGTTGGCGGTGAAAGCCAACAACGGAACACTGTCATCCAGCTTGCGAATCTCTATCGCTGCCGCTTCTCCGCCCATAACGGGCATTTGAATATCCAGTAAAACCAGGCCAAACGGTTTTCTTTCAAATTCGTCAACAGCTTGCCTGCCACTGGCAACCAGGGTGCATTCCAGGCCACACTTTTCAAGCAGATGCCGTGCAAGCAATTGATTATCTGTGTTATCTTCAGCCACAAGCACTGTCCCCCGGAGTTGAGGCACCGTAAAGTCGGCAGCGACCTTGATACATTCCTGCATCGCACCTTGCCAGTCGGCCTGGCAGTTCAGCCAGTCCGCATCACCCAGATCACCCGGATCAACAGAGACGGAGAAAGTGCTGCCTTCACCATATTTACTCTTCACCCTGATGGTGCCGCCCAACAGGTTGGCCAACTGCAGGGAAATATAAAGCCCGAGCCCGGTTCCACCATATTGCCGGGTAGTCGAGCTGTCAGCCTGGGAAAATGGCCTGAACAGAAGTTGCCGCTGTTCTGCTGTCAAACCAATACCGGTGTCACTGATTTCAAACACCATACTGTTTTTTTCCGAGTCATAAAGAATGCGCAGCCCGACCTTGCCGTTCGCGGTAAATTTCACCGAATTGTTGGCCAGATTAAACATAATCTGCTTGAGCCGTGTCGGATCGGAGTAAAAAACCCGGGGCAGGGGGAAATCCGTCAGCACATCAAATCCAAGGCCTTTTTCCTGTGCTTTCAAGCCGATAGTAGAGCACAGATCATCAATCAACTGGGGCAAGTTCACCGGGATTTTTTCTGTTTCCAGTTTTTTTGCATCAATTTTGGATAAATCCAGAATATCATTAATCACTGACAATAAATGGTTACCACAACGAATGATCGTATTGATAAAGCGTATTTTTTCATCCCTGGGTATATCATCTTCCAACAATGCTTCCGAATACCCGATAATCGCCGTCATGGGAGTTCTGATTTCATGACTCATATTTGCCAGAAAACGCCCCTTCGCCTCTTCGGACTCCTCGGCACGAGCCTGGGCTTTGCGGGCTTCCGCAGAAGCAATTCTTGATTTCTCATACAGTCTGGCGTTGTAGACAGCGGTACCCACATGAAAGAGAAGCGTGCTGATAAACTCCAGCGTTTTTTCTGTCAAATCAACCGGCTTTTTGACGCTCACCAGGGCAATGTTACCAATGGCCTTTTGCCTGACTTTCAAGGGAAAAACGGCAACACTGATACAGGGTCTGATTTGATTGATTTTTTGATCAAATGAATCCAGGAGTTCCTTGTTGCATGCACCCATTTTACGAACATAGCCCGGTTTTTTTGTTAACAGGGGAGAAAGGAAAATGCTGCCGGGATGCTCATCAATTTTGCATTGAACCGTAGAAAATATCTGCAAGTCCCGGCTGTTCAGGCCTCTGCCGTAGCCATTCACCTTGCAAACAGTCTTTCCGTCACTATCCAGAGTAAACAGATAAATATGGTCAAAAGCGTAGTTTTTTCTAATTACTCTCGATACCTGCCTCATGATCATGTCAATTTCAAGAAAGGAATTCACTGCCTGAGTCATGGAGTTAATCGCAAGCAAATGCTCTCGCTGGCGGGAAAGGTCTTTTTTTATTCGCAACAGCTTGCCGGTTATATCATATGAAAAAGAGCTGAATACACAGGTGTATAAAAACAGCCCGACAGACATAATTATCACAGAACTCAAATTCACATCAGGTCTGAAATACGCTTCGTTCAGGCTGATACTGACAATACATCCTGTTGAGAAAGCCAGCATCGACATAATCTGCAGGCGAACTCCTCCAGCTACCAGATTGGTCATGGTCAACCCTGTCACCATAGCAAGAGTCAGGAAAGGGTTAAAACCCCAAACCGCTACACATACCCCATACAGAAAACTGTCAATAACAATATTACGCATGCCATCAAGGCGGGAGCGGGAGAAGAAGAATACAACGTGCGGGTAGACAAGAGTGTGAGCCAGGGCATAAACCCAGAACCAGGAGCCGGCTTCACCATAAAACAGCGAGACATGCACCAATAAAACAAACAGGCAAGCCAGGGTGCGTAACAGATAGTCAAACCGGGCCAGACCACTGGAGCGCCGCAGTTTTTTCTGCCAGTCAAGGTTATCGGGTTCGGCCAGGGGCATATGTTGGGCTCCGTAAGGCATGAGTGTACTGATCGCAAGGAATGTTCTTTCAGTATAGCAAAGATACCGTTCTGCCCACTTTCATCCCGGGCAGCCGAGCCGATCACCAGAACCGGCCAACCACTCCCGGGTTGCCTTTAACCGCCACCTCTACATTAACACAACATCATACTGCTCCTGGCTGTACATACCTTCGACCTGGAGTTTAATGCTTTTTCCTATAAATGACTCCAGATCGGCCAGGTTGTCCGAGTCCTCATCCAGTAAACGGTCAATAACGGACTGGGAGGCCAGAACCAGGTAACTGCTTGCCTCATAGGCCCGGTTTATTCGCAGAATTTCGCGGAATATCTCATAGCACACTGTTTCTGCTGTCTTGAGATACCCTCGTCCAACACATAAAGAACAAGGCTCGCACAGGATTTGCCCCAGGCTTTCGGTTGTGCGCTTGCGAGTCATCTCCACCAAACCGAGTTCGGACACACAGGAGATTTTTGTTTTCGCATGGTCAGACTCCAACATTTTTTCCAGCATACGAATCACCTGGCGCTGATGTTCCGGATCCTCCATATCAATAAAGTCGATAATGATAATTCCGCCCAGATTTCTCAACCTCAACTGGCGACTGATTGCCCTGGCTGCTTCCAGATTGGTTTTGAAAATCGTCTCTTCCAGATTGCGATGCCCGACAAAGCCCCCCGTATTGATATCGATCGTGGTCATCGCTTCTGTTTGGTCAATAATCAGATATCCGCCTGATTTAAGCTCCACCTTTCTGCTGAGCGCTCTTTGAATTTCATCTTCAACACCATACAGGTCGAATATCGGGCGCTCTCCCGGGTAGTATTCCAGTCTGGAATCAATGTTCGGCACATACTGATTGGCAAACTCCAGCGCATTCTGATAGCGTTCCTGGGAGTCAATTTTTATTTTTTCCGTTTCGGGTCGAGCAAGATCCCGCAGGGTGCGAACGTAGAGAGCCAGATCCTGATAAATCACTGCAGGAGCCCTGACACGTTTCACCTGTCTCAACAGCCCGTCCCACAGGCGTCTCAAATACAGTATATCTGCCTGCAGTTCTTCCCGACTGGCATTCTCTGCTGCGGTGCGAACAATAAACCCGCCTTTGCGAACCTCTCCCTCAACCTGACTGCCCGAGTCGGCCCGATCACCCGGTTCCGCCTGGTTACTCAGCTCCACTTCATTCCTTAAATATTCACGCAAAGCCTCGTCTTCAATTTTCTGGGATACGCCAATATGGTCATTGTCGGGCAAATAAACCAGGAAGCGGGAAGGAATGGAAATATGAGTCGTCAAACGAGCCCCTTTGGAGCCAATCGGGTCTTTGGTGACCTGCACGGTAAGTGATTGTCCCTCATACAGCATGGATGCAATAGTAGGCACTGCTCTCTCAGCTTTTTCAGCTTCTTTTTTTTCAACCTCTACACCTTCTTCCCTGCTCACCGGGGTTTCAATATCAGAAGCATGAATAAAGGCTGCTCGTTCCAGGCCAATATCCACAAAGGCGGCCTCCATGCCGGGCAGAACCCTGACCACCTTGCCAAGATAAATATTTCCCACGATGCCACGATTACCGGCACGCTCAATATATACTTCCTGAAGCACACCGTTCTCGACTAGCGCGACCCGGGTTTCTACCGGCGTCACGTTGATCAATATTTCTTCACTCATAATCTATATCAGCCCATAGCACGAAACCGGCCTGTTCCAGTAACACCGCCGTTTCCATAATCGGCAACCCCACTACTCCTGAATAGCTGCCAATCAAATGTGAAACAAAAATAGCACCCCGCCCCTGAACGGCATACCCTCCGGCCTTGTCTTGCGGTTCACCGGATAACCAGTAGCGCTTTATCTCACGGTTCCTGATCTGGCGAAAAAAAACCTCCGACCTGGAAACCGTCACCTGTTCAAAATCCGGCCCCACAAGAGCAACGGAAGTAAGAATAGTGTGACTCCTGCCGGACATCGAGCGGAGCATTTCAGCTTCATGGTCGTAATCTCGCGGTTTCACAAGCAATTGATTATCCAGCACGCCCAGGGTATCAGATCCCAAAAAGTATAGCTGTTCATTGCAATCTGACCCGGACAATCGCGTTTTGCGGGCTGTTTTCGCTTTTAACAACGCCAGACGTTCAACCAGTTCCTGATTGGTTTCACCATCAGTCGGGGACTCATCCACATCGACCGGGTACTGCTCGAATGGCACCCCCACCCGGGTCAGTAATTCGACTCTGCGTGGGGAGGCAGAGGCCAGTATCAGTTTTTTCACACAAGCCGTCCTGAAATAATTGTTGTTGCCTTTTGTCCCTGTCGGGGAATGACAGTTTGAAGTTTGGCCGCCGGCGAAAAATCAGGCGGTCTTCCTGTTGACAACCTCCATCATCAAAAAGAAAAACGGCCACAAGACAGCACTGGATATGGCAGGGTAAAGATAGACGAGGCCGGCAGCCGATACGCCGGTCAGGCTTTTTACCAGATGACAGATCATCAGATTGATACCAATGATCAGAAAGACCATAACGCTCTGCTGAATCAGGGGAAATACCTTGAAACGCTGATACAGACTGGCCAGTAAATAGGCAATCACTGCAAACGCCAAAGCATTCATGCCCAATAGCGCTCCCTCAACCACATCCTGAAACAGACCGATAAACCAGGCAAAAACAAGCCCGACGCGATTGGGTACGGTTACCACCCAGAACAGCAACACCATGGCTGTCCAGTCCGGTCGCCACAACTGAAGCCAGGGGGGCATATAAACAATACTCAGAACAAAAGCGAAGAAAAAGCTGAAAAATGCCAACCCCCAGCTCACTCTGACCTGACCGCTCATGGCCGCTCCCCTTCCGTTTCCGATTCCGATTCCGATTCGTTTTCTTCGTATTCAGAATCACTTTTTTTATCTGTGAACTTTTTACTTCCGTCTGATTTTCGCTGGGCAGCCGCAAGCTTGCGAGCATCCTTGAACAAAACCAGAACCAGCCTGCTTTGATTCAATCTTGCAGAAGGAGTGGCCAGAACGTGGGCAAAAGGTCTGCCAGGGTCATGCTCCACACGCTTGACAGTAGCGACGGGGTAGCCGGCCGGGAATCGCCCTCCCAACCCGGAACTGACCAACAGGTCCCCCTGCCGGATATCGGCTGTATCCGGCACATTGGCCAGTTCCAGCTCGGAAATGGCCCCCTTGCCGACGACAATTGCACGCAATCCGTTGCGATTCACCTGAACGGGTACGGCGTGACTACTGTCAGAAATCAGCAAGACACGTGCCGTATATTCGCTGACCTGAATGACCTGCCCCATGAGTCCGTTGGCATCGACTACCGCGTGCCCGACCCTTACGCCGTCGGTCTGGCCTTTGTTAATAACAACTTCGTGAACATAGGGGTCCGGGTTGACACCTATCATCTCGGACACAATAACAGAGTCTTCTACCACAGAAGAAGCATTGAGCAGCTCTCGTAAACGGTTGTTTTCTGCCGCCAGAAAAACCAGCCTCTGCAGTTTTCTCTCCAATACAGCGATCTGCACTTGCAGGGCATCGTTCTCATCCAGCAACTGTTCCCGGGTTTTTATTGACGAACCTCCCCAGTTCAGCGCGGAAGCAGGCAAATCACTGACCCATTGAACCGGAGTAATCAAAGTGGAAATCGCATGACGAATAATGGACACACGCTCAAATCGATAATCCATGATCATCAATGCAACAGAAACAATCACCACCATCATTAACCGATACCCCAGATAGGGGCCTTGAACAAAGATTGTATTAATTGCTGGAGTCCTCTATCAATTCTTTGTCCGGTTTTATGATTCTTTTTTGTCGACCTGAAAATGCTGCAACGTGATGAAAAGTAGATGAAATGCGGGGATAAGAGCAGGGGGAGAACCTGATTCAGCTTGCCTCCCCGAGTACCGACAGAAGATGAAATCAGTCGACAGGGTAAAGACCAAAGCCACCCTGGTCGATCAACTCCAGAGCCTTGCCTCCACCTCTTGCGACACAGGTCAGCGGGTCGTCAGCGACCACCACAGGCAACCCGGTTTCCTGACTGATCAGACGATCGAGACCTCTTAACAGGGCTCCACCTCCGGTCAACACAATTCCACGCTCGGCAATATCCGAGGCAAGTTCCGGCGGAGACTGCTCAAGTGCACTCTTTACGGACTGCACAATACAGACCAGTGACTCGATCATGGCTTCGAGAATTTCCTCACTGTTCAGTGTAAATCCGCGTGGCACACCTTCTGCCAGATTACGCCCGCGCACATCAATTTCTCTCAGCTCCAGGCCTTCATAGGCACAGCCTATTTCCTGTTTGATACGCTCGGCGGTCGCATCACCAATCAGGCTCCCGTAATTCCGGCGAACATAGGTGACAATAGACTCATCAAAACGGTCACCACCAATGCGCACGGAGTCGGCATAGACAATACCATTCAGTGAAATAATCGCGATTTCAGTGGTACCACCACCAATATCCACTACCATGGAGCCATGCGCTTCTTCAACCGGCAAACCGGCACCAATCGCTGCCGCCATTGGCTCCTCGATCAGATATACCTCCCGTGCACCAGCACCTGAGGCAGATTCACGAATGGCTTTTCGCTCAACCTGGGTTGACTTGCTGGGAACACAAACCAGCACTCTCGGGCTGGGTGTAATGAAACTGTTTTCATGCACCTTGTTGATAAAGTGCTGTAACATTTTTTCAGTGACATGAAAGTCGGCAATAACTCCGTCTTTCAGCGGGCGAATGGCAGTGATGTTACCCGGGGTGCGCCCCAGCATACGTTTTGCCTCTGCGCCAACGGCTGCCACACTTCTTTGTGAGGCATGGTTTCTGATCGCGACCACCGATGGCTCATCAAGAACAATTCCTCTGTCTTTTACATATATCAGGGTGTTTGCTGTACCCAGATCGATTGACAAATCGCTGGAGAACAAACCGCGTAGTTTCTTAAACATTCGATGAAGTAACCCAAGATTCAGCTTTTATTAATCAGCTTCTATTGATCAGCTTGCATTAATAATCAGCTTCTATTAATCAGTTGCGGCAACTTTAACAGCGGCCGTCGATTTCAGCAAGCGGGAAAGCCCACACTTTACCATACAAAACAGCCAGAAGTTAGCTTGCGAGGTTCCATTTTGTCGAAAACCGGAAGTGTTCGTGCCTGCAGACAGAAAAATGCCAGTAATGTTAATAGTCAGTAATGTTAATAAAGCCACTGCCCATTGGCGGTGATGTTCTGGTACCATACGCGACAAGATGACACAACAGAAATACTGCGAAATAAAAACAGTAGAGCAATGAACCAGGAACAGGAGGCACCCCTTGTCTATCGACCTTTCAACCGTTGAAAAAATCGCTCACCTGGCTCGCCTGCAGGTAACGGGCGAACAGGCTGAAAAACTGACCAGAGACCTTTCCAATATTCTTGACCTGGTTGACCAGCTACAGGCTGCTGACACCACCAATGTTGCCCCGATGGCTCACCCGATGGACGCGGTACAGGTGTTACGTGAAGACATTGTAACCGAACAGAACCAGAGAGAAGAACTGCAACGTGTTGCCCCTGAAACCGAAGACGGCCTTTTTCTCGTACCCAGGGTAATTGAATAATTCAGGGCAATTGATTAAATACCGGTACAACCTGGATAGCGATAATGCCCGAACAACAATAGTACCCGAACAACAATAGTGCCCAAACAACAACAGACCACCAAAGACCTGACTCAAAACAAACACCATGCAAAATAAAACCGTAGCCGAAATCGCCCGCGACCTGCAAAGTGGCGAGTATTCAAGTGTCGAAATCACCCGACACCTTATCGATCGCATCAAACAGCAAGACGAACAGTACAACAGCTTCATTACCGTCTGTGAGGAGTCCGCCCTGAAAGAAGCATCCCTGGCGGATACCCGGAGAGCAGAAGGCAATGCAGACACGTGGACAGGCGTACCCTTTGCACACAAGGATATCTTTTGCACAAGGGGAATCAAAACAACCTGTGGTTCCAGGATGCTCCATAATTTTGTACCTCCTTATGACTCCACCGTTGCCGCCAACTTCAAAAGCGCCGGAGCCGTCTGCCTTGGTAAAACCAATATGGATGAATTTGCGATGGGCTCCTCCAATGAGACCAGCTATTTTGGCAAGGTCACCAACCCCTGGGGTGAAAACCTGGTGCCTGGCGGCTCATCCGGCGGTTCTGCGGCTGCCGTTGCAGCCCGCCTGACACCGGCTGCGACAGCAACCGATACCGGCGGTTCCATTCGTCAACCCGCTGCGCTGTGTGGAATTACCGGCCTGAAACCCACCTACGGCAGAGTGTCACGACTGGGCATGATCGCATTCGCCTCCAGCCTGGATCAGGGTGGCCCGATGGCTCGTACCGCCGAGGATGCAGCAATGATGCTGAATGTAATGGCAAGCTACGATCCGAAGGACTCAACCAGCATTCAACGAGATGTGCCGGACTACACAGCCACACTCAACGACAGCATAAAGGGGGTGCGAATCGGGCTGCCAAAAGAGTTTTTTACCGAAGCACTGGATTCCGGTATGGCCGATCGTACCATGGCCGCCATTAAGGAACTGGAACAGCTGGGAGCACAGGTCAAAGACATTTCACTGCCCCATTCTCACCTGTCAGTTCCCACTTATTACGTGATCGCGCCGGCCGAATGCTCGGCCAATTTATCCCGCTTTGATGGCGTTCGCTACGGACATCGCTGTGAAAACCCCAAAGACCTGATGGATCTGTATCTGCGAAGCAGGTCTGAAGGTTTTGGTGATGAAGTAAAGCGAAGAATACTGATCGGCACCTACGCGCTGAGTGCCGGCTATTACGATGCCTACTATAAAAAGGCACAGCAGGCTCGCAGACTGATTACCAATGACTTTGCCTCGGCCTTCGAACAGGTGGATATCATTGCCAGCCCTTCCTCCCCTTCTCCGGCTTTCGCCTCGGGTTCAAAGGGTGATGACCCTGTACAAATGTACCTTGAAGACATCTTCACCATATCAACCAATCTGGCCGGATTGCCGGGCATATCTGTCCCCGACGGCCTGATCGGTGGTCTGCCCGTCGGGCTGCAATTGATTGGCAATTATTTTGCCGAAGCAAAACTGTTAAACGTCGCCCATCAATTCCAGCAGGTAACAGACTGGCACCGGAAGGCACCAGGATCAGTTTGATTTTGTTCGCAGTCTGGCAGCACCCTGTTCGCGACTACAGCAATAACAGCGATAAAATAACAGCGATAACGACAAGCAAATCAGTTCATTGTCCACCAAGGAATAAAGAGCAAAAACCATGCAATGGGAAACCGTAATCGGCCTTGAAATTCACGTTCAACTGGCGACAAAATCGAAAATTTTCTCAGGTTCCAGCACCCGATACGGTGCTGCCCCGAATACCCAGGCAAATGCCGTTGACCTGGCCATGCCGGGTATGCTGCCGGTACCGAATGAGCAGGCATTTCGTTACGCCATCATGTTTGGTCTGGCAATCAATGCCAGGATCAACAAACGCTCCGTCTTTGAGCGAAAAAATTACTTCTACCCCGACCTCCCCAAGGGCTATCAGACCACACAGCTGGAATCACCCATCGTGGGTGCCGGCCATGTGGACATTCAACTCTCTGACGGCACGAAAAAATCGATTCGGATACACCACGCCCACCTGGAAGAAGACGCAGGAAAATCCCTGCATGAAGACTACCACGGCATGTCAGGTATTGACCTGAACCGGGCAGGCACGCCGCTTATCGAAGTGGTCACCGAGCCGGATATCCGCAGCCCGGAAGAAGCCGTTGCCTTCGCCAAAAAGCTGCACGCCATTGTCACCTCTCTCGGTATTTGCGACGGTGAAATGTCTCAGGGATCCATGCGTTTTGATGTCAATGTTTCCGTTCGCCCGGCAAATCAGGATCAACTGGGCACCCGCACCGAAACCAAAAACCTCAACTCGTTCCGATTCATGGAAAAAGCCATCAAACATGAGGTGGAACGGCAAATAGACATTATTGAAGATGGTGGCAGGATTACTCAGGAAACCCGCCTGTTTGACGGCGAAAAAGGGATATCCCGCTCCATGCGAAGCAAAGAGGAAGCAAATGATTACCGCTACTTCCCCTGCCCCGATTTACTGCCGGTGGTGTTTGATGACGAGTATATCGACAATATCAGAAAAACCCTGCCAGAACTGCCGGACAACCGACAGGCACGATTTATCGAACAATACAGACTGTCTGACTACGACGCAGGTATTTTGAGTGCGGATGCGGGTATGGCAAGCTTTTTTGAGACCACGACAGCCACCTGTGGCGATGCCAAACTGGCAGCCAACTGGATCATGGGTGAACTCTCCGCCAGACTCAACGCGGATGAGAAAACCATCGCCAGCAGCCAGGTCAGTGCAGAACAACTCGGACAACTGATTAACAGACTCAGGGACAACAGCGTCTCCTCCTCGGGTGCCAAGAAACTGCTTGACGCGCTGTGGAACAATGAGGGAGATAACATCGACCAACTTATTGAAGAAAAAGGGTTGAAGCAGGTCTCCGATACCGGAGAGCTGGAAAAACTGGTCGATAGTGTACTGGAAGGCATGACCGATCAAATTGCCCAATATAAAGAGGCAGACGACAAAAAGCGGAAGAAACTGATGGGTGGCTTTATGGGGCCTCTGATGAAAGCGTCAAAAGGCCAGGGTAACCCCAGGGTATTAACAGAAATACTGAAGAAAAAACTGGATTCCCAGGAGTAGTTTTCTGGCAACTGATCATCGTCCGGCACTCGTCTCCGCGGGCAGTCTGCGCAGGCAAGGCTGCATGGTAACGACAGGGCAAGGCTCGTCAAACCTTGCCTGGCTACCTGTATGCACCTAAAATCAATACAGGTCACTCCCGATATACCGATTGGTCGAACTGGTTAAAAGGCTGCCCATGCACAAAAACTTGCGATTTCACCACCGAATCCCTGCTGATTGTGCGGTTGAAATAGAATGCTGTGACGGCCAGCACTTTTCGGCCAGAGCCGTAAATATCTCCAGGTCAGGCATATGCCTGGAGTGTGACCGCCGAGCACTTGACATCATCCTGCCAAAAACCAAAGTGATCAGCCGCAAAGAGCCTGTACAGGTCAGACTCTGCCTTGAACTCGCCACAGACTGCAAATCACCTGATAAAACCAGCACAGTCAAGGTATTGTGCAATATCATCCACACACGACGTGTGGCGAGAGACAGCTACCACGCAGGGCTTGAATTTTGCGAGCCTGGCCAGCCGGGTCAGCAACACATCGACGACTATATCAAACAGCGTAGCTGACTCGCCGTTTTCATAAACCGGGGTATTCCAGGCACTTGAACAAACCGGCCTGATCAGTATCATTGTCGATTCATCGAGCCAGGGCGATATCATCTCCACCGCAGACCCGGCCCTGTCCGCCAACAGCGAGGAGGAGTGCGACAGCCTGATCGAACACTTTTCAATCCATTAGCCGACCGAGTCTCAAAAGGGGGATTTATGGCAATTCGACACATCACGGTGCACCATGTCACACGCGCTCCCGAGGATGGCCCCGTTGATCTGGACGAATCCCCCCGGGAACTGACCAACAATGCAGACATTGAAAGTCTGTTCGGGCATTTCAAACGCCTGTTCAACAGTAAACCCGGCAAACAGTTTGGCCGCTTTCACGAGGATCATGGTCAATACCCGGCGGGAACCTGGACCCGCGAACTGATAGACCGGAAAATGCCGTTCACATCCTGGGCACAAAAACTGTCCCGGGAGTTCAAACAACACCTGGAGTCTCACCCCTGCGAACTGGACTTCTATATTCTCTATATTGAAGAGCAAGTCGAACGGGGCCGTCGGCTTCACATATTGCTGACCGAAACAGAGTCAGGCTTTGCCTATGCCAGTCAACTCAATGTCGAACCGGTTGAATACCTGAATACAGCTCGCCTCGAAATCGCCGCTCGCCTGGAAATCGAAGACTGGCTCACCGATACCCAAAGTACCAGCTACCTGTGCCTGCTGACCGCGAGAACCGCCGCCAAAGCCGGAGATACCTTTGCCAGAGCCATCGGTTTTCAAAGTGCAACCAACATCGAGCAGGACACGGCAACATTTCTGGATGCCATAGAGCAATTCTGTGACCACTCGGAAGAAGATGCCGGAAAGGTGATCCGAAAAAAAGCCTATGATTTTTGCGTGGAGCAACATAAAGCGGGTGAACCCGTTCGTTTTGAAGAGTTGTCCGGTGTTGTGGATGAAGAATCACCGAACCGTTTTGCCGAGTTCGCCAAAACTGCGCTCGAAACGGACAACACGGAACTGCGCCCGGACTACCGCAAACTGAAAAGGCTGGTCAGGTTCTCCGGTAAAGGCAATGGCATCAGCCTTTCGTTTTCCTCCGACCTGATTGAAAGCTCCATTATTTATGATCGCTCGGCCAATTCCCTTATCATTAAAGACATCCCCAAAACCCTGAAACAGCAGCTGAGCCAGTATTTTGAGCAGAAAAAAGAGGGAAGTGGCACCGGATAGGAGAGACAGACGGAAAGGACGGCTGAAAAGAACAGGTAGAAAGGACAATTGATCATAACTGCGCAGACTGCCCACAGAGGCGCATGCAAAGCATTCAGAACAAAAAAGTCAGGATGAAGATGAACAGGAACGGATACTGGCATACCAGCCAGAAGCATCGATAATTTCACCGGTTTCACGGTCAACCGGCGGGAACGCAATGCCCCTTTGCTGACAAAAACCGGCCACTTTCGGATGAGCCCACCTGAAAAAAGTCTCCCAGTATTCATCTTCTTCCAGCCGACTGGTCGCATACATACCCTGCCCGGCTCTCTGGTGCCGGGCTTCGGCGAGAATAACCGCAGCCGCCACACTGACGTTAAAGGATTCCACCATGCCCATCATGGGAATGATAATATGCCGGTCAGCAAGGCGGGCGGCCGACTCACTCACTCCTGATTTTTCATTGCCAAGTAACAGAACGGTTGGCCGGGTGTAGTCGATTTCCCGATAGTCCACGGCCTGATCAGACAGGTGAGCGGCAAGAATCTGATGCCCACCGGCTTTTAGATCCTGAATCGCAGAATTCATGCAGGAGTGCTGACAAAGCTCTACCCATTGCTGACTGCCCATAGCCGTGCCGCGATAGGGTCTTTGCGCCCCGTTTTTTGCCCACACCATGTGTACGCGCATCAAGCCAAAGGCATCCGCCGTTCGCACCAGCGCTGCAATATTTCTGGGTTTGTGCATTTGATCGGTAAGCAGGGTCAAATCGGGCTGGCGCCGATTCAGAACCGAAATCAGCTTGCTGAAGCGCTCAGGTGTCACCAAAAGCTCCTTGTTTTTCTGGCAAATTCGCCGGGCATGACATTCGAACGTAAAGGCTAGTCAGATTTCAACGGAGATTTTGGGAATGAGGCAACCGATGCCCCCTTTGCACCCTTGATTTTGGCCACACCCGACTGTTCCACCTCGTCAATTCGGATCACTGCCGCCATCGGAATAAAGGTACGCTTGACGCCTTCAAACTCGGCTTTCAACTTTTCTTCGCCCGGATCAACCAGCAATTGTGAGCGCTCTCCAAACAACAACTCTTCCGCTTCGACAAATCCGTACATATCGCTTTGAAAAATCTGCGACGCGTAGATTTCAAATACTTCTTCCTGATTGTAGTAAATAATTTTATAGACTTTTTTTATCGGTTGGCTGGACATAGCGTGCGGGGTTCCTGTTCACATCATGCGAGACGGCCGAATCATACCATAATCGATCGGAAATTCATCCGGATGAAGAAATATTTCTGGCTAAAAACTAGGCGTCCGGCAAGTTAGCCTCTATAATGCGCGCCTGTTTTATTTCTTTCTTCATTATCACGCTTGAGAAGGTAGTCGCTACGCACCATGACTAATACGCACCATGACTAAAAAGCTGTTTATCAAGACGCACGGCTGCCAGATGAACGAATACGATTCCTCACGAATCGCGGATCTGCTGAAACTGAGTCACGAAGTCGAGCTGACCCGTCAGGCGGAAGAGGCAGACATCCTGCTGCTCAACACCTGTTCCATTCGCGAAAAGGCCCAGGAAAAGGTATTCCATCAACTGGGCCGATGGAAAAAACTGAAAGATGCCAAACCTGACTTGAAAATTGGTGTGGGCGGCTGTGTGGCCAGCCAGGAAGGGGAAGGAATTAAAGCGCGTGCGCCCTTTGTAGACGTGATTTTTGGCCCTCAGACACTGCACCGCCTGCCGGAAATGATCAGGGAATCAACGGTTAACGGCGTGAGTGTGGTCGATATCAGTTTCCCGGAAATAGAAAAGTTTGACCGGCTTCCGGCTCCGGGCGTACATGGCCCTTCCGCATTTGTTTCGATTATGGAAGGTTGCAGCAAATACTGCACATTCTGCGTTGTGCCCTATACCCGGGGTGAAGAAGTAAGCCGGCCGTTCGATGATGTGATGGCAGAAATCTCTCATCTGGCTTCGCAAGGTGTCAGGGAAGTGAACCTTCTTGGCCAGAACGTCAATGCCTACCGGGGCGAAACCGACGACGGTGACTTTGCGGATCTGGCTGAATTGATCACCTACATTGCCGACATTGACGGCATCGACCGGATACGATTTACCACCTCTCATCCGGTAGAGTTCAGTGATTCACTAATCGATGTCTACGCGGAAGTACCCGAGCTGGTCAGCCACCTTCATTTACCTGTCCAAAGTGGTTCAGACCGGATTCTCGCACAAATGAAGCGAGGACATACCGTACTCGAATACAAATCCAAAATCCGTCGTTTGCGAAAAATCCGCCCTGATCTCGCCATGTCTTCAGACTTCATTGTCGGCTTTCCAGGCGAGACCGATCAGGACTTTGAGGCAACCATGAAACTGATCAATGACATCGGCTTCGATATGTCATTCAGCTTTATCTACAGCGCTCGCCCCGGCACGCCCGCATCAGACTTGCCAGACGACACAGATGAAGCAACCAAAAAGCTCAGACTGAAGATTCTCCAGGACAGAATCAACCAGCAGGCACACGCCATCAGCCGAAGAATGGTTGGCTCACAACAGCGAATCCTGGTGACCGGTTACTCCAAAAAGGATCCGGGGCAATATCAAGGCAGAACGGAAAACAACCGTGTTGTGAATTTCAGACTGGATGACCCGAATCTGATTGGCTATTTCGTCGATGTCACCATTACCCGGGCCTTGCCCAACTCCCTGCGTGGCGAACGAGTGGATAACGAAAAATACTGATGACCAGAAACCCGACAACCGGCCAACCGGCCCAAAAAACCAAACAACATCATGCCTTTGAGCCATTTGACAGTCAGCGACTCATGTCCCTGTGTGGCTCCTGTGATGGCCATCTCAAACACATAGAATCACGGCTGGGCGCAAGAATTTCCTACCGGGGGAATCAATTCACCGTCTCGGGCGAAGAAAAAAATGTTCATCTGACCATAGAGCTGCTGAAACACCTCTATCGTGAAACGGGAGCTGACATTGAAATTACCCCGGAGCTGGTTCACCTGTTCATTCAGGAAACCGGGGTTGAAAACGAACTGACCCGATCCGGAATAGAAAGCAGCATTCGCCCCGTCACCACACCCAGGTTACAGATCAAGCCACGGGGCGGTAACCAGACGGGTTACGTGCAGGCCATTCGCGATCACGATATCAACTTCGGAATTGGCCCGGCAGGAACAGGCAAGACCTATCTTGCGGTTGCCTGCGCCGTCGAGGCATTGACACGTGAAGATGTTCAGCGAATCATGCTGGTTCGACCTGCGGTTGAGGCCGGTGAGAAGCTCGGCTTTCTGCCCGGTGACCTGGCTCAAAAGGTGGACCCCTACCTTCGCCCGCTTTACGACGCACTGTACGAAATGATCGGCGTGGATCAGGTTGCCCGTCTGATTGAGCGCAATGTCATTGAAATTGCTCCCCTGGCCTTTATGCGTGGCCGAACACTAAACCGCTCCTTCATTATTCTTGATGAAAGCCAGAACACCACAAAAGAACAGATGAAAATGTTTCTGACCCGGATAGGCTTTGGCTCTACCGCCGTTATTACCGGCGATTTGACGCAAATTGACCTGGCCAAAAACGAATTGTCCGGCCTGGTTCACGGGAAAAAAGTGCTGGGTGGCGTGCCAGGAATCAGTTTTACCCGGTTCACCGCAAAGGACGTTGTCCGGCACCCTCTGGTACAACGTATCGTCGAGGCCTATGACAAGTTTGAACCCGCGCAAGACCATTGATCACCGACCATGCCACTACATATTGACCTGCAACATTCTCACCCGGATATTTCACACCCGGAACCGGCCAGGCTGGCGTGCTGGGCAAATGCCGCCCTGAGAAAAAGCGGTGACTGGGATGTCACCATACGGATCGTGGATATTGAAGAAATCACTCAACTTAACTCTGACTATCGCCAAAAGCATGACCCGACCAATGTACTGTCTTTCCCTTTCGAAGCGCCCCCGGAAGTAAGGATACCTCTGCTGGGTGACTTGATCATCTGCGCTGAAATCGTAGAAAATGAAGCCCTGGAGCAAAAAAAAGCGCCTGAAGCCCACTGGGCGCACATGGTGATTCACGGAATGCTTCACCTTCAGGGGTTTGACCATATCAGTGAGAGTGAAGCGGAAGAAATGGAACAACTGGAAACCTCGATTCTGAACTCATTGGGTTACCCTGATCCTTACAAAGACAATAGTGAATAAGTAAATCGACGCATTCATTGACAGGCATCAGCACCACAGGCTCCGGTAAAACTGCCGGTTAGCACAGGTCTTCATACCAATTCAGAAAAACAGCACCATGCCAGAAAACAGCACCATAGCAGAAAAAAAAACCACGCCAAAAAACAGCACAGCAAAAAAAGCGCCCTATCTCATACTCGCTTTTTTCGCTGGCGCACTGCAAACTCTCACCTACGCCCCCTTTGACTATTGGCCATCGGGCATTCTCTCTGCCCTGATAATTTTTGCCGTTGCGCAAAAATTATCAACCAGGGATGCCCGACTTGCCGGTTGGCTGTACGGGCTTGGTATCTACGGCAGTGGCGCGTCCTGGGTGTACGTCAGCATTCACGATTATGGCTACACTTCTGCCCCGCTCGCCGCACTTCTGACCTTTCTGTTTGTTGCCTTCCTGGCATTGTTCCAGCTATTACAACTCTATTTGTACAAGCGTGCTGAAACCGGAAACTCACTCTTCAACGCATTACTTTTTGCCGGTGTCTGGGTGTTAACTGACTGGTTCCGCTCCTGGTTTATGACCGGATTCCCCTGGCTTTACCTGGGTTACGGCCTGACCGACTCGCCAATTGCCTGGCTCGCTCCTGTGGGGGGCGTACATCTGGTCACCTTTGTGGTGGTACTGACCGGTTGCACTCTGCTCACTATTGTTACAGCCCGACAACAAAGGCAAAGACTCGCCTTTTTGTTACCGATTGCCTTATTGTGGCTGCTCAGTCCTTTGAACAAGGTCTCCTGGACCCAACTTGACACCGAATACCCCATCACGGCCTCGGTCATTCAGGGCAACATCGATCAGCGAATCAAGTGGAACCCCGCCTATCGAACGTACAGCATACAGGTCTATGAGAAGCTGAGTGCCCCGCACTGGAAAAACAGCGATATCATACTGTGGCCGGAAACCGCCATTCCCCTGTTTCAGAATACGGCCAGATTCATTACGGACACCCTTGCAGAACAGGCATCCCGAACCGATACCACGCTGATAACCGGCATTCCTTACCGTGAAACCCCGTCCGACCCGGATGCCCGCACTATCTATCACAACAGCATTACCAGCCTGGGAAACGGCACCGGCTTTTACCACAAACAAAAACTGGTGCCATTTGGTGAATATATTCCACTCGAATCCATGCTCCGAGGCCTTATCGGCTTTCTGGATCTGCCCATGTCGAGCTTTACCCCCGGGCCTCCTGATCAAAACGGTTTGACCGCCGGCGGGTTGAATATTGCCCCTTTTATCTGTTATGAAATTGTCTACCCTGATTTTGTCGCAACCTCAGCCAAACAGAATAATATACTGCTGACAATCAGTAACGATGCCTGGTTCGGTCAATCCATTGCGCCAGAGCAACACCTGGAAATCGCGCAGATGCGATCACTGGAAACAGGAAGATACATGGTGCGCGGTACCAACAACGGCATTTCTGCCATCATTGACCACAAAGGCAAAATCACGAAAAAAACGGATCAGTTTTTTGCCACATCGCTCACCGGAACGGTCTATTCGGCCTCCCGCTCAACACCGTTTATGATAACCGGCTCCTGGCCAATTGTGCTGTTTTCTCTCGGGTTGCTGATTTGTGCTTTCTACCGGCGCTTTCAGTGATTCTCACCGTTTCGTTTTTCCACTACCAAGCAGTAAAAAGCAGCCCGATTGCTATTCAATTCGCAAATCCGTACCGTTTTTTTAGGTAAATCGGATCATTTCACCTATGCTTAAAGAAAACATGGCACCTGCTCCCTGATCAAATATGCCGCACCACCTTATCACAAAATTGCTCACTCGCATCGAGGCAAAAAAGATTACCATTTTTATTGCCCTGCTCACGAGCCTGTTTTCGATCTCGTTTTTGTATTACGGTATTTCACTGTCCAGGTCAATACGCCAATCGGAAACCCTGTGGCAGAATCATATACGAGAGGAGACTCGGGAAAACCTCCTGTTCAACAAGATTGAACAGGAACTGGGTTATGGAGGATTCATTCATCATTATAAAAATCTGATACTGAGACAGGATGTCAGGCTGATCCCCAGGATTGAAGATAACCTCAACAACCTGAAACAATACCTCCATGCTTACCAGAACCACCTTGAAAAAGGCTCTGAACCCTATCACGCCATTACCGACATTGCCAGGGTTATTGGCACCTATGAAAACAAGCTCAAACAGGCCCGGTTATTGATCAATTCCTCCGAGCACTCTCCCACTCAGATAGATAAAAAAATGTTGGTGGACGATCAAGAAGCATTAGCTGCTTTCAAGCTGCTAAACGACCATGTACTTCTGGAGCAAAGGAAGAAGGAACAGGAAGCAGGCGAAGCAATGAAATCAAACCTTGTTCAGTTCAACCTTGGCTGGTTTTTTGTCGCACTGTTTTTTATTTACGCCGCAATCATTGTGCTCTGTTTTTTCGGCCTGAACAGGCTGATCTTGTCGCTCAAAGTCTCGCGGGAACTGCAGGAAAGTTTATTTGGCAGCTTTCCTGACTCTGTTCTTGTAGTGAATACCGAAGGCACTATAGTCAAAGCCAACTCTCTGGCTTCACAAATCACCGGCTATTCCATTGACCAGCTTGTCGGGCTCAAAGTGGAATCCCTGTTCCCTCAAAATATACGCTTTGACCACCCTGCCTTCACAAACAGTACGTTCGGAAACAGGGAATCCCGCCTGTACGGCAAACAGGAACACCTGTCTATTCTTGCCAAAAATGAGGAAGAAATTCCGGTTGATATCGCCATTGACTACGCAAACCCGATAACCGGCAAGGTGGCTATTCTTAATATACGGGATATCAGGGAAGAAAAGCGCGTCCGTGACAAACTGCTTGAACGAGAATCCATGCTGAATCAGGCGCAGGCGATATCAAAGGTGGGTTGCTGGAAATGGGAACTGGAGTCGGATCAGCTGCTGCTCTCTCAGGAAGCAAAACGAATCTATCAATTTGGCATGGACGAGGAGCACTTTACCCCCGAAAGACTCATCCAGAAAATTCCCCCACAGGAAAAGGAAATCGTTGCCAATGCGATCAACGAATCCGTGCTGCTTGAGAAACCCTATCATGTCTTGCACCACCTGAAGTCCGGCTCGGGTGACCAGACCATTGTCGAGCAGTTTGGTGAGGTGACCAAAAATGAAAATGGCAAGGTTGTCGCCATGCTGGGAGTGGTCAGGGATGTAACCGAACAAAAGTACAATGAATACATGTTGCAACTGGCAAACAATGTATTCAATCACTCGGCAGAAGCCATTATGGTGACCGACACGGAAAGAAGGATTCTGCGAGTCAATCGGGCATTCGAGACCATCACTTACTATAACCAGTCAGAGGTCGCCGGAAAAAATCCCGACCGTTTTATGAGATCGGATAAATATACTGATGATTTTTACAATAATGTCTCGGCGGTACTGGAAGCGACAGATTTGTGGACGGGAGAGCTTTGGGACAAACGAAAAAATGGCGAAGTATTTCCGAGTCGGCACACCGTTTCTGCTGTTCGTGATAAAGATGGGGAGGTCATCCAGTACATCGATCTGTTCAGCGACATTACCGAAAAGAAAAAGCAGGAAGAGTATATTTACAAACTCGCACACTATGACCAACTGACCCAATTACCTAACCGTGCGCTCTTTCTGGACCGATTGAGACAGTCCATCATTCGGGCCAGGCGAAAGAACAATCTGGTAGGCCTCATGTTCATCGACCTGGATCGCTTCAAATATGTTAACGACACACTCGGTCACGAGGCGGGTGACGAGCTGCTTGCCGTTATCTCCGGAAGACTCCTGTCCGTGGTCAGGGAACAGGATACCGTATCCAGACTGGGCGGAGATGAGTTTACAGTGATTCTGGAAGACATCTCTGACAGTCACAACAGCCAGCTGGTTGCCAATAAAATCATTAAACAGGTCTGCAAACCCGTCACTATCGACGGCAACGAAGTCACAGTCGGCGCCAGCATTGGCATCAGCACCTATCCCGAACATGGTGAACAGGAAGATGTTTTGATCAAATGCGCAGACACCGCCATGTATCATGCAAAAGAAAGCGGGAGGAATCAGAGTAAAATCTACGATCTGTCCATGTCAGAAGTGACCTCGGAGAAATTTCACATGGAGCGCCTGCTGCGCAAGGCCATTGATAACGAAGAATTCGACCTGTATTTTCAGCCTCAAATCAATATTACCGAAGGGGTCGTCTCCGGCTGTGAGGCACTTGTTCGATGGAATCACCCCGAGCATGGCGTCATCGGCCCGGTGCAATTTATTCCATTGGCCGAGGAAACCGGCCTGATCATCCCGCTGGGGGAATGGGTACTGAAAAACGCATTAACCCGGGCGGCCGGATGGAAAAAACAGGGCCTCGAATTTCTGTCAGTCAGTGTCAATGTATCCAGCAGACAATTGTCTACGCCCAACTTTGCCAGGCAGGTCCGGCAGCTCATCAAGTCGACCCGGGTTGACACCCGGCAGCTTGAACTGGAAATCACAGAAAGTGCCGTCATGGAAAACCCCGGCCTGGTAATTACGGAGTTGAATCAAATCAGGGAGTTTGGTGTCAGTATTTCCCTTGATGATTTTGGTACGGGCTATTCATCGCTGAGTTACCTGAGAAAGTTACCGGTCAGCAAGGTCAAAATTGACCGTTCTTTTGTACGAGACATCAATCTTGACAGGGACGACGAGGAAATAGTCAAGGCGATTATCGCAATGAGCAAAACCCTGGGTCTGGAAGTCATCGCAGAAGGGGTGGAAACCAAAGACCATATTGACTTTATTCTGCAAACTGACTGTGAGCAAGTACAAGGCTACTACTACAGCCAACCCCTCCCCGAAGAAAAGTTTCTGCAGTTTGTCCGGGGGTTCAACCAGATCGGGAAAGACTCCTGACAAACCTCATGTTACCTGCACTGCGCATAGCGGCCTCCCGGCCCCGGTGCAGGTATAATCCGCAGCTATAATCCGATTGTCTACCGGCTATTCACCCTCTTTCGAGCGAGGCCATCGGGCCGTGATGCGCCTGAAGTAATGGTTTCCACATTCGTGGCATGGTTCAATCATGGCTGTCCGGGTCAGGCAAACCATATAACTGCATTCAGAACACTGCAACATGCCTGGTGATGCCACTTCACCATTCACGTAAACACCAAAATCACGATGGGTTTTATGCTCCAGCTCTACCTGTTCCACCCTGGTTTTGTCAGCGATAGATAACAGGGAATTGAAAATTTTCTTCTCAACAAGCGCAACATCAACCTTGAACCATTCAGACAGGTCATGTCCGGTTTCCGAAACAAACTTCAGCATTCCTTCCAGGTCACGTTTTACATAGGCACCCAACAAATCCATTTCTTCGCGAGTCAGCTCCGCCACGCCTTGCTCAAACTCGACAGCCCTGTCAATCTCCTCTTTCACCGCCTCCCAGGTACGATCTTCGATATTCGCGACCGCCTCTTCCACTCGATGAACAATGCGATCATAGGCGTCAACTGCTTTTTGCGGAAGCTTTGCAGGCATCTTGTCTGACATCATACTGCTCCTGTTCTGAATCATAATGACAATTAAAACGGTTCTGACAGGGACATTCCACTCTACCCACTACCTGTCATTGAATTAGTAGGTTAAAATACCACCCCCCGGTTTACTAAAACCTAACAGATTTTTCAGATTTGATGCCTGATTTGGAGCAAGTTAGCCAATCGCTATCCATTTACCGTTTCATCGGGCATGACTGATTGTACCCAGAGGACATTCCAAAACAATGGAAGAGCAATACCGACCAGAAGAGCAATACAAGCCAAATCAAATCGAACAGACAGCACAAGACTATTGGGAAGAAAATCAGTCATTTTGTGTGACCGAAGACAAGACAAAAGAAAAGTATTATTGTCTCTCCATGTTCCCCTATCCCAGCGGAAAACTGCATATGGGGCATGTCAGAAACTACACCATTGGTGATGTGGTCACACGCTATCAGCGTATGCAGGGCAAGAACGTATTGCAACCCATGGGCTGGGACGCATTTGGCCTGCCGGCAGAAAATGCAGCCATTCAGAATAACGTGGCTCCGGCAAAATGGACCTGTGAAAATATCGAATACATGAAGCAACAGCTCAGGCAGCTGGGCTTCGGTTACGACTGGAACAGGGAAGTCGCCACTTGCAAGCCGGAGTATTACCGCTGGGAACAATGGTTTTTCACAAAGCTCTATGAAAAAGGCCTGGTATACAAAAAGAACTCTACCGTTAACTGGGATCCTGTCGACCAGACTGTTCTGGCCAATGAACAGGTGGTTGATGGCCGTGGCTGGCGTTCCGGTGCCATAGTCGAACAGAAAGAAATCCCCCAGTGGTTTATTAAAATCACCGATTACGCAGAAGAGTTGCTGAATGACCTGGATCAGCTCGATGACTGGCCCGAACAGGTTAAAACCATGCAGCGAAACTGGATAGGCAGATCGGAAGGGGTGGAGCTGGAGTTTCGGGTCCAATCCAGGGAAGATCGACTTACCGTATATACCACGCGCCCGGACACCCTGATGGGGGTCACCTATGTTGCTGTTGCAAGCCAGCACCCCCTGGCAATGGAAGTCGCGAAAAACAATCCGGAGTTACGTGACTTTATCGAAGAGTGCAAAAATCAGAAAGTCGCAGAAGCCGATATGGCGACCATGGAGAAAAAGGGCGTATCGACAGGATTGTACGCCATACACCCGCTAACGGAAGAAAAGGTCCCTGTCTGGATAGCCAACTTCGTACTGATTCATTATGGTTCAGGCGCAGTCATGTCTGTTCCGGCCCATGATGAGAGGGACCATGAATTTGCCCGCAAATACAGTCTGCCCATCAAGCAGGTTATCGCACCGACAGACAACCGGGAAATTGATGTACAGGAAGTCGCCTATGAAGAAAAAGGCATCCTGGTTTCATCTGGCGAATTTACCGGCCTGACATCGCAGGAAGCCTTTGATGCTATCGCCAGTAAACTGGCTGAACTGGGCAAGGGCGAGAAAAAGGTAAACTACCGCTTGCGCGACTGGGGTGTATCCAGGCAGCGATACTGGGGAGCTCCCATCCCCATGATGACCCTGGCCGATGGCACCGAGCGACCGGTACCCGCAGATCAACTGCCGGTTCGACTGCCGGAAGACGTTGAACTGGACGGCGTCAAGTCTCCCATCAAGTCTGACCCGGAATGGGCAAAAACGACCTGCGAAGGCCAGCCGGCAACACTGGAAACAGACACCTTTGATACCTTTATGGAGTCGTCCTGGTATTTCGCACGCTACTGCTGTGCTGACAGTACCGACCAGATGCTTGACCCGGAAAAAGCCAATTACTGGCTGCCCGTTGACCAGTATATCGGTGGCATCGAGCACGCCATTCTGCATTTGCTGTATGCACGATTCTTCCACAAACTGATGCGTGATGCAGGCCTGGTAGAAAGTGACGAGCCGTTCAAACGCCTGCTGTGTCAGGGAATGGTATTGGCAGACACCTACTACCGGGAAGATGAGAATGGTAACAAAAGCTGGATATCACCATCAGAGGTGCAAACCAGCAAGGATGACAAGGGGGCTATCATTTCTGCCACTCACCTGGAAGACGGCCAGCCGGTCATGGCCGGTGGCACCACCAAGATGTCCAAATCCAGAAACAACGGCATCGACCCCCAGCAAATCATTGACCGTTATGGCGCTGATACCGTCCGCCTGTTTATGATGTTCGCGGCTCCGCCGGAACAGTCCCTTGAATGGTCAGACTCCGGCGTTGAAGGTGCTCACCGCTTCCTGAAACGCCTGTGGAAAACAGTCCATATTCACCTTGCAACCGCGAAGCCGGTTCGCCTCGATGTCGATGCACTTGACGAAAAACAAACCGGAATAAGACGTAAAACTCACCAGACTATCGCCAAGGTCTCCGATGATTACGGTCGACGCATGACCTTTAATACAGCAATCGCGGCAGTGATGGAGCTGATGAACGACCTCGCCAGATTTGACGATACTGATGACCAGAGCATCGCCGTTCGCCAGGAAGGGCTTGAAGCTGCCGTTCTGCTGATTTCCCCCATCGTGCCTCACATCTGTCATGCGTTGTGGCAGGCACTGGGCCACACTGATGATATTCTTGCTGCCCGATGGCCAACCGCAGACGAGAACGCCATGAAACAATCCTCGGTGACTATGGTGGTGCAGGTCAACAGCAAGGTCAGGGCCAAATTGACTGTCGCGCTCGACGCCGACAGGGAAACCTTGGAAAAACAGGCTTTGTCCGAAGAAAACGTCGTCAAATTCATTGATGGAAAAACGGTTCGCAAAATCATCGTCGTTCCCAACAAACTGGTGAATATCGTTGCCAACTAAACCGGCTTCGGCCAGCCTGGCCACTGTTGTATTTCTGCTCGGAGTTTCGGGCTGCACCATGCAGCTCCGGGACTCTTCACCGATTCCCGAAGAGTTGGGGGCTATCACTACAGATTGCGGTCGCCGGGTTCCCTATGGCCTGTGTTCGAGCACGGCCAGGCTGATCGACTCCCTGGCCGGGCAAAAACAGAAAAGCGACCGGCCCGTTTACCAACTGTTGATCACAGATTACTCGGAAAAGGAAAAAGCCGTATCGGTCAACCCGGATGCCAGCACCGCCCAATACAGGGTAACTGCCACGGCAGTATTTCAACTCAGACGTAACGGGCAGGTTCTGACCGAAAAATCTGTCTCTCAAAAAAGCACCTATTACCATGACGCGACCCGGGTACTTGGCAAGGAAAGAGAGAAACAAAAGATTACCCGAAACCTGAACGACCGGATTGCACATGAGATTCCCTATTTACTGGCACCTTTCAACAAGGCACGCATTCAAAGAATCCTGAAGGTGTTGGCACAAGCAAAGCAGCAATGAAGCTCACGGCAGACTCACTCAGGAACCACCTGGACACCTCCCTCCTGCCAGTTTATCTGGTATCAGGAGATGAACCGCTGATTGTTCAGGAATGTGCCGACCTCATTCGCGCCAAAGCCCGCCGATCGGGTTTTACTGAAAGAACCATATTTCATGTCGAAGGCCGCTACAACTGGGACGAGTTTACCGCCGAAACAACTTCACTCTCTCTGTTTGCCGAGCTGAAATTGCTTGAATTGAGATTTAAAAAAAGCGCAAACACCAGGTCGTTCAAGCCCACCAGACAAACCCTTTCCGCCCTTGACGCCTACCTGGATCAAACCGACGACACAAAAGTGTTGTTAATCGAAATGCCCAGACTCGATCAGGCCGAGACGCGGAAAGCCTGGCATAAAAAGATAGAGCAATTGGGAGCCATTGTGCCTGTCTGGCCGGTGGAACTGGCAAAATTCCCTCAATGGATTGCCAACCGGGCCAATGCAAACCGGTTAAAACTCGATCAGGAAGCCTGTGAACTGATCGCAGATCGCGTAGAAGGAAACTTGTTGGCCGCAGCCCAGGAAATCGAAAAGCTCAAGATACTCTCCCCCGATACACTTGTATCCGGCCAACTGATCGCGGATGCGGTCGCTGAAAGCAGCCGATACAGCCCCTTCGACCTGATCAATGCCTGCCTGCGTCAGGATGCCACAAAAGCGTTACATATTCTTTCAGGCCTGATTGGCGAAGGCACACAACCCCTGGCGATTCTCAGCCTGCTCACCCGAACGATCAGACAAACCTGCACACTGAAACAACTGATTCGCTCCGGAATGCCGCCAGCCCAGGCATGTAAAAAGCTGTGGATCACCAGGCAACAGCAGGAACTCTACATAAAACTCTCGTCCAGACTGACAACCGGCGAGCTGAGTGACCTGCTCTCTGATGCGTTCAAAGCCGATCGTGCAACAAAGGGCAATATCAAAGAACCCCCGAATCAACTCCTCACAGACCTCGTTTTCAGATTGTGCGACCCGTGCTGATGTAACACTTCACAATGCCCATCACAATGACCGGGGCGATTTTTGTACAGCAAAAAAAAACCGCCAAATCTGGCGGTTTTTTACCTGCGGATAAAACCTAGAACATTGCTTCGTCAAGATTCATCAGGCTTCCTGAACCTGCCTTGATTGACTCGGCCAGAGAAAGTGATTTTGGCAACAGCTTGGAGAAGAAGAAGTCAGCCGTCTGCACTTTTGCCTTATAGAAGCCGCTGGTATCAGAGGCAACCTGAGGTGCCGCCACCTTGACCATACGAGCCCACAGATAGGCATAGGCAGTCAACCCGAACAAATCCAGATAATCGTTACAGGCAGCCCCAACCAGATTGCGATCATCGGCCGCCTGACTGATTACCGTGGATGTCACATCAGACAATCTTTCAAGCGCTGCGGACAATGAACCCAGGTAAGCGGACAGGTCCTGATTACCCTGATTTTCTTCAATAAAGTCACTGACATCCCGGGCAAAAAGTTCAAACAGCTTGCCGCCGTTGGCGACAATCTTGCGCCCCATCAGATCCATCGCCTGTATGCCGTTGGTTCCTTCGTAGATTTGAGTGATTCGGGTATCCCGAACAAGCTGCTCCTGACCCCACTCACGAATATACCCGTGACCACCGAATACCTGCTGACCGGCAATACAGCTTTCAAGGGCGCGGTCAGTCATGTACGCCTTGGCAACCGGTGTCAACAGGGCAACCATTGAATCTGCGAGTTTTTTCTCTTCCGGATCGTCGGAAAACTTGGCGCGATCAAGGTAAGAGGCAACATAGGTGGAAAAGGCACGACTACCTTCAGTGAACGCCCTGATTGTCATTAACATGCGTCGTACATCAGCATGCACAATAATCGGGTCGGCTTCCTTGTCCGGCTGAGCGACACCTGTAGCAGCACGCCCCTGAATACGATCTTTTGCATATTCAACCGCATTTTGATAGGACCGCTCTGCGGCCGCAAAACCCTGAACCCCGACGCTCAACCGCTCGTAGTTCATCATGGTAAACATGGCGGCCAGGCCCTTGTTGACTTCACCGACCAGCCAGCCCTGAGCTCCATCATAATTCATTACACAAGTGGCAGAGGCCTTGATACCCATTTTGTGCTCGATCGAGCCACAGGTCACGTTGTTGTTTTCACCAACGACATTGTTCTCGTCCACCTTGTTACGAGGAACAAGAAACAGGGAGATACCGCGCGAACCTGCGGGCGCATCGGGCAGTTTCGCCAATACCAGATGAATAATGTTTTCACTCAGATCCTGCTCACCACCGGTAATAAAGGTTTTTGTGCCCGTGATTGTGTAGCTGCCATCACCATTATCGACTGCTTTTGTACGAATCAGGCCCAGATCACTACCCGAGTGTGGTTCAGTCAGATCCATGGCACCAGCCCACTCGCCAGAGTACATTTTTGGCAGGTACTTTTGCTTCAGCTCTTCAGATGCGTGGGCATCAATCGCCAGACAGGCACCCGAAGTCAAACACACGTATAATCCGAAAGCAATATCGGAGGAGTACAGCATTTCCTCAAACTGGGCCGCCAGCATTTTGGGCATCCCCATGCCCTCATAGTTGGCATTGCCACTCAAACCACACCAGCCACCTTCGATAAATGTTTTATAGGCGTCTCTATAGCCGGAGGGCGTATTTACGCCTTTTTCATGCCACTTGCAGGCTTCTTCATCACCATTTCGGCTCAGGGGAGCAACGAGTGAAGCCGTAATTTTTGCAGATTCCTCAAGAATCGCATCTGCGGTATCCGGGTCTATCGTATCACGAGTTCCGGCCAATGAAGCCCATAACTTGTTGGCCTCAAAAACCTCATTCAAAACAAATCTTATATCGCGTAAGGGAGCTTGATATTCTGCCATTCACATATCCTCTTCAGTGACTCAAAAAAACACCGCGAGCAATTCGCCCACGATAAATATAACAATGAATTAATCGATTGATTGCCTGGTTGGCTGCCTATGATAACTACCAAAAAAGCCCACCGAAAGGTGAGCTTTTTCAGGTATACAGTCAAGATAGCGCAAACTGATCAGAAATTGAAGTTTTCTTCTTCCATTGCCATCAAAGAGTCTGCACCTGCGACGATCATTTGGGCATGGCCTGCAGTACGAGGCAGAATCCTCTTGAAGTAGAACTCGGCAGTCTGCACTTTCGCTGTGTAGAACCCGGTTTCAGTGGTTCCTTCAGCCAGTTTCTGTTGTGCTACCAAGGCCATTCTGGCCCAGAAGTAAGCCATGGTGACATAACCGGAGTACATCAGATAATCGACCGATGCAGCACCGACTTCATCACGATTCTTCATGGCGGCCATACCCACCTTCATAGTCAGGTCGCCCCACTCTTTATTCAACTTCTGCAGAGGCTCGACGAATTGTTTCATATCGTCATTGTCAGCCTGCTCCTTGCAGAAGACATGAACCAGTTTGGTGAATTGCTTCAGTGACTCTCCCTGGCTCATCAGAACTTTACGACCCAGCAAGTCAAGCGCCTGAATACCGGTAGTTCCTTCGTAAAGCAGGGAAATCCGCGTATCACGAACAATTTGCTCCATTCCCCACTCGGAAATAAAACCATGACCACCGAATACCTGGACGCCAAGATTGGCCGCTTCATAACCGATTTCAGTCAAAAATGCCTTTAGAATCGGGGTCATAAAGCCCATCATGTTGTCAGACTCTTTCTTCTTGTCTTCATCATCAGACATATGAAGAATATCAGCATGCTGTGCAGTGAAGTACACCATCGCACGAGAGCCTTCTGCAAACGCTTTCTGTGTCAGCAACATGCGGCGCACGTCCGGATGAACAATAATCGGATCAGCCGGGCCGTCAGGATTTTTGGGGCCGGTCAGCGAGCGCATTGCCAGTCTTTCCCTGGCATAGGCCAGCGCACCCTGGAAAGAGGCTTCTGAAGCACCCAGCCCCTGGAGAGCGGTACCCAATCGGGCAAAGTTCATAAAGGTGAACATGCAGTTCAGGCCTTTATTCTCGGGGCCAATCAACCAGCCTTTTGCACCATCGAAGTTCATCACGCAAGTGGAGTTACCGTGAATCCCCATTTTGTGTTCAATAGAGCCACAGGTAACCTGGTTACGCTCACCCGCTTCGCCATTTGCATCTGGCAAAAACTTGGGAACGATAAACAGGGAGATACCCTTGGTGCCTTCAGGAGCTCCCGGCAGACGCGCCAGTACAATATGAACGATATTGTCAGTCATATCGTGCTCACCGGCAGAGATAAAGATTTTGGTACCGGTGATGCTGTAGCTGCCGTCGGCATTGGGTTCGGCCCTGGCACGCAATATACCCAGATCAGAACCACAGTGCGCCTCGGTCAGACACATGGTGCCCGTCCACTGCCCTGAAACCAGCTTGGTCAGGTAGATTTGTTTCTGTTCATCCGAACCGTGTAATTCAATGGTGTCTTTTGCACCGTGACTCAGGCCGGGATACATACTCCATGACCAATTACAGGTACCGACCATCTCACTGACTGCCAGCCCAACCGAGGTTGGCAACCCCTGGCCACCCATTTCCGGGGGAGCCGTCATGGAAGGCCAACCACCTTCGACATACTGTTGATAGGCTTCCTTGAAGCCTGTTGGCGTTGTTACACCGTCTTCACTCCAGGTACAGCCTTCGCGATCACCAACCTGATTGAGGGGAGCAATGACCTCTTCACAGAACTTTGCGCCTTCGCCAATAATCGCGTCAACCATATCCGGGGTTGCTTCTTCTGCTCCAGGAAGGTTCGCGTAATGAGTTTCCATATCGAACAACTCATTCATTGCAAATTTCATGTCACGTAATGGAGCTTTGTATTCAGGCATAGACCTTACCTCATATCAGAATCAATGAAACGGAGTTAAAATATACAAACAACAAAAATCAAACAAGCGTTTGAAACATACGTTTGGTTGATAAAAATGTCAAGATTAAAAAACACATCCCCCGTGATGCCCCTGCCACCATCTGGCACCGCACGGGTGTTTATTTCCCTGCAAAATGACAAACACACCGGGATTACAAACAAAAACTGGCAACCAGCGGTGATAGTAGTCCATGTTTTCACCACAAACATTGATCTATACCAATCCCCGCGCCGTTATATCGCTCTGTATCAATGCCCCCTGCACCCGCACCCAATCGACTCTCGGGCAATATACAGGACTGGAAACAGAACAAAGATTCACACCGACCGACCCTGACAGGGGCATCATAAAAAATCAGGCAAAAAACAAGGGAGAAAAAACAAAACAACAGGATCGGACCGATGAAACCGAACAAAAAGGGCCCGATCTGACCTAAACAACCTCATCCAGCGAATTGTTTTCCGGAGTTGTACTTTCCTCATACTGTCGACCAGGCCGAATAAAGGTCTCATAGGCCTGAATACCCCTTGTTGCAGCATGTGTTGCGACATGGTGATTCGCCTGCCTGCCTGATCGTTCTGCCCCCTCGCGCTGCCTTTCCTCTTTCTGAGGCTGCTGTTCACCCTGAATGGCCAATCCCTCACCGGTCTGGGCCGACAGTTCTCTTTGAGCGTTCAGCATAATCCGGCTGGCCCGGGAAGCCACCGCCCTGTCCTGGGCAGAAGGTTGGGCCGGTGCCAGAGCCGCTGCACGAACCACACGCATTTTTTCGATGGTGGCACGCGGGTCGTTTGACACTTCACTGACACTGATTGGGACTTCGCCACCTACCGCATATTTCGAGCCATCTGGCCCGGTCTGGTATGAAAAACTCGCTGAGCCGGCATATTGACCACCAACAGCCTGATGCTGCATTTCGTGAACCCTGACTTCACGATCTCTCGCCTTGAGCTGTTCGATCACCTCAATATCTTCCGGGGTCAAGGATCTGCCATTGACCTGATTTGCCGGACTCTCTTTTCGATTCTGATTCTGATTCTGATTCTGATTCTGAGGGCCATCAGACTGATCCTGCCTTTCTGGAGCAAGAGGGTCTGGAGCAAGAGGGTCAACTTCGAAGCCAGTTGCAGAATCAGGCGAAAGTGTTCCGGAAACATCCCCGGACTCGACAGGCCGGGGAGAAACAGGCTGGCCTGTCAGCCGCTGTGACCGATCTCGTTCCGCTCTCCCCGGGTCAGCAGGCACGCTTTGCGAAGAGGTGCCCGACAGGGGGGCAGTCGTGCGGCCCGGAGACTGTTTTGACAAAGCCTGCTGATATACAACAGAGGGCGTGGAAAAACCGGAACCACGATGACTCAAAGATACAGCCTCTCCCGGTTGCTCCACAGGAACAAAGGCAGACGCGAGATTTACCGCATCCACGACAGGCGAGGCAACCCGCGCGGGTGGAGTAAAAGGTGTTACCGTGTTTGGGAATGGACTGATACTTACTGCCTGCATAAACCTGCCTGAATCTGTCTACATAAACAACAACACCATCAGGGCTAGACCTTTACGTCCAACAACGTACCCAACATTTTCTCTCCGGCCCCGACCACTGCAGCATTGGCCTTTGCACTGATTTCACAAACCTTCATATCAATCAGGGGAGAGACAATATCAACACCTCCCGGGGGTTCAGGCGGGGTTGATGCAAAACCTGCACTGGCAATTTTCCCGGCCGACCTTTGCATGCCTGCCATTGCCTGCTGTACGCCCTGCGCACCCGTTTGAATCACTGAGCTGATTGCCATAGAGAATACCACCTCGCTCTCTGCTTGTGCTGTCCGACTGGTCTATCTCCCGATACCCTCTGTCACTGCTTCGCTTTTATGTACACTTCAGTTAACCATACAACTGTATACTTTTCAATCAGCAACTAGGTAACGAAGGGCAACGAAATGTAATCTTTGGCTACGCATTCAGGAGCAGGGGAATCAATAAAAGGAATCACTCCCAGACAGTCGCAAGGCATTCTTGCCTTCAAGGTGGCCACATTTTCGCTGAATGCCCGCATGGGTTCCCCGGAGCAGACACTGCCAACCCAACCGGCCAGTTTCAGGCCATCACTTGCTATTGCTTCTGCTGTCAGAATCGCATGATTCAGACAGCCCAGCTTTAAACCCACTACCAGAATGACCTCGCAACCAATGCCTTTAACAACATCAGAGAAGTTTTCCGTCTCATTCAGTGGCACCCGCCACCCTCCGGCTCCCTCGATAAAGATCACATCACTATCAAGATCCATAAAGGCACGACATTTTTCGATTACCCGGGACGCATCGAGAGGAACACCCGACTGGTCGGCAGCAATATGAGGGGCGATGGCAGGAGCAAAGAAAAAGGGGTTCACCTGATCACAGGCAAGGCGAGACGAGGAATATCGCTGCAAGGAAAGCGCATCCTCATTCACACTGCCACCTGCTGAGCCACCAGCCGCCACGGGTTTCATCCCCAGCGCTTTCAGTTGTTTCTCCTTGCAGGCACACAACAGGGCTGTAGTGACCAGGGTTTTACCCGCGTCGGTATCTGTTCCGGTAACAAAAAAGACCGGTTTCACTTGTTCTTCCTCAAATCTTGCCCTTCCTCAGGTAAAGATAAACGACCTGATAAGTGGCTGGCAACAGACCATTTTCTCTGCGAAACGGCTCATAGGCAGAAATAAAGCGTTCAACTTTGTCTCTGCCGGTTACCGATTTCGGCCTGTTTTTGTTCACATTGTGCGCCCCCAGGTCTTTCAGCTCCCGGGTCAATTGTCTGACCGTTGCATATTCAAGCACAACTTCCTCCTGCTTCATGGTGTAAGCTCCGGTTAAGCCGTTAAACCGACTGCGAACCAATACCTCCTCAATCCGGGCATGAGTCAGAAAGCGGTTTACATGCTGGCAGCTATCCGCCGCACGCCACGCCTGAGCCAGTTCTGTCAGGGTGCCCTGCTCCAGAGTTGCTATCATTGCCACCCCGCCTTCGACCAGGCAGCGAAAAACCTCATCGAGCACACGGCCCAGGCTCGCACACCATTGCACCGCCAGTGAGGAATGAATCAGAGAGAAGGAGGTATCGACAAAAGGTAGGGATTCAATATCTGCCACCGAAAAACTCGTTGTATCGGATCCATGATGTAACCGGGCAAACTGTACCATGCCGGGTGCCAGATCGATGGCAAAGACCTGATCGACACCAAACCGGTTCCGAATGAGAGGAATTTCGTAACCGGTTCCGCACCCCATATCGAGCAGCGAAACCGGGTTTTCTGCCCCGACAGCCGGTTCGAACGGACAGCCCGACAACAGGCTGTTGGCAACCTGGCGCTGAAAATGTGCTGCTCCATCATAACTCTTTGCTGCACGACTAAAGGACTCTGCAACAAGTCTTTTGTCTATCACCGATTCCTCCGCCCCTGATTCAGACTGTCCCCGCCTGATTTTCATGCAGACTCTCCTGTAAAACTCCGGACAAAGGCTGAAAGCTCACCGGCAACCCGGGCAGCAAAATACATAAAGGGCAAATGCCCCATACCGTTCACCACAGAAATCGATACATCGGGGTTAACCGAGGTCAGGCCCTCTTGCGAAGCCAGCACCACATTATCTTCCGACCCCAGAATAATTTTCAGTGGCACCGGCAACCCTGCCATAGCACGGCGCAAATCAAGATCGCCCAGCAATCGCAAGCCTGCAAGCAACACCTCCCGCCGGTAAACGGCATCATGACCATCTATCATTGCCTGCAACAGTCGGGAGTCTGCCCTGGCCTCCGGTGATCCCAGGGTTTGTAATACCGAAAATCGCCTGATCAGACTGGAAGATCCGGTGTTCACCAGTTTTTCCATATTCTCCAGCATGCCGGGGGGCTGACCACAGGGCCAGTCGGTTTTTTTCACAAAACAGGGGGTACTGTTGATCAGCGCAAGCCCCAGACATTTGTCAGGGAAAGCCTGTGCCGCAGCCAGAGCGAGCATCCCTCCCAGCGACCAGCCCAACCAGACGGCAGGTTCGTTTACCCTTGCATCCAGGTAAGACAGCCACTGCTCTGTATCGAAAGCCCGATTCAGATCAACAAAAGTAACCTCTCCCTGAACGTCAAGCCTGTCAACAAAGTCGCCCCAGACAGCGCGAGGCATTGCCCAGCCATTAAGCACTGCAAGATTAGCCCTGATCAAAATCAAACTCCGGTTATTCGGGAGGCTTCAGGCCGGCAGACTCGACACCTTCCTGCAAGGCCTGCAATAATTGCCGCAAATCATTGTGGGTGTGTTCGGCACTAAAGGTAATCCGCAACCGGGCCGTGCCCGGCGCCACTGTGGGCGGACGAATTGCCGTCACCAGTATGCCCCTGGTTCGCAAAAACCCGCTCCAGGCGAGCGCCTTTTCCGAACTGCCGACCACAACCGGCTGTATGGGGCTGTTTGATGCCATCAACTGCAACCCCAGGCCGGAAACCCCGGCACGAAACGCCTCGATCAGTTGACTCAGGTGATCTCTTCTCCACGACTCGTTTCTGACCATCCTGAGACTTTGCCGTGTAGCGCAGGCCAGTGCCGGAGGCATTGCCGTGGTGTAGATACAGGTGCGGGCGGTATTGATCAAATACTCGATCAACGCATCACTGCCTGCTATAAAGGCTCCGAAGGTACCAAAGCCCTTACCCAGGGTGCCCATCAGCACCTGCACCTTGCTCTGGGGCAAATCAAACAGTTCGGTCACCCCCATGCCGGTTGGGCCGACGGGCCCAAAACCGTGCGCATCATCGACCATTAACCAGGCATCATATTCTTCAGCAAGTGCCGCCAACTCCGGCATGGGTGCCATATCACCATCCATACTGAAAACACCGTCCGTCACTATCAGCTTGTCGCCCTTCCCCGCCCGTTGCAGTTTTTTCTTTAAACTGGTCAGATCATTATGCAAATAACGAGTAAAACGGGCACCGGAAAAAAGCCCGGCATCCAGCAAGGATGCGTGATTGAGGCGGTCTTCAAGGACAAGACCGGATTTCCCCATCAAAGAGGTGATGGCACCGAGGTTTGCCATGTAACCGGTGGAAAACAGCAGCACCCGGTCACGTCCTGTCGCCTCGGCCAGCTCCTGCTCCAAAAGCTCATGCTCCCGGTGATGCCCGGATACCAGGTGTGACGCTCCACTGCCGACACCCACTTGCCAGACGGAGTCAATCAGGGCTCGTTTTATATCAGGGTGGTTGGCCAGGCCCAGATAATCATTGGAGCAAAACGACAGCATCGACTGCCCGTTCACTGCCAACCTGACACCCTGTGCGCCATTAACGGTCAATCGCTGCCGATAGAGGTGGTTGCTCTTTTTATCGGCAAGCGACCGGGACAGGTGTTCGAAAGCCAAGGGGGTACTCTTTATCTACTTATCTACTTTCTATCTGTATCTACTTTCTATCTGTATCTGCTCATGCCTCCGCAGACAGGCAGTCTGCGCACGGAGGTCTGCTTGCACCGGGGACAAATGAGTCGTTACTTCTTATCGTACAGTCAGGAAGCTTCGTTCACGGCATCATAAAACAGGTGCCTGGTTTTTTCTTTTTCGATGGCTGATAGCAGTTCAGATTCTTGCTCGGATTCCGTTTTTTCCGTTTCTACCGGTTCAGGATAAATGCCCAGTTTCTCGAACAATCGTCGATCCTGATCTGCTTCAGGGTTCTCTGTGGTCAGCAGTTTTTCGCCATAGAAAATGGAATTGGCACCCGCCATAAAACACATGGCCTGCATCTGCTCATTCATTTGCTCTCGCCCGGCAGACAAGCGCACATGAGAGGCTGGCATCATGATACGCGCCACCGCGATCATGCGAATAAAGTCAAAGGGTTCTACGTCTTTTTCATCTTCCAGTGGCGTCCCCTTTACCTTGACCAGCATATTTATCGGCACACTCTCCGGGTGTTCCGGCATGTTGGCCAACTCCAGCAACAGCATTGCCCTGTCGTCAGATGATTCACCCATTCCCAGAATACCACCACAGCACACTTTCATCCCTGCGTTGCGGACGTTCGACAGGGTCACCATTCTGTCCGAAAAGGTACGCGTGGTGATGATACTGCTATAATAGCGCTCCGATGTATCCAGGTTATGGTTGTAGTAATCCAGACCGGCGTCTTTCAACTCGTGAGCCTGATCTTCCGTTAACATACCCAGTGTCATGCAGGTTTCCATACCAAGTGACTTGACCTGCTTTACCATATCCACCACATAGGGCATGTTTTTCCTGTTGGGATTACGCCATGCGGCTCCCATACAAAAGCGGGTGGCCCCTTTTTCTTTCGCCGCCCTGGCTTCTCTGACGACCTTTTCTATTTCCATCAGCTTTTCTTTTTCCAGGCCGGTATTATAATGCCCGCTTTGCGGACAATATTTGCAATCCTCCGGGCAGGCACCGGTTTTGATCGACAACAAGGTACTTACCTGCACCGCATTCGGGTCAAAGTGTGCGCGGTGAACGGTTTGTGCACGGAACATCAGGTCATTAAAAGGCAGTGAAAACAGTGTTTTCACCTCTTCAACGGACCAGTCATGGCGGATCGATTGGCTTGCTGAGTTCAACATAGGTTGCTCCCGTACAGGTAATCGTTGAATAAGCAGACGTTAAAAGTGACGAAGTAGTAACCGGAAATAGAAACCAGGGACGGTTTATGGGGCACATAATATCCACATCAAAAATGCTGTCAACCATTTTCACAAAACTGGTTAACAGCCTGAAACAGGATTTATTTGAATCATGGTGCTGCCTGTGCAATGAAAAACATCACAACAGGATACCGTTTTGCTCCGCGTGCCTGAACGATCTGCCCTGGACACCAGACCCCGCAGCCCTTGCCGACGCACTGGAAGTTTTACCAGACAATGCAGTAACGACACTGTTTGACTACCAGTTTCCGGTCAACACCATGCTCCGTCAATTCAAGTATCAGGGTCAGATGCAATGGGGCGAGAATCTATGCGCACTTGTAAAACACAGGGCAGGAGCCTGTTTTCCTGACCACTTTGCCGACCTGGACATCATCATTCCGGCTCCTCTCAGCCGAAAGCGCCTGGGTATGCGAGGCTTTAACCAAAGTGAAGTCATCGCAAAAGCGGTTTCCGGCCTGCTCGATATCCCTGTGGGGTATGGCTGCTGCCTGAAAATAAAGGACACAACAGCGCAAGCCGAACTGGATCGGGCCGGACGCCAGTCCAACCTTGTTAACGCATTCAAAATAACAAACAGGGGCAAAGCCATGATTGCCGGCAGGCATTTACTTGTGGTTGATGATGTGACGACGACGGGAACTACGCTCAAGACGCTCAAAGACCTGCTTATGGATAGCGGAGCGCGACAGGTTTCCGGGTTTTGCCTGGCTCACACCCCTCCACCACTGGAAAAAAACAGAATTACCTCACTACCCTGAAATCTGCACGAGGATTTATTGCGGAGCGCCTCACCGGTGAACACTGAAGCGGCAAACAACCGTATACCCGAATTAAAACGGGCCGCAAAATAAACCGCGATTCCCTTAAAAGCGGGCCACCTCTACCGGGGGCCCGCTTTGCAAGTGGCGAAAAAATGCCCTAGCTATCGCCGGAGAATACCTTTTGCACCAGAGCCATCAAGTCATCACCACCCTTATCCCGTACAAACTGGATAACAACAGGAATAAACTTGCTCACCATGCCTTTATCGAGGCCAAGCTTGTCGAAACCTCCGGCAAGACTGGCCAAAGTACCCAGCGCACCGGCATTGCCACCCAGACTGCCCATCAGGCCACCAATACTTCCCATCAGGCCGCCATCACCCCCGTCCACATCGGGAGCCGCGCTAATCATGTCTTCCACTTCGGGAACCTTGTCGACAATCTGTGAAAATTCACCGCCGGCCAGTTTATCTTTTACCATCTTGAACAGCAGCCCTGCACCACCTTTGGCCTGATCATTGTCAACACCCAGCTGACTTACCAAAGTTTCAATTAATTCCATTATTTCGTCCTCATATAAATATAGCGTTTGTGTTTATTCGTAGCGGATTGCACGGGGTAACTACCTGTTTTACCTTGCAATCCAATCGGCCACCTGAACGGCTGTTGTCAGTTTGTGAACCAGCGTTTGCCACCTGTTCAACCCTGTCGTTTTCGCATACAGGCTTCAGCATTACGCTGCCTTAATTCAAGAGCGGTGTCAACACCTGCACACCATAATTGGTCAGCCCGTTGGTTGCGGGAAGCGGATATGTGCGCCATCGCCAACCAGAATTCCTGTCTACCTGAAACCAGGCGTTTTAATCTGTCAGACACAGTCTATCCCGACGCCTGAAACAAAAACCAACAGGGCACAATAAACTGTAAATTTTTCTGACAAGAAGGGTGGTTAAATGAAAAATCGGAGTGTTTTACGTGCCGTTATTGCAATTTTTGGCTGCAAAAGACCTCCGTTTTTACCAGCTTCTTTTACAACTGTCAGTTTTTTTTACAGCCTGTCAGACACCAAATCATCAACCAGTTGATAATTAAAAATAATTTCTTTTTGGTCCGAAAATTGCTTTAGCCTTGGAACGGCTGTTTTGTCGGCCTGTACCTATTTATCCTCATCTAACAGGGACACATTATGAAAAGAACGATCATCGCCGCCGGTTTGCTGGCATCTTCAATCGGTGCTGCACAGGCAGGGGTTATGACTCAAAGCTTTAATGTTGGCTACCTGCAAACCGAGCTGACTTCTATAGACGTATCAGATCCGAGTTTTGCGCTAGGCACTTTCAATCAGTTTGATACCTCTTTAGGTTCACTTGACAGCATCACCGTGACGCTGACAGGTAATACTGAAAGCACAACCAACATCGTGAACAACTCACAGATTGCGCAGACTTTCAGATTCAATTCTGAAATCGACTGGCTGTTTGAAGTGTTAGACGGAGATGATTCCCTGAATCCCGGGTTCAGCTCTGTTCTGGCAGCAACTAACAATTTCGTTACCCTGGCCGGGGGAGCCAACCTGGATTTAGGCACAACTACTTCCACCAATTCCGTTACTTACGTTTTCAACACACCGGCAGAGGTGGCGGAGTTTATCGGCGCCGGAACTGTGGGTATTGGCTGTAACACCTTTACTTCTTCTACCTTCACCGGTGGCGGGGGCAACCTGGCTGCCGTTCAGGCAACCAGCGCTCAGTGCCTGGGTGAAATCACCTACGAATACACTGATGCGACGCAGCCTCCTGGCAGGGCATCTGCACCTGCAACCCTGGCCCTGTTAGGTCTGGGGCTGGCTGGCCTGGGCATCAGGCGCTTTAGAAAGAGCTAAGCGTCTCCAGCACCCGATTGGCATACTCAACCAGCATCATGCTGCGTGGCGTATGCTGATTCTGGCAGGCAAGCACTTGGCCCGGGGCTGGTATGCGTTAATCTGACAGTGGAGAACCGAGGACATCGAGTCGTCGGTTTTTTTATGCCGGACTCAAAACACCGACATTTGATCTTGCTGATTTTCCCGCCTCATAGAATCTGAATCAGGCCTTCACTGAACGACAGAGAACAAGAGAACAAGAGAACAAAGGCAAACGCGATTTTAGAGATAACTCCCGGTTTTTCGATATACTGCAACACTACGGCAAAGGTGCAAAACTGCGGCAAAGGTATTTGCAGTGGTGACAGAAGGCAACGTAGCCACCAAAGACATCAATGTACGCTTTTATCTCCCCAGATTGCCTGCAAGCGCCGGTCTCGCCCGCAACTCCACCGGTAGTATTTATATCGCACGGGGTTGTTCTTGTAATAATCCTGGTGATATGCCTCATTCCCGGCAACAGGGTAAAACCTCGAAGCACTCAGGACAGGTGTCACCACTTTCTTGCCAGGAAACTGCCTGACCACTGACTCTCTGGATGCCTCGGCCAATTTCCTTTGCCTGTCATTGGCCACAAATATTGCACTCAGATAACTGGAGCCTTTATCACAAAACTGCCCTTTCGCATCGAAAGGATCAATATTTACCCAGTAATAATCCAGCAGTTCCTGATAGGAAACCTGGTCTGGATCATAGGTCACTTCGATGGCTTCGTAATGCCCGGTGCGATTTCCGTTATAGGTCGGATTCGGCAAGGTGCCTCCGGTAAATCCGGAAACCACTTCCGAAACACCATCAAGTTTTTCGAAGTCCGACTCCATGCACCAGAAACACCCTCCGGCAAACACCGCCTTATCCGCCATGACATTGGCAGACAGCAACCCCGCAAACAACCACAAGACCATCTGGTTCATCGTCGCCTCACTCCTTATTATCCGCCGCTATCAAAAGCAAGTATTGAAAATGATCAGTTATCTTCCTGAAACAGGCTGACAAACTCACCATACCCTTCCTGCACCATTTGCTCTCTGGGAATAAAACGTAATGCAGCCGAGTTGATACAGTACCTTAATCCGGTGGGTTGGGGCCCGTCATCAAATACATGACCCAAATGAGAATCCGCATATTTACTGCGCACTTCTGTCCGAACGGTAAAAAAACTGCGATCTTTATGCGTCACGATGCTTTCATTATGGATTGGCCTGGTAAAACTGGGCCAACCCGTACCGGACTTGAACTTGTCGGCAGACGAAAACAGTGGCTCCCCACTCACGACATCTACATAAATACCTTCCCGCTTTTCATCCCAGTAAGCATTGTTGAAAGATTGTTCGGTCGCGTCTTTTTGAGTTACGTCATACTGAATGGCAGTCAGGTTTTTACGTAACACTTCGTCCGATGGCTTTCTGTAAACAACCTCGCCACTGCCATTGTCGATTCTGTGCATATGATTTATCTTCCAAAGGTGATGGGGCATATCCCCGTCATGTGATATATCCCCGCCGTGCGGCCTGTCCCCGTGGTGAGACATATCCCTGTTATGTGATATATCCCTTCCATGTGACCTGTCCCCGTGGTGAGACATATCCCTGTTATGTGATATATCCCTGCCATGTGACCTGTCCCCGTGGTGGGACATATCCCTGTTATGTGATATATCCCTGTTATGTGATATATCCCTGCCATGTGACCTGTCCCCGTGGTGGGACATATCCCTGTTATGTGATATATCCCTTCCATGTGACCTGTCCCCGCCGTGCGACAAACCATGCGCAAAAGCCAGGCTTCCAGAAACCAACCCGACACTGAGAAATAGTACACCAGTTTTCAATTTCACGTCATTCACCCCTATTTTGAGCGGATCGGTATAGACACCCGATTGCAAACACCTTTACAGAAAAATTATATTATCTGCTCACACCTCAGACCAATACCATGTTGTCCCGATGAATAAGTTCTTCTTCATTGACAAACCCCAACAGTGACTCGATCTCGTCTGAAGATTTACCCACTATTTTTGCCACATCATCGGCATCATAGTTGACCAACCCTCTGGCGACTTCCTTGCCATTTGAATCCACACAGGACACCATTTCGCCCCGTCGGAAACGACCAGAGCACTTTTGCACCCCCACCGCCAGCAAACTGCTTCCCCGGTTACAAACGACCCTGACTGCCCCATCATCAAGAAACAGCTTGCCGTTCACGCGTAAATGACCGGCAAGCCATTGTTTACGGGCCAACTGGCGGCAACTGTCCGGTAACAGCATGGTGCCAAGATCCTCGTTTTCCCGCAAGCGGGACAGGACTGAATCAATACGGCCACCGACAATCACAGTCAAGGCACCTGACCGGGAGGCCAACCTTGCGGCCCGCAGCTTGGTAGCCATACCACCGCGCCCCAAAGCCCCCGATTTACCCGCCACCATCGCATCCAGGCTTGCATCACTGGCATAGGCAACACCAATCAATCTGGCATTCTCATTTTTCCTTGGATCCTGGTCGAACAAGCCTTGCTGATCGGTCAAAATCAATAGTGCATCAGCATCAATCAGGTTGGCGACCAGTGCAGCCAGGGTGTCATTATCACCAAACCTGATTTCATCCGTCACCACTGTATCATTCTCATTGACAATGGGAATAACCCCATAGCCCAACAAGGTAGAAAGGGTGCTTCTGGCATTGAGGTAGCGCTTACGATCTGACAAATCGTCATGGGTCAGCAATATCTGCGCGGTATGAATGGCATGCTTTTGAAAGTGAGCCTCATACGCCTGAATCAGGCCCATTTGCCCGACAGCCGCCGCCGCTTGCAATTCATGCACATGCCTGGGGCGAGTTTTCAGGCCCAACCGGGTCATCCCCTCTGCCACCGACCCCGAAGACACCAGCACCACTTCAGCGCCTGATTTTTTCAGTGCGACAATCTGCTCCACCCAGGCGGAAATACCCGCCAGATCAAGCCCTTTGCCATCATTGGTCAGCAACGCGCTACCAATTTTAACTACCACTCGTTGCACTGTGCCAAGTGTTTTTCTTTGAGGGGGTACTACCTTGCCAAGTCCCACGTATCCAACCTTGCCTGTCAATCATTGCTATTTTGTATCTGCTCACGCCTCTGCGAGCAACCTGTCTTTTTCAGTCCTTTTTTCTCGCCCGGTATCAAGGTGCGTAGACGACTTCAACCTCTCCATCTTTTTCCCCGTCATCGTCATCCCTGCCTTTATCCCTCTCGGCCAGACGCCTGGCTTTGCGCGCTGTCTTTTCGGCCTGAATTTTTTCACGCGCCTCCCGGTCAACCTGCATCCTCAGGTTCACTTCCTGCTGTGCCAGCTCCGCATCGGCTTTTTCCCGTTCCGCCTTTTCATTCAGCCAGGTCATAATGTCACGGCAAACGGTTTGTGTTCCATCGGCTGAAATTGCTGATACCCGGTACACCGGGCCTTGCCAGTCAAGCTCGTCCAGCACGGCCTGTACCCTGGACTCGCGCTCCTCTTCAGGGATCAGATCCAGTTTGTTTAACACCAGCCAGCGCTCTCGCCGAGACAGGGCGGAGCTGAAATTGTCCAACTCTCGCTCAATTTTCCGAATATTCTGTGCAGGTGTCGAACCATCATACGGTGCCATATCCACCACATGCAACAGCAACCGGGTTCTGACCAGGTGCTTGAGAAAGCGTATTCCCAGGCCGGCTCCTTCCGATGCACCTTCAATCAAACCGGGAATATCCGCAACAACAAAGCTTTGATGCGCCTCCACCCTGACCACACCCAGGTTTGGCACCATGGTCGTAAAGGGGTAATCGGCCACCTTCGGCCTTGCTGCGGAAATCGCCCGAATCAATGTAGACTTTCCGGCATTTGGCATCCCCAGCAAGCCCACATCGGCCAATACCTTAAGCTCCAGTCGCAAATTTCGCTCTTCCCCTTCCGAGCCAGGCGTGGTCTGCCTTGGTGCCCGGTTGGTGCTGGACTTGAAGCGCGTATTCCCCAAACCGTGAAAGCCCCCCTGGGCGACCAACAGGGTTTGCCCGGACCGGGTAAGATCGCCCAGGATTTCTTCACTGTCTGTATCTATAATCGTCGTGCCCACAGGCACTTTCAGCACAACATCCTCACCCTTTTTGCCAGAGCAGTTACGCCCCATACCGCCCTGACCATTGGCAGCCCTGAAAATTCGGGTATAGCGGTAATCGACCAGTGTATTCAGCGATTCCTCTGCCTGCACAATGACCGACCCGCCATCGCCCCCGTCACCGCCATCCGGCCCGCCTTTGGGTATGTATTTTTCCCGGCGAAAACTCAGGCAGCCATTGCCACCCTTACCCGCAACCACACAAATGGTCGCTTCATCAACAAACTTCATATTTTCCCGCCCCAAACAAAAAACCCCGCACCTGAATCTCAAGGACTCCAGGGCGGGGTTTAATGAAGATACAAAGCGTTAGCCTGCAGCAACAACACTCACTGTCTTGCGCTTCAAAGGGCCTTTCACTTCAAATTTGATTACGCCGTCTGCCTTGGCGAAGATCGTGTGATCTTTGCCGCAGCCAACATTCTGGCCAGGGTGGAAACGGGTTCCACGCTGACGAACAATAATATTTCCGGCTTTTACTGCCTGGCCGCCAAACAACTTGACGCCAAGACGTTTCGATTCGGAATCGCGACCGTTACGGGTACTACCACCAGCTTTCTTGTGAGCCATTTTCTACTCCTGCTATCTTTTTTAAATATGGGCTTTTTTAAAATACGGCCTTTTTATAAAACGGGTTTTTTTAAAAAATGGGCCATGTTTAAAAGTCAAAGCTGAAATTATCAGCCAACCAGCCTGTAATCAGCCTGCATTGATTCCAGTGATTTTCACTTCTGTGTACCACTGACGGTGCCCCATACGCTTCATGTGATGCTTGCGACGCTTGAACTTCAATATGTTCACTTTCTTGTGGCGGCCATGAGCTACCACTTCAGCAGTCACTTTCGCACCTTCGACCACAGGCGTACCGATCTTGATGTCGTCGCCATTTGCTACCAGCAGAACACGATCAAAATCAACCGATTCGCCAGTTTCGACTTCCAGTTTCTCAAGCTTGAGAGTTTCGCCCTCGGTCACCCGATGCTGCTTACCACCACTTACAATTACTGCGTACATTACTTTCTCCGGTATACGACCCATCCTAGCTCTCAAAACCTGCTTCTAGTGGAAGCCCGAACCCGCTTGCGCGGCCCGGAGACAACCATATGGCAGGGAGCTCTAGGTGAGGATGAGTTTAAGGGCGCGTATTTTAACCAGAATCAACCGGGAAACTCAAGCAATATTTCTATTCGTTGGTAACGCGCTTGACACACCTGACTGCAGCCAATAGCATCATTGCCCAGACTCGAACTTCATACGGAACAGATGACCAATGAGCGTCGCTAAAATATATGATCCTGTCAAGAGTGATTTTCAGGATGTAAACTCGTTAATCTCCAGACACCTTGTTTCCGAGATCCCTCTGGTTGAAAAAATTGGCCGGTATATCGTCAATAGTGGCGGCAAACGACTGCGACCGCTTCTGGTACTGCTTGTCAGCAACGCATTGCAAGCAAGCCCCTCCTCCTTGCAACACCCCTCTCCTTCAAAACACCACACCCCTTCAACACCTGGCAGCAGTTCAGACCAGGATGGATTTGGACAAAAAGCCAAACTGGCAACGATCATCGAGTTTCTGCATACTGCAACCCTGCTCCATGACGACGTAGTAGATACATCAGAACTCCGTCGGGGCAAACAGACAGCCAATGCCAAATGGGGCAATGCTCCCAGTGTACTGGTTGGCGACTTTCTTTATTCCCGCGCATTTCAGCTGATGGTCGAGCTTGGCAATATGCCAATGATGGAGATACTCTCCCATGCTACCAATGTCATTGCCGAAGGCGAAGTGCTGCAGCTAATGAACTGCAAGAACCCGGATATTACCGAAGAACAGTATTTAGAGGTAATCCGAAGCAAAACCGCCATGTTATTTCAGGCTGCCAGCCACTCTGCTGCGGTACTTTACCAGGCAAACCGGAAAGATGCCGAAGCCATGCGTAACTATGGTTTATATATCGGGCTTGCCTTCCAGCTGATTGATGACGTACTGGATTACACCGGCGACGCTGAAACCATGGGCAAAAATGTAGGTGACGATCTCGCAGAGGGCAAATCAACCCTCCCCCTGATCTACACCATTCACAAGGGTTCGGAACAGGACGCCCGACTGGTTCGAAATGCGGTACGCAAGGGCGGACTGGATGATCTGGACGCCATTCAGACCGCCGTTTCCCGGTGCGGCGCATTGGATTACACCATACAAAAAGCCCGAAAACTTTCGGAGCAGGCAATCGGCGAACTGCACAATCTGGCCGAGAGCCCATATAAAGAGGCACTCATCACACTTGCCCATATGGCGGCGGACAGATCAAACTAGCCAGACAGAGTACCAGGATATCCATTTTGCCGGACACCCGTTCGGCCTTTTGTGCTGGCGCTCTTGCTATAGAAAATTGATACGCTGGCTGGAAGAGACAAACATTATGCAACAACTGTCAGAACTGGACGTTTCCTTTTTACACCTCGAAACAGACCACACCCCCATGCACAATGGCGGCCTGTATCTGTTCGATTCGACCACAAGCACCGAGCCACTGACTTTTGAAAGGTTTAGACAGTTCGTTGAGAGCAAACTGCCTGTTGCCGACTTTTTTCGTAAACGTATCGTTGAAGTGCCGCTCAGGCTGGACAACCCGTACCGGGTGGATGATCCCGAGTTTGATATTAACCGACATCTCCACCACATAGAGTATTCCCGGGCGGTGTCCCTGACGCAGCTTAACCGGCTCGCGGCAAAGCTGCTCGCAACACCATTGAAACGGGACAGGCCACTCTGGGAGATTACCTTTGTTGACGGATTATCCGGTATCGACACACTGCCCGAATCCTGTTTCGCCCTCATAGCCAAAACTCACCATTCAGCCATCGACCCCCTGAGTGGCAAGGATATCATGGGTGTTTTGCTGGACTTTTCGGCCAACCCGACAACCGTTACAAGACCTGAACCCTGGCAACCACAATCACTTCCTTCCACACTTAAACTTCTGGGCAATGCCTACACTCATGCGCTGAGCCGGCCGCTCAGGCCGGTTCATATGATCAGGGAAACCGTATCTGCAAAGGTCTTCGCCCTGTTATTGCGACGGCTCAACACGCTGAATCTGCTTCCTGACCAGTTCTGTGCCCCTCGGACAGCAATCAACCGGAGCATCAATGAAGATCGCTCATTGGACTTCGCTGAAATCCCCCTTGAAAAACTGAAGGATATAAAAAATAAAATAGGCCATGAGGTCACCATCAATGATGTTATCACCGGTATTTGCGCACAAGCCGCAAGTCGTTTTCTGGAACTCAGGGGCGAACGCCCGAAAACATCGCTAGTTGCCCTGTCACCTATCTCTGTTCGCTCAAAAAATCTGCACAGCCCGACGGGCCATCAAATGGCTGCCATGATGATCTCCCTGGCCACAGACGAACCAGACCCGGCCTGGCGCATCGTTCATATTCATAAAAATGCTGAAATATCCAACAATTACAGTCAGGCAGTGTCGGCCCCTTCACTCACCAGGGCCGCTCCTTCATCCATGGTGGCGCTGGCTGCCCGAATCTACACCGAGTTCCAGTTGGCGCAGCGACACAACCCCCTGTTCAACTTGCCGCTGATCAATATTCCCGGGCCACAAAACCCGCTTTATCTTCAAGGCTGCAAATTGATTCGGCAAGCAGCCTCATCACCGCTGTTTGATGGTATCGGACTCGGCATCGTGGCCATCAGCTATCAGGGTTCGGTCACCTTCAGCGTCAGCAGTTGTCCATCTGGCGTATGTGATGCCAGCGAGCTGGTGATATTGCTAAACGAGTCTGTCGCTGATATCGAAAGTGCAGCCGAAGATATTTTGCAAGAAACACCCCCGGCCTACACACCCGGATTGATAAAATCGCCGAGCCTGACCGAACTGGGTTCTGCGGTGATCGGGGACGCATTCTCTCCGATCAACAACCTGTTCAGTTTCGGAAAGGACGATGCCAGACAAAAGGTGATCGAAAAAACCGAATCCTGACTTCCTGCGAAGCCCGCCTCGAAAAATCAGGCAGAGAGAAAAAAGATCAGGGATCCGGAGCCTCCGGAGGGGTATACCAGGGGCTTTTCACCATCTTCGTGTATAGCGCCTCAACCTTTGATCTCGCCCAGGGCGTTTTTCGTAAAAACTTGAGGCTGGATTTAACACTCGGATCATGTTGAAAACAGCGAATCCTAATCCGATTACCGAGTTCTTCCCAACCGAAGTGGTCATGCAGCCGGATCAGCATTTTCTCCAGGGTCACGCCGTGCAGGGGGTCATGAGACTGATCATGCATCGCGGCCTTTCTCCGTAATACGAATTCCTTCCTTTTCAATGGTAATCAATCGCTGCCTGTACAACGAGCCAATTGCCATCTTGTAAGCGCTCTTGCTGACAGAAAAGCGGGCAGCAATCAATCCTGGCGGGCTTTTGTCCGACAGGGGAATATAACCACCACTCCGGTCAAGCTCTGCCAGCACCCGGGCACTGATTTTTTCAATCCGGCCATAACCGGGCTGCTGCAAACTCAGGTCAATTTTGCCATCATCCCGAATCCGTTTGATGTAGCCTTTCATTTTCTGACCCACTCTGGGCGGATTGGCCGCATCACAAAAAAACAACACCCCCCAACTCTGGTTTTCGATCACGGCACTGTAACCAATATCGGTTTTATCTGTGATAATAAACTCGACGGGTTGTCCCTGCCTGAAAAGCTTTGGCGCGTGTCGGACGAATTTATGCAATTTGGAGGATCCGACAATGCGGCGCGACTCTTCATCCGAATAGAGATAGACCACATAAGACTGCCCTTCCTTCATAGTGACCTGTTGCTGGTTGAACGGCACCAGCAACTCCTTGGGTAACCCCCAGTCGAGAAAGGCTCCAAACCGGTTAATGTCCGCCACCTTCAGGAAGGCGACTTCCCCAACCTGGGCTTTGGGTTTTTGAGTGGTCGCGATGTATCTGTCTTCCGAATCCAGGTAAACAAACACCTCAAGCTCATCACCAACCTGACACCCTTCAGGCACCTGTCTGGTCGGCAAAAGTATTTCACCCAGCCAGCCAGCTTGCAAATAAACACCCTGAGGTGCCCGTTTAATCACTGTAAGCGTATTGACACGTCCGATCTCTGCCAAGGCGAATCCCCCAATGAGAAAAAGAGCCCAGTTTATCGGTCAAGACTCCGTAATGCTAGCGCTGTTCAGGCAGTTTGTCGGAAATAGACTGATACAGGAAGGCCGCGAACAGGATAATGATGGTTGGAATAAGCAAAGTGTAGTAATCGATGATCGCATAGCAAAACGCACCAACGACTGCACCACCACAAAAGCAATACCAGATGATGGCCTGAAACACCAGGGTAGGCTTGCTGACCTCGCGCCCCGCCAGCCAATTACCAATACTCGCGCCCATATCCGAGGTCAGCCCCGTCAGATGAGTGGTGCGGATCACCGCTCCACTGTAGGTTGCTACCATGGCATTCTGCAAACCACAGGCCATAGCGGCCATTAGCTGACCGAAATAATCGTGATGCAAAAAGAGCAAAAGACTGAGAGCCAACAATAAAGATTCGATAAACAGGGCAAGGCCATACCGCTTGCCCAGTTTCAGCGAGGCTTGCCCGACAACGAGGCCGCTGATTACCGCCCCGGCCAAAAATGCCAGCAAGGATTCCGTAACAAAGAGCAAACTCTGCCAATCACCATGGGCAATGGCTGCTGAAAACAGGGTGACATTTCCGGTAACATGCGAAACCGACAAATGAGTAAAGCCCATCAATGCCGTAGCATTGACACAGCCTGCACTAAAGGCGAGAACACCACCACCGATGAGTATCCATGCGGGAAGCCTGTCAATCATTTTCTTCGTAACACTTCAGTTTTTTACTCAAATGCCCATCGTAAAAACTGCTTTTTTTCTTCCTTGCTGGCCCGTTTCCACATAAGTTTGAGAGCATCCAGTCTCGGCAGTCTGGCGGCTGGGTCCGCCGGAGAATCGGGGGTGACAACCGGTAAAACAACGGCTGTTGCCGCAGGTGTTGCAACCGCCTCCTGATCGGCAGACTTTGCAGGTTCAGGATAAGAAGGAGTCTGGGCCCGGGTGCCGGTAACCACACTGGTCACACCTGAAACCAGTGAACGCATCGGGTCAGCCGTAGCCGGAGCAACCTTTTGACCTGCGGAGACACGATAGGGTTTTGCAGAAACAACACGACCACCTGAAGCCGCGTTCAGGTGCACCATAAAATTCTCGCTTAACGCCTGTGCATGTCGCCTGTTTTTCGGTTTCACATAGTCGAACTCATAGACCTCCCCCCGGGTTGCAGTGAAATCAACCCGCAACAAACCGGACTCAATCAACTCTGCAGAAGAAGCCGAGTCAGCATTACGCTGTTTCGGTGCAGCCCACACACCGGAATAACGCAAAATTACCGTATGTGGACCTGGAAGCAGGTGATAGTCAATATCCAGGTCAGACAACAAATATTTTTTCATCGGCTTGCCATCGATCGCCACGATATCAATATCGCCGGTTGCATGGAGTATCGCCACCTGATCATTCGGAAGCGTATCTCCATCATAGACATTGATTGTATTGCTGCTACAGCCAACCAGTAACAGCATCACACCCACTGAAGCAGTACGCAGTAACGCACGGAAATCTGAAAATATCACCAACATTCTGGCTCCTTGGTTTTTGAGTTGTATCTGGAGAGATTATGGGGCACGAGAGTACGGCACAATGGTGTCCAGATCAATGGGTAGCCTGATTTTACACTCTTCCCTCGCAAGTAAAATACTTTCAGGCAGGGCGGTTGCCAAATCAAACAAAGACCGATGTCACATTTTGACTACTTACTGCACATTGCAGGGTTGATTAATTCATCTACACTTGTCATTATCAGAATCCGGGTTAATTATCAATTTTTGTTACTTTTTGTGATTGTTCTGTTAACACGTACGGCGCCAGTTTTTTGAGTTGTACTGTTTGACCGCGACACCACCGATGAAAGGCTGTAACCCGGGTTGCGACCGTTAACTGCACTCGATCACAGTATGTAACAAAAAAACAGGTAACAACTGGCCGGGTCGAAAAAATGGAGATGGCAACAATGAGTAGTGAAATGGAACTTGTTAACAGAGCCGGTGAAAGTGGCAGGATTCCCTTCCGTAGCAGTCGATTTTTCTGTGTCGGAAACAAGTGGTATTTTTCAACCCGCGAGGGTTTTGACAGCGGCCCCTATGCGGACAAGTGTCGGGCGGAACTAGGCCTGAAGCGATTCTTGCACATTCTTCAGATGCTGCCTCAGCCACACACCGAACGTCAGGCTCTGGCTTCTTCGTCATCATAGGAATCAGGCTGTGATCGGATATAAAACCCGGTCTATCCAATCACAGCCGTAATCCGAATGACGGCCTGCAGGCAGACCCACGCCCAGATGCCGGCCAGCACGTCATCCAGCATAATCCCCAAACCACCTTCTATCTTCTGATCCGCCCACTTTATTGGCCACGGCTTCCAGATATCGAATATCCTGAAAAGAACAAAGCCCGACACTATCCAGTACCAACCGGCCGGAGCAAGAAACATGGTAATCCAGTAGCCGACAAACTCGTCCCAGACGATACCTCCATGGTCGTGCACTCCGAGCGCCCTGGCGGTGTAATCACACAACCAGACTCCCAGGACAAAAGCCGCAACAACAACAACAAGATATGTCGCCACCGACAACCACTGCAAAGGCAAATACAGAAGTAACGCAACAACTGTGCCTGCAGTACCCGGCGCCCGGGGAAACAACCCCGACCCCAGCCCCAAGGCAAGAAAATGCGCAGGGTTACGCAACATTGAAACGGGTATTTCTACATTTTTCGACATAGCGCCTGCTTCTCCTGAAGCATATACTGTTGATGTCCTGCCACGGCATGCCAATTAAAAAATCCGGCCTGTCACACAACAACAGGCGCTATCGTTTTCGGCCCTCATTTTTCCTCAAGCGTGGCGCAAGCCGATCCAGGATGCCATTGACGAACTTGTGTCCGTCCGTCCCGCCAAACTTTTTGGCCAGGTCAACCGCCTCGTTGATAACCACCGGGTAGGGAACATCAATACGATGCTTCAATTCGTAGGTTCCGATGCGAAGCAATGCCTTTTCAATCGGATCCAGAGCGTCAACAGACCGATCCAGATAAGGGGCAAACTCGGCATCGATTGTGGCTACCGAACCGGGAATTTGTTTGATCAATTCCCTGAAATAGGGCACATCCACTTTCGTCATATCATTTTCAGCATGAAATTCGGCCTCAATTTGGGATAAATCACTGCCGGACAACTGCCATTGATAGAGCGCCTGAAGAGCCAGCGTTCGCGACTTGCGACGCTTTGACGCCATACCGCCCCCCCTGCTGGCCCTGGTATTTTCGAGAGGCCGCTCTTCCGGCCTGGGATCATGGTTTACCGAATTGGACACTTAATTCTCCATTTTGCTGATGAGATTCACCATTTCAAGCGCTGCCAGCGCCGCTTCTGCACCCTTGTTTCCGGCTTTGGTGCCGGATCGTTCAATAGCCTGCTCTATGGTATCTACAGTCAATACACCAAAAACGACAGGCAGATCAAACTTGAGTGCGACACTGCCAAGCCCGCTGGAACACTCGCCCGCCACATAATCAAAATGTGGTGTCCCACCACGAATTACCGCACCCAAAGCGATAACAGCATCATATTTTCCCGATTTGGCCATTTTCTGAACTGCCAAAGGAATTTCATGGGCACCCGGAACGCGATAAAGCTCAATATTTCCGGCGGGAACGCCATGCCTTACCAGCGCATCCACAGCGCCTTCGACCAGACTTTCAACAACAAAACTGTTAAATCGGCCAACAACAATCCCGTACTTGCCCCGGCCGCCCGTCAAATCACCTTCGATACACTTGATACTCGATAACAATGACACAAATTTACTCCTTACGCTTCGTATGGGATGTACTCGACCACTTCAAGGTCGAACCCGGATAATGCTGTAAATTTCATGGGTGAGCTTAACAGACGCATTTTTCTCACCCCGATATTTCTCAGAATCTGGGAACCCGTACCCACAGTCATATACACACCGCTGGATGCGGAAGACGACACCGGATTCTGGCCTTCCTCGGAATAAAAGTCTCTTATCTGGCCTTCGATATCTGCACTGACTTCGCCGCCATCCAGAAGCACCAGAACACCAGCGTCCTGCCCGGCGATTTTCTCCAGGGCCCTGGATACAGGCCAACTGGTTGACCCCTGTTTTTTCGCACCCAGCAAATCCCGGAGTGTGTCAGCGACGTGCACACGCACCATCACAGGCTGGTCGCCTGATATATCGCCCTTTACCAAGGCGAGATGCGTATTGCCTCGAAGGGTATCGTTAAACGACACTAACTGAAAGGTGCCGTATTCTGTTTCAATTTCTCTTTCTTCATCACGCTCTACGGTTTTTTCGTTCATTACCCGGTAATGAATCAGGTCTGCGATGGTGCCTATTTTCAAACCGTGTTCTTGTGCAAAGACTTCCAGATCCGGACGGCGCGCCATCGTACCATCTTCATTCATAACTTCGACAATCACCGAGGAAGGTTCAAACCCGGCCAACCTGGCAAGGTCACAACCGGCTTCCGTATGCCCGGCCCGGCTTAGCACACCGCCAGGCTGTGCCATAATCGGAAAGATATGGCCTGGCTGAACAATATCTTCCGGTTTGCTGGCTCGCCCGACGGCTGCCCGAATCGTCTGTGCCCTGTCAGCCGCAGAGATACCGGTAGTCACACCGGAAGCCGCTTCAATGGAGTTGGTAAACCGGGTTTGAAACCGGGAATGATTGGCTGGCACCATAGGCCTCAAGCCGAGAAAATGGCAGCGCTCTTCCGTCAGTGTCAAACACACCAGACCCCTTGCATACTTCACCATAAAGTTGATATCTTCAGGCCGAACCTGCTCTGCTGCGATAATCAGGTCACCTTCATTTTCCCGATCTTCATCATCCATCAGGATCACCATTTTACCCTGACGAATATCATCGATAATCTCTTCTATCGTATTAAGCTGCATTGACAATTACCTGTTTTGAATGGCATTCGGTGGATGGCGGGAGATAGTACCACACCACAATACCTCTTTGCGTAAAACCGGTTACTCTTTACCTGAAACCGGCCACTCCTTGCCTGAAACTACGTTTTTTTCGCGGTTCCGGGAACATAGATAAAACGGATATCCTGGCCAATCATGCGCATATCCCTGAGTTCAAGCGGCTTCCTGTACGCCATCGAAGTCAAGGGCAACTGAAGCAGGGGTCGGGCCTCGCTTCCCATCAAAACCGGTGCCATATAGACCCATAGCTCATCGACCAGCCCGGTCTGAACAAACTCTCCGGCCAGACCGGCACCCGCCTCGATCAGCACTTCGTTACATGATCGCCTGTTCAGCTCACGCACAAACGCATGGAGATCAATAGCCAGTTTGTCACCATTAACAAAATTTTCGGCATTGGCTACTGTGACAAACTGAACGGGTAGCAGCTCGAATCTGGCTTCCGCAAAGCCTGCCAGATCCGGTTTGCGGATTGAATGTGCATTGATGCAATCAGGGATAACCAGACAGGACTTTCCCGGTTGATAAAAAATCCGGGATGCAACAGGAATCTGACCGGTGGAGGAGATAATATATCTGTCAGGCTGCGGTTTTCGCTGCAACAACCGGCGCTGCAGCAGCTTTGTTTCAGGGTCAGAGGACAGGGAAAGTGACTCCGTGCGCACTGTCATTCCAGGGTCGTCATACTGGACTGTGCCAACCCCGGTAACAATTGCGGATGAACGGGCTCTCAGTTTTTGTACATCAGCGCGAGCCTGTGGGCCGGTAATCCATTTGCTTTCACCTGATTGCATGGCCGTTCGACCATCCAGGCTCATTGCCAGTTTGACCCGGATATAGGGCCGCCCCTGCTCGAAACGATGAAAAAAACCGGGATTCAGAGCTTTTGCCAATTCTGCCAGCATACCTTTTTCCACCTGGATTCCGGCATCGATCAAAAGTTTGGCCCCCTTGCCTGCCACCAGCGGGTTAGGGTCAACCGTTGCAAACACGACGCGACTGACACCTGCGTCAATCAGGGCTTTTGCACACGGGGGAGTTTTGCCGGTGTGAGCACAGGGTTCAAGTGTCACATAGGCTGTACTGCCTCCCGCTTCGGCACCGGCAGAACGCAGTGCGTGTACCTCGGCGTGAGGTTCACCGGAAATCTGATGCCAACCCTCACCGATGACCCTGTCCTGTTTGACCAGAACGCAACCAACACGGGGGTTGGGATCAGTAGTAAACAGGCCCAGTTGCGCCAGTTGGATGGCACGGGCCATATATTCAGTATCGGAGCGCAAAATGGTTACCCAATTTTCAGATCAGGCGTCCGGGGCGGACGATTCCTTTTTTTTCCCGGACAAACGGTTATTTTGCCCGGACAGGCGATCAACTTCTTCTCTGAACTCATTAATATCCTGAAAACTTCGATAAACCGAGGCAAAACGCACGTACGCCACTTCATCCAGACGTCGCAGTTCAGACATCACTTCTTCACCCACAACCAGCGACTTGACTTCACGTTCACCGGTTGCCCGAATCCTGTATTTGATATTAAAAACGGCAGTATCGATATCTTCAAGGCTGACCGGGCGCTTTTCCAATGCCTTGACGATCCCCTCCCGCATTTTTTCCTCATCAAAGGGTTGGCGTGTACCATCCTGTTTGATGATTCCGGGCATCAACAACTCTGCGGTTTCATAGGTTGTGAACCGCTCCTTGCAGGACACACACTCGCGTCGCCTGCGCACCTGATCCCCCTCTGCAACCAGTCGGGAATCAATGACTTTGGTATCGGCAGCACTGCAAAAGGGACAATGCATCAAGACACTCCTGAAAAGCGGTTAACGATAAACCGGGAACTCGGCACAAAGCGCCTTTACTTTTTCTTTCACTTCCGCGATCACAGCCTGATTGGAAATGTCTTCCAGTACATCACACATCCAGCCGGCCAGTTTTTTCGCTTCCGCTTCTCCAAAACCTCTGCGCGTGATGGCAGGGGTTCCGATACGCAACCCGCTGGTCACGAAGGGTGAACGAGGGTCATCAGGTACCGCATTCTTGTTCACAGTGATATTGGCGAGTCCCAAAGCTGCATCCGCGTCTTTACCTGTAATATCCTTCTTGATCAAATCAAGCAGGAACAGGTGATCATCAGTACCATTTGAAACAATATCGAAACCTCTTTCCATAAACACTCTCACCATCGCTTGCGCATTGGCGACGACCTGTTTTTGACAGGACTTGAACTCGTCTTCCATGGCCTCTTTAAAGCACACGGCCTTTGCGGCAATAACATGCATCAACGGGCCACCCTGGCTTTCCGGGAATACGGCAAAGTTCAGTTTCTTCTCAATTTCTTCGTTGGCTTTGGCAAGAATCAGGCCGCCACGAGGGCCACCCAGGGTCTTGTGAGTGGTTGTGGTGGTTACATCAGCGATTTGAACCGGGCTGGGGTAAACCCCTGCGGCAACAAGACCGGCAATATGTGCCATATCAACCAGCAGGTAAGCACCCACTTCATCGGCTATTTCACGAAATTTGTTCCAGTCAATCACCCGGGAGTAAGCGGAAAAACCCGCAACGATCATTTTTGGTTTATGTGCACGCGCCAGTTCAGCCACCTGATTATAATCGATTTCACCCGTTTCCGGGTTCAGGCCATACTGTACCGCGTTGTAAATACGACCGGAAAAGCTGACTGAAGCTCCGTGCGTAAGATGCCCGCCATGTGCCAGACTCATACCCAATACAGTATCGCCTGCCTTGCACAGAGCCATGTAAACTGCCGCGTTGGCCTGCGATCCGGAGTGTGGCTGAACATTGGCGTAGTCTGCCCCGAATAGCTCTTTGGCACGATCTATTGCCAGCTGCTCGACCACATCGACATACTCACAGCCGCCGTAATAGCGCTTGCCCGGATAACCTTCTGCATATTTATTGGTCAGCACAGAACCCTGCGCTTCCATCACTCGCGGACTGGTATAGTTTTCGGAAGCAATCAACTCGATGTGCTCTTCCTGTCGCTGAACCTCCGCCTGCATCGCAGACCAGACCTCGTCATCAAAACCGGCAATTTTCATATCCTGGGTAAACATCTGTTATCACAACCTCTACAAGTGAGCGCGTGGAGAAAGGCGGGTATTTTAACCAAATAATGCACAGTATCCTAGCCGTTATTCAGGTTTATCAGTTATTTCTCAACGCCATTCGCCCCGACATTGTTGATCGCCGCAGGATATCCTGGCAACAGATACCCGGAGACTGGCAACAGATGCCTGGACAAAAGCAACAGAAGCACATTACCGCCCTCTGCGTAATAACCACCATGCGCCAATGGAATAAAGCAAAAACAGCCCCCATAACTGCCCAATCCCTGCGGCAGCATGAAAAAAATCTTCACCCATCTGATTCAGATGCAATACCGCATTAATGGCCGCCGTCGCCGGCACCCACTGCACCAGCCAGTTAATCCAGAATGGAATCACGCTGACGGGCCAGACAAATCCGGCACTGAATACAAGAGGCAGGGAACTGAGAAGCACGAAAAAGGTTGCCAGCTCTCGTCTTGGCAGCAACTGACCGAGAATAACGCCCAGGGCTGTGGCTGAAAGCAGGAATGGCACAAAGAATTGAACAAGCTGACCAATGCTTGCCAGTCGCGGCAAACCATAGTACTGAAAACAGTCACCGAAGTAATACAAAATTATGGGAATGTAGATAATAAAAAATGCCAGCAACCTGATCAGAAGCAACTGCAGTGGCTGCGCCTGCTGAAAGTACCCGTTTTCTCCCCTGCGTTTTTTCTCTCTTGTCGAGACACCGTAAAGAGCGACCGCGATCAACAGGGTCTGATGAATGATGAGCACAAAAACCGCCGGAACAACATAGGTGACATAACCTGTGGTCGGATTAAATGCCGGAATGGCGTTCAATACAACCGGGCTGAGGCTATCCCCGGATGACAGCATCGGCTTTCCGGCAAGTGCCACTCGATGCAATCCCACACTGTCGTCCAGCGCTTCGGCGGCAGCCGTAATACCCTCGGCAATTGCACCATAAACCAGGAAGTATGATCCGTCGCCCGCATAGACAAGCGGTGGACTGCGACGAAGGAGAATATCCCGACCAAAGTTTTCCGGAATCTGCAGAAAGCCTCTGATCTGGCGCCGAATCAGCATATCCCTGGCATCTGCCCGGCTGTTGGCGTTCACCACAATATCCACTTGCGGTGTCGCCTGTACCATACGAATCAGTTTACGACTGGTCACCGAATTATCATCATCTATGATAGCAATCTTCTGTTCTCGGGGAATCTGGTGAAGATAAGGCTGAGGGTAAAGAAAAGAGTAAAAGAGAATACCCGCGATCACCGTAAGCAAGATGGTTTTATCCGACAAAATGCCTTTTAATTCATTATACAAGAGGTGATACCAACTCATAACACAGCTCCCCTGTTTTTGTTGCGTACCCGCCATATCACCAAAGCAACCAGGATATAAACAGGTAAAAAAGCCGCCAGATTCACCAGAGAAGGTACTATTGCCGATAAGGGAGCAGCATGGTTCAGCACACTTATCTGCACCTCCATGTACGAAGCTATGGGCAGAATGGCATTCCAGCTTCGGGCGAACAGATCCATATCGGTCAGGGGAAAAGTCACCCCCATAAAGGCAAAACCTGGCGCTGTATAGGCAGCAGCCACACCGAGCGCCCGAGCCGGATCACGAACAAGCAGATAAACAAGTGTCGCCACCCCCTGACAGGCCAGGATGGTCAGCCACTGGGAAAAGAGCACCCAGCGTATTTCACCGTTCATCGGCCACCCCATTGAGGCAAACAGAGAAAGGAAGAACAGGGAAAGAGCGAGGAAAATCACCTGGTAAAAAATCAGTCGCACCAGCATTTTCGGAACAACGAAGCCAAGCAACCAGCGATCCACACCCGTTCTTCTTTCCTCGGCAGCCCAAACCAATACCATCGCCGAGACCATTATAATCTGCCAGATAGCAGGAAGAATTGCCGTGACCAGAAACTGGCTGTAGTCAAGGCCGGTATTATAAAGAGAGGTGATCTGTCTTCGGCTGGGAACAGCCTCGCCCATCGCCTGCAGCGGCACGGGGCTCCCGCTCCTCATCTCGCGCTCTGTGGCAAGAGAGGCATTGAAAGTGGCAATGACCGCTTTGGTGGCAGAATCAAGTATTTTACCCACCAGGACAAACTGATAATTGCAACGAGTGGTCAGTCTCGGGCTGAACCCTTTTATGACATTTTGCTCAAATCGGGCCGGAATAGTGACCGTCCCGTAAACCTGGCCACCCCGCAACGCCGTCGCGGCGTCTTGTTCAGAGGGCATCACACGCAACTGAAGACTATCATCACCATCAAGCGCCATCAACAGGGAACGAGAGAGCGAAGAATTATCGTAGTCCACTACCGCCAGGGGCAATTCGTGAACAATGCCCTGACGAAAAAGCAGAAGAAAAAAAACAAAAAGAGCAACAGGAATAAATGTAACCGAAGCAAAAAGCCAGGGGTCGGATAACAATAACTGCCGCTCACTGCGCAACAGTGCGATCAACCCCGGTTTATCGGAACACTCAGACATCAGGGCACCAGCACACTCATCCCGGCTCGCAAATCAGCCACCGGTTCAATGGGACGCGCTTCCACAGCGAAGGTACGCATATCAAAATCCTTTCTGATATCCGTGGCGCGCCAGGTCGCGTAATCTCCCATTACGGCAATGCTGAAGACCCTGAAGCGAACAACCCTGTTACCAAGAGCGGGGATTCGTCCGTCAAACTCATAGCCCTTTTTCCACTGTTGCAGCGAGTCTTCACGAATATGCATGACGACCCAACTGTCCTTCATATCAATTACCCTTACCACGGGAAATCCCTGAGGAGCCAGCTCTCCCGGATAAAGCAGAACCTGACTCACCTGACCATCATACAGACTGCTGATTTGCAGATCAGCGGCGATGGCCTCAACTTCGGCTACGGCACCCGCCGCCATCTTTTCACGCTCTCTGGCCGCTTTTTTGGTTTCACTGCGGCTACCCTCTTCTGTCATTTTATACATCTGCAATGCGGCGGTTGCGGTGTGCCTTGCTGCCTGCCAGGCAGTGTATGCCTCATCACGCTTCTGCTCTGCCACCACGCCATCGCGGTAGAGGTTTTCCACTCTGCGGTAGCTCTTTTCTGCCAGCTTTGCGACAGCATCCGCCTTTCGCCACTGTTCTTTCGCCACATCAATCTGCTGGCGGCGAGCTCCGGCCTCCGCCTCCTCCACCAGGGCCCCGGCAGCCTGCTCACCCGCTTTTGCCTGTTCAATCCTGGCCTCGAGTTCCGGGCTATAAAGAGAAAAAACAGGCTGCCCCTTTTTCACTGCATCGCCCTTGCGCACATAAAGCTCACTGATCCGGCCCGCAACCTTGGATGAGATACTGTAACTGCGCGCTTCAATCTGTCCCTGCAGATGCACGGGTAAAGGCTGATAAGCCTGCCAGAAGCTGTAACCGAGCCAGCAGAGCAATGCAATAAAAAAAGTGGCAAGAAGGAAATCAGGGAGTTTGGCCATAGTGTTTTTCATTGCTCATTACCTCTCGGGGTCACCTCTTGATATCGCTTCCTGGCATAACTGTCAAAACTGCCCATTTCACCACTCATCGCGAGCAAACGAGTCAAACGAATCACATAATCATATGAGGCCACCAACTGTTTGGTCTTGACTTCTTCAAGGAAAAGATGGGCATCCACGACATCCAGGGAGGTCGAGACACCCTGGGAGAAGCCTTTTTCCCGCAATCGAACGGTTTCTTCCGCAAGGGTGATACTGGATTTCAAGCCACGAAATTCGCTGGCCGATTGTATGGCTTCCTGCCAGTTCTTTTCGACCAGAACCGAAAGATCGCGCTCAGCCTGGCTGTAAAGGTAGCCAAGGCTGTCAAGGGCAGAACGAGCTGCCCGCAGTTTACTGCCACGACCGCCGGGGTCAAGCAACTTCATGCCAATACCAACCCCTGCTACCCAATCAGGAGCAGACTCCCCGACAATAGAATCATCCTTGTAGAGCTTGTAGTGACCAAAAAGAAAAATATCCGGGTAATAATGGCCCTTTTCCATCTCAATCAAACTTTCGGCCTGCTTCTTTTTTACCTTGAGCAGGGTCAGCCCGGGATGGTTATTGAGAGTCTGATCGACAAAATGCGCCATCTCCGGCAAATTGCCAGAAATAAAAAGGGGCGTTTGGGGAATAACACCCTCCTGTCGCAACATCCGGTCAAGGGCAAGCTCTGCAATCTCAAGGGCTCTGCGTGATTTTTCGCTTTTAACCTTTGCCCGATCAAAGGCTGCTTCTGCCTTCAATCGCTCTACTTTGGCAATCTGCCCCTGTTTCTCCAGGGCACGGGCGTGCTCAAAATGTAACTGAAGACCTTTTTCTACCTCTTTGTGGGTAGCCAGAACCTGCTTTCTCAATACCAGCCCGAAATAGACTCTGGCCAGAACCTCATATTGCACTCGACGCAGCAAGGATAATCTGGCTTTGGCTGTCTCCGTTTGTTGCTCGGCGATATCCTGTACGGCCTGTATTCGCCAACCGGTAAAAACAGGCCAGAACGCATTGATCGAACTGGTAAAAACATTTTCATCCAGGATCTCGGTGGTGGTATCCAGGCCTCCGTCCGCAACGCCCTGCAACAAGGCGCCCATTTCAGCAGCAAATTGCGGTGAAATACTGCCTGCCCGAACAAGCCCTGCCAAAGAATGTTGAACCCCGGCAGGAGATAGAGAAGCCATGGGTTCCATCTCGGCGGCGTCCATTTCAACCGGGTCTGATAATCGGGTATAGCTTCCACCCAGGGTAATACCGGGAAGATCCAGCGCAGCGGCAGCCTGCTGCAGTTCTTTCTGCTGCTCTATGGCTGAGCGCCGGGCAGCAAACAGGTCACTGCGCTCTTGCAACTGCTGCCAGGCTTGCTCAAAGCCCAGACCTGCGCCGGTATTGTCAGATGCCATCAGGGAGCGAGGCGGCATCACCGCAAATACCACAAAAAACAGCATTAAAAAAAACGGATTATTTGTATTCACGACATTTGTTGATTCCGAGTATAAACAGAAAAATTTCTGCTTCTGCCTGATTGATGCGGTGATCTGCAACGGGGCATTGCACCGGTCAGCAAAGGCATTGAGCTCGCTTCAGCCTGGCCAATGCCTGCCCCCTTCTCCCGGGATGATGTTCCGGCACTCAAGCCATTAATTTCAGCTCTTCGATCAAGGCCTTGTCCTCGGTGGCCATAATTTCGAAAATATGCTTGTGCAAGCGCCGCTTGTGCTCGCCAAAAATGCCGCGCGGCTTTTTGAAGGTCGCAGCAAATTCCAACGCCTGAACCAGAGTCGCCTCCGCATCGGGACAGGCACTGTGAATAACATGATGGGCTTCAAGCTCGCTGGCGGTTGCCCGTCTGCCCGTCAGTTTCAGGTCATTCAACAGGTAATGGGGCATGGCTTTTTTAACAAAGGCTATCATGCTCGGCATAAAGGGAATGGAAATATCCACTTCGGGGAAGCAGAAGTAACCCCGATCCGCTCGCATAAAGCGGAAATCGCAAGCACAGGCCAACATCGCGCCGTTGCCGAAGGCGTGGCCGGTGATCGCTGCAATAACAGGGAACGGTGCTGACAGAAGTCGAGTAAAAACATCATTCATACCATACATGAATGCCTTGATGTCATCATGGCGCTTTTCTTTCAGCGCCGCACCCAGGTAGTGCAAATCAACTCCCTGACTCCAGTTTTTCTTATCGCTCGAGGTAATCACCATCGCACGAATACTGCGATCCGCTTCCGCCTGATCAATCGCAGCCAGCATCGCCTGTGCAAACTCCAGATTCTGTCGGTTCTCGCCATTATTCAGGGTTACCAGGGCAATTTTGCCACGTGTTTCATACTCTATTACCGCCATTTGGTTTCTCGCTTTCGTTGTCAGCTTTGATAAAAATAAGGAAGGTTAAGAATAAGAAGCATTCGCCACCATTTCAACCCTTCGTGTACTCGTATCTCCACTTCTCTTGCGATAAACTGAAGTCATCATCAATGAGGAGAGGTGCAGCATGCCGACGGTACAATTGCTTTTGACGGGTAACGAGCTGATGAGCGGCGATATTGTTGACAGCAACTCGGGCATGATCGCCAGATTGTTGCTGGAACAGGGTATTCCACTGGAGCGAAAAATCACCCTTGGCGACAATTTGAAAGCACTGAGCAGAGAAATCGAGTCGATCAGCCAGCATGCAGACATACTCATCGTCAATGGCGGTCTGGGCCCAACCTCGGATGACCTGACAGCCGACGCCCTGGCCAATGCTGCCGGAGTAAAAACTACCGAGCACGCTGATGCCCTCGCACAGATTGCTGCCTGGTGCAAAAAACGCGGCTTCGACCTGAACGAACCCAACCGCAAACAGGCACGCCTGCCCCAGGATTGCGAGATTATTCCCAACCCTGTCGGTAGCGCCCCCGGATTTCACCTCACGCTGAACCACTGCCTGATTATTTGTACTCCCGGCGTGCCTGGAGAACTGAAAGCCATGATGAACGGCACCATCATACCGCTTGTCACTTCCCGCCATTCCGGCCAGGCACCCTGCCGGACTCAACGATTTCAGGTTTTCGGGTTGGGCGAAGCCACAATACAAAAACTGATCTCCGGGCGATTGCCTGACTGGCCTTCAGATATCCAAATTGGCTACCGGGCCTCCCTGCCTTTTATTGACATCAAGCTCACAACCGCATCGACAATCGAAGCCGCACAGGTGACCAGGTGGCTTGACAAGGCCAAAGCGGTGCTTGGCCATCATGTGATTGGAGACAGTGGAGCGCCGCTGTCAGAAATCGTCATTAACCAGCTACGCAGCCAGGGCATCAGACTGGCAACCGCCGAAAGCTGCACCGGCGGGCTGATCGCCTCTCAACTGACACGAATTGCAGGAGCCTCTGATGTTTTCGATGCCGGCTTTGTGACCTATTCAAACGCAATGAAGTCAGCCATGCTCGGAGTCAAACCGGAGACACTCGACACGCATGGTGCCGTCAGCGAGGAAGTAGTCAATGAGATGGCAATGGGTGCCATCGACATTAGCGGCGCAGACCTGGCCATTGCCGTTTCGGGCATTGCCGGCCCCTCGGGTGGAACCGATGACAAACCCGTCGGCACAGTCTGGATTGCCTGGGGAAGCGCCCGAAAACTGAATTCCTGCCAGTTGTACATTCCCGGCCATCGTGAGTTTTTCCAGAATATCGTCACCCATATTTCACTCGACCTGATACGGCGCCTGCTACTTGATATTGATGAACCCCCGCAATACTTTTTCGACCGATCACCAAAAACCGATCACCAAAAAGAGTAGCCACACAACACCACTGGACCACTGCTGCCAGCAAGGCTGTCAAACGCATTTATCGGGATGTATCCGGTCTGGACTGTCGGCTACCGGTCATAGTAAAAAGTAAAAACCAAAAAATAAAAGGGGGCAGAATATGAAAGCGGATAAAGCAGATAAAGCGGATATCGGCGTAATCGGGTTGGCCGTTATGGGGCAAAACCTGATATTGAACATGAATGATCACGGATTCAAGGTGCTCGCCCACAACCGCAGCACTCAAAAAATTGATGACTTTCTCAACGGCCCCGCTTCCGGCACCCGAATAGAAGGCGTTTATTCCCTTGATGAACTGGTCGCCAGACTGAAAACGCCCCGCAAAATAATGCTTATGGTAAGAGCAGGTGACGTTGTCGATCAGTTTATCAACCGCCTGCAACCTCTGCTCGATGCTGGCGATATCATCATTGACGGGGGTAACTCTCACTTCCCGGACACATCACGCCGGGTGCAGGCACTCAAAGAAAAAGGGATTCGCTTTATCGGCACCGGCGTATCGGGCGGAGAAGAAGGCGCTCGCCTTGGCCCCTCCATGATGCCTGGCGGCAACCCCGAGGCATGGCCGTTTGTCAAACCCGTTTTTCAGGCCATTGCCGCAAAAACCGAAGAAGGGGCCCCCTGTTGTGACTGGGTAGGTGACGGTGGCGCAGGGCACTTTGTAAAAATGGTGCATAACGGCATAGAGTACGGTGACATGCAACTGATCAGTGAGGCCTGGCACTTTATGAAGGAATCCCTGGCAATGAGCTACCCGGAAATGCAGGCGGCTTTCGTTTCCTGGAATCAGACAGAGCTGAACAGCTACCTGATAGAAATTACCGCTGACATTTTGGCGGCAGTCGATGAAGTTGAAGGCAAGGAGGGTCAACCCCTGCTGGAGAGTATTCTGGACTCTGCCGGGCAAAAAGGCACCGGAAAATGGACTGGCATCAACGCGCTGGATCTCGGTGTCCCCCTCACTCTGATCACTGAATCCGTCTATGCCCGGTGCCTGTCGTCGCTCAAAGAACAAAGGAGCGCGGCCGAAAAGCGGTTCAACAAAACAATCAGGCCGATTGACGGCGACAGATCACTCTGGCTGGAGGCGCTCCGGCAGGCGCTGCTAGCCTCTAAGATTATCTCCTATGCTCAGGGCTTTATGCTGATGCGGGAAGCCTCGGAGCAACACCAATGGGGTCTCGATTATGGAAAGGTTGCCCTGATGTGGCGCGGTGGCTGCATCATTCGCAGTGGTTTCCTTACTGATATTCGCGATGCCTTCCATGACAATCCCGATCTCCGGTTTCTGGGTTCCGCTCCATATTTCCACAGCATTTTGAGCGACTGCCTCGCCTCCTGGCGAAAAATCGCAGCAAAATCAATGGAGACCGGAGTGCCCATGCCATGTATGACCTCTGCCCTGACATTCCTGGACGGCTACACCAGCAGCCGGTTGCCTGCCAATATGATCCAGGCACAACGTGACTATTTCGGAGCACACACCTACGAACGACAGGATCAACCCCGGGGACGGTTCTTCCACACCAACTGGACGGGACGAGGCGGAGATACAGCCTCGACCACTTATGATGTCTAGCCGGAACACGGCCTCACAACCACACAACGGTAACCATACAGACAAGACCATGCAGGATGATTGCGGAAAAATCGCTGTTTTTGTCGATGTACAGAACATCTACTACACCACACGCCAGCGATATCAGCGCCAATTCGACTATCGACTGTTCTGGCAACGTATCAATCAGCAGGGGACGGTGGTCACTGCACTGGCCTACGCCATTGACCGTGCAGACACCCAACAACAAAAGTTTCAGTCTGCACTTCGTCATATCGGCTTTGATGTCAAACTCAAACCTTTTATTCAACGCTCGGATGGCTCCGCGAAAGGTGACTGGGATGTCGGCATTACCATCGACATAATTGAGACCGCGCCCCATGTCGACACAGTGATTCTCCTGTCCGGGGACGGAGATTTTGCCTTGCTGCTCAGTCATATAAAAAACAAATACCAGGTAAGGACGCAGGTTTACGGAGTTCCCTCACTGACCGCAGACTCCCTGGCCGGTGTATGTGACCGGTTTTTTCCGATTGAAGAAGGCCTTCTCCTTTGCTCCGGATAACAATTCCATTTTTTGCTGCAGCTGTTTTTGCTACAACTGTTTTGCCGCAACTGTCTTGCAAACTCGCATTTCGGCTATTTTTTTGCTTTCTTAATTCTGTTTTCAATAAAAAAGTAATAAAATTACGCGCTTCAAAACCATCAATACCTGACTAATTTACTCGGCTATTGTACAATACGCCAAAATTTCCATGTTGAACGGCTTGGTTGTGCATTTTTTGGCCAGTTATCACCCCATCGGTATCATAGCGGAGAGTACCAGGATGAGCAGTACCAACAAATCAGTTGATGAGCTAATCAAAAATGAATACCAGCATGGCTTTATTACCGACATAGAGTCAGAAACATTTGAACCAGGATTGAATGAAGACGTTATCCGCCGACTCTCTGCAAAAAAAAATGAGCCGGAGTGGTTGCTGGAATGGCGACTAAAGGCGTATCACCACTGGCTGACCATGGAAGAGCCTGAATGGGCGCACGTCAACTACCCCAAAATTGACCCCGATTCCATCTCCTATTTTTCGGCACCGAAATCAACCAAAGACGCTCCCAAAAGCCTGGATGAAGTAGACCCGGAACTGCTTAAAACCTATGAAAAACTGGGCATCCCCCTGCACGAACGGGCCAGGCTGGCTGGCGTTGCCGTCGATGCGGTATTCGACTCTGTTTCCGTCGCCACCACTTTCAAGAAGCAACTGAATGAAGCCGGAGTCATCTTCTGCCCCATATCAGAAGCCGTACAAAAACATCCCGAGCTGGTGAAAAAGTATTTGGGAAAGGTGGTTCCCCAACGCGACAACTACTACGCCGCACTTAATTCGGCGGTGTTCAGTGATGGCTCCTTTGTCTATATTCCCGGGGGGGTGAGATGCCCGCTTGAGCTGTCCACCTACTTCCGTATCAATGCCGCAAACACCGGACAATTCGAAAGAACGCTGATTGTCGCAGACGAAGGCAGTTATGTCAGCTATCTGGAAGGTTGCACTGCACCCATGCGGGATGAAAACCAGTTACATGCCGCGGTAGTTGAACTGGTCGCGCTGGACGATGCACAGATAAAATACTCCACAGTTCAAAACTGGTATCCAGGAGACCATGAAGGCAAGGGCGGCATCTACAATTTCGTCACCAAACGGGGAGCCTGTAACGGACGCAACTCCAAGATTTCCTGGACCCAGGTCGAAACAGGCTCGGCCGTCACCTGGAAATATCCCGGCTGTGTTCTGCGTGGCGAAAACAGCGTCGGCGAATTTTACTCTGTCGCCCTGACCAACAATTTCCAGCAAGCCGACACAGGCACCAAAATGATCCACCTGGGCAAAAACACCAAAAGCACCATTATTTCCAAGGGAATTTCTGCCGGAAAGAGTAATAACAGTTACCGGGGGCTGGTTCGATTCGGCCCGGGCGCGGCAAAGGCCCGGAACTATACCCAGTGCGACTCGCTGCTTATCGGCAGTGAATGCGGCGCTCACACCTTTCCCTATATCGAAAGCAGGAACCGGTCGGCGATTGTCGAACATGAAGCCAGCACGTCAAAAGTCAGTGACGACCAACTGTTTTTGTGTCGTCAACGGGGCATCGATACCGAGCAGGCCGTTTCCATGATTGTGAACGGATTCTGCAAGGAAGTGTTCAAGGAGTTGCCAATGGAGTTTGCCGTCGAGGCCACCAAGTTGCTGGAAGTCAGCCTGGAAGGGGCAGTAGGTTAACCAGACCGCCCAAAACAGGTAACCGGATAACCCGGATACCATCTGCACAATCTGAAAGCAGCGTATGCAGTTCAGATCAAGAAATAAAGAAGCGAGATGTTGTAATGAGCGAGACCATGCTACAAATCAACAACCTTTACGCAAGTGTTGAAGACAAGCAAATCCTGAAGGGCATCAACCTTGAGGTCAGGGCCGGTGAAGTCCATGCCATCATGGGGCCCAACGGTTCAGGAAAAAGCACCTTGTCGCAGGTGCTGGCAGGTAACGAAGACTTTAACGTTGACTCTGGAGAAATCAGGCTTCAGGGGGAAGATATCAGTGAGTTATCCGTGGAAGAGCGAGCCTGTGAAGGCATCTTCCTCGCGTTTCAATATCCCGTGGAAATCCCGGGCGTCAGCAATTTGCAATTTTTGAGAACCGCACTGAACAGCAGGCGCAAATATCGCGGAGAAGAAGAGCTGGATGCCGTATCCTTTATGAAACTGGCCAAACAGAAAGCCGAACAGGTCAGGCTGGATCAGTCATTCCTGAAGCGGGGCGTCAACGAGGGATTCTCCGGTGGCGAGAAAAAGCGCAACGAAATCATGCAGATGCTCTTGCTTGAACCCAAATTGGCGATACTCGACGAAACAGACTCGGGGCTGGACATTGATGCATTGAAAATCATCTCGGAAGGCGTGAATGCATTGCGCTCCCCGGATCGTGCTGTTGTCATGGTCACTCACTACCAGCGATTGCTGGATTACATTGTCCCCGATTTTGTTCATGTTCTGGCCAATGGAAGAATTGTCAAATCAGGTGGCAAGGAACTGGCTCTGGAGCTCGAAGAGAAAGGCTACGGCTGGCTGGGCATCAACGAAACAGAGCAGGCACAGGTGACTTGATGAGCGTGACCAACAGATTTCCAGACCCGTTCCTGACACCACAGGCCACCGGGGGTACCTGGCTCGCCGACATTAACGGCAAGGCATCAAGGGCACTGGCCGACCTTGCCCTGCCTGACCGCAAAACAGAAAACTGGAAGTACTCCAGTCGCTATATCGCATTGGACGACGCCCTCGCCAGAACCAATAGCCCGATCCAGGCAACGGAAGAACGACATCTGGTGGATGTCGGCGGCTATCGCATTGTCTTTACCAATGGCAAGTATGACCAGGCAGCTTCCAGGTTGCCCGATTCGGACGAACTGACGATCCGGCCCTTTTCTGCCATGGACAGCCTGGGTCCGGAACTGGCTGACACTCTCAATAGCGTGACAGGCAATACAGAATTTCCCTTTGCCACCCTGAACGCCACCAAACTGGCAGACGGCGTACTTGTTCGCATCGCCCCGAACAGCCGGATTGCAGAGCCGGTTCAGGTTATTTACGATCACTGCACGGCAACACCCGGCTCGGCTCATGCGCGCATCCTGGTAGAGGCTGGTGCCGGCTGCGAAGCCACCATCATTGAAGAATACACCGGCCCTTCAGACCTGTCCCTGCTGACCAGTGCGGTGACTCAGTTTTATGTCGCAGACCAGGCCAAAGTCACCAACATTCGCCTCTGCATGGAACCGGAGGACACCAGGCATGTCGGCCTGACAACCGTTGAACAACACAGGGACAGCCAGTTTCACGCGCATAACATCGGATTTGGCGGAAAATTGCGTCGTCACGACCTCAACCTGAAATTTCACCAGCCCGGTGGTTTCAGTCTGGTCAACGGTATTTATCTGACCTGCAATTCCCAGCACTACGACAATCATACCCGCATGGAACACATTGCTCCGAACTGCGAGAGCTCTGAGACCTACCGGGGTATTGCGGACGGTCACTCTCATGCCGTGTTTAACGGCCAGATCCTGATCTACCGTGATGCCCAAAAAACCCTGGCCAACATGAGCAACAAAAATCTTCTCCTCTCTTCAGAAGCACAAATCGACACCAAGCCGGAGCTCGAAATCTACGCGGATGACGTAAAATGCTCCCACGGAGCGACCATTGGTCAGCTCGATGATGATGCACTCTTCTATCTGGTATCCCGAGGCATTCCATCGGACACGGCGGCATCCATGCTCAGTATGGGGTTCATCAACGAGCTGCTGGAACAGGTGCCCAATGAAAAGGTCAGGGAGCTGGTTACCGAGCGACTCGTCGAGTTCCTCAGTCAATCATTTGCCACTTCATCTGAACCCGTTACCGGAAGGAGTTGATGGAGCCTTATGGACGTAAGCGAGATTCGCAAGGACTTTCCGATTTTGGGGCAAAAGGTCAATAATAACTCACTGATCTATCTCGATAATGGTGCGAGCGCACAAAAACCCCGCTGCGTCATGGAGGCCATGAGCCACTATTACATGACGACACACTCCAATGTACACAGGGGTGCACATACTCTGGCCGACCAGGCTACCAGTGCATTTGAAAACAGCCGCAAAACCGTTCAGGCATTTCTCAACGCAACGAGCAGCGACGAGATTGTCTGGGTGAAAGGCACCACGGAGGCGATAAACCTGATCGCCAATGGCTGTGCATCACAGCTTGGCCCAAAAGATGAAGTGATTATTTCTGCCATGGAGCATCATGCCAATATCGTCCCCTGGCAAATGCTGTGCGCAAGAACGGGTGCTCAACTCAGGATCATCAATGTCACGGATCGGGGCGAACTGGATCTTGACCATTATGCGTCACTGCTTGGCCCGCAAACGAAAATCCTGTCGATTACCCATGTATCCAACGCGCTGGGCACCATCAACCCGGTCAGGGACATGATAGCCAGGGCCAGGGAGTATGGCGCACTGACCGTCGTTGACGGAGCCCAGGCTGTGCCGCACATGCAAGTGAACGTGCAGGATATGGATTGTGACTTTTACGCGTTTTCCTCACACAAATTGTTTGGCCCGACAGGCATCGGTGTTCTTTACGGAAAACGGGAGCAACTGGAAGCCCTGCCACCTTACCAGTTCGGTGGCGAAATGATTGAGCATGTGACCTTTGACAAGACCACATTCAATACCCTGCCCTATAAATTTGAAGCAGGCACTCCCGCTATTGCTGAAGCGATAGGCCTGAGCACGGCCATAAACTACCTTGACTCACTTGACAGGTGCGCCATTGAAACTCACGAAGCCGAACTTTTGGCACAGTCCATCGAACTGGGCAAAACCATACCCGGCATGCGATTGGTCGGCACCGCAAACAACAAGGTGCCTGTGATGTCCTTTCTGATAGATGGCCTGCATCCAAGTGATATTGGCACTCTTCTCGACCAGCAGGGCATCGCCATCAGAACCGGCCATCACTGTGCCATGCCACTGATGCAGCGGTTGGATATTCCAGGAACGGCGCGTGTCTCCTTTGCGTTCTACAACACCGCAGAGGAGGTTGAAACATTTTTTCATGCACTGGCCAAAATCCGGCGGCTGTTTACCTGATCGGTGGCTGTTTGCCTGATTATTGGTTTTACCTGATTATTGGTTTTACCTGACTATTGGCGCTTGCCTGATCATTAAGGAGGATCTGCCATGAGTGCGGAACAATTTATACCCCACCAATTTATACCCCGTAATAGTATGACAATGACCCCGGAAGCCATAGAGCACACCCGAAAGCAACTGGGCAAAAGCAATCATGCACTTGGCTTGCGTATAGCGGTAAAAGCCAGTGGTTGCTCGGGTTACAAGTATGTCACGTCAATCGCCAGCCAAAAGGAAGAAGGCGATCAGATTCTGCATATAACCGATGGGGTGGATCTGTATGTTAACCAAAAAGACCTGCCCATGTTAGATGGTATGGAAATAGACTATGTTACCGAAGGGCTGAACAGGCATCTTGTATTTAACAACCCCAATGCCACCGGCGAATGCGGTTGCGGTGAAAGTTTTTCGGTAAGCTGAGGTAAACATGGCATACGAAAGAGAAGTCGTACTGACCAAAAGAGACATTGAGGCCAGAATCATTCCGGCCGGTACAGAGATCGTGATTCCGGCCGATACCTTTGTCACCATCACACAAAGTCTCGGTGGCACCTTTACCGTTTCTGTCAATGGCAACCTGGCACGTGTGGAAGCAAAGGATGCTGACGGCTTGGGCAAGGAATCCACCCGGGAAGACTTTACCCCTCCCGAAGATGGAAGCGTCAACGAAAACCAGATTTGGGAAGCGCTCCGATCCGTGTACGACCCGGAGATACCGGTCAATGTCGTAGACCTCGGGTTGATTTATGACTGCAAACTGGTGAATGACAGCGATCAGGGAAACAGGGTGACCATTACCATGACGCTTACCGCACCCGGTTGCGGAATGGGGCCTGTGATCGCAGACGACGTGAAGAGAAAGGTGGAGCATGTCCCCAATGTTGACCAGGTCGAGGTGAACCTGGTGTTTGACCCGCCGTGGAACAATGATATGTTGAGTGACGAAGCCAAACTGCAGTTGGGGCTGCTCTGAGCTGACAGTGTGAATCACAACAGAGCCGCAACCAGGATAAAATTGTCCGAAAAAGAACCTTGAGAAACCAGATGACCGAATTGACCACATTTACCCAAAGCCCCCTGGGCACAGTCACAACAGCCGAAGAGGTACGGGATGCCTTTTCATTCCTGGACGAATGGGAAGAGCGCTATTCCTATATCATTGACCTGGGAAAGAAGCATCCGGCCTTCCCTGAAAGCGAGAAAACAGAAGCCAATATCGTTCATGGGTGCCAAAGCCAGGTGTGGTTGATACACCACTATGATGCTGCAACAGACAGGCTCTATTTCCTGATCGAAAGCGACGCAATGATAGTGCGAGGCCTCGCAGCAATTATTCTGACCCTGCTCAACGCCAAAAGCCCCCGGGAACTCCTCGATATTGATGTGGAAAGCCTGTTCGACGAGCTGGATCTGTTCAGACACATCAGCCCGACCAGAGGCAACGGCCTCAGAGCGATGCTGCAGAGAATAAAGCATCTGGCAGAGTCGTTGCGATAGCCGCTCCCGACGAACCGGAGCACAGACCGGCCTTCCATCTGCCGACCGGATTTCCATCTGTCGATCACACTGGCCCCTGGGGTCAGTCATTGAAAAATCTGACCAATGTAGACCTTTCGCTAATGTCCTGACCTGGCCATTTCACTGAAAATAAAAAAGCTGGTACTGACTCTTGGGAGCTCCTGCTTTTATGACTGTAAAGATATCCGAAAAAGCAACCGAACTGCACAATACGGGAGCACTCATCTCTTTTCTGCGACTCCATGCCCCATTCAATCAAATGGAGCGGAGCGAGCTTGCCTATCTGATCGAAAACTGTCGAATTGCCTTTTTCCCCAAGGGGCAACTGGTTTTGTCCGAAAATGACGGGGTTGTCAACGAGCTTTATATTGTAAAAAAGGGCCAGATCGTCGGCGAGCGCTCGTCAGGCCGTAACGGAGAAACACAAAACACCTTCTCCATTTCAGTCGGAGAGTGTTTTCCCATGGCCGCCCTGCTGGGCGAGCGTGCAACTCGCACCAACCACCGTGCAGAAGAAGACTGTTTTTGCTTTATTTTACCCCGAAGTGCCTTCTCGACCCTGTTTGCACGATCGTACGTTTTTCGTGATTTCGCCGTAAGAGGCATCAGCAGCCTGCTGGAAATGGCCAACAAACAAGTGGTAACACAGGCTTCCGAGGCCGCCCAGGACGGGTATTCACTGGATACCGTACTTGGTGAAATAGCCAGCAACAACCCGATTGTATGTGCCCCGGATCTGCCTGTTGGAAAAGCCGTGGAGCGAATGCACGAATACCATGTCGGCAGCATCGTGGCGACAGATGAAACTCGAAAGCCCGTTGGTATTTTCACCCTTAGAGACCTGAGAAAAGTGGTTGCCAGGGGTCAGCATCAGTTTGATGTACCCCTTGCCAGAGTGATGACACCCAACCCCAAAAGCCTGCCACACACAGCCACTGCATTCGAGGCCGCACTGTTGATGGCCGAACACCATTTTGCCCATGTTTGTCTGATCAACGAACACGGAGAGCTGGCCGGCGTCATTTCCGAACGGGATATTTTCTCGTTGCAAAGGGTGAATCTGGTTCACCTCACACGAGCGATAGCCAATGCACCCAACATTGAGGCGATCATCTCGATTCGAGAAGATATTCCAAAACTCACCAATAACATGCTGGCGCACGGGGCCTCTGTCGTTCAAATCAACAAAATCATCACCCTGCTGAACGACTATACCGCCCGGCGGATACTGGATTTATCAATACTTGAATACAACGGCAACCTGCCGGACTTCACCTGGCTCAGCTTCGGCAGCGAGGCGAGAATGGAGCAGACCCTGGTTACCGACCAGGACAACGGTATCGTATTTCACACCTCGGGAGATCACGAACGCGAAGCAGATCGTCAGGCCCTCATCACTTTTGCCACCGGAGTCAATCAACGACTGGATCAATGCGGATTTACCCTGTGTAAAGGGAATATCATGGCCTCGAACCCGGAGTTGTGCCTGACTCAGCAGGAGTGGCTCAACAAGTTCTCCCGAATAGTTCAAACCACAACTCCGAAAAACCTGCTGCAATCCACCATTCTCTTTGATATCCGGGCCATTTGGGGAGATGAGGAACGGGTAGAAGAACTAAAGCAGCACATGATAACCAAAATCGCCAACAATACCCTGTTTCAGAAAATGCTGGCGGGGAACGCGCTGCTGAACAAACCTCCACTCAATATGTTTAAAGGCTTTGTTACCCAAAAAGGGCCGGACAAAACGAAAACCATCGACCTGAAAATACAAGGGCTAAGCCCCTTCATCGAAGGCATACGCATTCTTGCTCTCGCAAACGGTATTGTCGAGACAAACACCTTGAGTCGACTGGAGGCACTGACACAACTGGAAGTGGTCAAGAAGCCGGATGCTGATGCCTGGAACGAGGCCTATTGTTTTATTCAGGTACTCAGGATGAAATTACACCATAAGCAATCACGATCCGGCCAACCTCCAACCAATCTTTTTCCGGTTCACAGCCTGAACCCGTTAGACAAGCGCGTACTGAAAGAGTCTTTCCGACAAGCTCAAAGACTGCAGCAAAAGCTGGAGCTTCGGTATCAACTGTAGCAAGAAGAAGTGAGAATCAATAATGATTGGCAACTGGTTTAACCTGTCCGGAAGACGGAAGCAAACCGACAATAAGAATAGCCTCGCTGCGATCTCGCTTGACCCGACACCAATGGAAACGCGACTGGAACACACCAGGTTTACCGTATTGGATTTCGAGACGACCGGTTTGAATATCCGGAAAGACGTGCCAATCTCGATTGGTGCCGTATCCATTTATGATAGTAAAATCGAACTGGGAAACCAGTTTGAGCATATCATTTACCAACCCGAGGTAAAACCGGGGGAAGCAACACTGGTTCATGGCGTCTCGCCCGAGGAAATTGAAGGGGGAAAAGACCTGACCGATGCATTGGTCGAGTTCTATGAATATGCAGAGCATAGCGTATTTATCGCATTTCATGCACCCTTCGACAAGGCAATACTGAGCCGGGCGACAAAAGCCAAGTTCAACCTTCAGGCCAACCACCAGTTCCTTGACGCCTATGATGTTGGTGTCGCGTTTTTTCCGGAGCGTGGCAAATCGTTAAAGGGGCTGGATAACTGGGCAAAAAGCTTCGGACTGGATATTGAGATTGACCGTCACCATGCCTCGGCGGACGCATTAATGACGGCTGAACTGATGCTGATTTTTTTATCGAAAGCGCAGTCTCAAGGCATCCATACCCTGGGCCAGTTCCTGAGAAAAATAGAACAGTCTCAGCGGCTCTCGGGCATCAGGCACTCGATATGAAAAACACGGCACATTAAACTCTCCATTCTCCATGCACTCCATATCAGACGGCAGGCCCACCCGTTATCCTCAGCCGCAAAATCAGGTCGATGCAGCCTGCTCTCCGATCACTTTGGCCTGAATCGAGCTTTGGCACAAAATATGAGCAGCCACCTCGCTGCGCTGACCGCCCTCTTCAGTCAGATAATACACCTTGCTTTTATCCAGGGTCGGTATCCGCTGACGGAGGTCTGACAATGGAATATGCAGACACTGTGGCAGAGGAGCAAACTCAAACTCGGCAAAGGAACGAATATCGAGAAGCTCGTACTTGAGACCACTCTCTGCGATTTCAGACTGATATTCCTGCCTGGTCACGTGTTTGACCAGAGGGTCATTCAACAAACTCTGGAACGATTCCTTATCCAGCCGGGCAAGCAGGCCATCCTCGTTCATCACCACTGTAGCCGAGCGCACAGTATCGGAAATCAGTGCTTCTTCGCCAAAATAGGAACCACTGTTTAACCGGATGGGGCGAGACTCGTCTCCACCAATAATTACCCTCGCACTGCCCTGCATCAACAGGTAAAAGTAATCACCTTCATCCCCTTCCCTGATAATCACCTGATCTTTCGCCACTTCCACCTTGCTGAACTTGTCCAGCAGCATTTCCATATTGGAGGGTGGCAAATTGAAAAACAGGGGAAATTCCATCAAACTGGTGACCCAGGTGAAGTGCTCCTCATCAAATTCTTCGTTTCCGGATGCCTCCGCATTGCCGCTTTCCGGGCTCGCATCTTCCGATGTAACTGCAGCCATTTGCCGGGTTTTTGCTATTTCGTCAAGTTCGACTTCAGACCAGCCAAGTGCTCTATCGAGAAACTCCTGGTCAACCAGCAACATATACCCCTTTTCTATTGCCCTTGCACCGACACCGTCAGGGATCTTGCTGTTAATTGTGTTCAGACAACCAGGGCTGTCTGCATCCAGCGTTTGCGAGGAAAACCATCCGGCTTTCACCTTGAGTTTGCCGCTCAGCAAGTAGTACGCAAAATCCAGGCTGTGTTTTTTTTCAAACACCACCTCGCCTGCTTCGAATGTCAGAACCCGACTTCCCTTTAATACCTGAGACAGATATTTGCGAGACAATTGACCCAAAGGCGAATATTTCGCCATCAATTCTTCAGTAATTTCAAGCTCTTTAAGTAACGACATGCCGACATTCCGTTTATTTGAGAGTGGTTACAGTTTCCATACACAGCCAATATATACCATTGCTGTCCATCGGGGCACAGTCTACCACAAAAAAGGCTGTCACAAAAAAGGCGCCGTATCAGGGCGCCTGAATGATATCTGTCTACCTGATGCCGATCAGAAGAAAATTACTTTCCTTCTGACCTGCTCATCGATAGCATGCTGTCGATAGTCGATAGCCTAGTGCTCGGCAACCGGAGCTGCCGCTCCACGAGGAACCCGAATATCTTCAACCAGATCCTGAATACGCTCTGGTGGTGGTGGCGTCACTTTACTTACCACGTAAGATACGATGAAGTTAAGCAGCATACCGAAGGTACCTATACCTTCGGGAGACACACCAAACAACCAGTTGTCCGCCGTGTTGGCAGCAGGATTAACGAACTTGAAGTAGACGATATAACCGAAGGTAAAGATCAGACCGGTCAGCATACCCGCTATGGCACCCTCCTTGTTCATCCTCTTGTTGAATATCCCCATAAGAATTGCCGGGAAGAATGACGCAGCAGCCAATCCGAAGGCAAAGGCAACCACCTGTGCCACAAAGCCTGGCGGATTGATACCAAAGTAACCGGCAACGATGATCGCACAGGCTGCGGCAATACGTGCTGCCAGCAACTCCTGTTTCTCCGAAATATTCGGGGCGATATTACTCTTTAACAGGTCATGTGATATCGAGGTTGAAATAACCAGTAGCAAACCTGCGGCGGTAGACAGCGCGGCAGCCAGTCCACCCGCAGCAATGAGTGCGATAACCCAACCCGGTAACTGGGCTATTTCCGGGTTTGCCAGAACCATGATGTCACGATCCACATACAGTTCGTTGGCGTTGTCTGTCGGTGTGTTCGTTAACACGCGCTGGCCGCTGGAACCTCGTGCACCTTCCTCAAACGATGGCTTGCCGACAAATGCCTTGCCTGGAAAATACTGAATCCTGCCGTCTTCATTTTTATCCTGCCAGGCAAGCAAACCCGACTTCTCCCAGTTCTCGAACCAACCGGGCAATTCCTGATACCTGGCATCCGACACCGTTTCAATCAGATTCACGCGAGCGAAAGAAGCGACCGCTGGCGCAGTGGTATACAAGATAGCGATAAACAACAATGCCCAACCGGCCGATACCCGGGCATCAGACACTTTGGGCACAGTGAAGAATCGAACGATAACATGAGGCAGTCCCGCTGTTCCCACCATCAAGGCCACAGTGATAAAGAAGACATCGACAGTATCCTTGTGCCCGGCAGTGTACTGGTTAAAACCGAGTTCCTGAGACAACCCGTTCAGCTTGTCCAAAAGGTAAACATCTGATCCATCAACCGTGCTGCCAAAGCCCAATTGAGGGATAGGATTCCCCGTTATCATCATGGAAATGAAGATGGCCGGAATCATGTAAGCAACAATCATTACGCAGTACTGGGCAACCTGGGTATAGGTAATCCCCTTCATGCCACCCAACACAGCGTAGAAGAAGACTATCGCCATACCTATGAATACGCCCATGTTAATGTCAACTTCCAGGTATCGGGAGAAAACGATACCAACGCCGCGCATTTGTCCTGCGACATAGGTAAACGAGATGAAGATAACGCAGATAACAGCGACCATTCGTGCCGCTTGTGAATAATAGCGTTCACCGACAAACTCGGGCACGGTAAACTTGCCGAATTTACGCAGATATGGTGCAAGGCACATGGCCAGCAACACATAACCGCCAGTCCAGCCCATCAGATAGACGGCACCGTCACGGCCGACAAAAGAGATAATTCCTGCCATGGAGATAAAGGAAGCGGCTGACATCCAGTCGGCCCCGGTCGCCATTCCGTTGGCAACAGGGTGCACGCCCTTGCTGGCAACGTAGTATTCACTGGTTGAACCGGCACGCGACCAGATTGCAATACCGATATACAGCGCGAAGGTTCCGCCAACAAATAAATATATTAAGGTTTGTGTATCCATTCTCTCTATTCTCCTGATTATTATTCTTCGTGCATGTCGTATTTGCGATCAAGTGCCGCCATACGAACAACGTAAACAAAGATTAATACCACGAAGGTATAGATCGAGCCTTGCTGCGCAAACCAGAAACCGAGAGGGAAACCTCCGATTTTAATTGCATCCAGTGCATCCGCAAAGATAATTCCGGCGCCGTATGAAACCGAGAACCAGATAATCAGAAGGACCCCCAGTAACTTGAGATTCTCCTTCCAATAGGCTTCTGCCGCCTGTTTCCTGTCTTGTGACATATTCTCTCCACCCTTGTTTATTACTGTACAACTTGTTTTTATTAACAGACCTAGGGTAGAGCCTTTATAAAAAGCGGGATATACGACTTTGGTCAAAATACGGATCTACTTTAGTCTGATCATCCGGTCTGAACGTTCGTCAGCCGGGCGGATTCCTGATGCAAGGGCACGACCTTGACCCTGTCAGGGTTTGACTCCGCGGGTATCAGTCACATTTGCCCCGAAAATCACCGATTATTCAATCGCCTGGCGCTTTTCTGCTACACTGGATTTTCTGTTACTCTGTTACACTGATAAAAAACAATAGAATCATCAACAATGATTTCCGGCTTTCTTCTCATATCAATATCACTGCTCTATGTCGGCTTTCTGTTCGCGATTGCCTACTGGGGGGACAAAAACCAGACTCTCTATAAAAACCGGATAAGCCGGGGCATTATTTACAGCCTGTCGCTGGCTGTGTATTGCACATCATGGACGTTTTACGGAGCAGTTGGCCGGGCATCCAACGAAGGCCTCGGCTTCCTGCCGATTTATCTCGGCCCTTTCCTGGCACTGCTGTTCTGTGCTCCGCTCATCAAGCGTATTCTTTTTATGAGCAAAAATCAGAACACCACGTCAATTGCAGACTTTATCGCATCAAGATATGGCAAATCCCAGATTCTGGCCGTAATGGTCACCCTGATCGCAACAATAGGCATCCTGCCGTACATTGCACTTCAACTGAAAGCGGTCGCCATGAGCTATACCCTGCTTACCGATGGCCATATCAGTGAAAATGTCACGGTTATCCCCTTCAACCATGACCCGGCATGGTATGCGGCCCTGTTCATGGCCGCATTCACGGTATTGTTTGGCACGCGACACGTGGGAGCAACAGAACACCACCAGGGCATGGTACACGCAGTGGCATTCGAGTCCATAGTCAAACTGATTGCCTTTTGTGCAGTCGGAATCGTGGTCTGCTATCACATGTTCGATGGCTTCGACGATATCCTGACACGCATCAACAATCACGCAGGGTTGAGCGATTTCAGGCTCGCCGAGTTCAATATGACCTCGTTTGTCACTCAAACCGTGGTTGCCATGTTTGCGATCATTTGTTTACCCAGACAGTTTCATGTCACCATTGTAGAGAATACCAACGCCAGGGACATTCACTACGCACGCTACATTCTTCCGGCTTACCTTTTGCTTATCAGCATGTTCGTCCTGCCCATAGCAGCTGCAGGCCTGATTGAATTTCCTTTCGGAGCAGTCAATACCGACACCTTTGTACTCAAGCTGCCGATGAGCCAGGATAACACCTGGCTCACCATATTCGCGTTTATTGGCGGTGGTTCTGCAGCAACGGCAATGGTGATTGTCTCAACAGTCACACTAAGCACCATGATATGCAATGAAGTAGTCATACCCGGCATATTGACCCTGTTTGGCTCCCAACTCCGCAAACGAAAAGACCTGAGCTCGCTCCTGCTTGTTATTCGTCGTGTCGCAATTTTAGGTATTATTACCGCGTCATACGGGTTCTACAAAATTGCCGGCAACACATCCAGCCTGACGTCTTTCGGTTTGCTTTCATTCGTGGCAGCGGCCCAGTTTGCACCAGCACTGATAGGAGGTGCAATCTGGCGCAAAGGCAACTTCCAGGGAGCCATGATCGGCTTGCTGGTCGGATTCAGCATTTGGTGCATCGCCCTTCTCTGGCCTGCAATGAGTAACTCAAGTGATCTTGTCCCCCCACTCTCTCAATTCGGGTTACCGGAAAATCTCTGGGCACAGATCAACAGCAGTCACAATTCCGAAATGGAGAGAATTTCTCAAGGTATCATATGGAGCCTTTCGGCCAATCTGTCGTGCTACCTGCTTTTTTCTCTTTTCTCTCGCCAGCAACTCCGTGAAAAAATTCAGGTAGCCGCTTTTTTTCAGGAACCGCCAGGAGAACCTGGCATAACCCACGAAAAAGAATGGGTTGGCGTCGCAGGCATCAAAGATATTCGAGCCGTTTCCGAGCGCTTTCTCGGCAAGGAGAAAACAGCTTCCCTGTTTGACTGGTTTGAAAAGCGACACCATACCCGGCTGGCCCCCGGCAAGCTTGCAAGCCCGGAACTGCTGCGCTTCGTTGAAACCCAACTGGCCAGCGTCATTGGCTCCTCAACTGCAAAAGTGGTATTGGACTCGACCCTGAGGGGGAGGGAGATGCAGATTGAAGATGTCGTCAACATTGTCGATGAAGCATCGCAGGTCGTGGAGTTTAATCGGGATTTATTGCAATCAGCCATCGAGAACATCAGCCTCGGGATCAGTGTAGTTGACTCCAGGCTCAGACTGGTCGCCTGGAATCAACGCTACCTGGAGCTGTTCAATTATCCAAAGGGGTTTGTCCAGGTTGGCAGGCCGATTGAGGATCTGATTCGCTTCAATATGGCGTCCACCAACCTGAGCCAGGAGAAGATCAACGAGTTGGTCGACACCCGCATTGGCCAAATGGCCAGAGGAGAACCGCATGAGTACGAAAGGGAAAAGGCGGACGGCAGTGTATTGCTGATAAAGGGCTCCCTGAACGCCAAGGGGGGGTATGTCACCACTTTTTCTGACATTACCAAAATGCGGCGTACCGAAATTGCATTAAAAGAAACCAATACCTATCTGGAGCAACGGGTTCAGGAAAGAACAGAAGAACTGTCAATATTGAATGAACAGCTCAGCAAGGCAACCCGGATCGCAGAAAAGGCCAATCAGGGAAAAACACGCTTCCTGGCATCCGCCAGCCATGACCTGTTGCAACCCATCAACGCGGCGAGGCTGTTTGTGTCCGCGTTATACCCTCAAATTTCCAACCAGAAAGGGCCTGCTCTGGTACTGGAACAAATTGACAACTCCCTGACTGCTGCGGAAGAAATTCTCAGTACACTGCTGGATATTTCCAAAATGGATGCCGGTATTATCGAAGCAAACTTCTCCGTCTTTGCCTTGAGAGATGTTTTGCTACCGCTAAAGAACGAGTTTACTGCGATCAGCCTGAAAAAAGGGGTTTCTTTCAGGTTCGTTCCCTGCAACCTGTTTGTCAGGTCTGATATTCAGCTCCTCCGCAGAGCCATCCAAAACTTCCTGGCCAATGCGACTCGTTATACCGATAGCGGAAAACTGCTGTTGGGCTGCAGACGAACCGGGCAACACGTGCGCATCGAGGTCTGGGACACCGGGCCAGGCGTACCGGACAACCAACTAAGCCACATCTTTGAAGAATTCAAGCGGCTGAATCAAAAAGGGGGAGAGAAAAACGGTCTGGGCCTCGGCCTGGCGATTGTCGATCGAATCAGTCACACGCTGCAACACCCGGTGGATGTGCGCTCATGGCAGGGAAAGGGCAGTGTGTTTTCCATTACCGTGCCGATTGCTTCCCCTCCGGCAAGCCAACATCAGGCTCCGGCTGAAAAAACCCAGCGTCCACCCGGCAGCCTGGCGGGAGTCACACTGCTATGTGTCGACAACGAAGAAGCCATCCGAAACGCGATGAAAGCATTATTGGACGGGTGGGAATGTCAGGTGATTCTTGCCGCCAATCTGGCCGAATCCAAAATCGCAACACAAACTGTAAAGCCGGATCTGATACTTGCCGACTATCAACTGGATAACGATGAAAACGGCCTTGACCTGATGGATGAACTCAATTTACACCTCAAGCAGAAAACGCCCGGCTTGCTGGTCACAGCAGCCAATGATCCGTCACTTCGGGAAAAAGCCCTTAAAAGGGGCTATCAAATGCTGAACAAACCGGTGAAACCCGCCGCACTTCGCGCTTTGATCACCAGGATATTGAAAGACTGAGTGAAGAACGCCGGAAAATTCGCTTTTTTGCGTATGCTGGCCTACATTTATTCCATACCATTGAAATTCAATACCCCGGATATTGACGGCAACTGCCGACTTTATATGAAATGCCCTGACGCACTTATGGCCCCGATACAGCAATGAATGAAGCACAAAGACAAATCAGGCTGGCAAAAATCTATCGTGACCTGACCATACTGGTCGTCGACGACTTCGAAAATTTCCGACTGGCAATTACACAGATGCTTCGTGCATTCGGTGTACAAGACATTCACACTGCCAGCAATGGCGAACTTGCCATTAAAAAGTGTGAAACCAGCCGGTACGACATTATCCTGTGCGACTACAATCTGGGCGACAAAAAAAACGGCCAGCAAATTCTGGAAGAACTCCGGTTCAAGGAGGCTATCAAGTACGACACCATCTTTGTCATTGTCTCTGCCGAAACGGCAAAAGGCATGGTGATGGGGGCCCTTGAATATCTCCCGGATGGTTACATTACCAAACCCATCAACAAGGATCTGCTGCAAAAAAGGCTGGATTCGCTGCTGGAACAACGTACCGAGCTTGCCGACGTCATTACCGCTCTGAACAACAACAACTGGCAACGAGTTATCGACCTGTGCAAAAAAGCGGTCAAGAACCATAGCAAGCACACTACCTGGTGCCTTCGCACCCAGGCCAGTGCTCACTATATGCTGAACCAGCATGAAGAAGCGAAAAAAATCTACGAAGCGATACTAACGAAACGAAACATAGGCTGGGCTTGCCTCGGAATGGGAAAGGTCAACCTCGCACAAAAGCAGTTTGACGAGGCAATAGACAACTTCAGAAGCTTGCTGGACAAGAATCCTGACGCGGTAGATGCCTATGACTGGCTGGCCTCCACGTACGAACAGATGGGCCGGTTTCAGGAGGCCCAGCAAACCCTGGAAAAAGCCGTATCCATCTCGCCCTACGCTATTTTACGCCAGCAGAAACTGGCTGATATCTGCATCAAAAACAATAACGTGGAGCGAGCGGCAGAAGCGTATCGTTCCACGGTAAAGCTCGGCAACAACTCGATACATGACAAACCGGAAAACTATCTGCAACTGGGTCGATGCCTGTCCGATCTGTCTGAAGGTGACAAAACGGGTGAAGGCAAAAAACGCGCAAAAGAGGCCATTGCCACGCTCGACAAGTTGAATCACAAGTTCAAGGAAAATGCCAGTGCCAGGCTGCAATCCATGTTTATAGAATCTCGCGTCCACATGGGGCAGGACAATGCCAAAAAGTCGCAAAACGTTTTGGCAAAGGCATCGCAGCTTATGAACCAGGTCGAACTGCAACCGGAAGATCAACTGGAGATGGCAAAAACACTGTATGCCCGGGGTGAAACCGATGAAGCCGAAAAGACCCTGTCGTTACTGGCTCAAAACCACGGCACGGACCCGGCCTTGATGAACAGGATTGAAAGTTTGCTGGATGAGCCGGTCAGCCTGAGAGAAAGGCTGAAAGCGCGATCACTCAACAAGGAAGGGATCACCTTGTTTGGAAATGGAAAAATGCAAGAAGCCATGGAAGCGTTCAATCAGGCATTGGAAGTCACCCCCAAACACCCGGCGCTCAACCTGAATCTGGTACAGGTCATGCTTGCAGCAATAAAAAATCGCTCGGAAGACCAGACCGAAATGATTCGCAAATGCCAGGTGTGCCTGGATAATGTGAAACATATTCCCGAGCGGCACCGACAGCACAAGCGTTTCGTGCACCTGTCCCGAAAAGTCGCGTCGCTTGGTTAGAGTGCTTCCAGAGACCTGCGCTGTTCCAGGCCTGATTAATTCCAAACTGACACAGTAGAGATAGATAACACATTCATGGCTACCATTCAGGCAAGGCTGGTTCGGCTGCTCGTGAAATACCGCATCAGCAAAATATTACAGGCAGACATTCCGGTTAAGGACCAGAGAAAACGCCTGGAGCAACTCTCTGTTCTTTCATTCGCCTCCCCCCTGACCAAAATAAAAGATGTTTTCATCGGGGATGTTTCTGCCGAGTGGGTCACTCACCGCCGGGCAAAAACCAATCAAGCCATTCTATATTTACATGGAGGCGGGTATGCAGTTGGTTCTTCCGGCGCCAGCAGACTTCTGGCAGAAAGGCTGTCCGCCAAAAGCGAAGCCGTTGTGCTGGTTCCCAACTACCGATTGGCTCCCGAGCACCCGTTTCCTGCTGCACTGGAAGATGCGATCAATGCTTATGACTGGCTGCTGGAAAGGGGGTTTGCCCCGGATAAAATCGCCATAGCGGGAGATTCCGCCGGTGGTGGCCTGACGTTGGCCACCGTATTGAAGCTGAAACAGACTCGCCGGCTCATGCCCTCAAGCCTGGTCGTTTTTTCACCCTGGGTTGATTTGACGCTAAGTGGTGAATCCATGACAAACAACAGGAAAAAAGAACTCATGCTGAATCCGCAATGGATGACCCTGATGGCTCGGTATTACGCATCCGGTGCACCCGACGACACCCCCCTTTGCTCGCCCCTTTTTGCTGACTTGAGCCACCTTCCACCTGCCATGATCCAGGTGTCACGGCAAGAAATACTGTACGATGACTCCAGACGCCTGGCCGAACGCTACCAGCAGGCGGGCAACCATGTGGTGCTGGATGAATGGACGGGCATGTGGCACGTCTGGCAACTGTTTGTCAGGTACCTTCCGGAGGCTAACCAGGCAGTAGCCCGGGCAGGAAAATTCATCCGGCAGCAGTGGTCTGACAAGTATCCGGACATCGCAAGACAAAACTGACTGCCTTGCGCCCGACAAACAGCTAGTCGACGCTCAGACCGTGCTTTTTCACAATTTTATAGAAGTCCGAGCGATTGCGTCCTGCCAGGCGAGCGGCCTCCGGAATATTCCCTCCCGCAATGGTGAGAATACGCAAACAGTAGTCACGCTCGAAGGCTCTTTTTGCTTCGGTAAGAGATTCTATTTGTGTATCACCTTTGGGTAAATTGAACTCCACCACCTCTTTTGAGACGACTACGGAAGAGGTCAGGGCAACGGCCTGTTCAACCATATTATTCAACTGGCGAATATTGCCTGGCCATTGATATCCAAGTAACAAATCCATGGCATCGGAAGCGAACCGTTTTTTTTCCTTGCCGGTTCGCTCGGCAATGCGCTTCAGGAAGTGTTCCACCAGCAGCGGAATATCTTCACAGCGATCTCGCAACGGGGGCAATCCCAGATTCACCACATTCAACCGGTAGTACAAGTCCTCACGGAATTGCCCTTCTTCAACCATGCCCTCAAGGTTCCTGTGTGTGGCAGACACAACCCTGACATCAATTGGTTCCGATACCGAGGAGCCAACCGGCCTGATCTGCCTCTCCTGCAAAACCCGCAGCAACTTTACCTGCAAGTGCAGAGGCATATCCCCTATCTCATCCAAAAACAGCGTACCTCCATTGGCCGTCGCAAACAAACCGACGTGATCGCTCACCGCACCGGTAAAAGCACCTTTCCGATATCCAAACAGCTCGGCTTCCATAAGCTCCTGGGGAATTGCGCCACAGTTGACGGCAATAAAAGGCTTTTTCCTGCGTGTACTCACCTGGTGGATCGCTTCGGCAAGCAATTCCTTACCGGTTCCGCTATCTCCGACCACCAGCACATTCACATCACTGGCCGCCACCAGGCGGGCCTGCTCCAGTACCCGAAACATGGAGGAACTACGGGTAATAATATTTTCGCTCCAATGGCTGTCTGTATCTTTTGTCAGGTCGCCGGAAACAGCGCTTTCCAGGGTGGAAATCAGCTCTTCTTTCTGTACGGGTTTGGTAAGAAATGCGAACACTCCCTTTCGGGTAGCCGCAATCGCATCCGGAATGGAACCGTGGGCGGTCAACATGATGACCGGCAACATGGGCCAGCGCTTCTGAATATTCATCAGTAACGACATCCCATCCATTTCATCCATTTTAAGGTCTGTAATGACCACCCTGGGTATTTGCTGATGAATCGCGGCCAAAGCCATCTGACCACTTGTAGCGGTTCGAACCCCGTAGCCCGATGCTTCGAGGCGCATACTCAACAGCTCCAGCAGGCCGGGGTCGTCATCAACGATCAGCACCTCTTTTGCTCCATAACATGTTTTCCCGGATGCACTAACACTCATAAATTTGCTCCTCCGCTGCCCGGCAGCCCTTTCCATGCCAATCCGCCAACCGTTACCTGGCATTTATTTCCTTTTCAATTGCCGACAGAGCATCAATTTTCCGCTGCAACTCCTGACGAATATTCTCTTTCTCTTTTTTCAACTGTAAAACCCTTTCACCAAAATTGGCCAGCAAATCGAAAACCAATACCGTATCGGTATCCAAACGGTTCGATTGAGCCATCTGCGTGTAGTGTTCAATAAAATCTTCAGGTGAATCTGCCACAAAACAACTGCTCACTATCAGCCTCGTCAACTCCTCGACAGGCAAGAGACGCAATTTGGCAGGTGCCGCTTTCAGTAACCTTTGTACGGTTGACACCGACAGGGTCGATACCTGCCTGCCAGCCTTGTTTTGTTTTGTTTCCATTCGGCTGTCACCGTCAGTAATACTGTCGCTGCCGGTAATACTATCACTGTTATCAGACCCGCCACTGTTATCAGACCCGCCACTGTTATCAAACCCGCCACTGTCGTTATCCGGCCTGGTATCAAGAACACGAGGGTTCATAACATGACGACATTCTTCCTCTCTTATAGATAAAATAATCGCCGCTGACGACGGGATGTTTCTTTTTACAATTTTCAGCTCTTTAATAATAACAGGTTCCTGCTTCTCCGGTATCGGGCACTCCTCCTCTACCACCTGCCCTCCGCTACGCAGGGCTATCGGCTGACACCCGATCAGGAAGAAAAACAGTAAAGCTGTTCCGGCGTGATAAAGATAATCCCTGTGTGTTGACAAACGAACTCCAACTCCTGTGCTATTGACTCTGCGATTACTATCTATCATGACTCACTATCACTGTTTTTTTGTGAAGAACCGGGCAAGGCCAGATCTCCGGGAGCCAGAGGGTGGTCAAGGTTGCGAGGTAAAAAAACCATAAAGTTCGCGCCTTTTCCCGGCTCACTTTCGACCACTATTCTACCATGTAACGCGTTGACACACTCCCTGACAATCGACAGCCCGAGACCACTGCCCTTGATCGCCCCTTCGCGCAAGGCTCCCCCCTGATAAAAAGGCTGAAAGATCATATCCTGCTCGGCTTTGGCTATACCCGGCCCCTGGTCTTTAACGCTGATACCCACTTCTTTCCGGTTTCCCTGCCAGGCAATGAAAATAGTGCCACCATGTTTGCTGTAGTTAATCGCGTTGGAGATCAAATTGCTCAACACCATTTCGATACGTGCCGACTCACTCATAATGGCCAGATGGCCGCCTTTACATTCAAAAGTGATCTGCGATGCTTCGGTCAAATCCTTGACACGCTCGATCTGCCGGTAAACCAGTGTCTGAATATCGAGGTTTGCCGTGATTTCCACCTGTTCTGAACGAACCGTATTGTAGTTCAGCAACTGCTGAATCTGTTCCAGCAACTTGTCAGCATTACTCGCGAGAATGGTCAGCACCTGTTGCTGTCTGGCATTGATCGGGCCTGGGACCTGATCCGACAGGAGAGAAGTCGCCTCTATTATCGAAGACAGGGGAGTTTTCAACTCGTGAGTAACATGACGAAGGAAAACGTTTTTTTGCTTCTCAAGCGATAACAAACGCAATCGCGTCCATTCCAGGCGATCACCCAACAACACCAGATCGCGCGACCCGCCTATTTCAATCGGCTGCTCCAGGTCCCCCTGGCCGAGAGACTTTATCGACGACCCCAATTGCTTTAACGGGCGTGATATGCGATAGGAAAACAGCAACATCAGTAATCCGGACAAAGGCAGGATCAGGGATCCGATCCACCAGATGTACCGCCTCTTCTCTGCATATTCCCTTTCTGTAAGTTTGAGGGAGTCGTCAATAAACTGTTCGGTCAGAGATTCCAGCGTCCATATCTGCTTGTTGACATCATCAAATACTGCCTCAAGCTGATTCAGTTGCTGCTCTCTGGCCTCTTCCTCCCGACTTTTTTTCGCTTTTCCATCAGAGTCCGCGATTGCCACCTCCGGAGGCCCTATTTTCGGGCTGGCTACGACCCTGTACTCAACCGGATCAGCACTGTTTGTCTCGGACCCGGGATATTCGGCGGTCATCGGGCGGTGAATGCTCGGAAACACCCGGCTGCTATCGATCAGATTGAAAACCATCAATACAGTTTGACTCAATTCAGGTTTACCAATAGCCTTATCCAGTTTGTTCAACCGGCTGCGAACCATCTGCTCCTTGTTCTGGTACAGCTCTGCAAACCGCACGTCAGCCAATACCACGTATTGTTTGGCAAACCGCTCCAGTTCACGCACTTCCTCAGCCACCTTTACCGATAATTGGTTGACAAGAATAACCGTATTGACCAGCCTGTACTGCCCCCGATTCTGCTGCTCGATGGAATGGATGGCATAACCAATGGCGACCAGCAAGGGTAACAGGGTCATTATCGCAGCGACAGCCCATTGGTGCATCAACGGTGCACGACTTTGTAAAAATACAGACTCCAGTTTTCCGGCAATTTTATCTGACACGAGTTTTATCTGACGCTGGTTTTATCTGAAACAAATCACCACCCGTTGCCAATCAGCAACACATTCTGCCGTTGTTGAAACGGCCAGACACAGGGTGAATCCCAACCAGTAAACCATCACGAGATGACAAAGCAAGTCATTTTAATCAATTCGCGATAAATCACGATAATTCTTCACCTGTATCCGCTATTTTGCCCATTTCGACAGGGTAAAACTCCCGGAGGCGAAAACAGCCTGTCAACACATCAAACAGATACACAACAGCCTGTCGCCCTTTTGCAACCAAATAACTCTCTGTTTTATATACCTTTTTCATTATAGGCGAGCTTGCATGTTGCATTTTGCCAACATATTCCGGGTAAAACAACGAGACCCATGCCTGACCAACAGGCACAAACCAAACCAAAACCTCATAACATATTGATTATAAAGAATTATACTGCTTTCGGCACAGTTCGAGCTTACATACAGACAGAATTTGATTACGGCGAGAGTGCTTGAATAAGGCTTGAAAAGGAAAGGAAGCTCTGCTGTCGCCGCATACTATCGTAACCGTACACGGAGGTGACAACCATGGTAAACCCGCACAGGTCAGCTGCAGAGAGTCAGGTCTCGGGTCAGGCATCCATTGAAGGGGGAGACATTCATCATCCCTTCACGATCCTTGCCCTGTTTCTGACCTTTTTGGTTCTCATCTCGCTACTGGAATATGCTGACTGACTACCTCCCTATTTAGCAGTGGTTAGCATTTTTACCGCAGTCAGGCATGCCTCGCTCTGACTGCGGTTTTTTCTGTTTCCACCCCGCCCGGAGGCAGGCGCTTCTTCCGCTCGCGCCTTTCCGGGCAGTAACTGACCTGGACAACCGGCCTAATCAACGACAGGCTTTACAACAAACAGCAAATCACCTTTGTTAACCTGCTGACCATCCACCCCTTTTACATGAGTAATACGGTATTTGCTTTCCGGGCAATAGAGGTCGCTGCCTGCCTGGTTAAAGCTCGCCAGGGTTAATGGCTGAAACATTTTCATCACTTCAAGCAGGCATAACGTATGATCTGTAGTGATAATGTCACCCTTTTCAACAAATTCAGGCTTTCCGGGTGAAGGGCAGCGATACATGATACAGTTGGATGGAGCAAAGACTTTCAGCTCGTCCGACCCCTCCACCCTGATTTCACTTTCCCAGTCCACCTTCCGGGCAGGAACTGCACTGGCACCCAGATGGTTGCTCAACTGCGCTTCTGACCTGATTGCCAGTTCAGGCAGATAGGCTGTGTCATAGTCACCACTGACAAACACACTGTCTTTCAGTATATAGGAGACCAGCGCAATGTTCGTGCTGATACCCGTCACCTTTACCGATGCCAGATAATCACTCATTTTATCAATGGCATCCTGGCGATTCTCACCATGCGCTATAATCTGGGCCACCAGGTTATCATAGTAGGGTGGAACCGGTTTATCACTACCAATGGAAATAATTCCGGATATCCCCTCCCTGTCAGGAAACTCACACACCTCCACCTGACCGGGAGTCGGCTCGACATTCACTTCGGCTTTATGCACTGTAACCCGCTCTGCATTGATCCTTACCTCCAATGCATAGCCTTTTTCCTCAATGGCAAGGTTTTCAATCGACTCACCTGCGGCTATTTTCAATTGTTGGGCAACAATATTGACTCCGCTTACCAGCTCGGTCACGGGATGCTCGACCTGCAGACGCGTATTCATTTCCATAAAGTACAGGTCATTTCGATCCAGATCGAATATAAACTCGACCGTTCCGGCTCCAACATAGTGGCAGGCATTCGCCATATTGATGGCACATTCCTTCGCCTGAATTTCTTTTTCCGGAGGCAGCAGGGTTGACCCGGACTCTTCGATAATTTTTTGTTTATTGCGCTGAATACTGCAGTCTCGAATACCAAGGGCAAAACAATGGCCAAACCGGTCTCTGAGTAACTGAACTTCAATATGACGAAAACGGGTAACAAAGCGTTCCAGATAAATATCATCCCGACCAAAGCTGCTTCGGGCCTCTGCCTTGATGGTCAGGAACTTGGCCACCAGAGAGCTTTCATCCTCAACAACCACAATTCCCTTGCCACCGCCCCCATGCGCCGCTTTCAAAATAACCGGAAAGCCGGTCTCCCGAGCTGCCTGCAACGCATGATGCTCATCAACAAGCACACCATGACTCCCCGGAACAACAGGCACCCCCATACTCATAGCGGTTTTGATCGCCTGGGACTTGTCCCCCATCATCTCCATGCTTTGGGGGCTCGGGCCGATAAAGTTCACCCCCTGGAGCAGGCATTGCCTTGCAAATGACGGATTTTCCGACAAAAAACCTATCCCGGGGTGAAGTGCCCGCACGTTCTGCAAATTGGCAATGCGCAACACACTGTCACCATTCAAATAGCTTTCATCCGAGGTGTAGCCACCGAGACAAATCAGTTCATCGGCTTCACCAAGTCTGTCTGCAGCCACCGAGTCCATATCCGGGTCAGACTGTACCAATACCACCTTCAAGCCTGCTTTCTGCACCTGGTCTATCAGTTTTACTGCCGTGCATCCCCTGGCATGAACCAACACCTTGTCAAACGGCTCGAAAATCTGATCCACCTCATCAACGGGCTGCTCATCCGGGTGACTCTCCAACGGATGGGTGCCGATCAACCAGTGGTCGATCACTTCGTTAACTCCCCGGGCAGCCAGAATGATATCACTGTCAACGGCAGCCAGCTTGGAGTCCAGATCAGGAATAAAGGGATGGCGAACCAGCCCCTGCATACTCCCTTCCCGTTTCACCAGATAGTTTGACAGGGTGGAAGTAACGGGCAAGAAATCCGGCACGACAATCCGTCCGGCAAATGGCATATTGGTACCGGAGAAATACCAGGTTTGCACCAGTGGGTGCGTCACCAGGCTGGCTTGTGCTCCCCCTGTGCAATCACCGTAGCCGAAAAATAAAACAGATTGGCCGACTTCGGCAACAAACCGGTTGATTTGTTCGTTCACCACCGCCATTGAAAACAGCGAAGCCGCACCTTCTTTGGTTTGCATTCCGGCCGAGCACAGAAAACCGACCACGGGCAAATGATGCTTGGCACAATGGGTCAGCAAACGACAAAACCGCTCTGCGCTGGACATATCAAAGGCACCGGCCTGAAACGCATGATTGGAGACGACAACCCCTACTTCCTGAAAGGAGGAGTGAGCGGCTTTTTCAGGGGAATCATCCGCCGCTTTCGCACCGGCTGCCAGCGCTTTTCCAGGGAAGTACCTGGCTACTCCGGTAATAATCCCGGAAGCCGGCCTTCCCTTTTTCGCCTGTTTCGCTATGGCAAGATCAAACCCCGGAAAAGAGCAAGGGTTGGAAGTAGTAAGCTCTGCATCAAACTCAATAAAGTCCTGAAAAAAACGCCCGATCAAATCCAGGGGCTTGAGACTTCCGGTCGGCTTGACATCATTTAATACCGCCTGAATGCGCAGGTCTTTCTCGGCTTCAACCAGGCGGTTCCAGAAATCCTTGCGCCGACCTATCGACACCGGGGTAAACTGACCACCGAAGTTTTTATTCTCTTGTATGGAAGTAAAGTAGTCGGGGAACAACCGATCAAAAAAGTAACTGACGACGACAAACAGGACTTCAGACATGCGAGGGTGCTGGGTTCGCTTCCATTGCTCGGCAAACTGCATATACCGGCTCAGATTTCCGGTTTGTTTCACCTGATTCAGCCAGATCAAAAAATCCTGGCGAACATCGCCAGAAATATCGGCAAAGCCGAGAAGGGATTCGATCAGATTGGCAGACACCCGCTGGTTTTCTGCCAGTTCCGTCACGATATCTGTCATATGATCCAGAATGACATCGTAGAGCCCGTCAAGGCGAATAAGATGCTGTGCGCAAGTAATGATAAAGCCGGAAAACAGCTCATCCCGGATCACATCCAGCAAGGTCAGACAATCTTCCGCAAACTGATTGGCCGAACAATCAGGCTCGTGTTTTTCAAGGTAATCCACCAGGCTGCGCAAATGATGAACCGCATCATTTTGCCATCGGTTATAAAGGTAGAAGCAGACTTCAAAACACAGTTCCCGGTAGGCTTTTTCGTACTCATCTTCCGGATCTCCAAGAAACAGCGCCGCCACATAGCTCCGCTTTTCTCCCCTATGTTCCTGTGATTCCTGAAAACGCTTCCATACCTTTAACAGGGTGTCTTCATAGACAATGCGCTCTTTGGCTTCGAGCCACAGGGCAAAACGCTCCGCCAGAATGGCATTGATAACCTCTTCTTCTTCCTTGTCCGCTTCCTGGTTCATCGGACTCTCGGACACTTTTTGAGTCGACAGCTGGCCGACGGTGGAGGTTCTCAACCTTCCCCGCAGAACAATAGAGCGCTGCAGCTTCAGGCCGTATTCAATCACTGACGGATAATTTTCCGGGCTATACTGGTACAGGATATTGGTCGGCCCCGTATCACGACAATAACCAAGGCTGGCCTCCAGATAGGCAAATCCCGCTTTTTCTATTTTGTCAATAGTATGCTGGGCCGCATTGATTGACCATTCGATCGACTCCAGTATGGCCTGTATCAGGTTTTCCATACAGGTGGAACCATCTTCCGGTGAATAATCCACCACCGAATCAATGACGCCTTCCCTGCATAATTCGGCCGCAGAGACACCTACCTTTTGAGCGCACGCGAACCAGGAAAGACGCTGCTTTCTGGCGATGGCGGCCAATCCCCTGGGCTGGATAGTGTTGAATAACGCATCTTTAACGGACAACAAAACGTTCCCCGAAGCCAGTGGAATCGCCCCGCCAGAGTACCCGACACCCAGTACCACTCCCACTACAGGTACAGTAAGGTCAGCAATCTCGGCAATGAGACGGGATATGGAGTGGGCCTGGTTTTCCGCGTTGGCCTTTTCCCCGGCATCCGCTCCGGGTGTATCCATAAAGGTGACAATGGGAAGTCCAAGCTGCTCCATTTCGCGAACCCACTCACAGGCAATCGTGTGATGCTCCGCTCCCCATGAACCATTGTCCACTTTCCGGTTTTGCCCCATGAAGGCGACCTTTCTGGGCCCGTCCGGGCCAGACATTTCCCCCCGCGCCAGATACAATGCACCGTGTTTTCGCTCATCAAACACTTTTTCGCACACCTGCCTGATAACCCGGGGAGCAGGCCAGCGGTCAGGACTTTCAACCGGAGTGATCACTATGTCCCGATACTGATCGCCGGTCAGACTTTTCAGTTGACGAACCCTGGCATCAACCTGTTCTGTTCTCCAGAAACACGAACTCTGACTGCCAAACCGGAAACCGGCCCCATCAGCGTAATAACCCGGCCCCAATGAACGCTTCGGAGAACCTTCCGGCAATTCCTCGACCGGCTCGGGTAAGGGTTTATTGGCCAGACCCAAAACGACTTTTTCCAGTTCCGCAAATAAGCTCCTGGCGGCGAACCTTTCATTTTTATCAGATTTCTGCATAGAATTTTACTTAATAACCTGGAGTGCTGAATAACAAACTGTGACCTGTTGCGACTCTCGTAAAAGCCTCTACTACCTCTACCCCCACCTCTACTACAAGCGGTGCTCTTTACAGCGGGCCTGACTGTACCGTGCAGGCACGAAAAAAGCGGCGCGATGGTAATAAGACATCAAACAGCCAAGAGTTTTCAATTACCGGGTAATATAGCACGGCCACCCGCTTATATATCATAAAAAAATCTCATTTGACCAATAAAAAACAGAGCATCCTGTCTTTGCATCCATTTGGAAGAGATGCGTCTGAAGCATGAAATACCCGGGTCAGTGTTCTTCAGTTTCTTTTATCATACAGAGGCACCTCATTTTTATAAAGCCAATGATAATAAAAGTAATAATACTTCTCATTACACTAATATTGATATACGATTATGTCATTGTCAGCTTTGTCAGCCAGTTCTCGCGCCCGGATTCGTTTGGGCCAGAGTCGTGGTGCAGTTAAGTCAGCCTGGAGAGGTGCAACTTGGAGAGGTGCAACGATGAAATTTGAAAAATACAATTCCGGTTTTTCAACCGGCCTGTTGAAGGCAGGGCTACTGGCCGTAGCGGCCTCGATGATGGTCGCTTGCAATGATAGCGATGACAAGTCGAATGAGACTTCGTTGGCTGCCGGCACAAACAATCTGACCATTCAATCCGGTAAAACGGCAAATAAATTATGGTTTGAATATGACCAATGCCGGTCGGGCCAGGTTAACCTATGAAATAGCGGTCCAGCCGGTTCATGGTACAGCGTCGATCGATACCGATGGCACTATTACCTATACGGCAGCAAATTATATAGGTGATGATAGGCTGGTGGTGGCGGTGAGTGACGGCACCAACACTGTTGATGCAACGGTCGATATCGCACTTCAGGCGGAACCGGTATTTGATTATCAATTCTATCGGGTGGAAAATCCGGAAGTGCCAGGCACCTGGCAAATTGTTCGTTATGATCCCAATGATGATAACCCGGCTTCCAATCAGGTGGTTGTCAAGCAAGGTGCGATCTTGAGCAACAAGGTGTTTGTCATGAGTGGTGCAAAAACTGATGACAGCATGGTGTATCTGAAACGCGAATATGCAGTGTTTCAGGAGCGAGGTGCATTTGAAGTCCGTCAAACCTCGGATGAAACACCGGTTGAGTATGCATTTTATTCAGACACGGTGCTAAAAACTTTTGATGCCAGTAACACCAATGCTGAAAAGGTGATTTATCGCGGCTCCATGTTGAGCGATGAAATGAAAGCGCAGGGTGTGGCTGTACTCGGCACTCAATACAAGCTGTATACCACAGAATCGGATATTGACAACTCCTATGTTCAGTTAAAGGCTTTTGATTCCCTGCCGGATTTATTGCGCAGCGAACATGAAGGCGAAAAGACACAGTTGCCTCTGGTGGTGCGAATATCCGACAGTACCGCTGTTGTGGGTCGTATGATAGCTCCGATAGTGAATTCCAGCGGGGCGGTAGAAAAGGTATTGATCAATGAGGTGGGGGCCTATACAGACGACACTCTGGACTCGGTGGCAAAAACGCTGAAAGTGTGTAATGCAGCGTTGGTCTCCTGTAAACCGATTCCCGATAGCGATGGTGTTTATTACCTGCTGGCCAGGAATGATGCAATGATTTACATGGCCAGGGCAGGCGAACAGACCATCTATGCTTACTCGGTTGCCGATGACAGTGTCAGCGTCGTGACCGGCGTTCAATATCCGGCTCCATATGATGGCATCCATCACCAGATTGCCTACAACGGCGGCCACGGTGGTTCGGGTATTTTTTCAAATCTTTACAATATGCCAGGTGTTGTTGATACGCTTTCTGACGGCGATATCAGTTATTTGCTGATCAATTACAATCTGGATACTCAGGATCCCGCAGGCGAAGGCCGCTACAGTTCTCATGGAATGGATCCTTACGTGCATAAAAATGCCATGGTTCTGACATTGACAGGCACCCGGGGTAGAAAAGTCTACGATAATGGAACCGGTATCGACCTGATGAATGAGTCAGACGACATTGTGCCCTCTTATAACATGTCGCTGGCTGCGGTAAAAAATGGTCACCTGTTTCTGGAAGCATCCAGATTTAATGGTTCCGAGACCAAAGATTTCCACTATTTGGCTGGCTGGCTGGACACCAATACGGAAACCACCAAAACAGACCTGGACAACACCCTGATTGACAAGGATATTTCCTACTTCACCTCGATTCGCGTACCACCAGTGGCTGTTGGCGAGCATATTTACGTGAACGAAGACACCTATTTGAATGGCGAAACCAGTGGTTCATCCAATCGCGTTTACAATGTTTATAAAATACCAATTGACAACCCTGCCCTGACCAAAGAGGATCCCGCAGTTGAGCATGTAACCGGACGTATGTACTTCGAGCGCAGTGCCTATAGAACTTCGGGTATTTACAATGGTAATGTCTTGCTGTGGGATCGACACAACAAAGGCATGGTTATCAATGCGACTACCGGCGAGATTATGGGTGTTGCAACAGAAGATGTGGATGAGCGTGTATCCAATGTCGTAGCCGATCGGGTTGGCAACAGAACCCTGGCCGGCATTGGCGGTTTGTTCGGTCTGCATATGACCACCACCCACGGCGGCACTCCGTTCCTGGTTAGTGGCCAGTCTGCCGCTGCCGGTTCACTGAAGTCGGCCAACCAGATCAATGGCTCCTGGATCATTGATTGACCGGTCACCATATCAGTTGACCTTGAACAAAACCTGTGGGGCAGGTGCCCTGCAGGTTTTTTCTGCCTGATCCGGCTCCATCCCGACTTCTGTTACCTACCCGTATAATGCTCACGTGTTAAAGGCAGTTGCACCATGTTCGCAAGACGATTCCAATCCGTTATTGTTTTACTATCTATTATCGTTTTACTACTGTTGTCTCCTCTGGTACCAGCCGCAGAAAACGAGGTTGTCGAGCTGGATAAAGTAACAGTTGTCGGCGAAAGGAACGTCTCGGACAGAGACTGGGCAACCAGAGAGGATCAGTTTTATCGATCCTATAGTCGTGAAACCATTGGCAGCGAAATCATTGTCGAAGAGGGCGCAGCAGATATCGCGGAAGCTATTTCGGATATTTCAGGGGTGTCCATCAACGCACAGGGGGCGTTTAGCAAATCCATTACCATACGTGGCCTGGATGGGCCCCGGGTCGGCACCAGTGTCGATGGTGTTCGTATTGCCAATCAGGGAATGAACCATACCGGTGCGGGCGAAATCAATATGACCGACCTGAATTCGGTTCTGTCAATCGATGTCATAAAAGGCAGCCCGTCGGTGACCTTTGATCCGGGTGCTTCAGGCGGTGTGGTTCAGGTACAAACATTGAGTGCACCTTCCAAAAGGGGCGTATCGGTCAGGCAAAGGGCAAGTTATAACGAGGGGTATGGAAAAACGCAGCTGGCTACAACCGTCGCTGCCGGTAACGGTCGAATTGGCGGCCTGATAATGTACAGTCAGGATGATGCCAGTGATTACAAGATTGCCGGTCAGGCCGAAGACACCGAGTTATTGATCAATCGGTATCGACTGGATCAGGAAATGAGTACCGGTTCCAAAACCTTGAAGGATCTGGGTTATGATGCGAATAGTCTGACTGCCAGAGGTCGTGTCGACTTCGGCAGCAAAACCCGTCTGGATTTGGGGCTGGATCGCTGGCAGGCAAAGGATATCGTATTTATTCATGGCAACACCACAGATCGCTCGGCAAGTATTTTTCAATACGATAAAATGAAGCGAAACCGGCATACGATCAGCCTGCACAGAACGGAATTGGCAAACCTGGAAAATATTGAAATCAAACTCGCCAATCAGCAATTGTACCAGCTTGGTTCCTCGGAAACGATACTTGACAGCAATACGGTTTCGGCCGGCTTTGATCTTGCCGTCGGAGATGCCCGCTTGTTGCTGGGTGGCGAATTGATTCTGGATGAGGCCGAGACCCTGGTTTATTCCGAGCAAGACTATTTTGCCGGTTACCTTCAACTCGAGTATGAAATCTCCAACTGGATATTCAGCGGCGGGGTACGTGCCAATTATTGGGCAACGCGCCAGCGATTGCCAGCCGGAACCAACGAGGTGGTTGCCAGTCAATTGCTCGGCATTTCCGGCATAACTCCGGAAAAAACCACAGCAGAACCAACCTGGGCACTGGGCCTGGTTTACAAACTGACCTATAACCAGCATATCGGTTTCAATCTGAGTTCTACGTATCGAATCCCCGATCTTTACGAGCGATATGCCTTTGGCACCGGTTTTGTCGGAGGTGGTTTGCAGTTGCAGGCCGAGTCCGGTAAACATGCCGAGTTGACCTGGAAGTACCTGAGCCATAATCTGGCCGTCAGCGCATCTGTGTTCTACAGTAATTTTGACCACTTTATCAATACCAAGGCTATTCGCACCATTACGGATTACACCGGTTTGCAAGACTGTATCCTGATTGGCAAATGCGATCCGGCAAACGGTGATTACAATGATCAGGAAAGTCAGTTCTTTTCACAATATGTGAAATACTATAACGCAGAAGATGTGCGTAACTCTGGTTCTGAAATCAGTGTACGATGGGAAGATGGTTCGACCACGCTGAAAGTTGGCGCATCCTATAGCGACTTTGACTCTGACGATTTATATGTATTGGCTCTTGCTCACCCCTTGCGACTGGATGCGTCGTACAAGTATCGATTTTCCGGTCAGTGGAAGCCCTGGCTCAAGCTAAAGGGTGAATACGTTACTGACTACCCTGAAGTCAGGCAAAAACGGGGCTTTGACCCCTATCTCAAAGTCGATTGTTATGCCGGATTGAAGTTGGGTGACCTGACCCTGAATGCTGGCGTAAACAATTTCTTCAATAAGGTTTATCGGCCTCCTTACAACGGTATCAACGGCCTTGAGCGTTCCTATTTCGTGAATATAGACTACCAGTGGTCTCGCTAGCATGTTTTTATTCTGAATATAAAGAGGTTCGATCAGCCCGAATAATTCACAAATAAAGAAGGCAAAATAATTGCAGTTCGTTATAATTTGATTGGCCAGGTCGAATCATGGCAAGGTGTTGCCTTCTTTATCTATGAAGTATCCGGGTTAGCAGGCACCATTTTCCCAACCACACCCGTCAACCCTGCCTGATCTTGCCAGCAATGAACGTATTCTTAATCAGGAGAGAGTAGCCGGCCATGTCGCCGAATAACCTGGAGCAGCCATGGCTGGATGAATTCGAGAGCATCAGAAGCTTCCATGACTGTGAAGTGAGGGAGCAGGTTGAACAACTTGTTCACTCGGTGCAGTTTAATCTGCAGATGATGCAACTTTTTTTGGGCATTTCTCCGGACAACAGCGAAACAGCCACCCGGAAACTGGCTGACCTCAAGGAGTCCATGAAACAGGCTGACACTGTCAGCGAATTTCAGCTGGTCGAGAAGCGCTTCCTGTCTGACGTGTTATCCGGCATGTTAAACCAGGTGACCGTGTTCGGCCTGGAAAATCTGTCAAAACAACAAAACCACCTGTTTATTTCAAATCATCGGGACATCGTGCTTGACCCCCTGGTACTCAATTGGGCACTGCTTAAAAACGGGTTTGCCACCTGCCATTGCGCCATCGGAGACAACCTGCTGGCGGAAGAGTCTGGAAAACGTTTGGCCAGGCTGAATCATTGCTTTGCTGTTATGCGTTCTATTCGATCCCCCAGAGCAATGGTCGCAGCCATGAAAGTCCAGTCGGCCTACATCCGCCATATCCGGTTCAATCAATCCGCTCCGGTATGGATCGCTCAACGGGAAGGCAGATCAAAGGACAACACAGACAAGACCAACCCGGCACTACTGAAAATGCTCGCATTGGCAAAGCCTCGGGAAATGTCGTTTACCAGCTACATCCGACGCCTCAATATTGTTCCGGTAAGCCTGAGTTATGAATGGGATCCTTGCGACATTCAAAAAGCAGAGCAGGTATGCTCTGAGCAGCTCGGCAGTTATAAAAAAACCGGCAACGAGGATTTACAGGCAGTAAAAGCCGGCATAACCGGCGAGAAGGGACAAATACACTGCCAGTTCAACGCCGGGTTCAACAAACACCTGGAAGAAGAACTGAATCACCTGGAAGTAGCCGCACGCCTGGATCACGCCATTCATCATGGCTACAGACTCTTTCCTGTCAACATTGCGGCATGCGAACTGATAAAACACCCATTACCGCCAACCACAGGACACGCCTTTACCAATGAGCAAATCAACTCTGCCAGGGCAGCTCTCGAAAAACGCATCGAAAACCAACCCGACATGATACAAAACCGGATAAAAAAGAGCTACGCACAACCTGCACTGAACCTGGCCGAATCAGGCTGACCAGGCAACAAGCCAACCGGCAAGCAACCGAAAACGACACCCGGGATCAGAAACGACCGGATTGAAAACGACTTAACTGACCTGACACATGCCTGAGCATCGCCGACCCTGACAGCCCGGCGATCATCCCCAGCTTCTCTGCCCAGCTCTCGGCCTCCACCCATTTCACCTCGAAGGCGTTATGAGTTTTACAAAAGGCGGTGATCACGGCTTCACTGGTACCCAGTTCATCCACCAGTTTCCTGGCAAGCGCCTCCTTGCCATAATAAATATTGCCATTTGACACAGTATCGAAATCATCAATGGAGCGATGCATTTTCACATGCTCCCTGAACAGCTCATGTGTTCTGACAACATTCTCCTGAAACTTCTCCCGACCTTCAGAAGTATTCCTGGTAAATAGCGAAAGTGGTTGCTTTTCATCCCCTGCCACCACCTGCTCAAACTCGATACCAACCTTGTTGAGCAACCTGTGGATGTTCGGCACTTCGGCAATAACTCCGATAGAGCCTACAATCGCGAGCGGCGCAGCAACAATGCGGTCTGCAATACAGGCCATCATATAGCCGCCAGATGCAGCGACCCGGTCGATGCAGATAGTCAGTTTTATATTGGCTGCTTTCAGGCGCTCCAGTTCAGAACTTGCCAACCCGTACGCATGCACCGCACCGCCCGGACTTTCCAATTTCAGCAGCACTTCATCTTCAGGGCCTGCGACCTCGATAATCGCGCTGATCTCCCTTGCCAACGCCTCCACGCCGGAGGCATGCGTGTCACCCAGAAAAGACAGGATAAACAAATTGGGCCTCACCGCATTTTTTTGTCTGAAGCGCTCTATCAGATCAAACAGGGTAAATCCTGCCTGACTCCGAACACCATTCTGTGCAAACGTCCTCACCATGTTTGCGTAAATCTGATTCACGCCCCTGATTTGAAGATAACCCTGTGCTGTCCTGGACATATACTTCGTTTACCTTTTCACCTGTTTTGCTTTTTTGCTTTCCGCCTGAGCGGTGACTGAACACCGTACGCATTTGACCCGTACGCATTTGACCCGTACACATCTGACATAGTACACCGCCTTCCCGGTTTCGCATACCGGTTTCACAGAGTGACGATGAGTAACAATAGAGTCGAATGGCCAGCCGGCTTGTGATCCCTACCCTTTACCGCCTGTTTCTTTTTTATGAGCTTCCATCTCCTCCCTGTCAAACTCTTTGATTTGCTGCATGCGGCGCCGGATTTTTCCGTAGACCGAATTTGCCGGGTATTTATTCAGCAAGGGATACCTGGTTGATGCCTTTGGCCTTCCTGCCGGCATACCTGTCAACAGCTCAACCGCTTCTGCAACATGTGATACGGCATATACGAAAAACTTTCCTTTCTTGCAGGCTTCCAGAACGTCGGCTCTCAGCATCAGGTTTTGCGCATTGACAGAAGGAATGATCACCCCCTGGGTACCTGTCACACCAAGTATCTGGCAGGTATCGTAAAAGCCTTCAATTTTCTCATTAAGCCCGCCAACGGGCTGAACCTCACCTTTTTGATTCATTGAACCCGTGATTGCCAGATTCTGGAAAACCGGCACACCAGACAGGGTCGACACCAGTGCACAGTATTCCGCCAATGTCGCGCTATCACCATCTACCTCCCCGTAAGACTGCTCGAACGTTATACTGGCCGAAAGATGCACGGGCTCGAATTGCCCCAACAGACTTGCCAAACAGGAGGAAAGAATCATCACACCCTTGGAGTGAATTGTCCCCCCCAGTTTCACATCTCTTTCAATATCCAGCACATCACCGTCACCGTATCGACTGGTTGCGGTCACCCGGCTCACCATACCAAATTCGCTTTCTCCCACCCTGTAAACAGACAACGCATTGACCTGGCCAACTTCACTCCCCCTTACACTGAGCAAGGTCGAGCCGTCCCTGACAGATTCATAAAGGTGATCTCGCACGCTTCCGGTTCGATAATCTGCGCTGGTCAACGCACGTTCAACGTGCTCCTTGCGTATCAGCTTGCTGTTTGCCTGTACCGCCCAATAATTCGACTCTCTTAACAGGTTGGCAATACTGGCTGCGTGCAGGGACAGCTTTTTCTGATCCTCTGCGAGACGGGAGCCTTGCTCTACCAATCTCAGCACTGCTTTTTTATCACAGTGCAACAGCCCCTTCTCATGCACCAGGCTGGATATAAACCGGGCATATTGATACTCGGTATCCACATTGCGTGGCATTTCACTTTCAAAGTCAGCCGCCACTTTAAACAGCTCCATAAACTCGGGATCATACTGCTGCAACAACAAACAGGTTTCCCGGTCACCAAACAAAATGATTTTCACATCCAGAGGAACAGGTTCCGGCTCCAGGGAAATTGTGCCAGACAGGGTCAACTCCCTTTCCAGTGAGTTAATACTGATCGTTTTGGATCTCAACGCCCGTTTCAGGCCATCCCAGACAAAAGGTTGCTCCAGCACCTTGATCGCATCCATCAACAAATACCCTCCATTGGCACGATGGAGGCTGCCTGCACGAATTAACGCGTAATCGGTAAAAACCGTTCCCTTGAAGGTAATGCTTTCGACATAACCAAACAGGTTATGATAATTGGGGTTATCCTCAACCACGACAGGAGCGGAGTCATTTTCACGATGAACCAGGGCGTTAACCTGGTATCTGCGCGGCATTTTCTTATCCAGGGAAGCGTAGGCAATGGACGCCTGCTCTTCCGTATCCTCAAGAAAAACATCCACATTTCGTATGATGTCTTTTCTCATGCCTGAAAAATACTCAACCACCTGAGGCCATTCCCGGTATTTTTTTTCCAACGCCGCAAGGTGATGGCCAATCACCGCAGTGGTCACTTCATCGTTCAATTCCTGCTGTTTATCGGTATATTCCTGTTCCCATGTCGCCAGCTTTCTAAGCACACCACGCAACTTTTTTTCCAGTTTGCCTATCACTTCTTCAAAATGGCCCTGTTGCTGCTCCGTCAACTGCGCAAAAGACTCTGCCGAATGAGGCTCTTCACCATTCATGGCGACCAGGCGATATCCCCCCGGGGTAGTAATGGTCAAACTGACTTTTTTTCGCTTCGCCGAGTTTGCCAGTTGCGCAAGAGCAGACTCCTGCTTCTGTGCCAGTTCATTTTTCAACTGTTCCGAGCGTTCATAGTATGAGTCATTATCAAATGCCTGGGGAATCACCTTGACAAACCTTGCCATAAGCGACTCAACATCATGTTTCAACTTTGGCCCGAGACCGGCCGACAACCTGATCACTTTCGGGTTTCTTGTATCAGCGAAGTTATTTACGTAACACCAGTCACTTGATCCGCCGCCCTCGCCTGCGTGCTTGTTCAGGTAGCGAAGCATCATGGTTCTCTTGCCCAGACCGCTGCTGCCTACCGCATAAATATTGTAACCACTGCGGGGCATGGACATGGCAAAACGGATCGCCTCACGGGCTCTCGACTGGCCAATGATATCGTCCAGTGGATCCAGTTGTTTCGTCGTATTGAAATCAAATTGACTGGCGGAACAATGTCGGTACAGCTTTTTGGTCGGTAATGCTGAGTGCTTCAAAACGGGCTTCCTGATTCAATGGGGAGTAATGAAGAGTAATGGAAAGTCGGGCTGTATTTTCCCAGTATGGGTCAACACAAGCAAATAATCTGCCTCCTGGAACCGGTTTTCTGTCCGGCAACCCCTGCCAACACCGGAAGGCATCGAGGCAGAGCAAATATGCTGTACGGATACAGAGGCTTCAATGTATTGCCTGGCAGCATCTGCAGCCTGTTGATTGAAAATACCTGCTCACGCCTCCGTGATCTGTGCCGGGCGGGCGAGCAATTGCGTCCGGGTGCGCAGTTACGCGTGAAATAGTATTTTTACTTTTCAGGCTGACAACGATAGAATTAACGCAATAAAAACAGCGAGTTTCAGCATTCTTGCCAGCAGCGGCGTTTTCGTATTCTTTCGTTGCGATTATACAATAACAGAAAGGAACAACAGAGAGGTAGCGACCTGCATATGAGGCAATTCTCTCATAGCCGTTTAAGGCCAATCAGCACATTTGACCGACGTATAAAGGCCCGGCACCTGGCACCTTGCCTTAAAATTACCATCAGACGTCCCGGTTTGCTGCACTTGTTCTGCAGAAAGCTGAGTGCAAAATGTATCGACATCAACCGGTACGGTATTGGCATTGAGTGTAAGGAGGGGCTCAAGGCAGGAGACCGGGTCATCCTGGACTTTGCAGGTAAATACATCTGCCAATCCAATATCAGGGCAATAGTGTCAAACGCCCGGGTGATCAATGGAATCAACCGCTACGGCCTGGTATTCAGCTATTTCCTCAGCAGCAAAAACTATTCAAGAAAAGAAGATAACGCACTCTCAAGAATTGAGAGTCTCTACAACAGAACAACAAACAGTTTCAAGTGAATACCGGGAACCCGGAGTCATCGCTGCCCCCTTTATCGCTGCCCCCTTTCATGTACTGCCCCTCCCTGCATGCGCTACCCCACTTCATGCCATGCACATGAACAAAACAGTCAGGCAAATTCCTTCAAGGCAACACAAGGCTGACACACAGAGGCCGTGCCAGCCTTACGCCGCACTCGATACAGTATACAGTCAGTCGCCAAAACCCTAAAGCCTGGTTCCCTGATCATCATCCGGCGGCAAATCATCCTGTTCGGGTGGTGTGACATAAAAACGCTTCTGATCCAGCTCCTTGACTTCCGGGTCCGATACATCGACCGTATTTTTGCCCCGTTTGAGCCAAAGGATAAAACCACCGATTACCACAATCCCTAACAACCACTTCAACATAGCACCCCTCTCCTCAAAAAATGATTGCATTCCCCTGATTGACCATTCCGACCATGCGATCAAACCCTGCCAATTGTTACTGGATTGGCATGGAATCGGGAGGAATCAGAAAAAGCAGCATTTTATTGCCCATGACTGAACATAACAGCCCATGACTGAACATGATAGTACCTAATGCAAGAATGACCAAAAGTAGCAATTCCTTACGATCGTTGCCAAGAGCTGATCCAGCCTGACTATCTAACACCCAAGTCTAATTGTATTGACCGGGACACCTGGTCACAGTCGGGTTGAACCCGAGCTTTTTAGCACATCTTTTAATATAATCCAAAGAGGGTATGTTATGAGTTACAAAGCATCAATTATCGGTTCCGGAAATGCCGGACTGACAGCAGCCTGTCATTTTTCCCTGTCTGGCGTGGTTTGGGGGTCAGCCTGTATACCGAGCTTGACATGATGAATGCCCTTTATGGTATGGATTGCAAATCAGTGTATGAAGTGAATCGCACATCGGAAACCCACGGCAAACTGAACAGCTCG
>PDWI01000080.1_pt1 | contig 124596 bp, 100 predicted proteins | sample 1430891 | NCBI WGS metagenome assembly PDWI01 (sample SAMN01162508, study PRJNA174530) | Oral metagenome, whole genome shotgun sequencing project. | biome: Marine environment; feature: Marine mammal; material: Swab sample of the gingival sulcus; isolation source: swab sample of gingival sulcus...
CTCTTTAATCCATAAAAACCTTTGGCAAGTTTCAGTATTTTCTTATGTTTTTTCTTTGCATTAACCGCACCTTTAATTCTCATTTTATCCTCCTCTTACCATCTTTATAGATATGGTAATAATTCCCTCACTCGCTTCATATCTCCAGTAGATACAGTTCCAGCTTTTCTTAGGTTTCTCTTACGTTTTGGCGATTTTTTAGTCAAAATATGACTAGTATACGCATGGCTACGTTTCAACTTTCCTTTAGCCGTTAATTTAACACGTTTTGCAGCACCCCTATGGGTTTTCATCTTAGGCATTTGTATATCCTTTCTATACTTAACTCTTATTTTGTAATAGGTACGAAAAACACAATCATCTGTCGTCCTTCCATTTTTGGACGAGTTTCCATTTTTCCTACTCCCTGTAAACATTCTTCAAATTTATCAAACACATCATATCCTAGATTTGTATGCCCCATCTCTCTACCTTTAAATCTAAGAGAAACTTTCACTTTATCACCTTTAGACAAAAATTTTAATGCATTTTTTGCCTTTGTATCAAGATCGTGCTTTTCAATTTTTAAACTTAAACGCACTTCTTTAATTTGGATAGTTTTCTGCTTTTTTTTAGCCTCTTTTTCTTTTTTTTGCATAGCATAACGATGCTTTCCATAATCCATAATTTTGCACACTGGCGGATTTGCCTGTGGAGCAATTTTAACCAAATCCATCTTTTTATCAAGAGCTAACTGATATGCATCTTCTGCAGACATCATCCCCATTTGCTCACCATTTTCACTAATTAGACGAACCTGTGAATCTGTAATCATCTCATTCATTTCAACAGAATTTTGATTTTTAGCACCTTTTGTTTCTTGACCCTTAATAACATACACCTCCTATCATCATTGGCACGAAAAAAAGCGAACTGTCTCCAATCCGCCTGCATTCTGATAAAAGGCACACACCTATCACCGTATGCTGACCATACGAACTCGTCATTGTATGGTGGGAATGGATTCCATCTTTCGCACACTTATTCAACTCACGTTAGTATACTCTTATTATTTATATTTGTCAACTATTTTTGTGAAAAAGAAATTACGATGTAGAGTTTTTTGATATTTTTCTTCTAAAATTATTCAAAATACATTTTTTTATCGTTTATCATGCTACCCAAGAAGATATGCTATGTTCTTTTTTTATATTCTCTTTTCCACATGAACTGGATAATCATTTCTCGCATTTTTTCTTTTTGTTTCTAGTTTTTTTATTAACTATTCATCTGCTATAATATCTAATATGGTATTTAATTTTTCTAAATCTCATAAATAATTATTATCAAATAAGCTAAGTTATGTTATAATCTTCATAAAGAAATCTCTTTTTTAATGATTGTTTACACTTTCATTATACCTTGATTGTTCAAGGGTTTAAAGGGATTTTTTTTTATTCTTTTTTAGTCGTAAATTTATTGTTTTAGATAATCGTACAGTTCATTCGTTGCCATCTTCTAATTTCATCCTACTTATTACTATTTTTTATTTCTTGAATACTGACCATAGCCACGTTTTTTTACACCATCAATACTCATGATAACTTCATCCACCACCATATCTATATCATCAATAGAGATATCTACACCCTTCTTTTGAAGATATTTCATAACAGTAACCAATCGAATATAATAATTATTTGGATTTTTAAAAAATGGATGTTTTTCTATTAATGCTTTTAAATGTTCTCTATCCACCTCTTGTAATTTTTTTTCTTTCTCAGCCTGTATACCAGCCTCTACCTGTGATAAATAAACCTGTAAAGACTCCGCTGGATTATCATTTTTTTCTAAAAGAAGACGTATATCCTCAATTATCCCATCCGCATTTAAAGAAATCGCACCCGTTTTAATAATCTGTTCATACGGTTCAGATGGTTCAGAACTATCATTATTTGAAGCCGTCACATTATCCTCCTTCATTACATATTAAAATATTATCACCATTTAATCTATAGCCTAGTTCATCTGTGAGCTAATGATATTTAGAGCTTATGCTTTTACAAAGCATTTATCCGACATGTAAACTAACCACCATATCAATTCAGTGGTATGACGACATACTTATTTTAACTCACACGAGAACGCACTTGTTTAGACGGTATTCCCACATTGGTACTTTTAAACTCCGTACTTTTTAAAACCACACTATTAGCACCAATCCTACTACCACAAGATATCGTAATATCACCGAGCAGCTTAGCCCCAGCTCCTATAATAACATCATTACCAATGGTAGGATGCCGTTTTCCAGTACCAAAACCAGTTCCCCCAAGTGTAGCAGCCTGATATATGGTCACATTATCGCCGATTATAGAAGTCTCCCCTATCACAACACCTTGCCCATGATCAATAAACAAATTTTTACCAATCTTAGCCGCCGGATGAATCTCAACCCCTGTAAAAAATCGTCCTAATTGCGAAATAAGTCGTCCCCAAAATAATAATTTATGGTTCCATAAAAAGTGGGACACTTTATAAAAACCTATGGCATGAACACCTGGATAAAGTATTAAAACTTCTAAAAACGAACGTGCTGCTGGGTCTCTACGTTTGATACTATTTATATACTCTATTAATCTCATCTATCCTCTTTTTTCTAGACATTTCTAATGTCTAGTTTCTAACTATCCATTTGCACTACTAACTGATAATCAACATACCAAAGTAGCCTCAACTTAATCACTCTCAAACATCTATTCTCATTTACTAATAGATTACAGTATATACTATAAAGCTAATTCATACAAGTATACCACCATCGAATAAACTACAATGTATGAAAACCGCTATTTTCCGAGTCTTAACTTTAAACAATAAACATAAATATTAGCCAAATATCCCCGATGAAATATACTTATATCCCCCATCAGGTGAAATTGTTAGCACTTTTTTACCCTTGCCAAATCTCTTTGCCATTTGCAGTGCCACTAAAATATTTGCCGATGATGAAATTCCTAGCATTAAGCCTTCTTTTCTACTAATTTCAGAGGCAAATTCCATTGACTTCTCATCATCAACTGTTATGATTTCATCTACCACATTACCATCATAAATACTGGGAATAAAACCTGCACCAATTCCCTGTATTTTATGCACCCCTGCCACAGAACCACTTAACACCGCACTATTTTTAGGTTCTACACTAACCACATATACATCCTTATTATATTCCTTTAGCCGTCTACCCACACCTGAAATAGTACCGCCAGTACCCACTCCCGCTACAAAAACATCAATATCAGGAATATCATTAATAATTTCAACCCCTGTTGTTTCATAATGAATACGAGTATTTATCGGATTATCAAACTGAGATGGCATAAACATACCATACTCTTTACTCATATGCTCAGCCAGTTTAATAGAACCCTTCATACCCTCTTTACCATCTGTCAGTATCACTTCTGCACCATATGCCTTCATTAAAGAAATGCGTTCTGCACTCATCGTGTTAGGCATTACCAAACTGACTTTATATCCTCTGAGCATTCCTACCAGAGCTAGTGCAATTCCGGTATTGCCACTAGTTGGCTCGATAATACTCATACCCTCTTTTAAGATACCACGTCTCTGTGCATCATCAATCATAGCCAGAGCCACTCGATCTTTTATGCTACCTGCTGGATTACCACCTTCTAGTTTTACATAAATTTTTGCATCATTTTCAGTGGTAAAATTATTGATGCTGACAATGGGAGTATTTCCAATAGCATCTACTATATTATTAATCATATTTACCTACAATCTAGTTATTGCCAAAACCCGCATAATAAATCACACTTAGTAAATCATACTTAGTAGAGTATAATTATTATACGAAAATTTCTATCTGTAAAATAATTACACCACACTCTGCAACACTTCATTTAATGTACAACTACTAATAATATTTCTAATCCTTTGTCGCATACTAATAATTTGTTCATATAGTTGATCCGATTCCGTCTCATCACCATATACTCGCCAACATCTCACTTTGGTAAGCTCTTTCGATGACCATCCAAGATATCCAAGCACATCCTTTATAGGATATCCCAAAAACACTCCTATTTCATGAGGACATTCTCCTTGCTGAACCCTTTCAATACGTCTAACTAGCTCATCGATTTGTCTCTCCATATCCCTATGCACTGGATAATGAAATTTTTTTAAACAAACTGCCGACATCGGCTGTAATAAATGTTTTTCTAATGCGTTAGGATTATAAAAAAATATTTTTATTTCATTATTTATCTGTTTAATCTTTCTGTATTTAATATTTTTAGCATTATCAAACGCCTCTTCTATTCGACAAATTTTTTGACAACGCTCACAATCAAAATTTCTATAGCTCAGTATTTCTGCTGGCTTCACACCATAAATCACTGGACCAAGATGCTCTAGCAACCAATATAAATGCTTCTCACAACAATTCTGACAATTTCTATCTTGTACTGTATCCATAATAACTCCACTTATGCTTCGTCTTTTATCCCCGCTGACGCTTTAATAAAATCTCTAAATAGCGGATGAGCCTGTGTTGGTCTCGATTTAAACTCTGGATGAAACTGTACTGCGACAAACCACGGATGATTTTCTACCTCGACGATTTCTACTAAACGTCCATCTGGAGACTGTCCTGTGATTTTCATATCAGTATTATCTAAATCCACTCTAAAATGATTATTAAATTCATATCGATGTCGATGTCTTTCATAAATTAGCTCTTGATTATATGCCTTATAAGCTAGTGAACCTTCAGCCAATTTACATGGATATAGACCAAGTCGCATCGTTCCCCCCATATTTTCAATGTCTTTTTGTTCAGGCATCAAATCAATAACAGGATATGGTGTATCTGGATCTAGCTCTGCACTATATGCACCTTCATAACCAACCACATTGCTCATAAATTCAATAACGGATACTTGAAGTCCAAGGCATATACCTAAAAATGGAATTTTTTGTTCTCGTGCATACTTCGTAGCTTCAATCTTACCATTAACACCACGCTCACCAAATCCACCTGGAATTAATATGCCATCTACATCAGCAAATAATGTATTAACATTATCCGCATTGACACCTTCTGCATGAACCCAATCAATAATAACATTTCTACCATTGGAAATACCTGCATGTTTTAGTGCCTCAGCCACTGATAAATAGGCATCATGAAGCTCCACATACTTACCCACTAATGCTATTTTAACCTCAGGTTTTTCTTTTCTATCAATATTGACAATCTCTTGCCAATCACTTAAATCTAGTTCTCCACATTCTATATTTAGACATTTACATACCCTAGTTGATATATTTTCACGTTCTAGTACCAGTGGCACTTCATAAATAGAATTTGCATCCTGACATTCTATAACATCATTTATTTCCATATTACAGAATAAGGCGATTTTTTCACGCATTTCTCTACTAAGGGGCTTCTCCGTTCGGCACACTAGCATATCTGGTTGAATACCAATTTCACGCAAATTTTTCACCGAATGTTGTGTTGGCTTTGTTTTTAATTCTCCAGCCTTTGATAGATATGGTACCAGAGTCAAATGGATATACATCACCTTGTCCCTACCTAAATCATATCTAAGTTGGCGGATAGCTTCCAAAAATGGGAGCGATTCTATATCGCCTACCGTTCCACCAATCTCCGTGATAATAACATCTGGTATCTCTTCATTGGCAACACGCATAATGCGTTGTTTGATTTCATTGGTAATATGAGGTATCACCTGTACCGTTGCACCAAGATACTCTCCACGTCGTTCCTTTTCAATAACAGACCAATATATCTTTCCCGTTGTCACATTAGAATGTTGACTTAAATTGATATCGATAAATCGTTCATAATGCCCTAAATCCAGATCTGTTTCCGCACCATCATCTGTTACAAAAACTTCGCCATGCTGATAGGGACTCATCGTTCCGGGGTCTTTATTAATATATGGATCAAATTTTTGGATAGAAACCTTAAGCCCCCTAGCTTTCAAAAGTTTACCCAAAGACGCCGCCGTAATCCCCTTACCTAGCGATGATACAACGCCTCCTGTCACAAAAATATATTTAGTCATTTTTTAACCTCTTTCTTGTACTATGAACTGCTTATACAACTCTCAATGTAAAATTACCCATACTATCAATGTTTAATCCCATCTACTGAATGAAAGATTTCAAAATTTATAAAATTATGTTCTCTAAATTATATACTCCATATTATAACATATAAAATATAAATCTATTGAGCCAATATGCAAAAAAATAAATTCCACATACTAATCTTTTAAGAGGATAGTGTTTATAATAAGAAATTCCACGAGCGTAGCGTACTCTTAGTACGTGAGCAAGTGGAATTTTGAAATTAGAAACGCTAGGACTTAAAATACGCCATCAAATGTTAGGACGCATAAGTGGGAAAACAACACACTCCCTAATCGGCTTATCCATCATAACAGAGAACAGTCTCTCTGATACACCAAATCCATAGGCTGGCGGCATACCATACTTCAACGCCTCGATAAATGTTTCATCATGTTCATGGGCTTCTTCATCGCCTTCTTCACTCATTGCACGTTGTTCTTTAAATCGTTCTTCAAGATCCAGTGGATCATTTAATTCCGTGTAACCATTACCCATTTCTGAACCAGCTAAAACAATCTGCATTTGAGCCACTTTACGAGGATCCTCTTTTAATCGTTTCGGTAGTGGATTCAGTTGAACTGGCTGACCTACCAAGAATCCTGGACCTGCTAAGTTCTTACGAACCACCTTCCATAGAGCATCAACTAGTCTCCAATATCCTAGATTTGGATCATATTCTACCTCATACTCATCTAGCTTGGCTTCAACATCCGCCTTTGTTGCTGAAAAAATATTTACTCCCGTTTTTTCTTCGATAATGGTTTCAAAATCATATATTTCCCATTCCTTATCCATATCGATGTCAAAACCTCTGGTGGTAAATTTAGAACTACCCATAACTGCCTTAGTAATCGCTCGATAAAGTTCTTTGGTAAGTTCCATACCATCGGTGATATCAGCATATGCCCAGTAGAATTCCATTTGAGTATAATCTTGTAAATGTTCTGGACTCATCCCTTCATTTCTAAACTGTCTACCTATTTCAAAAGTCTTTTCAAAACCTGCCACAAGCAATTTTTTCTGCCATAATTCCCCCATGGATATTCGAAGATAAACATCAATATCCAGTGCATTGTGATGAGTGGCAAAAGGAGTTGCAGCCGCTCCACCTGCCGATGTTTCTAGTATTGGCGTTTCCACTTCTAAAAATCCATGGTCAATCATAAAGTTCCTAATCGTACTCCAAAACTTTTGTTTTTTAATAAATATCTCTTTCACATCTCTATTCATAATGATATCGAGATATCTTTTTCTAAGTCGTATCTCATCATCAGTTAGTCCATGAAATTTCTCAGGTAGCGGTTTTAACGCCTTGGTCAAATGCACATACTTCTTAGCACGTACACTAACCTCCCCCGTATTCGTCTTAAACATAACGCCTTCAATACCGACGATATCACCAATATCCGATTTATTAAATACATCAAATTCCGTTTCTGTAAGCTCATCTTTTCTAACATAGATTTGAATTTGACCGTCATTATCCTGTATATGCATAAATCCAGCCTTACCTTTTTCACGCTTGGTCATAATTCTACCTGCGACTTTCACGGGAATTTGCTTTTCCGAAAGTTCTTCTTTTGACACGGACTCATATTTATTTTTTAACTGCTCAGAATGATGCTTAGGAAGAAATCGATGCCCAAATGGATCAACCCCTAAGCTTTTTAATTCCTCTATTTTTTCCAGTCTAATCATTTCCTGTTCACTGAGTTTTTTTACAGCTTGTTTTTCTTGACCATCCATACTAACCCCTCCATTCATCTCTTGCCATAAGATAAAAATTAAAACCTCTGCCCATCGCATCACTAGAACAGCATATATTAATTTCAACTTAATACTATTCTTTCATAGCATATATCTTCTTTAGTGAACAAAATCACGAAGATACTAACGAATATAACATCTGTCTTATTTCGTCCACATCAGTCGATTGATTAATACTATTTTTTACTTTGCTAGCTCCATAGAGACCCTTAATATACCATGCTGCATGCTTTCTCATTTCTAACATAGCAATATATTCGCCCTTACTACTAATCAAATATTCAAAATGTATTAGCGCCTGATTTATCTTTTCTTCTACAGATGGCTCCGGTAAAATTTTCCCAGTTTTTAAATAATGAGCCACCTTTTTTAAAAGCCATGGATTACCTTGAGCACCACGGCCAATCATGATTCCATCACAATCAGTATGTTCCTTTAATTTTATCGCATCTTCTATAGAAAATACATCTCCGTTTCCAACAATAGGAATATTTACACTTCTTTTAACATCTCTAATAATATCCCAATCCGCAACACCCGAATAAAACTGCGACCTTGTTCTCCCGTGAATACTAACGGCACTTGCTCCTGCATCCTCTGCAATCTTAGCAATATCAACCGCATTCACACTATTGATATCCCAACCCTTTCTAATCTTAACAGTGGTTGGTTTATCAGAGGCTAATGAAACTGCCTTAATGATGTCATATACCCTATTAGGCTCTTTCATCAGTGCCGAACCTTCTCCATTTTTTGTTATTTTAGGAGCAGGGCAACCCATATTGATATCAATGATATCATGATTATGATTATTTAATGATAACACCACATCTGCCATCAACTGTGCTTCACAGCCAAATATCTGAAGTGCGACAGGTCTTTCATATTCTGCAATATCCATAATGCGTGATGTTTTTTTATCGCCATAATAAAGAGCCTTAGCACTTACCATCTCCGTTACCATCAGCCCCACATCATAATCAGCACATACTCTGCGAAATGCCTTATCGGTAACACCCGCCATAGGTGCTAATACCACTGGAGACTGAAGTTCTAACTCACCTATTTTAAATTTATTACCATCTGCATTTCTCATTTATATATCCTACACGATTAATCCATCTAACTATTTATTCATTTCATATATCATATTTAGTCCATCTAGTGTCAAAAAACTATCGACTATCTGTATACTTTCTGACTCTGTTGCCATAAGATTAGCTAGACCACCTGTAGCGACAACCTTTACATCCTCACTACCTAGCTCTAATTTCATCATGTCGACAATTTTATCTACCATACCAACATATCCATAAATAATGCCCGCTTGTATGCTTTGGGTAGTATTTTTACAAATCACCTTAGGCGGCTTTATTAATTCCACTCTAGTAAGCTTTTCTGCTCTATTAAATAATGCTTCGCTGGAAATAATAATTCCTGGAGTGATTGCACCACCCAAATAATCACAATTTTTAGTTACGGCACAAAATGTTGTCGCCGTTCCAAAATCAACAATAATAAGGGGACCACCATATTTTTTATGAGCAGATACGGCATTGACAATACGATCAGAACCTACCTGCCTAGGATTATCATATTTTACATTAATGCCCGTTTTTATCCCAGGTCCCACTACAATGGCATCAGACTTGAAATATTTAACAGACATATGTTGAAGTGAATACATAATCGTTGGCACCACTGATGATATAATAACGCTCTCTACATCATTTGTATCAAATCCCTCATGTTTAAATAGCTGACTAACAAAAATGCCTAATTCATCTGACGACTTACTATTATCCGTAGACATTCTCCAATGTTGTAGCAATCTTCCTTCTTCATATAATCCCAATACAATGTTAGAATTTCCAACATCAAAAGCAAGTAGCATAATCCCCTCTTCTTTCATATCCTATAAAATAATACTCTTATTTAGCGATTTCTTATAGAAACCTCACCAGAATTAACCCTATATTCCGTCCCATCTTCGAGTAAAACAAGTAGTTCCCCTGTACCCAATATATCAATCGCCTTCGCTGGAATACTCGTATTTGATTTTATAATATTTACATCTCTATTTAATGTAATGGAATAATCTCTACAATATTTTAACGCTGTTTCAAATGTACCATTTTCCAATAATTCATCATATAACGGCTTAAATTCATGTAAAAAATTAGCAACAATATCCGCTCTTTTTATCATCCTACCATCGTCCAACTCCATCTTTAATGATGTAGCAATCTCCGATAATTCATCAGAAAATTCTTCATTATTAACATTTAAACCAATCCCCAGCACCACATAATTAACTCTAGAAAATTCCGCACTCATTTCGGTGAGTATACCACATACTTTTTTCGAACCAATCCATATATCATTAGGCCATTTAATCCCCACTTCCAAACCAGTTATATAAATAATCGCCTTTGTCATAGCGACCACAGCAATTTGCGTAATAACAGATGCCAAACTGGGCTCTATATTAGGTCTAAGTATCAACGACATCCATAGTCCAGTACTTTTAGGAGAACTCCATACCCTGCCAAGTCTACCTCTACCCCCCGTCTGTTCATCAGCAATAATAAGCGTTCCTTCTGGATTATCTTGCTCCGCTAGCATCTTAGCTCTTGTATTAGTAGAATCTACACTTTCAAAATACAGTAATTTAAATAAAAACCGATTCGCCTCAGTGTAGGCATTTGAATCTAGTGCCACACGAATAGATGGCTCTGTTACATCATCTGCCACATAAGTAAGCATATACCCTCTTTTAGTCTGAGACTTTATATCATAGCCTTGTTTTCTCAGTTGAGAAATCACCTTCCACACTGCCGTCCTAGACACACCAGCATATGTAGCAATATCTTCACCCGATATATATGTATCCTTATTTTCAATTAAAATATTTAAAATCTTACTTTTCATTATATCACTACTTTCGAATATTATACTATGCTCAATAAAATTACCTATGATATAAATATTTAACCGCATCTACTCATGAAATTATTCTATTAATAATACATGATTATTATAACATAATTTTGTTTATACACAAATAAATCCTAACATTTAAAATTACCTACAATATCAATGTTTACTCCCATCTGCTTGATGAAAAAAGTCTATGCATTATAAATAACGAAATTTCATAGGCAAAGTGGACTTATCTCATTTGATTTATAATTAATCTTATGTGCGGTTAGTATAAACATTTATAATAAAAAACTTTAAATTGAGATTAATATAATAGAAATCTCTCTACATATTGAAAAAGTGGTATCACATCGTGATACCACTTTCTACATACTATTTACTATATTTTATACTAATCACTGTCTAATAGCTATCATATAAAGAACTATTCCTCTATAACAAATTTTACCGTGCCACGTAGTTCTTTATAGTTACCACGATCTTTTGGCTTAAATGACCACTCGTATTCTCTGCCACTTCTTACACGAGTTCTTCTGCTCTCACGCCATCTTATCTTATAGCCTGCCTTATCTGGATCAAGATCGCCTAGTTCTAACTTAATATCAAACAGCTTTGCTCTATCTTCCAGTATATACTCTCTAACATCATGTGCATCATTACCCACACCAACAGTTACTATATCATAATCAAGTTCCTCATTATCTAGATACAAATCAGGGTGACCTTCTGATTCAGCCTGTTCAATGGTAAAGCGTACTCGTTTTCTACCAACTAGATCACTATCTTCATTAGCCACGATATAACCCTTTGCCCTACCAGCATCTATGCAAGAGTTTCTATCTGGTACAAAGGTATAATCTTCACCTTCTACTAAATCATATACAGTTCCATCTCTACCCTTAATTTCAAGAGTTGGTGTTTGGAGCGTTCCATCATAAACATGAGTACTAGTAACTGTTACTCTTAACTTAGAAAGGTCAACCAAATTTGCTCCATCTACCACTGTAAATTTAGCAGTTCCTTCTAGTCGTTCGTAATTATGTCTATCTTTAGGGATAAATCTCCAACGATAGTTTCTACCACTTTCTATAGTCGAACTTTCTCTACTTCTCCACTCTAATCGATAGCCAGCATCATTTGCACTAATACTACCTATTTGGATATCGATATCCGATAATTTCGTTCCTTTTAGCACTTCAGTTTGACTAAATGTAGGCTCGCCAGTTGGAACAGCTTTTTTAATATTAAATCTAACTCTTAACTTACCCGCATAATCACTGTATTCTGGATTAGCAACTACATAACCTTTTGCACGACCTGCTTTGATGCAAGATCCCCTATCTGGTTCGAAAGTATACTCATCATTCTCAGCTAACTGCACTTCGTTACCATTAGCATCTGTAAACTTTAAGATAGGAGTTATCACTTCACCAGTATACACATAGTCACCAACAACTTCTACTTTAAGATTTTCAAATTTCACAACATCCTCATCATAATGAGGCGCTTTTACATCAAAGTACGCATATCCTCTTATTTCTTTTAGATTATGTTGATTAACTGGTGTGCAAACCCATTCATAACTCTTACCTGCTTTTACCACTGTTTTTCTAGACTCTGACCATCTAAACGTATACTCCGCATCCGCTGGCTCAATAGAATCTTCACCATTATCCATGGTGATATCAAATAACTTAGTACCTTCTGGCACATAATTAATCTCATCTCCATATACTTCATTATTTAGCATAAAGCGTGGCTCGCCCACTGGTACTGCTTTTTGAATAACATAACTAACACTCTTTTGACCAGTATATCCACTATTATAAATTGCTTTAACCACGCCATGTACACGACCTGCATCGATACTAGAACCTTCTGTTACTTCAAATACATAATCTATGCCTTCTGTTAAGTCTGCTGTATTTCCTTGAGCATCCATAAACATAAACTCAGGCTCTACAACTTCACCATCATCATATACACAATTCTCTTTATTTATCTGAGTAACCGTAAACTTCGATAAATCAGTTACTGTACTATCTTCACCAGAACCTTCATATGGCTCATTATCTGCTTCATCGCCTACGGCAAATGTTACATAACCATATAATTTTTCAAAGTTATTACGATCTTTTGGCACATAGACCCACTTATATCTTTTATTTGCTCTAATTTTTGTTCTATCTCTAGTAGACCATCTAAATTTACCCTCTGCATCAAATGGTGTAATACTACCAGGCTTCATTTCGATATCACGAAGTCTAGTACCATATTTTACATTGCCGAGAATCTCACCATCTTCTACAATAATTTTATTATCTTTAACAAATACTGGTTCACCTTCTGATGTCGCCTTTGCAATATTTAGCTGAACATATTTTCTACCAGTATAATTCGAACCTTCTACCGCCTCTACATATCCACTAGCATAACCTGCATTTGTTCCATAAGAACTTCGCTTATATCTAAAGGTATAATCTGTACCCTTTTCAATCTCACTATAAACAGTACCATGATAGTTTTCAAATACAAATTCTGGTTCTATCTGCTCTCCGGTATATTCATATGTCTGCTTTGGTGTTACCTTTAATTTTGAAATATCAATCGCTTTGATATCAAACACAACATCCTTATATCCAGCACATTTTGATGAACCAACAACAGAACTAATTGTTCCTCTTGCATGACCTGCATTCGTTCCATAACCAGTAACATATGTGAATATATAATCATCACCTTTTACTAAATCATATGTGACACCATCTGTATCTTTAAATACAAACTCTGGATCTATCTCTTCACCAGTATATACATAATCCTCTTTTGTTGTTATGATAATGTTATTATTTGGCTCTTGTGCTGTTCCAAGATTTAATTGAACAGTAGAATTATTACCATTGTTACCATTGTTACCATTGTTACCATCACCTATCGTAAAAGTTTTCGTTCCTCTTAACGGTTTGTAATTATCGGTATCCTTCGGTGTAAACTTCCATCTATATGTTGCATCAGTTTCAAGGTCGGCACTTAAATCACCATACCAACGAAAACTATACCCATCCTCGCTAGGCTCTAAATCACCAATAACTATGGTAATATCCGATAATTTTGTACCCTCTGGCACCTCATAAGTAGCATTCACTACATTATTACCATGAATAAATCTTGGCTCACCCTCTGGTACTGCTTTGGCTATGACAAAGGACACTGCCTTAGAGCCATGATAACCACTTCCCCAAATAGCATTAACCGTACCTCTTACACGCCCTGCATTTGTTAAATCACCACTAGTGATTTCAAATTCAAAATCTGTACCTTCTTCTAAATCTGCTAGCTCACCGACAGAATCCGTAAAGACGAACTCTGGTTCTTGAGCTGTACCATCATATACCAAATCTTCAGCTAAAGTTACACTGAACTTTGATAAATCCGTTTCTACACTATCTGCCATTGAAATGAGAGAAAACATACTCACTAATAACAACACCAGTACCAACATTACCGACAATTTACCATACTTTACTTTGTCAAACATAATCCACCCCCTATTACTTACTTTTTCACAACAATGTACTACCTCAACCAACTTCTGATAAAACCTCTGTATACAATTTTTAACGAACAAAGTATAAATCGTCATATACTTCATATACAAAGTAACTATATTTTAATTGTATACCCATTTTTCATAAATTTCAAGGCAATGTGGCTATTTATGTGCACTTTTGTTTACTTATAAAACAAATTACTGATAATTTGTGTGGCTTCCGCTCTAGATGCATTTTTAAGAGGTCTAAATGTCCCATCGGAAAAACCACCTACTATATTATGATGCTTCGCCGCCAAAACAGCCGATTTTGCATAATCAGAAATTTCCCGATCATCTGTAAAGGTAGATCGACCACCAGTCATCGGTCGTTGCATCTTAATCTTATAGGCAGCTGATAACATAACTGCCATATCCTGTCTTGTAATGTATGAATTTGGCATAAATTTTCCATTTCCAGTTCCACTAACTAGTCCATTATCTGCCGCTAGACCTACGCCATTATAATACCACACATCGGTTGGCACATCATTAAATCGAGCTTTGGCCTCTCCTTCTAAACCTAGCATATTTGCCAAATATACAGCAAATTCTGCCCTTGTTATATTTTCATTAGGTTCAAATCTATTAACACTTCTCGGTCCAACGATTCCATTTACAGACATATCTTCTATAACTCCTCTAGCCCAGTTGCCAGCAATATCATTATAGTATACTCGTACATTTACTGCCGCATATTTGCTAAAATGTGGAGCATAAGTTACTAAATCATTATCTACCAATGTAGTTGGCAAGGTAGTCCACATATTTTTATAATCATCATATACAGCTATCATTGTATTATTATTACTACCCACATCTTCTATGATTAATCGTGGTCTTATTGTATTTGCTATATTGCCAATATTACGACCACCACTGGTAAGTTTTATATCAAATACATCAGATTCTAATTTTACACCAAAGCCATTTTGCATCTTAGCTTTTGAAAGTGATTTTTTAGTAATATAATCAACCACTCTTTTTTCTAAAACCAACTCATTTGAACTAATCGTCTTTAACATTTTCGGATCAATAGTAATTAACACGCCACCGAGTTCAACATGTATACTCAATCCGCTCTGAACCACTTTTTTTATACTATCTTTACCAAGTATTAATCGTGGCGTTTTATTAGCATATGATGTAGATACACTACTAGCTTTTATACCAGAAAAGATAGAAGCACTATGTGAAAAATTACTGATATCGATATATAAGCCAGATTTTAAATTTTGCGCCGCCTTATTCATCCCATAATGTTTCATACTATTCACTAATTTTTTCTTAGTGCTTATGGATGAATCGATAGCACGAGATACCTCTTTTAATGAAATTTTGCCATCAATAGCTGTGATCGTCCCCACTTTTTTCATCGCTATATTTGCCATATTCACTGTCTCATCGATTAATTTATTTTTTTCTTGTTGGTTAGCGACTTTTTTAACCGATGAATTGCTAACCGTTGCAATCGCATATTCCACCACATTAGCCACTTCTTCTGGTTTTACATAAGGATTTTGCGACAGTTCTCGCACGAGTTCATAAGTTTGTTGTGTCATCTTTACGACATCCTTATGTTCTGTTTTAGTTAATGATATATCAAAACTTAATCTCGCAATAGCATTTTTCGTTACTGCTAATGCTTGTCCAGAGGATTGCTTTTTAATATTATTCATAACATTATCAGCATGTTTTGTTGCAGACACAGTCGGTGCTGAATATCCGCTAGAACGACTACTAGATTCCGAACGACTTTTTGATTTTTTCTTCGATTTTCTACTAGATGAAGAAGTAGATGTCGTAGTATTTGTCGATGAAGTCTCCGGATTCGTAGTATTTGGTGCTGTAGTAGTGGTGTTAGAAGATGAATTTCCTCCATTTGGTTTATCATTTGGTTTATCATTTGGTTTATCACTTGGTTTATCACTTGGTTTATCACTTGGTTTATCATTTGGTTTATCATTTGGTTTATCATTTGGTTTATCATTTGGTTTATCATTTGGTTCTACACCATCACCAATGACGAATTTCTTATGACCACGTAACTGCTCATAATTCGCTTCATCTTTTGGCTCTACCACCCATTCATAACCATATTTTTTATTTTTTTGTTTTTCTATAGTTTCATTTTTTTCCTCTGACCATCTAAATTTATACTCGATATTAGCTGGTGTTACACTGCCTAGTGTAATAGTAATATCCGATAGTTTAGTACCAGCCTTTACATGATTTTTACTAAACTGTGGTTCTCCCTTTGGCACAACCTTATCTATCGTATATCGTATCCTTACTTTTCCTTTATATCCACTACTTTCAATAGCTTTCGCATAACCTTTGGCATGTCCAGCATTAATACATAAACCTTCATCTGGTTCAAATATATAATGAACACCCTCTTTTATATCCAGCCTTTTATCATCTTTATCTCTAAATTCTAATACTGGCTTTTGCAACTGACCATTATACTCATAAGAACCCTTTACTATAACTGTACATCGATATAAATTATTCTCTGTACTAATTTCATCAATCTTAGGATCTAATTCTGATTCATCGACTATCTGAAACTTTTTATGCCCTCTGAGTTCTTTATAATTATCATCCTGTGGCTCTACCACCCATTCATAACCTTTTTTATCATTTTTATGAGATTTAATTCTCTCTCTCGAACTTTCCGACCATCTAAATTTATACTCTATATTTGACGGATTCAGACTCCCAATCATCATTTTTACATGTGATAATCGTGTGCCTTCTGTCACTTTATCCATGGTAAACTTAGGCTCTCCAGTAATAGTAGCCTTAGCTATGTCATATCTAACACGTACCTCACCAGAATAACCACTGCCTGTGATAGCCTTTACATAACCCTTCGCTTCACCCACATTGATACCAGAATCTTTATCCAGTTCCACCTTATAATGTGTTCCTTCTTTTAAATCTATGATATCACCATTTGGACTGGTAAATTCTAATACTGGCTTTTGTTGCTGACCACTGTATACATATTCACCCTTTACTTCTACCTTATAGTTTGATAAATCAATATTGCCATTATCACCTAATATGGTAAACTGCTTCTTACCTCTTAATGAATTATAATTTTCTTTGTCTTTTGCATAAAATACCCACTCATATTCTCGTCCACCTTCTATGATAGTCCTGCTACTCTCAGACCATCGCAACTCGTATCCTTCTTCACTAGGAGAAATCGTACCCTTATCAAGCTGAACATCAAAAAGCTTGGTACCCGCTTTGACTTCATTCATACTAAATGTAGGTTCACCAGTTATAGTCGCCTTATCAATCTGATAACGTATTCGTTTTTCTCCTGAATAGCCACTGCCATCCACAGCTCTCACATAACCTCTGGCTGGACCCGCATTAATACAAGAATTTTCATCTGGCACAAAGGTATAATCGACCCCTTCTACTAAATCTACTACATCATCATCTGGATTTTCAAATTCTAATACAGGTTTTTGAAGTTGACCATTATAAATATAATTAATATCTTTTATTTGTCCATTTTCTTCCTTTTTATCGAGGACTGTTATTCTAAATAGTGATAAATCCTTATGCTCATCCACATAATCCGAAGCCTTCCCTAATAGAACTTTTCTATCTGCTAGATAGTTATAATTTCTGGTATCCTTAGGGGTAAACTTCCATTTATATGCTTTTCCTTTTACTATCTCTACATCCAAATTCTTATATGACCACTCTAATTCATAGCCATCTGTATTAGGTGATAAACTACCAATCTCTAGCTTTACATCAGATAGTTTTGTTCCCGCTGTCACCTTATCTACTTCTTTACCATCTACTATAAACTTAGGACTACCAGTCGGTGTTGCTTTTTCGATAGTAAATTCCACACTATGCTCACCAGTGAATCCACCAGAAGATATCCCAACAATTTCGCCCTTTACTGTACCCGCATTTATACCAGAATCTGCATCTGGTACAAAAGTATAATGTGTTCCTTCTTTTAATGAATAAATCGTGCCATCTGAACCCTCAATTTTTAGTTTAGGGCTTTGAATCTCACCATTATAAATATATTCACCCTCTACTGTTACACTAAGAGTGGATAAATCTATTTTCTCTCCCGAACTCGAACCATTTCCAGAACCCGAGCCATTCCCAGAACCGCTGCCCTCAGCTGGTTTAATTTCAAATTTTACATACTTTTTACCAGTATAATTACTATCTGGAGCTGGGGTGATTTTACCACCTCCACCACTCTCCCCAACATTTATACGATCAGGATATGGCGTATAGATATAATCCGTATTTACTTCTAAAAATATTTTTTTTCCATCGCTGTCTTCTCGGTAAACATCTATATCAGGAAGAATCACTTCACCAGTATAATAATACTCACCCAAAACTTCTACCGTACATGTTGCTAAATCAATCTTATCTGTTTGTTGTCCGCCAGTTTGTCCACTGCCACTTTGATTTCCACCAGTTTGGTCATTAATAATAATATTATAATCTTCCTCATGAATCCCAATGGCAAATTCAAAATAATGAGTTACCATAGTAGAGGCTTCTGATAGATAAATATTTATTGGATAATTAACATCTGAAAATGCATCTTCACCTATATGATTTAAACTATTCGGTAAAGTGACATCTCTTAATTGTGTACAACCGTTAAATACAGAATCATTTAATTTTTCTACCCCTTCTGGTATAATGATACTCTCCAACTTTTCACAATCTCGAAATGCTCCCTCATCGATGGTTTTTACCGTACTGGATATTTGTACATCGTTTAAATTTTCACAACCATCAAATGCATTTTTTCCAATAATAATCACACCACTTGGTATCTCTATACGCTCTAATGCTAGACACTCTTTAAAAGCAGACTTTCCTATCGTTCCTAGCGTGCTGGGTAACGATACGCTAGTTAATTCATTACAGCTTTCAAAAGTGGACGGTTCTATCGTTGTAACACCGTCATGTATAACCACAGTTTCTAATTCGTCACAATAACTAAATGCACTTTCTTTAATATGTTTTACGTTAGTTGGTATTTCTATCGATTTTAATGACTCACAGCCACCAAATGCACCCACGCCAATCGTTTCAAGGCTCGTGCTATTAGACATATCCACAGTCGCTAAGTCATAACAACCCGAAAACGCAGCCTCACCTATAGACTTTACACTTTGAGGGAGTGCTAGATTTGCTAATTTCTCACACTCAAAAAACGCCTCCTTTTCTATATGTTCTACACCATCGGATATCGTTAGCGTATTTAACGAACTACAACCAGAAAATGCATATTCACTTATGACCTCTACCTTTTTAGGTATTGTTACACTTTCGAGTGCTGTACAATCACTAAAGGCGGAAGATTCGATTTTTTCTAACTTATCCTTCATCTGTATTTTTTTTAATTCTGTACAACCACTAAATGCTCCACTTTCTATTCTTTTTAGACTATCTGGCAAATCAACGTTTGTTAATGATTTACAGTTAAAAAAAGCTTGCTGACCAATAGTCGTTAATTCATTTGAAAAATTTACCCTCTCTAAATCAGAACAGTTATAAAATGTATCTTCTTTTATTTCTTTTACATTATTTGGTATGGTTATCTCCGTCAAGGCAGTACAATTTTTAAATACTGACCCGTCAATATCCCGAACACTATCTGGAATATCTATCGTTTTTAAGGAACTACAACTGGAAAATACACCTGTATTCATTCCTTTTAAATTATCAGGAAATGTAACAGAAGTTAATCTTTCACACTCATAAAATAAATAGTTAGGCAACGTCTCTATATCTGCATCTATCTGTGCAGTGTGAAGACTCGTGCAGCCACTAAATATCCCTGTTCCCATTTCTGTCACCGTATTTGGTATGATGATACTAGGTAGCGTTTCACAACCCTCAAATACATGATTTCCTATTTTGGTCACACCCTCTGGTATGCTTATCGTCTCTAGATCCTTACAGTCCTTAAATGCCTCAAATCCTATTTCTGTCACCGTATTAGGAATCTGAATTTCTTTGAGATTAGTACAACCTAAAAAAGATTTTTCTTCTATAAAAGTAATGGTATCTGGTATCACTACCTTTTCGATTATCTTATTTTCCTTAAATGGATGATTTCTTAGTTGTGTCACAGGCACTCCATCAATCATACTAGGAATCACCACATCTTTTTTATCACCAGTATATCCTATAATCCAACATTCCTTGTCTATATCATGTATGTCATATACGAAACCATCCGTTGTTGTCCCATCACCATATGACACTAAACCGCCAAAAAATAATATGAATATAAGCATAACAAATGCTAAACTATGTAATATCTTACTCCTTCGTATGTCTGTATACATAATCTTCTCCCCTTTCCTTAAATGTTTAACCTTATTTTATACCTACCGATCACATTACAAATTATTCATATAATAATTATATAATATCTCCGAATATTTGCAAGTGATAGACGATAACTGATAATTCCTACCTACTCATAATCAAAGGTGCGAACTACAAACTAAGCTAAAGTTTCGGAAATTTCTTGGTAGTATCTTTAAAAAAAGTGGTACCACCATGTGATACCACCTTCTCAGAATTAATCCTCGATACGGAATCTTACTGTACCACGTATTTCATCATAGTTATCATGTTCAGCTGGTCTAAATGACCATTCATATTCCCTACCATCTTTTATACGTGTCCTTTTACTCTCATGCCATCTTAATCGATATTTCTCATCATCTGGCATTAGGCTACCGATTCTAAGTTTGATATTATATAATTTTATTCTTTTATCTACTATATATTCCTTTACCTCGTGTTCATCATCACCTTCACCAACAGTCACCGTATTAAAATCTAGCTCTTTATCATTTAAATATAAACTAGGTTCACCCGTTGGTACTGCTTTGTTAATTTTAAACCGAACTCTCATTTTACCCTTATATCCACTGCCAGTGCTAGCAACTACATAGCCCTTTGCACGACCCACTTTGATACAAGAGCCTCTATCTGGCTCAAAGATGTAATCGTCACCCGCCGTTAAATTCACCTCATTACCATTAGCATCTGTAAATGTTAATGTAGGCGTTATCACTTCACCAGTATAATGATAATCTCCAACAACCTTTACCTTCAACTCTCTAAATGCTAAGGTAGCATTATTATCACCATTGTTATTTTCATTATTGGCATTGTCATCATTCCCATCATCATTCTCATTGTCATTATCAGCATTACCTACATCAAAAGTCACATGACCTCTTAGTGATTTTAGATTATGACGATCTTTTGGTCTGCAAACCCATTCATATTCCTTGCCCTCTTTTACAATAGTCCTTCGAGACTCTGACCATCTAAAAGTATACTCTGCATTGGATGGTTGAAGAGTAGAACCTTCACCATTATCCATTTTTATATTAAATAGTCTAGTACCCTCTGGTACATTTTTTACCACTGCACCATTTAGCATAAATCGTGGTTCACCAGTTGGTACTGCTTTATTGATAACATAACTAGCTGGTACTAAACCACTACAGAAAGATGGTCCATCTAGTGCCACCAACATCCCCTTTACATGACCTGCATTAACACGAGATCCACTCTTTAAGTCAAATCGATAATCTCTACCTTCTACCAGATGGAATGTCTTACCATTTTTATCCACAAAGCTAAATTTAGGTATCACCACTTCACCAGTATAGACACAATCCTCTTTATCAATCTGAGTAACCTTAAGTTCTGATAACTGGATAAAATCGCCTAAATCATCACCAGTATCTCCAGAACCACTGTCTCCAGAATCGTCGTTTCCAGAACTAGATGAATCATCATAATATTCATTATCCGATTCATCACCTATTTCAAAGGTCACATAACCATATAATTTTTCATAATTTTTACGATCTTTTGGTACATATACCCACTTATATTTCTTATTAGCACGTACCCTACTGCTACTCCTAGATGACCATCTAAATCGACCTTCTGGATCAAATGGCGTAATAGTTCCTGGCTTCATCTTAATATCACGAAGTCTAGTACGATATTTCACTTTACCAATCACCTTATTGTTTTTAACAAATACTGGTTCACCCTCTGGTTTTGCCTTTGCAATAGTAATTCGAACATATTTTTTACCAGTACAATTAGAACCATCTATTGCACTAACATATCCACTCGCATAACCTGCATTAGTTCCATATTGAGGACGTTTATACTCAAAAGTATAATCTCGATCTTTTTGTATATTATCATATACCGTTCCATCTGACGTAGCAAATACAAATTCTGGTTTTATCTGCTCTCCAGTATACTCATAGGTCTGTTTTGGCGTGATATTTAATCGAGTAATATCTAACGGTTCAATGTTTAATTTAAGATAATAATATCCAGTACATTTCTCTGAACCTACCACAGCATTAATCGTGCCACTCGCATAGCCTGCCTGAGTGCCATAGTTCCCATTAAATTTAAATGTATAATCCGTTCCTTTTTCTAAATCATAGGTGTTACCCTCATCATCTTTAAATACAAACTCTGGTTCTATTTTTTCTCCAGTATATACATAGGTCTGTTTCGGTGTGATTACTAAGTGAGAATTATTCCCTTGTTTATTACCCAAAAATAATTTATCACCATTTTGGTCATCGTCATTTTGATTATCGTCATTTTGATCATCATCATGTTGATCATCGTCATTTTGATTATCGTCATTTTGGTCGTCATCATTTGAATCATCGTCATTTGAATCATCGCCATTTTCACCACCGATAATAATATTATACTCATCAGCGTTAAAATTATCACTAAAATAATTAGATACCACATCAGAAGATTCTGATAGATAAATATTTACTGGCTTAGCAACATTTAAAAAGGCTTTTTCTTGTATAGAAATGATACTTTTTGGCAATGTTACATTTTTTAATTTTGTAGAGTTTAAAAATGTTCCTTTTTGAATAATCTTTACACCCTCTGGTATGGTAATATCTTGTAATAGTTTACAATCTTTAAATGCATACTTTCCAATTTCTTTTACAGAATCAGGTATTTCTACATGTGCTAATGATCTACATTTGGTAAAAGCATAATGCTCGATACTAACTACACCCTCTGGTATCTTAATATTTTTTAATGAGTTACAAGAATTGAATGCTTCCCACCCTATTTCTCTTATACTACTGGGGAGTTCTATATTTTCTAATCCATAACACTGCAAAAATGTAACTGGCTCTATCTTCGTTACACCATCTGGTATTTTTATATTCTTTAACAGCCTACAATCTGCAAATGCGGTTGCTGCAATGCTCTGCACACTATTTGGTATTTCTATAGTCCTTAATCTTCTACAACTATAAAAGCCATGTCGCCCTATACTCGTTACACCATCTGGTATTTTTATATCCTCTAATGATGAACAGTATGCAAAAGCAGAGTTTTCAATTTTTTCAACGCCTTCTGACATAGTTATCTTTTTAAGATTGTTACAATCATAAAATGCGCTTTCTTTAATATACTTTACTGTACTAGGTATAACAACCGTCTCTAATCGTCGTGAATGTTCAAAAGTATGAGGACCTATTACTTGAATACCCTCAGATAATATAACTTTTTTTAAATTCACATCCTTAAACATTTCTCGATTAATAATTTTAAATCCGCCAGATACCGTCATTTCTTCTAAATTAGGGCAATTCATAAAAGCACCTTCTGCAATACTATCAACGCCATCTGGCAAATGAATTTCTTTTAAACTAGAACAATTAGCAAATGCATATTGAGGAATTGAATGTACAGTAGAAGGTATATTAACTTCCTCCAAAGCAGAGCATCCATAAAATATTTCATATTCCAAAACATTTATGCCTTCTGGCAATGTAACACGTCTCAATCGTTTATTATTTTTAAAAGCCCCATGCCTTATCTCTGTAACTGGAAGTCCATTAATCTCACTAGGAACGACAATTTCTTCTTCATTGCCCGTATACTTTATAATCTGACATGTAAGTGGCAAAGACTCACTGCCATCTTCACTAAAATCAAAATTATCCTCCACTCTATAGACAAACCCATCCTCTGTTGTATCATAAGCATATGACACTAGTCCACCAGCAAATATAATGGATAAAACCATTACAAATGTCAAACTATGTAATATTTTCTGCCATCGTATGTTTTTATACATAATCCTCTCCTCTCATTTTACTACTATGTTCGTCTAAAATTTCAGCTATCCACGAACATCCCACCATAAAAAAACCTCGCTCTACAAATCATAATACAAACTTGTAAAACTGGGCTTTTCTATATTTTATTCTGGTAAATAAACTTTTGCAACACCACTTCTAACAGCCGCATCGGCAACAGCCTTTGATACATTTTCTGCCACTCTCTTATCAAATGGCTTTGGCAATATCATCGTTTCTGATAATTCATCGTTATCGAGTGTATCTGCAATAGCATATGCTGCCGCTATTTTCATTTCTTCATTAATATCACTAGCACGTACACTAAGTGCTCCTTTAAAAATAGCAGGAAATGCGAGAACATTATTCACCTGATTATCAAAATCAGAACGACCTGTTCCAACAATCTTAGCACCGCCTAATTTTGCTTCATCAGGCATAATCTCAGGAGTTGGATTTGCCATAGCAAATACGATGGCATCCTTATTCATCGTAGCTATCATCTCTTTTGTCACAATATTAGGAGCAGATACCCCAATAAAGACATCTTTATCCTTTAAGATATCAGCCAAATTGCCACGCTGATCATTTTTGTTGGTGATGTTTGCCATCTCTAGTTGTGCCTCATTGGCCGTTGGATCGTTTTTATAAATTGCACCATGTTTATCACATAAAACAATATCTCCCGCACCCATTTTTAATAAAAGTAAGGCAATGGCTATACCAGCTGAACCAGCACCATTTATCACAATATTCGTATCCTTCATCTTTCGACCCGTTAGCTTTAATGCATTGATAAGTGCCGCACTAACAACGATGGCTGTACCATGCTGATCGTCATGAAAAACAGGAATATCTAATTTTTCTTTGAGCCTTTTTTCTATTTCAAAACATCTAGGAGCAGATATATCTTCTAGATTAATACCACCAAATACTGGTGCAATATTCACCACCGTATCGACTATTTCATCGACATCCTGTGTATCTAGACATATAGGAAATGCATCAACATCAGAGAAACATTTAAATAATGCCGCCTTGCCCTCCATCACTGGAAGTGCTGCCTCAGGACCTATATTGCCTAGCCCCAACACGGCAGAACCATCTGATACCACTGCCACCGTATTATTTTTAATGGTATAGGTGTATACCAAATCCTTATCTCTAGCAATCTCCATACATGGAGCCGCCACCCCTGGAGTATAAGCCGTTGATAAATCATCCTTATTATTGACAGCAACCTTTGATACCACCTCTAGTTTTCCCTTGTGTTGCTTATGCATTTTGAGTGCAAGTTCATTATAATTCATACTATCCCCTCCTAACTACATACACAATACTTGTAAAATCACTGCCCTACTATCATATCAGCTGTAAATACATCAGATGATAACTCACTTCCTACCAAAAATATCATATCATCTTTTGCATATTTCATTAGATTAATATTAGATGTATCTTTAATGGTAACCGTCCATTTTTTACCACTGCCATCGACTACTTTTAGTAAATTAGCACCAACAAAGATTTCATTTATTTTCCCACTCCATTTTTTAGTTTGTGTAGGCTTTGTTAACGTAATCGTTTTTTCACCATCCATGCCAGTGGTCATCATAATCATCTGATTTAATCGCAAATCATAGATAGAACCCGTATTTTCATCATCAGAAAGAACATACTTTATATCATCACCTAATAAAATAGTTTTTATTATACCATTAATATCTAATTGAACCTTTGATTCCTCGCCAATAAAGATAGATTTTACACTACCTATAACTTCTGTGTTAATACCAGTATCCTCTATTTGAGTGACGATACCATATTCTAAGGTTAAATTAACCATATCACCACGATTAATAATACCATCATCACCGATAATAGTAATATCATTATCCATTATCTGATCAATATAAGCGCCATCCATTAACTTTATACTGATACTATCACCCTTTTTAAAGGTAGACTCCTTATTAAGAACCCCTTCTAGAGTAGTATGCTCTGCATATGTTTCAATATGTTTTAAGAAAAAACCATCCGCACTAATGGAAACCTTATCTCCAACTGTTAAATCTGTTTTTTTAACGAGTTCTCCATTTCTCATCACGATAGCATCATCATATATCTTAAAATATTTTTTACCATCATCGGTAGATACCGTAATCACTTCATAAATGCCATCATCATCTTTTAATTCACCCGATATAGCATGTAAAAAACCCTTGGTATTATCATATTCTTTTTGGATAACCAGTTTTGATAATTCACCATTAGTATCATATACGGATACCGACATCCCTATTTTTAAATCGGATAATTCAACTGCTGAGCCTTGTTTTTCATAGGACGCCGTATTACCATCATAGGTATGTAGCTGCCCATCATTATCCCTTATTTCAATCACGCCCAGCTTTTTATGAACGCTTGATATAATGCCTTCATAATCATCATCTGAACTTGGGAAGATATCCATGACCTCTTCAGATGCCTGTTTATTATCCTCACTTTGATGTGAATTTTTCTCTTTTTCATCAGCTATCTCATCAAATACAGCAGATAACATCGTTGCTAAAGTTGCCCTTGTTACATCATTTTGAGGATTGAAATTTCTATTCTTATCACCTTTTTTATTAATGATGCCATGTTGAATAAGCATATCGACATACACTGCCACCTGCCCTGGTATTTTTACAGCATCAGCATAGTCAAAGAATACAATCCTTTCTAAATTTTCTTTAAAATACAAATTCATGGTTTTGCCCATAAAAATTACCGTTTCTAATTTATTGGCATTGACTAATTGACCATCAATAATAAATCGATCTAACTCATCCGAATGGATGATATTATTATCTAGAGCAAATGCTACAGCATCCCAAATAACATCGCCATAGGGATCCAGTGTTTTAGGAATATGGGCATTATTAATCTCATCAGTATGTCGCATCACTAAGACATCCACTTGACCACGATTAAATTTTCCCGCACTAACCACCATATTATAAAGTGCTACAATCACTTCCAATTTACTGACTGGCTTATTTGGTTTAAAAGTCGCATCAGCAAACCCAATCATAATATTTTGCTGAGTCATCTTATCAATATAGTCCTTCGCCCAATGCCCCTCATCAATATCAGTAAACATCGGTTCGGCATAACTAATCGGTATACCGATAAATAATGTTAATACCAAAAGCAATCCAATAACTCGTTTCATAAATGTCCTCCCATTATAATTAGATGTTATCACTGTCTATATCAATTACTTTTGTACATATATTTGCAAATCACTAGCACTAAATTGACCAGACTTTGAATGAACTTTTTGAACCTCTACGGAAATATTGCCCTCCGCATAAGAATTTTCTAGATGAATAATCGTCTCCATATCTGAAACATCCTCTATACTCACTGGAAATATCATCCTATCAATAGCCCCTGTTTCATATTTCACCTTATACAATTCCATATTTGTTAAATCACCTTGTCTAATAGGTTCAGAAAAAGTTATTTTAATCTTATTGGGCGATAAAAGCACCGCATTATCGATATAAATATCAGGCTTTTTCTCACTACTTCCCCTAAAATCCATCTCTTGATTTTCTGTCGTCTTACGTCCTAAATAATCCGCTAATCCTCGTTTTACCATAATAGTATAATCATCATCTTCATTTAACCGCAAACTATTTTTTACATACACAATCAACACATTCCCATGATTAGGATCGACTGTCTTATCCATCACATAATTTTTATTATTAATTTTAATATTTATATTGCTCATAGTCTCCGATAACACTTCATCAAAAATCAAATGCACCTCATTCTGATTTACCGCTTCTACTTCTAAAAGCTGTGGTCCATCTAAGTCAAAATGTTGCCCCATAATACTATGAGTATAATTTCGAATTCTATCATTTTTATAAATATCTTTTACACCATCAATATTCATATTATATTCTTCATCATCTAAAATATTTTGAAAACGAACCATCACCGTATCATCATATATGGCATCTTCATCTCGGTAAAAATACACATTAGTCGCATTAGTCTTATTTTTACCCGATATTCGTTCGATACTATAATTAGATGTTTTTAATGCAGTCTGTGAATCAACAGGTCGATTAAATGTAACCTTAATAAAATGATCATCTACGAGTTCCACATTCTCCACCGATAACTCAGAAAACTCACCTAAAGAGCCGCTAAAGTTCATTTTATCACCTTCACCGCCCCTTAATCTTTCACCACTGGCACTAATAAAATCAGGACGAACATATAATGTATAATGATTATTAGGATCTAGTTTATAATCCATAAAGGTAATTAGCACATGTGAACTATCCTCGCCAAGAACATCCGCTCTTATACTTTGAAAATTACCCTCATTAAGCACACCATCAACTACACCAAACTTATATAACAATGCTTGTGTTGCCCGCTTATCAATAGTTCGTGAAAACCTTACATCGATTTGATTGTTGGAAATAGGCGTCACTGACACAATCGCAAATTCATGTGGCATTTGTACATTACTTTTTTTCTCTCCTTGAAATTCAAAAGAAATATCTTCCGTAACAAATCCATAAACGTCCATAATTCCTTTTAGCGTAAGGATATATTGATGCTCAGAATACATATTAGCATCCATACTAATCTCAAAAATATGATCCTTTTTTTTATGGATATTCTGAATTCGTGCATATCTATTATTAGACATAATACTAATTTGATCCATTTTTAATTCGTATATGGCTTCATTAAAGACAATCTCTATTTTATCTTCATCGATAATATTAATCTCTTTAATTTCAGTAACTTTAGCATCTTTTTTTAATAAATTATGCTTCTTTAACATATTTTTATTGCATACATGTTCTCTAAGTAAAAACTCTGATAATATTAATGTCTTATCATTAAATCGAGAATCTAACGAATTATAAATCGCATGAACTACATCGCCACGAGTATATAAAAAATTATCCTCTGTCCTAACCGTATCTTTAATATCGTCACTAATGCCCACTTCATACGCTTTTTGATAGACACTATCCCAATTATATTCAACATCCGCATGATAGCCTAACGCTTGGAGTAGCATCGTTAAAAATGATTTTTCACTAACATAGGAAGCTGGTTCAAATCGTCCACCACCAGTACCCGCCACAATGCCATTTTGCTTACAATATCCTACAAAAGGAGCATACCACTCACTGGCTGGAACATCATTAAAAATCGTATTTTTATATTTATCAGGATGATCTAACACTTGACTAGTTTTTCCGAGAACACCTACAATAAAAGTTGCCGCTTCAGCACGAGTAAGCCTGCCACCTAAATTATATCCATCGCCCGTCCCCTCAATTAAATTTAGATCATGTAGCACCTCAGCCTCATAGTCTACGTCTGCCCACACAGGGATTGTTGTTATCACTAATGCTAAGATTAATAAAATCGTACTAATATATTTCATATGCGCTCCTTATAGCTACCACTGTTTTATTTGATATGGTAAAAATGAAACCTACTCTACTATCAACTTATACATTCTAATGTTAAAGTTACCTAGAATATCATGTTGAATTCATCAATCCAAATACACACGCACTTATTATAACACAATATTTTTCGTTTAATAATAATGTTTCACATGAGACTCTTTCATCTTATTATTTATCAAACTGAGTAATGTCAACACTATTTTCATCGATAAAATCATAAAACTTCTTAATATTAATATATTCATTAAGCTGTGCTTGCATTAACCTATAATTGGACTCTTGATAACGATTATAAGCCGCCTTTAAATCTAGCACACTCATCAGTCCATTTTCAAATTTTAACTTTGCCACATCATAATTTTTAGCATTAATCTCATGTTGTATACTGTTAATTTTATAATTTGTTAACGCAATCTCAGCATTTTGATAAAAGACATATAAATCCTTTTCCATACTGCGTTTTTCATCATCTATTTGAACTGTAATTTCTGATATTTTATCATCTAAAATATCCATTTCTATCTGTGTCTCTCCAAAACCTTTAAATCTAGTCTTGCTCTTTTTTTCTTCTATAAAAATATTTCTTTGAAGCTCCAAAGCCTTAATACGGTAAGAATTATCCATCATCTTATCCACCATCTTAGACAAATCAACGTCCACAAAGGCAAATCTTGGAAGATTACTTCCTTCTAAATTTAACTCCGATTCAGGCTTTCTATTGATAAATAAATTAACATTACGTTTTTTATCGGCATACATCGCACTAGATTGTAAGTACTCTGCATATGCTTGCTTATAACTTTGCTCAAATATCTTTTTATCCAATGCCGTAATTTGACCTACTTCTAACTCTACATCCTTCACTTTATTTTTCTCATCCATATATCGATAAAATTCTTCTTTGATCTTTTCATCCCGTTCTAATATAAATAATTCAAAATAATTTGCAATAGCCTCCGTCTTAATATTATTAGTTAGTTGAATCAATTTATATTTTGTGTCTAGATACTCCTTTTTAGTAGTTAATGGATCCAACGCCATGATCACTCGCTGCTCATAAGAAACATCCTCATGTTTAGATATATCATCGGCAATAGAAGTTGCTAATGATTTTTTCAGTTCATATTTATCCCAAGCACGTTTAAGTTGCCTTTTTAACAAAACATAATTAATATTATGCTTTTTAGCAAGTTGGAATAACTCATTGCTATTTATTTTAATCTCAGCATATGATATTGATTGCATACATAGTACCACTACCATAGCCATAACTATTATTTTTCTTTTCATACTTCCCCCTCTAGACGATTTCGTATTAGTTATGTATTTTTACGTCGATTATAAACTTCCATATTTCACTAAAACTTCAAGTGAAATCTCTGCCATTTTTAAATCTTGCTGAGCTGTTTTTAATTGAAACCATCGATTAATACTAGACACTTTAATTTGATACACATCGGTATATTTTATAAGTCCTAACTTAAACTTTTTATTTGCCTCATCCAGTGTCGCCTTGGATATTTCATAAGACAACCTAGCGCTATGTTCTAGTTCCCTTTTAACAACTACATCTTCATATGCTTTTTTTACTTGAATTTCTAGATTAGATGTTACTTCAGAAATTTTCTGCTCTAAACTTTCCACCTTAAATGATAAATCATCATAATATAGACCCGCCTTACCACCGTCATATTCTAAATATAAATCCATCTCCTTATTCGCATATGCCAAATCTTTTACATAACTCTTTAATAAAGCACTATTTTTTTGTGCCATCTGCACATATTTTTCAATCGAATGCTCTAATACATCATCTGCATTAGATGATACTTTTTTGAAGATATTACTGCTCTGTATATCATTGGATAATAGCATATTTAAGTTATATGCCAATACTTTTATCTGATGCTCATGAAGCTCTATTTGCGCTTGTAATATCTCAATTTGCTTATCATTTTCCCATACTAAATTCTTAGAAACCACACCTTGCTCTAGTAATAAATCCAGTTCATGCTCTAAATCTATCCGATATCTAAGCATCTCTCTTTCTAAATCAAGGAGTTCTTGCAAACTAATGATATTTATGTATAGATTGGTAACCTTAGTAGATATAGCAGCTGCAATAATATCCCTATTATTTAACACCTTAGCTCGCTCTTTTTCTACCATATCTCCAGTCATATGAATCGTCTTAGCAAATTTACGATACAGTTCTTGCTTTGTTAATTTTGGTTCATCCGTACCAAACATCAATGCATAAGACGCAAACTTTAATTCATATGTCACATCATCTGCCCTTTGAAACTTCCCACGAAGCATCAACTTTTGTATCCTACTAGGTAGTTCTACCTGCAAATTCATTAACTCCGCATTCGTCATATTTTTAATACGCTCATACGGTTTATCAGGATCATTATACATCGCCTTATACCTACGATATGCCGTATATACATCATCTAGTTGATCCGCTTGAAATTTTGCCAACCGAACCTGCTCATTTAGTTCCGAAATACTGCTATTAATCTTTCGAATAGATGAATTTTCACTAACGACTCTATTAATCACCATTTCTAAACTATATTCATCCGCAAAACTTATTTCATTAAAAGATGACATAAATACCAGTATCACTGCCAATATTAAATATATATTTTTCTTCATATGCACCTCGTTTCTAGTAAAACTTTATCTTTCGCTAACTCCTTATCTGCTTTATTAGCAAAGGTGATAATATCCATTAATACCATTTTTAGTATAAAGTTATCTATACTATCAACGCTTACCCCCATCTGCTCAATGAAAAAACATCACCATATCCATATTTATGGTTACATTATATCATAAATTAACCCATTATAAATAAAAATACTCCTATGGTTAGCACTATAGGAGTAAAATAAATTTTTTGTCACGCTATCTAAATAAACAAATTCATATTTGAATTATCACTATCATTTAGCATCATAGCCACTCCACCAAATTCCACATTATCTATTAATTCATCTTTTGTAATTCCCATCAGATCCATCGACATCTGGCAAGCAGTCATTTTAACACCGGCATCGATGGCATTTTGAATAAGCGTTTCGAGTGAATCTACATTATGCTTCTCCATAACTTTTCTTATCATTGAACTTCCCGCTCCCATAAAATTCATCTGAGATAATTTTAATTTTTTACTACCCTTTGGAAGCATCGCTGAAAACATCTTCGCCATAAAATCTTTTTGAACACTTGGTGCTTCTGGTTTTCTTAACACACTCAGTCCCCAAAATGTAAAAAACATATTAACCTTATTACCCATAGCTGCCGCTCCAGTGGCAATGATAAATGAAGCTATCGCCTTATCTAAATCCCCACTAAATATAATCATCGTCTTTTCCTTGACAGCACATGCAACTGGCATATCTATAGTTATCGGACAACTTACATCATCATTTCCCTTTTTTATAATCGCATAATGCTTATCGCCATCCGTATATTTTTTAATCAAGGTATTTCCCGTATTATTTGTCCAAGCCTCTATATCTCTGGAGAAACCTGGATCCGTAGCTACAACCTTTATCATTTCACCATCATTTTTATCTGCAATCGACTTAGAAACCGCCACGATAGGACCAGGACAACTAAGTCCACAAGCATTGACAAGATTCACATTTTCCAGTTCTTCGTCACTAATATTAACAGTTACATTTGGTTTATCTTTATAAATTTTTGTCACCGTCTGCACTTCAATAGCATCTCTGAACGACTTTACACCACCGAGTAGATTTAAAGCCTTATATCCTTTTTGTTTAAGTACTCTTTCAGCAATATATCCTCGCAGTCCTACAGCACACACACATACATAGGTAATATGTTTATCCAGTTCATTTATTCTATCTCTTAATTTAGTTAACGGTATTTCCACCGCATTAGGAAGTTTATAAACTAAAAGTTCATCTTCTTCTCGAATATCCAGAAGTTTAATAGTTTCACCCATTTCTTTCTGTTTATCCTTAAATTCCCTTACCAAAATTGGTTCTGTAACACCTTCTAAAGTATTTGCTGCCACATAGCCTACCATATTAACGGGATCTTTTGCCGATGAAAATGGCGGTGCATAAGAAAGTTCCAGTTTTTGAAAATCATATACAGTAGACCCAAAATTAATCGCTGTTGCAATAACATCCACCCTTTTATCTACTCCAGTATATCCGATAATCTGCGTTCCTAGTACTTTACCCTCTAAATCATAAATAAGTTTTAAAGCCATCTGCATGGCACCAGGATAATATCCCGCACTTGATTTTGGATGTATGATACTCACCATATAATCTTCTCTAATTTTTTTACCTGCTCTATTTAACATTTTTTCATTAAGACCTGTACTTCCAGCATGTAAATCAAATACTTTTGCAATACTCGTGCCTTGAGTTCCCCGATATTCCTCCCTTTTAAGTCCTAATACATTGGCACAAAGCAGTCTACCCTGTTTATTGGCAGGTCCCGCTAGAGGTACTACTGTTTTACCCTTTGTATTAAAATCAATGACTTCAACAATATCCCCCGCTGCATAAATATTATCATGCGATGTTTTCATGGTAGTATCAACGATGACTGCACCACGTTCATTTAACGCTAATCCCGCCTCTTTTGCAAGTTTAGTATTTGGTCTAACACCTATCGAAAGCATAATTAAATCCGCTTGTATTTCTCTCCCAGTGTTTAATTTTACAGTTTTACCGTTATTTTCTATCGATTCTAAACCCTCACCCAAATATAAATTAACGCCATGTTCACGCATATGATTTTCCAGTAACATCGCCATATCTTTATCAAATGGCGCCATTATCTGATCTGCCATCTCTACAAGAGAAACTTCTATCCCTCTATCCACCAAGTTCTCTGCCATTTCAACACCGATAAATCCACCACCTACAACAACTGCTTTTTTCGGATTATTCTTTTGTATAAATTCATACACATTATCCGTATCATGCATATTCCAAAGGGTAAATACATTATCGCTATCGATTCCCTTTAGCGGTGGTACAATCGGTGTAGAACCCGTCGATATTACAAGTGCATCATAGCTTTCTTCATACTCGCTACCATCATCATGATTTTTAACAATAACCTTATTACTTTCTTTATCAATACGAATAACTTCTGACATTAGTCTCACATCGACATGATACTTTCCTTCAATATCTTCTTTAGTCGATACCAAAAGAGACGCTCTATCTTCAATAACTCCTCCTATATAATAAGGCAGACCGCAATTTGCAAAGGAAACATGTTCCCCTTTTTCAAAAAGTATAATCTGCGCATCTTCATCGAGCCTTCTCATTCTTGCCGCAGATGTTGCACCTGCGGCCACTCCACCAATTATCAATATTTTTTTACTCATCACTACCTCCAATTTATAAAATAGCATTAGTAATCCTTTTCGATTACTAATGCTATCAACAATTTATATTAATTTATCGTCTTTGCAATACTATCTTCTCTACCCGCAATAGCACGAACCACATCTGCTATAAATGCATCTACATCAAATATACCAATATCTCCATCATCTCTCGAACGAACTGAAATATTACCACTTTCTACTTCTTTATCCCCTAATATAAGCATATAAGGAACTTTTTGCAACTGTGCTTCACGTATTTTGTAACCAATTTTTTCACTTCTACCATCCACTTCTACACGTATGCCCGCATTTTCCATTTTTGATTTTAGCTTATCCGCATACTCATGATGTCTATCTGTTATTGGCAATAATTTTATTTGCACAGGTGATAACCACACTGGGAATTTACCAGCATAATGTTCTATTAATATACCGATAAATCGCTCAATAGATCCAAAGGCAACTCGGTGAATAACAAAAGGTCTATGCTTTTCACCATCTGAACCTATATAAGATAAATCAAATCGTTGTGGCAATTGCATATCTAACTGAATAGTACCACATTGCCATGAACGTCCTAGACAATCAATCAAATGGAAATCTATCTTTGGTCCATAAAAAGCACCATCTCCCTCATTGATTACATAATTCACACCTAATTCATCCAACGCACCTTTAAGTGCAGCCTCTGTCATTTCCCATTCTTCATCAGAACCCATAGAATCATCCGGTCTAGTAGAAAGTTCTATATTATACTTAAATCCAAATTTTTTATATACATCATCTATCAACGTAGCGACATTCTTAATTTCATCCTTAATTTGCTCTGGCAACATAAATATATGAGCATCATCTTGTGTAAAGGCACGAACACGCATTAATCCATGCAAAGCCCCTGATAATTCATGTCGATGCACACGTCCAATTTCCGCCATCCTAATTGGAAACTCTCTATAGGAATGTAATTCCATATCATACACCATCATGCCGCCTGGACAATTCATCGGCTTAATAGCATAATCCTGCTCATCAATATTAACAGTATACATATTTTCCTTATAATGCTCCCAATGTCCAGAACGCTCCCACAACTCACGATTTAATATAAGCGGCGTCTCGATTTCCAGATAATCTGCCTTATCATGAACTTCACGCCAATATTTCATCAGTTCATTTTTTAGAACCATGCCATTTGGCAAGAAAAATGGAAATCCCGGTCCTTCTTCTTTAAGTACAAATAGCTTTAATTCCTTACCAAGTTTTCTATGATCTCTTTTTTTCGCTTCTTCCAACATATTTAGATATTCTTCTAGCATGCTAGTCTTTGGAAATGATGTTCCATAAATTCTTTGAAGCATTTTCCTTTTTTCATCGCCACGCCAATAAGCACCCGCCACAGATAATAATTTAATTGCCTTAATTTGCTTAGTATTCATAACATGACATCCAGCACAAAGATCTGTAAATTCGCCCTGTTCATAGAATGAAATAACTGAATCCTCTGGCAAATCATTAATAAGTTCTACTTTATATTTCTCATTTTTAGATGCAACATATTCAAGCGCCTCATCTCTAGGAAGTTCAAATCGTCTAAGTGATAAATTTTCCTTAGCAATATTCTTCATTTCCTTTTCAAGTTTCTCTAAATCCTCTGGTGTAAAAATATGTTCTGAATCAAAATCATAATAAAATCCATTGTCAATAGGAGGTCCAATAGCCAATCTTGTTTCTGGAAATAATCTTTGTACCGCCTGTGCCAACATGTGGGAAGTGGTATGTCTATATGCAGATGCACCCTCCTCATCTTCAAATTTATAGATATTAACCTTTGCATCATTATTTAATGTATATGTTAAATCTACGATGGTTCCATCGACAGAACCTACAATCGCTTCTTTAGCAAGGCGACCACTAATTCCCTTTGCCAAATCATATAATGTGATTCCCTTATCCACTTCTCTAATCGAACCATCTTTTAACGTAACCTTTATTTGTTCCATAACTCCTCCTTACTATACAAAAAGTCCCAATGCCATATGACACTGGGACGCTTAACCACATTCCAGTCAAAGACCGCCCACTCTATGATATAAAACATATAAAACAGAAGCTACTCATCTTTAATCAGTACTTCCTTTTCATTTCGTGAACTACACACTAAGCTAAAGCTTCGGAAATTTATTGACAGCATCTTTAAAACCAGTATATACCAATTATAATAATTGTCAAGTTGCTTCCTAATTGATTATACCGTAAAATGCGACACTTCATTTTGTAGTTCCACAGCAATATCTGCCAAATTAGAACTAGCACATGATATGTCATTAATCGAACTCGTCTGAGTTTCAACATTTAAGCTAACTTGCTCAGTCGTTGCTGCATTTTGTTGTGCAATAGCCGATAAGTTCTGTATAACCGATATAATCTGAGCATTCTTTTGTTCGATTAACTTAAAACTTTCACGAGCTTTATATGCTATGGCCTTGCTCTCCATTACAGCATTCTCTATTTCTGTAAATTTATTAATTGTAATCTTCGTCTGTTCTTCTTGTCCAAATACTATTTTTTCCACATCATTCATTTTAGAAACCGCACTGTTAGCTTTTTCTTTAAGTTCATCAATGATACTTCTTATCTCCTCGGTAAATTTCGTACTATCTTCCGCTAATTTTCTAATTTCCTCAGCAACTACCGCAAAACCTTTGCCAGCTTCTCCAGCTCTAGCTGCCTCTATCGCCGCATTTAGTGCCAGTAGATTCGTCTGGTCAGCAATAGATTGTATCATCTCGCTCGCCTTCGATATAGCTTCTGCACTTGCATTCGTCTCCACAATAATAGAATGTATAAATTCTGTTTCATGTTTACTACTATCAATAAATTGCACCAAATCTTTTAATGCCTCGCTACCCTCAGATTTTTTCTTATTAATCTCAATAATAGCATTAATCAATGTTTCCAATTCTGCAAACATTTCTCCTAAAATAATCGTATTTTCATCTATCTTTTGAGCAACCACTGTTGTATCCTGCGCCTGTCCATTAGCACCTTTAGCAATATTGTAAACCGCTGTAGAAACTTCATAAGCACTTTCATTCGTATGCTGTGCAGTAGCTGTAAGTTCCTGAGCTATCGCCGCTGTACTACTTGCCATATCCAAAATACTTTTAACAATATTTCGTAAGTTATCAATGAAACCATTTACTCCTTCAGCCAGTTCTCCCATTTCATTTTTAGTGGTTAACTCTATATTTTGTGTTAAATCTCCTGAATGTGATATATCTAGCAAGTTATCCTTTAATAATAATATGTTGTAGAGGACTGTTTTCGATATAACCAGTCCAGTAATGATTAGCATCATAAAAATTATAATAACAAAAAATATAATAATAAATATTATTTTTTGCATTCTAATCTGGACTGCGGAGACACTAGCATGACATCTACTCTCAAGTTTTTCTAAAAATTCATTAATCGGCAACATGATGTTAACTTTCATTTTCATATAATTTTCATCATGCAAAATTCTAATAGCCGCATCTTGAGGACTTTCACCATCTTTCATAATCTCTTTTTCTTCCATTCCAATCTTTCCATCCACTAAGTTAAATGCCATAATTTCAGTTTTTACCAGATTATTTGAATTTTGATTTGACGTATCTAATAACGCAAATTCTTCATCTGTAAAATCTAAACTTTTCATGATATCTGTTAGTGATTTGGTTACATTAGAATCGTCCCTTGGATTTTTATGCTCTATTGCCGCTAAATCCCAAAATATCATATTGTAATGAATAGGTCTAGGGATTACACCTTTTCTTATATCCAATATAGCATTATATTCTCGTAGATATTCTGATGCTTGATGTGGTTCTGATCTCTTACTCACAACATATAATCTGGCTAATTTGGTTAAATCATCTGAAGATTGCCTTAATTCATCCGCTGCTTGATAACTTAAATATCTAATTTCATCTTGTTTTATAACTTCGCTCTGTGTACTTTTTAATAAAAATAATAGTGCTATCACTGTAATAACCATAATAGAAATAATAATAGAGCCGACTCGTAACATTCTTCTAATCTTCATTCATATCCCCCCTGTGTATGTTAGGTGTAAAACGCACTTTAAAGCAAAACCATAGAATATTTCAAAAAAGTTTTCATTACACTAAGGGGAATAATTACTCTCTATCTCGTCTATTAAATTAGCTCCATATATATATATAGTTTTATGCGGGTTGTAGCACTTTTAATGTTACCATATATATTTTTAAACCCCTTATCTGTCCTATTATATTTAATCATAATCGTCCTTCTACTAATTCATTTACTTCCTATACTGAGGTTCGTTTTATACTTTACTTTCCACTGTATTACAATTTAAAATGCGACACTTCATTTTGTAGTTCCACAGCAATATCTGCCAAATTAGAACTAGCAGATGATATATCATTTATACTCTGAGTTTGTGTAGCTACACTTGCACTAGCTGCTTCAGTTGTCACTGCATTTTCTTCGGCAACAGTTGATAGATTTTGAATAACACCAATGATTTGAGAGTTTTTCTCTTCAATGGTTTTAGAGTTGTCACTTATCTTTGCTACAACTAGTTTACTCTTTTCCACCGCTTCTTCAATATCATTAAATTTTTCTTGTGTAATAATAGTTTGATTATCCTGTTCTTGAACAATTTTACCTACACCAACCATAGTATCAACGGCACTTTGTGCTTTTTCTTTCAAGCTGGCAATAATTGTCCTGATTTCGTCTGTAAATTTAGTAGAGTCTTCTGCAAGTTTTCTAATTTCCTCAGCAACAACTGCAAAACCTTTGCCAGCGTCTCCAGCTCTAGCTGCTTCTATCGCCGCATTTAGTGCGAGTAGATTCGTCTGGTCAGCAATAGATTGTATCATATCACTAGCCTTAGAAATTTCTTCTGCGCTGTCATTAGTTTCTAGTATAATGTTATTTACAAACCCTGCTGCTTGTTTATTTTTTTCACCAGTTTTAATAAGTTTTTCTAATGCAGCTTTACCTTCATCTTTTTTGTTATCAATATCATGGATAACAACTTCTAATTCTTGAAGCATTTCTATCATTTCATTAAGTGCAGTACTATTTGTTTGAATATTTTGTGCGATTTCTGTCGTATCTTTGGCTTGACCATTAGCACCTTGTGCAATATTTCCCACTGCCAAAGCGACTTCTAAAGCCCTCTCATTGGTATGCTGTGCCGTGGCTGTAAGTTCTTGTGCAGTAGCAGCCGTATTCGTAGCATGTATATTGATATTGCTCACTATTTTCTTTAAATTATCTATCATTGTTTCAATAGCTTTTACCATATCTCCAATTTCATCTTCTTCTGTAATATATCTATTAAATTGAGCTATTTCTTCTTCAAAATCGAGATGATAATTTGCTAATTTATTGATAGAAACTCTAACTAAATTAATAGGATTAGAAATCATCTTAATAATTAATATCCTTACTATGATAACAAGTATTAATCCTACCAATAAATATATAGCAACATTTACATACATATTCATTTTTGAGTTATGAGTGAAATCATCAAATGGCGTAGCCGTTTGAAGATACCAATCACAATTACTTCCAGATATTTTAACGGAATTAAATATATATTCCGTTTTTAGATTAGTAGATTGGGAGACTTCTACCGTACTGGAACTTGAGCCATCGCTTACTTTTTTATAGCATTTTGAAAAATGTGGATATTTTTTTAATACATCCTCCATCATTCGTTCAGGTTCCGTACTATGACTGGCTATAATTCCTTCATTTGTAACAAAAGTATAGTAGGTAGAATTAAAACTTTTTTCATATGATGATATAAAGTCTTGTATATAACTCAAGTTCAAATCACACTGAACTAGTCCTATAACTTCTCCTTTTCTATCTACTATAGGAAAATTATAACCTAACATCAGTACATTAGTACCATTTATATCTTCCATAGAAGGAGCAGATAATTTTATTTCTGAATCTTTAATATTATCAGTATAATATGAATTAGTACTAGCATCTTCAATATCTTCAGTAGCATAAATATCTTCTTGAGTTCCATCTCTATATGCATAAGTGGCAAATCTTCCCGTACTAGTAGAATGTATACTGTTCTTTAAATGAGCAAATTCTTTATCTTTTCCGTCAAATTTATTAGGTTCAAAATAAACACCTAAGCCAGAAATATTCTTATTTGAACGAAGAATTGCCATAACATTATTGGCTAAGGCATCTCGATCTCTCGTTTCTTTATCTAATTTTAGTTCTTCCTGTACTATTTCAGACAATACTGATGTAGACGAATAAACATTTTGAAAAAAATTACTTAATTCCTTAGATAATACCTTTCCATCTTTTTCAACTAATGAAATGGATGTATTAAGTTCCCTATTATAATTTGTGTACGATGAATAAACTATCATACCAGAAAAAAAGATGAACAATATGAGCATAATTCTAAAACTTAACTTCCCAGCTATTGACTGTCTTGTTTTTGTTATTTGAAAATGATTCTTCGCCAAATTCTTTTTCACAAACTCTCTCGCCTTTCTCCATAAACACTATGCCTATCTCATCTTAAATCAAAACTTCTTCCACACCAATCTTTAAAAATAATCTATTACTAGATGTATATTAACATATTTTCATCGTATTTTGATGAAAATACGATGATTTTTTTGTGAATATTTTATATTTTTTGACGTTCTTATAATACCCATCTATAAACCAAGCTAGACATATAAAAAATATTCTTCCTTCATTCGTAGCTTATTGCTAATAATTATAGTAAATAATGTCGATAATACTAGCGAGTTAGTGTTTTATCTATTAATATATACTAAATATGCTATCACACTAGTTAAAATCAAATGATGTAAAAAGGAAGGTTTAGATGAATGTTCAAACAAAAAAGAAACGTAGCCATAGTATTAGTTTTAAATTAAATATAACTATCTCCCTAGTATTATTTGTTATTTTTATATTAATTACCATTTATAGTTCATACACCAACTACCATAATGATATTGCCATCGCTAAAAAATTAGTTGAAAAAGAAGCCAAGGAATTTGGATACAATGTAGAAAAAACTTGCATAGAAACATATTCATCGGTTATCGCACTATCTAATATGGTTAATAACCATGTCAAATTACCAACAGATAAACGCAGTCGATCACAAATAGCCGATACCGTACAGATGATTCTAAAAAACAATCCTAACATATTAGTCGCAGGGGTATACTTTGAACCAAATGCCTTTGATGGGGATGATAGTTTGCATAAAGGTGACTTTTATAGCAATAATAATGGTCGCTTTGCCATTATCTCATATCGTGAGAATGAATCTATATATCAAAAAGCATCCAATGCTGTTGATAACGCCGATAAAAATTCCTTTTATACCGAGGCCATTGCTCATGATGGTCTATTTATTTCAGAACCTGCATTTCGTGAATTAAATGGTAAAGACATTTTAACAATAAACTACTCCATGCCAATAAAACAAAATAATCACAAATTAGGAATCGTTCTCTGCTCGATATCACTAGAAAATTTACAAACACAAATCGCTGAATATAAGGGTGAATTTGATAAGACATATTTCATACTAAATTCCACATCAGGAAATATGATAGCGCATGGCACAAAGATTGAAAACAGAATGAAAAACATATTACAAATGCATCCTACATGGCAGAAAAATTTTGAACAAGTTCAAAATGGGCAGTCTAGCGATATAACAGAATATTCCAACACTACCAAACAAGATAATGTCTACACTTTTAGTCCCGTCACTATAAAGGGTTTACCCAATAAATGGATTATTCAATCGGCAACTCCTTTAAAAAATTTTGTGGCTAAGGCACAGCACAATGTATACATTAACATATCCATATATATATTAACACTGATTATCATCATGGTACTGATTAGCATATTTATTAAAAAACTTATTTGTACACCGCTAGCCGCCATCCAAAGCGCTATGGATAAAATTTCCAATTATAATTTAGATACTGAAGATGAGAGAAAATCTTTAGCTAAATATATCAATTCAAAAGATGAACTCGGCAGCATTACTCGTTCCATCAGAATGATGGTTTCCAATTTACAATCCATAGTAAAAAATATTAGCTTACATGCCAACACGACGGCAACAACTGCACAAGAGCTAACGAGCACGGCTGAGTATACAAACGAAATCGCTAAAGAAGTTTCCGTAGCCATAGCAAATATTGCACAAGGCGTGACCGATCAAGCACATGATACCACAGCTGCAGTAGATAATATCGAATATAATACTTCCTTATTACACGAAATGATATCTATATTAGAAACATTGTCAAACGCCATAAATAATATTGATACAAGAAAAGATGAAGGTAAACAAAGTCTAAATACACTGGCTGAGCTTACCGAACAGAGCAAAACTGAAATACATTCGGTACATCAAATTATAATTGAAACAAATAATCATGCAGAAAACATTTCCAAAGCTTCTGAAATGATACAATCTATAACCGATCAAACAAATTTGCTAGCACTCAATGCCGCCATCGAGGCAGCACGAGCTGGTGAAGCAGGCAAAGGTTTTGCCGTGGTGGCTGAAGAAATTAGGAAACTAGCAGAAGATAGCACCAAATTTACCAAGGAAATTAAAGAAATTATTACAAATCTAAAATCTAAATCGCAACATGCTGTCGATCAAATATCAAATGTCAGCATCATAGTACAAGGACAAAATAAGCAAACAATCATTACACAAGATAAATTTAATGAAATAGAACATGCAGTCATCACTAGTAAAAATATAGCAGATACAGTAAAAAAACATTCCAAAGATATCGAAGATAGAAATAGTAAAATTATAGTTTCTATTCATAACCTATCAACCATCGCACAACAAAATGCCGCCATTAGCCAAGAAACTAATGCCAATGTAGAAACTCAAACAAATTCGATTAACAAAATATATAATGCAAGTGATAATTTAACAAAAATCGCTATTGAACTAGACTCCGAAATGGAAGAATTTAAATTATAACAATAATGTTGTAACTATGTTCCAAAAAATTAAACCATCCACAAATAAAAAATTATTTTTACTATATTTTTTCCACTAAAAGTATCCCATATATTGAGCTCACACACTACATATGGTATACTTTTAGTGTTCTATATATCAAAATACAAAGGAGAAATTTATGACACAAACTAAGACAAAATCAAAATCGCACAAAAATAATGGTACCCTATCTACCAAATTCACCATTATTATAATCATATTAATCATAATTAGTGTTATAGCATCTAGTGCGGTAATCACAAAAGTTGCCAAACATAATTTAATTCACTTTCAAAATGAAATAGTTGCTACCTCTACCGTCTCAAATTCTAATGCCTTTGATGACTTTTTTAATTCAAAGATAGAAACCCTTAAAGATTTAACAAAAGCTGTTAAATTAAGTGAGGCCTTTACTAGTGAACATGTACAAAAACATATGCATGCTCTAAATAAAAATAGCGAATATCTAAATATGTATTATGTAGCTAAAAATGCAGATTTAATATCATTTGAATCCCCCCCAAAAATAACCACCACAAAAAACTTCCAATTTTTCCAAAAAGCATTAACTGGAGAAATCGATATAACTAACCCATATATCGATGCCCTTACAGGAGAAAGTTGCATTAGTATAGAAGTGCCTTATAAAGATCATCATTCTGGTGAGGTTGTAGGTGTTCTCGCTGTCGATATCAGAACATCATCATTATCAGAAGCTCTCGCTAATTCTAAAGTAGGACATCATGGATATACCTACATTATCAATAAGGATATGAATATTATCGCTCATAAAGATTCTTCAAAAAGCGGAACTGATTTAAAATCATTAGCCCAAAGCGATGCTTCATTACAGACCATAATAAATACCGTTAATCAAGCTTTTAAAAGTGGAAATGCTACTGGCCTTTACAAATTAGATGGCGAGACCATCTACACTGATATGAATAAGATGCCAACCACTAACTGGATATTTGCCAGTGTAATTCCTAGAAACGAAATCGATCATATGATACATGAAATGATTATAAAAAATGCCATCGGTGGTATTATAATAGTAATCATTATGTCCATTATCAGCTTTATATATAGTAAACATCTAGTAAAACCTATATCATTAATCGATGAATACTGTACCAAATTAGTTAATCTAGACTTATCTGTTAATAATAATGCACCTGTTATGAAATATAAAGATAATAACGATGAAATCGGACGACTTATTAATACTATAACAATCACAGAAGAAAATATTAGAAATCTCATCATCGCCATAAGTAATAATGCGAGTAATACCGCTGCCACTGCACAACAACTGACAGCCACCGCACAAAACACTAATGGTTCAGCAAATGATGTGGCCATGGCAGTAACTAATATAGCAAATAGTGCCACCACCCAAGCAACTCAAACAAATGAAGCCGCTGAATATATACAGTCTAGTAGCAAAACGTTACAAGAAATGATTTCAGTCTTAAAAGAACTAGATACTGCTATTAACGATATTACCGATAAGCAAAAAGAGGGTAAAGAAGCTGTAATAACATTAGAAAAAGTAATATCAGCTAGCAAAGAAGAAGCTAATCACGTAAATGACACGATACTAGAAAGTAGCCAAAGTACCGAGGCTATTGCCAATGCTTCAGAAATGATACAATCTATCGCAGATCAAACCAATCTATTAGCACTCAATGCCGCCATAGAAGCAGCCAGAGCTGGTGAAGCTGGGAAAGGTTTTGCTGTAGTTGCAGAGGAAATACGAAAATTAGCAGAAGATAGTACGAAATTTACTGAAGAAATCCGACATATTATTGATGAATTAAAAGAAAAATCTTCTCTAGCAGTTTCAAGAATGAGAGAAGTTGGAAAAATAGTTGAAGAACAAGTTACTCAAACCAGTATAACCAATCAAAAGTTTACAGCGATTGAAGATGCTGTATTAAAAAGTAAAGATGTCGTTACCAAAGTAATGGATTATTCGAAGGATATTGAAGGAAAGAATAATCAAATGGTAAATGTAATACAAAATTTATCGGCAATAGCTAAGCAAAATGCATCCACAACAGAGAGCGCATCATCGGCTGTAGATATTCAAACTACTTCAATCAACGATATTTCTGGTGCCAGTGCTAACTTAGCAGATATCGCCAGTGAACTTCAATCAGAAATTTCATCCTTTAAGCTTTAACCCTATTAATAAATCGAATATAAAAAGCAAAAAACTGTCGTATAAATAAAATCCATCTTATGCGACAGTTTTGTTTATAAATTAAGGTAAATTTAAAACTTTACTAAATATATCTGCTATGCTATAATCATGATATTAAAAATAATTTATAAATATTATCAATTAAAAACGATTTAAAATTTGGAGTAAGCTTATGGCAAATTTATATACTGATATTCAACGCATCATTGATAAGATTTTTCTTCGTATGCTATCTACCGATAAAAGAGGCATACGTATGGGAAAAAAAAATGAAAAATTAGGATTTATAGATATAATGATTATTAGAGTTGTTGGAACAATAAACGGAATGTCTGTATTTGACCTTATCTACACATTAGATATGGATCGAGGAATCGTCTCTACAGCTGTAAATAAGCTCATTAAAAACCATTATATATCCAAAGAACGCTCAGAACATGATGGTCGAGTACAAATTTTAACACTAACCACCGATGGGATGAACTTATATGAATCCATAACAAATAAAGAAGATGAACTTATCCACTTTATATTACATGACCTCACTAGTAATGAACAAAAGGCAATTTTAAAATTTTTAAGTAGAATTAGACAAACCATGGTATCCAAATATGATATAGAACAAATATGATATTAACTCCCACCTTTCGGTGGTTTTTTTATATGCTAATCCTACAAAAAACAAAAAGGCTATATGCCTAGCATATAACCCTTTCGAATTATCTTTATTATACACCATAACCTATTCAGGAATTGGTGAACCCACAGGACAGACATTAGCACAAGCACCACAATCAATACAAGCATCTGCATCGATAACATACTGACTATCTCCCATTGAAATACATCCTACTGGACATTCTGGTTCACAAGCACCACATAAAATACAACTATCCTCAATTATAAAAGCCATACCATTTCCTCCTTTATTCTCAACTGCGATTATCAGTTAATATTAACCATCTGATTATATTATACTCATTACAAAAATCCTTTCAATGCTTTTTTGATAAAAAATTCATTTTCTTATCAATCTATAATGAATATCAATACATATGATTTTTTGAAAAAATGGCTATTTTGCTTAATTCCAACTTATCTAATAATGATTAAAATAAATGGAATTATAGTTTCGGAAAATTTTTCGTGCATAAACATGCAAAATTCAGTTTTTTTATACTTTTACCCATCATTCTCAATAACATCTATCTAAAAATCCAAAACTTACTTAATACATAATTCATGATAACAACTATAATAGATGTTATCATTTTCACTAACACATCACCCATCCCAAACTGATATACTCCCATCCACAATAAAAACATATCTAGCATGCCAGAACTTGCTCTTGCCACCATAAATTCTAAAAACTCTCTTATTAGAATGTAAAATGTGAAGTCTTTATGTTCAAATACATATATTTTATTGGTGATATACGCAAAAATTACTGCCATAATCCATGCCACAGCATTGGCTGTTAATTCACCGATACCAAACTGTCTATTTAAAAGTAAATATACCATAAAATTAACCGCTGTCGTAAGCACGCCAAATACTATATATAAAATAATTTGTTTATATTTAATGATTTTATCCTTCAATACAATCCCCCTAAAATCACTTGACATATATATACATATATCATAATATAACAAATCATACACAAAATAAATAAAATAGGATGATACGATGATTAAAAAAATAATAAATAAAAAATCCATCATTTTAAATATACTAATATTAGCTCTCCCCGCCATTATAGAAATGAGTTTAAATACTGCTGTAGGGATTGCCGACAGCCTGATGATTAGCCATATGGTCGGAAGCGATGCATTAGCTGGCGTAGGCTTTGCAAACTCTATATTCTTTCCCTTAATATTTATATTTTCATCATTCAATACAGGGGCGACTGCATTAATCTCTAGGAATTATGGCAGAAAAGATTTTTTAACCATGAATAAAATTGGAAGCCAAACACTATTATTAAACACCATTATATCCACCATTATAATGACACTATCGTTAATTTTTTCAAAACAAATTTTTTCTATCTACGATACTACACCCACAGTATCCGCTATTATTCAAGTATATTTCCCAATAGTAGCATATAGCCTCCCTGCGATGTTTTTGGCATTTTCATTTGCCGCCATCTTACGTGGTGCAGGAGACACGCTATCACCCATGATCATAACAGGCATCGCCAATATCATTAATGTGGTTGGAAACTATGTTTTAATAAAAGGAATTTGGATATTTCCACAAATGGGCGTAGCTGGTGCAGCACTTGCCACATCGATATCACGCATTGTCGCCAGCATCATTTATATCATCATTTGTTTTGGATATCATCATCGCATACAGTTAAAACTACAATATATGAAATTTGAACGTCATATTATAAGCCCCTTATTTAAAATCAGTAGTGCCAGCGGTATGGAGCAAACCATCATGCAAAGCTCTATTATCGCATTAAGCATGATTGTATCACAGATGAATACAGCAACTGAGGCGGTATATAGAGTGCTGATTAATATTGAATCACTATCGTTTATGCCCGCAGTCGGAATATCCATAGCCACCGCCACTTTAGTAGGCAAGTCCATTGGCGAAGATGATATTGAAAAGGCTACCGAAGTTGGAACCATATCATATTCATTAGCCATCCTATGGGGTATCATACTCGGCAGTATTTTCTTTATCTTTAAACATCAGCTGCTCTTATTATTTACCAGCGATATCCTCGTGATAAATGCAGGTCTATTAACCATGAATTTACTAGCCATTAACCAACCCCTACTAAATTTTATTATCACCATCTCTGGAGCACTCAGAGGAGCTGGAGACACCAAAAGCGTTATGCTAATAGCTTTTATGAGATACTGGTTTATCTTTGTTCCCTTTAGCTACCTTTTCTCCTTAGTCTTACAATTTGGCATAGCTGGGATATGGTCTGCTGAAATACTCTCATATAGCGTATTTAATGCCTTCTTATGGAAGAGATTTAAAAGTCAACAATGGGCGAAATTAGATTATTAAAAAGGCTGTACTAAGATATCCTTAATACAGCCCATATGCCACTTACATGCTTATTTAATCTATCCGAATTAACCTTGTCTCCGTGCCGCTTGCATAGCATCCTTCCACATAACACAAAATTCTTCAGCCAATGGCAATAACTCATCCAATATTTTGCCATCTTTTGTCATATTTGCACGACCCAGTTCTGATAACATATAATCATATAATGTTTCTAAATCTTTACTAATCTCATACTTCATATCCAAAGTCGAATTTAATTCACTGTATATGGCATGAGCCTTTAATATCGAATTCGATGTTTTTTCAATATTATGCTGTTGATTAAAAATTTGTGCTTGCTTAATAAATTTTACGCCTCCTTCATATAGCATAAGAGTCAGTTCCTGTGGAGTAGATGTCATAACCTTTCTCTCTAAATATTGAGCAGTGCTATCTACTCTTTTAACCGTTGTTTTTGCAATCTTTTGATTTACGGTATTCACACGTGGTATCTTAGCCATACCTTGAGGACTACTATAATTATATGGATTCAAAACTGCCATGTTTCCCCCTTCTTATTTTAATTGGTCAAAATTTCCGCCTTGAATAGAGTTTCCACCAGCATTATAGCGATTTACAGAACCTTGTTTCCTAACCTGTCCCTGTTCTTTTTGTAATTGTTGCAACTCATCTTCCATCTTTTGTTTAAAAATCTTCATTTGTACAGAAATTTTATCATCCATATTTTTAATTAATGTCTGCCATTTTTCCTTTTCTTCCAATGAAGCAGTACTAAAGACATTACCTTCTCCCGATATTTTTTCTAGCAGCTGTGCACGCTGATCTAATGCTTCTTCAAAAAGTTCATATTTACCCGATTTAAGCGATTGATACATCACATCGCTTATCTGTAAATACGACTGAATTACCTCTGATCCTGTCATATCATCACATTCCCATCTGAGACATAAAGCTCATACCTTGATTTTGCATTTGCTCTAATGCCACTTCCATCTTAGCAAACATATTGTAATATTGCGCTTCTTTTTTATAATAAGCATCCCATAATTTATTCATTTTTAGTTTATGTGTTCTCATCTGCTTAGCAAGTTCACTAGTTACAGCTGTAACATCATTCTTTAGACCAGCTTTTTCCACTAATGAACCTTTTTTACCTGTACTATCACGTGTCTTTCGAATGGCATCTTTTATCACATCATTAATTCTACTGCCAATGCCGCTTTCTCTATATCGTTCTTTACGGGTAGAGACATCTTTATACTTTTTATCCGAGCTAGAGCTAAACAGTTTTACCACTTGATCATAATTATTTTCAAGAGCCTCTTTTAACTTATTTTCATCAACCACCAATTGCCCAGCTTTTGTTTTGACATCAGAACTAGTTTGAATTCCAATGTCAAATATTCTAAGATTCACACCCTCCACTGGTGTATATAATGCCTCTCTCATACCAGTTAGCACAGTTTGTATCGCACGATCATTTTTTAACAGTCCCGATTTAGCCTTTTTCTCCCATTTTTCAATTTCATCATCCGTCATGGCTTCACGTTCCTCCTTAGTAAGAGGATTAAAATCATACGCTTTTTTTTGAGATAACTGCTTCTTAAAATCTCCGACCATTTTATTATAATCCTTCACAAAATCCATAATCTGATCTTTGATCTTATCTACATTCTTATTAATATTTATCTTTATATCTCCATTAGAACCATCATAAGTTCCTTTAATATCATAACCAATGCCATCGAGCTTAAATTTATTACTTTGCTTAACGATGCGAGTACCATCGACAGTTAAAATCGCATTTTTAGCCTCAGTATGAGTTGCACTAGCATCAAAGCCAAATGCATTTTTAAATTCATCGTTCATTTGAATGAGATTAGCCGTACCAGTTTTATCTGAACTAATCGTAAAACTATCACTAGCAGAATCATAACCAAATTGTACATTTGCTTTTGCAAAACTCGTTATAACACTTGATAATCTATCGAGCGAACTATCTTCATTCAGTCCCATATCCACAAGAGATGCACCATTAACTTTCATCTCTGCCATCTGGTCATTAGTAATCCCTAATAAATCCTTAATTGACTTTGTTTTATAATCATCAGTTGCAGCACCCGAATCAATACCCAACCATGTTAATGTTTCTGGACTATCACTGGTAGATAACACGGATATTTTACTGCCAGCCTTTGATAATTCGACACTATCTGCGACCACTTTGACCACATCATTATAATCAGAGCCAAACTTTTCTTGTATTTTTTGATTTAATACATCAGTTAACTGCTGAACATTAGATATCCCCGATGTGTTAAATTCAATCTTCTTAGATATTCCATCTATCGACAAATTAAATGATGCATTCTCAGGAATACTTTGACCTGCAAATGGATTAGCACTTTTAATTTTACCCAGTCCTAATTTAGTTCCTCTCCAGCTATCTGCCGTCGCCATCTGTTCAATACTCTGTATACTATGGGCGGATGAATTCATCTGAGTACTTCCATGTGCGGCTACCAACGACGAGCTAGCCCCACCAAGTGTAACTGACTCAGAAAATGAAGAAAATGCTGAACCTGTTGCAAAATTAGATTTTGGCTTTAGTACATCAAAATATTTATTTTGAAAATCATCCATTTTTTTAATGACATCCCGATATGCCTCCTGCGTCCACTCTAAACGAGTTTTCTCTTTTTCCACATTATCTATTCGCATTTTTTCTATTTTCATTAAATCTTTTACCACTTGATCGGTATCCATACCACTTACCATACCTGTAATTCTTGTTACTCCCATAAGCACACCTCCATGTCTGCTTTGTCTTTGTATGTATTAGGCCTTTTCATCCACGAATAGACCTGCTATTTCCCACATTTTCGCAATCATGTCCTGTACTTTTTTAGGTGGAAATTCACGAACTATTTCATCTGTCTTTGAATCTTTCATCACATACATAATAGTTTTAGTCTTTTCATGAATAGTTCTTTGTAAGTACCTATCGTAAATAGCCAACGATTTATTTGCCTGTTCCACAGCCTTATCAATCATATTGATATTGGATTCGAGTTCTTTTTTCTCATCATCCTTCTTATTATTAATATTCATAGGCAATGCCGCTTCTACACTAGCTGTCATCACTTCTGATTCCACTGCACTTGAATAACCCGTAGTACTACTCACTCGTTCTGAATTACTAACCGGTGATACCTCTGAAATTCGCATAACGACCTCCTTTTCATATATTTATATATCGGTTTACCAAAACAAATCTTTAACACATTAATCAACAACGAACCACGCAAATCTATCTCTATATTCATTAACCTTATCATGTATATCCTCTAATTCTGACAATGGACAGTTAGAGTGTATACTCACTCTATAATAATATAATGCAGCCAGTTCATGTATATTTAGCATTTCATATAAAAAGGCTAAATTATATAGGGCATCCACATTGTTTGGCTCAAATCTCTCTGCTAAAACAAAATACAAAGAAGCCGTTATAAAATCACGTTCTATCATAGCGATAACACCCTTCGCACCATATAATGCGGGATAGTGACCAATAACATCATCGCATTCTTTTATAATATCTTTAGCCAAATTTATATTTCCATTTTCAATATTTTTTGAAATCGCCTCTAAAATAGAATGATGATTTTTAGCCAGTTCACTATCATTATCATGTGCATCAATAATCACATAGGATGGTTTCATGATATTATCGATTTCACGTTGAAAATCTAACACATACTGGTCATACATCTTATTCTTAAATGTTTTAATAAATTCAATAAACTGCTGTTTGCCAATTAGATATTCATTTTCCACATGATAAATGCCATTGATAAAATAATGTATTGCTCTATCATCCCCTAGCTCTTGGTAGATAATGGCGATAAGCAACATGGTATAATATCCACCTATCCCTATATCCTCTACACCAGATTTATCACTACTCATCAGACCACATACTAACGCCCTATGATGTGCATCAAATGCTTGTTTGTATTTTTTTTGTTCCTCAAAAACTTCCGCCCATAAATTATATAATTTCGCCTGATTTTCAAATAGGGGATTATGTTCTAATTTTTTTAAATAATCATGGGCATCCTCATATTTCTTAAGCTTTATAAGGCATACCGCAACATTATATCCCGCATCCATTTCTTCACAGTAATTAGAATATTCTAAGTTAGACCATTTGATAAATGCATCTAATGCCTTTTTATAATCCCCTTGTTGCATATATGTCTTGGCTAGATTATATCGATGAAAAGCGACATTCGGTTCTTTTTGTATTTGTTTTTTAATAATCTTTAAATTTCTCTTTGCTTTATTTTTTTCTTTTATAACATCTTTCATATAACCCACATGATGAAGTAATGCAAGGCGTCCATCTATTACTGTCGAACGAACATCTTCCCCATTTATAACTAGATGTTCATGAATACTTCCCTCATACTTTACATTGTCATTTTTAAATAATCTAGGCATCACAGTAGATAATACTGGTGCCCCCTCATTAGAATAATTCAAAATAGGAATGGTAAAAACATCCACTTCCATACTATGTATATACTGCTTTAATATCGCTGGATTACATTCCATTATTTCATCAGCATCCATTATAAGTATCCACTGACTACTGGCATCTTTTATCGATATATTTCTAGCCTTCGCAAAATCATGTTCCCAAGTCGTTTTAATAATTTGTATCTTTTTATCACTAAACTCCTTTTTTAAATCTTCTATAATTGGTATCGTCTGGTCCGTAGAGCCAGTATCTGCGATAATAATTTCATCCACGAGAGGCATGGCACTTTTCAAACATTTTTCGATATGTTTTTCTTCATTTTTAACAATCATACACAGCGAGATAGTGGTATTCATGAAAAACTCCTTTACTGATTTTTAGCCACAAAATATCTTGCTAAATTTATTTAAAACACTAACTAGACTATAACAAAACATTTTAATACATCTACTTCTATATTTTATCGGCTACAAATGTGGAAAAATTCAATTACACCCATTAAAAAAAGGTTGCCAAATGACAACCTTTTTTTTTGAGAATTGGTTTTTATTAACGTAGTAATGATAAAACGCCTTGTGGATTCTGATTTGCTTGAGCAAGCATAGATTGAGCTGCTTGAGTAAGAATCTTATCTTTAGTGAATTTCATCATCTCTTTAGCCATATCTACGTCACGAACACGTGATTCAGAAGCCTGTAAGTTCTCAGCAGTAGTATTGATATTATCAACTGTATGCTCTAGACGGTTTTGTAATGCACCGATATCAGAACGTAATCCAGCAACACCTTTAATCGCTGTTTCAACTGCTGTAAGACCAGCAGCTTGATCCTTAGCAAAAGTGATACCTTTTGATGTGTCACTAACAGCAAGTTTTTTAATCGCTCCAGCCAAGTTACCAATTGACATAGTCATTTGTTCACCAGATTTATGACCGATTTGAATCTTACCAGTAAAGTTACCTGTTAATAAGGTCTTACCGTTAAAGTTCGTTGTCTTAGCGATATTAGTAATCTCATCAGTAAGAGATTTGATCTCTTTTTCGATTTGCTCTTCATCAAATGTAGCATATGTTGCAGTGTTACCTTTTTGAACATATAGTTCTTTAACACGTACTAACATTTCACTAACTTCGTTTAAAGCACCTTCTGCCGTTTGTAAAAGCGAAATACCATCTTGAGCATTACGAGAAGCTTGGTTTAATCCACGGATTTGCCCACGCATTTTTTCAGAAATTGAAAGACCAGCTGCATCGTCAGATGCTCTGTTAATTCTGTGACCAGAAGACAATTTCTCCATAGACTTACTTTGAGACAAACTAGTAATTCCCAATTGTCTGTGAGTGTTCATTGCCATCATATTGTGATTAATTCTCATATTATTCCTCCTTGAATACATTGGCTTCCTTGCCATTTGACATCCTTGTCACTTAAATAAGGTCTTTTTCAGTCGGCCGTATCTGATAAGTACCTCTGACGTTTACTATATCGGTTTACCTTAAAAAAACTTTAATTATTTTTAGACTTTTTTATTTTTTGTTAGCTTGGCAATTTCACTAAATTTATTATTACCCGTAGCTGCCAATTTAGTTTCTTCTATAATTTGATCATAAACTTCTTTTCGATGAATGGCAATATCCTTTGGTGCATCAATACCTATTCTAACACGCCCATCCTTAATATCCACAATAGTTATAGTTATCTTATCATCAATTATAATGCTCTGGGTTTGCTGTCTTGATAGTATTAACATAACTATGCCTCCTCACTAAAAATCTTATATCGCAAATTATACTGTCCATCTAAAATAATTTGCTGTGCCTTATTTAGTCTCTGATTTAATATCACTGGCGATTTTAAGTTAATAGTAGTATCCTCTACCTTTTCAGGGATAACTACAATAGATAAAATTTGAACATCTTTAACACCTTCTATTTGTAATTTATTAATAGCCATATCAGGCAATTCAAAATCATAATCTGACACAAAATAAAATGGATTCGTCACGATAAAGATAAGATGTTCATCGTTTAGTGCTTGTAACCACATATATGGTAATTCTCGATCGGGATTTTGTATCAATATATAATCTGTCACTGTCTCAAATCCATATAAACCACGTTCCATATGGATGACATCCTTATCAAAATATTCCACCTCTCCTATATAATCGGTCATTATTTTCATGAGTCACTCTCCCTTTATAATCTTACATCATACACTATCTTAGAAAATCCATCAGCGAAGGCTGAATAACCTTTGCACCTGTCTGCAACGATGCCCTATAAATATTTTCAGAATTACGCATCTCCATAATAACTTCTGCAATATCTGCATCTTGTACATTTGATAACAGTTGTGTAAAGCTTAGTTTATTATCAGAGGAACGATTTAATGTGAGTTCTAAACGATTTACCCTAGCACCAATACTCGAACGATGTTTTAATAAATTATTATTATGATTCGTAAATACATCAATCATATTTGAAACAGTATCTACATCATCAGCATCTAAAGCCATAATTAATTTATCTAAATCAGCCATAACTTGACTTTTCTTTGTTTTAATAGGTCGCACATCGAGTGTATGCTGTTTAATAGATGATGTATCTTCTACCACATTATTATTCGCATCTAGTTTCCAATCCTTCGTGCTAAATTTTAATGTAGAACCATGACTTGCTTGCACTTCAATGGTTGTTTTTCCAGCTTCTTTTGGAAATTTATTATCTAGCTTCATCTGCAACTTTGACTGAAAATCTACCGTATTATTAATCGTACTCATATCTATTTCTATGGTTTCACTTCTACCATTTAATGTTATCGTAAATTTAGATTTATTTGTATCCGCTGCCATATCCGCATCATCTAACACATTATGACCTGTTGCAGTAGAGGCTGTCACATCCATTCCACCCGTACTAGTTCCAAATATGCCTCCGATAACTTCTGAAATAGCTGGGGCATTCGAACCATTTTCTTTAGTGACAATTGCCAATTTATCATCCTGTGTATAATATACATCCACCACATTGGCAGATCTAAGATTACTATTCCCATTTTTGGCATTATATATCGCATTAATCACATCTTCTTTTGACAGTGGATGTTCCTTCGAACCATTTAATCTCGTTTTATCCACCGTATAAGTGACATCATTAGGAGCAGTACCTATTTTAATTTGTATATCAGGTTCACTCGAATAATCTTTTTCCAAATCTATAGTACCTACTATTTGTTTGGGCGTAGCAGGTGTACCCATTGTCACATCATTCTCATTTATAGAAGCATCTGGCATAAACTTAGTGATTACATTATCTTCTTCCACATAGCCAAATAATTCGATGCCATTCGTATTTACGCTAATCTGCTCACCAACCCCCACTTGATACTTTGTATCTGAATTTTCGATATCATATGATGTAATATGCATGTCGTTATTGTAATTTCCATCTTTATCCATTAATTTTTTATCCGTTTGAAAATTACTAAATATATATCTGCCTGCAAATGAAGAATTAGCCGTCGTTATAATATGTTTTTTAATCTGCTCTATTTCCGACTTCATATGCTGTCTATCATCATTGGCATAGGTTCCATTCACCGCCTGAGTAGCGAGTTCTGATAATCGACTATACGATTCCCCTAAACTCATAATAGCACTTTCGCTATGCTCTAACCATGCCAATGCATCTTTAGCATTTCTATCAAACTGCTCTAACTCAGCAATATCGCTTTTATACTTTAAGATTTTAGAAACGCCCACGGGATCATCCATGGCACTATTAATATTTTTTCCAGTAGAAAGACGTCGTTGATCCTTATTCATTTTCATCAAATTTCTATTCAGATCTTCCATCATATTTAACATCATTATATTATTTGTTATTCTCATGATGCCCCCTATCTACCTACTAACCCTAATCTATTGACAACGAGATCCACCATCTCATCAATGGTATTTATCATTCTAGCATTTGCTGAATAGGCATGTTGAAACCTAATAACATTAGACATTTCTTCATCGAGTGACACACCCATTACTGATTCTCTTTTAATATTTATCTGATTAACGAGTAGTTTTTGATTATCTTTCAAATTTTTAGCAGCATCGCCATTAACACCCAAATTCGATACCAGCGACTTTACATAATCATCCGCACTACCCCAGTCATATAAGTCTACATTATGTCTAATATCTGCCATATATAAGATATTTTGACCATTTCTAGGAATTTTGGATTGAAATTCTGATGCGGCAAATCTAGTCGCATCCGATAGTTCTGGTGCCATATTAATCTTATCAGCCGTTAATCTATCCACTACATAATATCTGCCATTAATAGTATGGATGCTTTTATTTTTATACTGAGGATTATTTTTTATATATCCACCAATAGCCTCTGATATAAATCCTGCTTCTTCATGTTTATCCATATTGGGATTAGTCGATTTTTTATCATTGACAAAATCAGTTATTATATTTGTAATATCTACAGCCGCTTTGCCATCTAAACCACTGGTCAAAAGATATTCATCAAACTCATTACTTTTCATTCCGTTTATGGTAAAAAAATTAATACCCTTTTCACCTTTAAGATCATACCCTTGTTTATGAATACGATTCATCTCAGAAACCACTCTATCCATAAATACATTTAATTTATCTAGATAATAAGGAACACCCTTATCATTTCCATCAATATTATCACGCACATCGAGAAGCCCTTTGATATTTCCGCTAGCTGTAATAAATTGCGATCCATCCTTCCATCTAACATCACAAAGTCCATCCACATCATCAGGATTTTTTCTCTCATCACGCTTTTGTATCTTTAGCTTATCCGCTCGATAATGACTAACCAAAATATGTCCATTGACACTAACATGAAATCTATCCTCATTATCTTGATATACATCAACACTGGTATATTTAGATAGTTTATCTATTAGTAAATTTCTTTGATCTCTAGCATCATTAGCAAATCCACCATCAATTTCCGTCTCAAATATTACCTTATTTAAATCCTTTATTTCTTCTGCATACTTATTGACATCTTTAACGGCTGTTTGAAACTCAAAATTTAAATCCGCTTGCAATTTTTTTAATCCCGTTGCCATACTAGACATTCCCTTTACCAGTGCCATGCCACGCTCTCTTAATAACGTTCTAACTGATAAACTTTCCGCATTTTTACTCACTTCTTGTAAAGAATTAAAAAAATCATCCATTAATCTACCTATACTAGAATCGGACGGCTCATTTAAAATGCTTTCTACATTTTTTAACACTTCAAATTTCGACTTCCATTCAGATAGTTTCGAATTTTCTGTCCTATACTTAAAATCTAAAAACTGATCTCTAATTTGCTTTACAGCCGTTACATCAGTTCCTACACCCAAAGTTCCCAGTTTACCAGGAAGTTCATCAGGGCGATATGCCTGCATATCCATTCTCTGTCTGCTATATCCTTCTGTATTTGCATTTGACACATTATGAGAAGTCACATTAATTGCTCGTTGATTTGCAAAGAGACCTGAAACCGCAATCCCAAGCCCCATAAATGTTCCAGCCATATTATCACCTATACCTTTACATCAAACATATTTTTCGTTCCACTATCATATTTTATATTAGCTTTTCCACTATAACTACTTTCCTTATCATCAAATCGAGTCATCAAATTCATATTAAATTCAATAATATTAAGCGACTGTTCTATTAATGAACCATTTTCGATATTTATTTTCTTCACATTTTTCATCATTTCTGATAATCGACTACGTACATTTTTAAGTCCCGACTGATATTTTAAGGGGAGATACTGTACAATATCATCTAAGGAGTCCACTTTTTTTATATTCATGGTATAAGCAATATCAGAAACTATCGCATCTCTAATTTCTTCCAATTTCATTAAACTGGCTATTAATGTCTGTTCTCTTTTCGTTATTTGTTCTAATTTCTGAATATCACCATCGATAATAATTTTTTGCTTCGTCTCAGATAGTTTATAAATTTCTTCATATATTTCGCAATCTTTATCCAGTGCCATTATTAGACGTTCAACAGCTTCCATATTGCCTCCTAATGTCTATATTCTATATCTTTTATCACATTAAAATATCAATATAAAAAGTACGGAAAACTAATAGAGGCATCCATGCGATTAGTTCTCTCGTACTTCAGTGTAGGAATGATCTACAAAATAATATTTTCCAGCATTTTTTTTACAACATCATCAGATGATGGTTTATATGTACCATTATTAATTTGTTCTTTTATCACAGCAACCTTATCTTCCCTGATATCAGGTAACTGTCCAAATGCCTTCATAGCGACTTGAAATTCCTTAGCTTGTGTGGAAATTTCAATCTTGTCAGTAGGGAAAGATGACTTTTTAGTCTTGTCTACTCTAGCCACATTCTTTCCATATGCGCCCATTATTCTATTAATATTTGCAGCAGAGTGTACTCTCATATAAAACCCCCTTACTCTCTACAGTAGATATCGGCAGAATAAGGGGGTGGTTTAGTCTTTTCACTAATATTATGAAATTTTTTAAATCTTTAAGAATATTAATTCGTCTATTTAGACGTCCACATACCAGCACCATGCTTCTTCGCTCCGCTAGATTGTTTGGACTCTAAATCAGAAAATCCTGCTTTTAAATCTTGACTTATTTTACTAGCACATTTAGCACAATATTTCCCTGTTTGTATTAGCTCTTTACATTTATCACATGGATAACCAACACCTTGACCTTTTAAAGTAAGACGTCCTTCTCTAAGCCATTTTAATATCAATTCTTCTTCCACTTCCATGGAATTAGAAACATCTACCACACTGCTGCCTGGATGATCATAGATATATTCTCTTACCTTTAAAAACTGATCATCTTCACTTTGACCACAACGTTGACATAATTTTTGACCGATAAAATTCGCTTGAAACATTCTTCCACATTCTCTACAATTTTTTAAATTCATATCCATGCCGTCCTACTAAATAGAACTCTCCTCCCTCCATTTTTTCGCAAACTAAATTTATTATAACAAATTTTCATCCCTCAATCTAGCTCCAGCTAATACACCCACAAATATGGCGATTGCTCCCGCAGCTTTTAAAATGGCAGCACACTCCCTAAGCGTACTCCCCGTTGTAAAAATATCATCTATTAAAAGCACCTTTGCACCAAAAACATTGACATCGCCACTTTTAAATGCTCCGCTTATCATATCTATTCTATCTTCTCGACCAAGGCCGTTTAACGCCTTCGTATTTTTTATTCTCTTTAATGCATTGCTTTGACAAGGAATATTTAATATAAGCGATAATTGCTCTCCTACCAAATCCATTTGATTAAAACCACGCTCTTTTTTTCTTTTATCATTTAAAGGAACTGGAATAATCATATCTATCTCATCGACATTTATCTTTTGAATAAGCATTTGTGCCATAATTTTAGCCAGTGGCAACGCTAAATATGTCTTACGAGAATATTTTAAATCAAAAATCATTTTTCGTAGCATACTATTATATTGACAAGCTGTTATCGTTTTAGTGAAAATAGGAAAGTACTGACCACATTCATCGCATATATTGTCATGACTATGAGTAGCATCCCCTAAATACTCTACCCATTCATTGGCACTAGGAATAGGTAAACCACATTGCTCGCAAGTAACTCCACAAATAATAGTTATCTCACTCAAACAATACCTACAAAGACCAAAATAATGATTTATCTGCTCATCCATATCATTATCCCCACACACCAGACATAATCCATTATGTGGATATATTAAATTCAAAAATGTCTCTTTATATTCTTGTAAAGCTTTCATAATTCACCATTAATATATAAACATAAGTAATATTATTTCCACTATACTGTAGCACACATCTCTTTAACGACTATCTTTTTCAATAAATTCCTCTATCATTAACTTTTTAAGTCTATCGCAAAGACCACTCTTTCTTCCAGAGGGCATATTATTATGTATCATATACTGTAATGTCTTTTTACTACCAACTAGTACCACTAATTTTTTCGCCCTTGTAAGTGCAGTATATAAAATATTTCTATTCATTAACATAGGCGCTCCCATCACAATGGGCATAACAATCACTGGAAATTCTGATCCTTGACTTTTATGAACAGTGATGGCATAGGCATGCATCAACATATTCATTTGCGCAAATTCATATACCGCTCTGCGTTTATCATCAAATACTATATTCACGGTTTTATTTGACGTATCGATGTCTTCTATAATGCCAATATCGCCATTAAAAACACCTTCTCCTTTTTCTTCGTAAAATTTCCACTTTAATTTATAATCATTTTTAATCTGCATCACCTTATCGCCCACACGAAAAAGTTGTTCACCGATGTTCATCTCCTCTTTATGAACAGAATACGGATTTATAAGATGCTGTATACTTTTATTAAGGGCGATAATACCAGTTTTCCCACGTTTTGTCGGGCTTAATACCTGTATATCATCCACTGGATTAAATCCATAATGATTAGGCAGTCTTTTACTAACCAACTCACCAATAATATTAGCAACAGAAAGCTGACTAGACTGTTCAATAAAGAAAAAATCCTTATCTTTTTCATTAATATATGGCATCTCTCCCGCATTAATACGGTGTGCATTTACCGCTATCAAACTTTCATCGGACTGCCTATAAATATCAGTAAGTCTTACTACTGCTGCCACATCAGAGGTAATAATATCCTTTAAAACAGTTCCCGCTCCTACTGATGGTAATTGGTCTACATCTCCTACAAAGATAATTTGAGTTCCTAGTTGCACTGCCTGCAATAAACTGCTAGTTAGTAAAATATCCATCATCGAGCTTTCATCAATAATTAGTACATCCGCCTGTATGGGATTATCTTCATTTTTATTAAACATACCTCGCTGTTGTTCTTCATTATATGTATATTCTAATAATCTATGTATGGTTTTAGCAGCTCTCCCAGTAGTTTCTTCCATGCGTTTAGCCGCACGCCCAGTAGGGGCCGTTAATAAAACAGTCATATTTCTACTTTCAAAGACTTCCAATATGGCATTAATAATCGTTGTTTTACCAGTGCCAGGTCCTCCGGTAATCACTAAAATGCCCGATGAAGCTGACTTGCGAACTGCTTTTTTTTGTTCTGAAGCCAGTGTTATCCCCACTCTATTTTCAAAATCTTCTATTCTTTTGTCGACATCATTACATACTGAAGGCGTAAATGAGGAAATTTCTAATAATTTTTGACAGACCTTACTCTCCGCATAATATAATATTGGAGAATATATCCGTATTTCATTACAGCTATTATCAACAAATAATCTTCCATCTATAATCGCATTACCGAGCTGTTTTTTGACAATGTCCGACGATACCGATAATTCCATTGCCGTAGCATCTACTAACTCATCCTCCAAGAAGTACGTATCTCCATTATTGATATTTTTTTTCAAAATATAATCAATTGCGGGTAAAATACGCTCTGGAGCATCAAAACTAATCCCTATTTTCTGTGCTATCTCATCTGCAGTTTTAAAGCCTATGCCTACCACATCATCCACTAAACAATATGGATTGTCGAGTATCTTATCTTTTGTATCATCACCATATATCTTATAAATTCTCATGGCTAAATTAGTAGAGATTCCATATTTTTTTAAAAACATCATCGCATATTTAATGGCTTTTGTCCTTTGTAAATCTTCATAAATCCGCTGTGCTTTTTTAGACCCGATGCCATTAATTTCTAACAATCTATTAGGATCTTGTACAATAATATCAAGGGCATCTTCACCAAAAGCATCCACTATCTGCTTTGCCCTAATTTCTCCAATACCCGATATTAGACCAGAAGATAAATATCGTTGAATTGCATCCTTGTCTTTTGGAAACACGATTTCACTAGTAGATACATCAAATTGTTCACCATACAGCAAATTCTCGACATATGTTCCCTGAAACTTCATCATCTGCCCTATTTCTACAAAAGGAATATAACCTTTAACAGTATGATACTCTCCATCTACTTCAACGACGGCTATCACATATCCATTTTCTTCATTATGAAAGATTATTTCTTCTATAATTCCTATAATTTGATCGTTCATTTATTTATCCATATCTTTATTACGTGTTTTTTATTATATCATTTCATATATAATAACATTTTTTATTTCAAAATAAAATATCTGTTAAAGCACTTTCACTAATGCCTTAACAGATATTATTCTCTTATATACACTTTCATTCTAACAAAATCCGATCATTCACCAAATGCCTCTTTTCGTAAAACATCTGCCTTATCGGTTTTCTCCCATGATAAATCAATATCCGTTCGACCAAAATGACCATATGCAGCAGTTTGCTGATATATTGGCCTTCTTAAATCAAGCTCTCTAATAATGGCAGCAGGACGTAAATCAAAATGCTTATTAATAAGATTTTCTATTACTTCTTCCTCCACCTTCGCAGTACCAAATGTTTCAACGAGTACAGATACAGGATGTGCCACACCAATTGCATAGGCCAGTTCAATTTCACACTTACTAGCCAGTCCAGCAGCTACCACATTTTTAGCCACATATCTAGCCGCATATGCCGCTGATCGATCCACCTTTGTAGGATCTTTACCCGAAAATGCTCCACCACCATGACGAGAATAACCACCATAGGTATCCACTATTATCTTTCTACCAGTTAAACCCGCATCCGCCTGTGGTCCACCTATAACAAAACGTCCTGTGGGATTAATAAAATACTTTGTTTCCTCAGTTAATAAATCCGCTGAAATAACATTTTTTATGACATGCTCGATAATATCTCGTTCAATCATATCATGGTCTACCACATCATCATGCTGTGTAGATACTACCACTGTATCAATGCCAACTGGCTTACCATCTTCATATACCACGGTAACTTGCGTTTTACCATCTGGTCTAAGATAAGAAAGAGTACCATCTTTTCTAACATCTGTTAACCTTTTTGCCAATTTATGAGCTAATGAAATAGGCATCGGCATCAGTTCAGGCGTTTCATCGCAGGCAAAGCCAAACATAATCCCTTGATCTCCTGCACCCACTGCCTCAATATCCGACTCTTTATGTCTATACTCCAGTGCCTCATCCACGCCCATGGCAATATCAGATGATTGTTCATCAATGGCTACTAACACCGAACAAGTCGTACCATCAAATCCAATATCCGACTTATTATATCCGATATCTGTCACCGTCTTGCGTACAATCTTAGGAATATCCACATAACACTGGGTGCTAATCTCACCACATAACATAACCATCCCAGTTTTTACCGTTGTTTCACAAGCCACACGCCCATTGGGGTCGCATGAAAATACCGCATCCAGTATTGCATCTGAAATTTGGTCACACATTTTATCAGGATGCCCTTCTGTTACCGACTCCGATGTAAATAATCTTCTTTTCATAATCCCTCCTCGAACCCATATAAAAGCATCTCACTTCACACTTTACTTAGCAAAAAATCTTTCCAATATTAACTGGAAAGATTTATATTAACCTCATCTTCCAGTAAAATCTGTGGGATTTGGCACCGTGTATAAACCGGTTGCCGGACGTCATCGGGCCCATTCCCTCGGTCGCTCTTAATAAGGTGGGTTCATTTAATTTTCTAAAGCATAACATACTTATATGTTATCGTCAACACGATAATACCTAGTTTAAACAAAGTTTAATATTTGTTCAGCATCTTCGATAATAATGATATCTATAAATCATCAGGTTCTTTATCAAAATATACCCTAGGTGATTCTTCTTTAATTTTTTGTATTTCTTGTTCTAATTCTCGTACTTTATCATAGAAATATTTGGTATTTTCCTCGGATAAATTATAATACAAAAATAAATCCTCAAATTTATGAAACGTTTTATTTAAATTATGGGCAATAGAAACGAATTTATCGATATTATGACTTTTCGTAGCATTTTTAAATTGCTGTAAATCGATTTTAATAACATCAATAACATCATCCTCCGAATCCAGTTCCTCCAGTGGCAAAGGATATGGCTGTATTCTCTCTAAAAAATATCTATCTTTTTTATTAACATTATATACATAAGATACTTTAAATCCTGATAAATCAAATGTTACATAGCATAATTTACTATTAATAGTAGTAATTTTTCCACCCATTTGTTGCAATTTAATTGACTGTTCCATCATTTCTGCTGCCAAAATTCTATTTCTCATAACTCCTCCTATCATCATATTGGAACAATACATTTTACAAATACCTAATAACTATATAGCCATATGAAATCACAACGGATAATATCATGATGGGAAAACCATATTTAAGATATTCTAAAAATGATAGTTTGTTGCCTTGTTTTTCCAAAAATCCTGATGCGATAACATTTGCCGATGCACCTACCAATGTCCCATTTCCACCAAGACAGGCTCCTAGTGCTAACGCCCACCATAATACCGAAATATCACTCCCTGTTTGCATCCCAAAATTTTGAAGAAGTGGAATCATTGTTGCCACAAATGGTATATTATCTAAAAAGGCAGAGGCTATTGCAGAACCAAATAAGATAACCACTGCTGTAAGTGCAACATCGCCATGAGTAAATTCTATCATCTTAGTTGATAAAATGCCGATTAAGCCGACATCTTCTAATCCACCTACTAAAATAAATAATGCCGTAAAGAAAAATATGGTAGACCATTCTATCTCCAGCAGTATTTCCTCTGGGTCAATATTACTAATTAAAAGATATAGTGAAGCACCCAATAGGGCAACGGTAGCTGATTCCAAACCGAATAGTGAATGCAACATAAATCCTGCTATCGTTAGCATCATAACAAATATACCCTTAATCAATAACTTTTTATCTGTTATCGATTTAGTGGGATCCATCACCATAACCGCTTCTTTCTGTTCCTTTGTAGCATGACATGACTTTCTAAAGATAATCTTAAAGATAATAAGCGTCACGATAAATATGATAAATACAATAGGTGCTAAATTAATAATAAAATCCAAAAAGCTCAGTCCCACAGCACTACCTATCATAATATTTGGCGGATCACCAATAAGCGTTGCCGTTCCTCCTAAATTAGACATAATAGTTTCTACTATTACAAATGGCGTAGGATTAAGATCCATGGCTTCCGTGATAACTAATGTTACTGGTATGATAAGAAGTATGGTAGTAACATTATCTAATAAAGCAGATGAAACAGCCGTAATAATTGCTAATAAAACCATAATATGCCACGGTTCACCTTTTGCTAATTTCGCCGATTTTAGTGCCACATACTGAAAAACCCCCGTCCTTTTTAAAATATTGACAATAATCATCATCCCGATAAGTAAGCCTATCGTATTAGCATCTATATGATGAACTGCTTGTTCTTGACCCTCCACATTAAAAACAAGCATCAATACAGCTCCAAAAAATGCCAACACCGTACGATTAAGCTTTTCCGTCATAATTAACATATACGTAATTGTAAAAATACCTACTGCCACAATAAAATGTTCTGACATTCTCCCCCCTCTTTTCTACTCTCTTTATCCAATAACAATAGATATTATACACTTATTCCATCTAAAATCAAGCAATCTACTAACATAATAAATTTCTTTAAGCCTATAGACACTCTATTGATTCATATTATAGTAAGCAATGAACGCACCACTGCCTAAATTTAGCAGTATTTCCAAAGTGTTGTTATCTTTAGATAGTATTAGTTCTTCACTAACTCTACTGAAATATAAATGAAATACTAAAACCTTTATATATAAGATACAATATAGCTAGATTTATACCACTTTATAATTAATACTGCTTTCAAAATAAGATTAACTATAAATTATATGACATAAGAGCATGCTACCTATAAAAAATTCCGTTATGCACATTGCTATTATAGATAATTTTACATTGAAAATAGTATGACGATACCATTAATAGGAATAAACGCTATGAATTTTTTTAATATAATTTGGAACTATTTACATATCATGATTTTATCAGCCACCCCCATTATAGAACTTAGGGGTGCAATACCGATAGGCGTTCTAGTAGGATTAACTCCTATACAATCAGCACTGATATGCTATTTTGGAAGCATGATACCCGTTCCATTTATATTATTTGGTATGAAATATGTACTTGAATATTCAAAGCATTTCCCCTATATAAAAAATATATTAGATAAAATACAACAAAGAACATTAAAAAAAGTAAAACATTTTGATACATGGTCATTTTGGGGACTTTTATTATTTGTTGCCATTCCTTTACCTACTACAGGTGTTTGGACTGGATCACTGGCAGCCACCATCTTAAATATGAAACAAAAAACAAGTTTACCAGCTATAGCTATTGGCAATTTAATCGCTGCCATGCTTATCACATTCGGAGTTAGTATACTAACAATGATTTTTTAAATTTATCAATGAGGTGATTTTATGAAAAAAACAATTAGTCAACAACTTAAATTCGTTATTCCCATATTTGCATTAATACTATCCATTAGTTTTCATCTGATGTCCATAGTCTCATTTGCGTATGATAACGATTTATTTACCTTTGAAAACACAAAAACCATTGCACCAAATACCACATTAAAAACAATCCATAAGATGACAGATGTAGGCTGGATGCAAATACATATTATCAGTGCTGACATCAGCGATAAAAATGTCGATGCCACGGTGCTAATTCCACAATTTATTTCACAAAAAAAACCTCTGTCTGAACTCGTAAAATCAGAAAAAAACATTATTGCAGGAATAAATGGGGATTTTTTTGATACAACAGGACAATCAACTTTGGGGATAGTTGTAAAAAACGGAAATTACATTACTTCATCTATTTATGATAATCGATTTTCTAATTATATCAAACTAAAAGACGGAAGATCCTTTATTACAAAGATTAATGGCTCTATTAGTAAGTTAAATAATGGCACTGCCAGCATAGAACTAACCTTTAAAAATAAACCATATTTAGACTATAATCGTGCCATAATATTTGATAGATTTTGGGGCGAAACTAGCATTGGCAATAAAGTCAATCAACCAGTTATTGAATTAGTCATCACCAACGACATAATACAAGATATTAGGGTGGATATGTCGCCTACCGATATTCCAGAAAATGGATATATCGTCTCCGCAGTGGGAACTGCCAAAGATTATATAATGGCTAATTTTAAAAAAGGAGATAAAATATCTATTTCTGGTCAAAATTTCTTAACTCCTATTGAAGATGCTATTGGCGGTGGTTCTCAAATCGTAAAAAATGGAGAAATTGTTAAAGACTTTTCTCTCGATATTTCGGGAAGACATCCACGTTCGGCATTAGGATTTTCAAAAGATAATAAATTTTTATATCTAATCACCGTGGATGGTCGCCACCAACATTATACAGGGATGACACAGACAGAACTAGGATATCTTATGCTAGAAGCTGGTGCTTATAATGCGATAAATTTAGACGGTGGTGGTTCCTCTGAAATGATTGCAAAATCTGATGATGGACAATTTTACATCCTAAATCATCCTTCAGATGGTAATGAACGTCCCATTCATAATGGCATCGGTATCATCAATACCGCACCCATTGGAAAAACAGCAACATTAGAGATAAATACTTCACAAGACAAAGCATTTATCAATATGCCTATAACCATAAATTATCATGCCTATGACAATAATGGTCATAGACTACCTATTAATCCTAACAATATAAATATTTCCATTAGAGGTGTTACTGGCGACTTAACCAACAATACTTTTACTGCCACTTCAGCTGGAACGGCTACCATAACGATATCTTATGGTAATATAAACACACAAAAGCAAATTGAAATTTTAGATAATCCAGTTAGCATTACTGCAAAACCTCGATCTATTGCGATGGAAAAGGGCGAAAGTGTAACCATTTCATTAATAGGAAAAGACAAAAATGGATTTACAGCACCTATTTCCTTTGATAATATCAAAAGTATTTCCACGGATAATTTAGGCTCTTTTAATGAAAACATATTCACTGCTACATCAGAAGGCTCTGGATATATCACACTATACACCGCTAAAGATGAAAAAAATCAAGCGTTTGTACGCATTCCGATTGGTATCGGTTCAGAATATACTACTATTTATGATTTTGAATCAGATAAGGGCAAATTAGCGGTATATCCAAATACTGTCAGTGGTGTTTATCGAATGATGGATTTTTCCTATAATGATACACAAAGTGGTACACTCACCTATGACTTCACCAATGAAACAGCTACTAGAGCGGTATATGCTAAATTTGATAAAAATGAAATTATACTACCTCATAACACTACCAAACTTTCATTACAAGTATATGGTGATTATGGACAAAATCATCAACTAAGGGCAAAATTTATTGATACCAGCGGCAATAGACATACGATAGACTTTGCTAGATATATTAACTGGACTGGTTGGAAAATGGTTACTGCAACTATTCCAAATGGAGTTCATCCTGCATATCTTGAAAGCATCTATATTGTTGAAACTGATCCTATATTACAAGATAAAGGCGTTATAGCATTTGACACTCTAATGGCTTCCACAAAAGTTCAGCCACCAATTATTGAAAAAAATAATAATTATGACATCACAACCATCACTGATGGTGATGGAGATTTTGCCATTATTCCAGATTGGCGTAAAATAAATGATTATACTATGGAAAACCGAACAGATAATACTTTATCGGCTAATACTAATAAAGTGATATTTAACAGCGGTGTAGACGTTAGCGTACCTAATAATATCATTAAACCAGTTGGTGATATAATACCCTCTTCATCGCTAAACCTAAAATTTAATAACGATGCTATCTCACTTGCCAAAACTCAACAAAATGAAGAAGATGCCTATGACCACGGAGATATTGTTAAAAAACTATTAGGCATAAATAAGGGAAAAATACATGATGGAAACTTTGTCATTGATATTGCCCCGCAAAGATTAGTTTATAATAAAGAAAAGATAATTCCTATTTTCTTAAAAAATGCTAATGCCTTTTTATCTCGTACCAATAAAAATACTGGTTGGCAAAAAATATTAGCTTATCGAGATAAAACAGCAGATATGTTAGGAAATAAACCTATTGTCATCTTCCTAGAAGAATATGCATGGTTTAAAAATCCACATGATACTACATTATTCTATGATACACTTAATAATTTATACAAAAATGGGAATAAAGTAATCTTGGTATATCCCGATGGTAGAAATTCTATCACAAAAGAAAATGGCATTACTCATATTCGATATCATAAAAAAAATGGAAGTAAATATGTATTTGACATTGATACAGAACCGATATCCGTTTATAAAGTGAAAAATCTAAATTATATTGCCGTTGAGTAAAGAGAAAATCAAAAATGATAAACGATGTTAAAAGAGCTATTATCAGATAAAAAATAAAGGACGAACAATGAATAACCCATACACCAATCAATTAATAAATACACCAAAAAAACATCATACTAATTTGAATGCGAAACTAAGCATATTCACAAAAAAATTTAACTTTGTTATAAAATATTCCTTTTTGCTATTTTTCCTTATACATGGCGCATTCTTTGCCCATCGATATGCAAATGAAGATTATCATCATGAACTTTATAATATCGGCAAAGTGGTAACATCGGGCAGATTTATCGGTCTTTTTTCTAATATCATGTATCCATGGTTACAAGGTCTATTTGCAGCCCTTTTTATGTCCATCGTTGCGTTTATGGTACTAGAAATATTAGAAATAAACAATAAATACAATAAAATACTAACCATTGCACTACTGATGTCATTTCCCGCACTATCACATGGTTTTGCCTACCTATATATGACACAAATTTATACCATTGCCATACTCAGTGCAACATCAGCGGTATACTTTACCAATAAGTATCAATATGGCTTTATCATAGGTGCTATTTTCATCTGCATCAGCCTTGGTGCCTATCAATCTTATATCGGCTTTGCCATAGTTCTAAGCATTATACTTATTACTAAAAACTGGTATAAAAATGCCAATTTTAAATTTAATAAGATGCTACATCTTCTACTAATGGGCATACTAGGAATAGGACTATATTTTATTATTATTAAAATACTATATCCCTATATGGGCATAGAGATGGACAGCTATAAAGGTCTTAATGAAATGGGACATATCCGCATTTCGGAACTGCCCATGCTTATAAAAAGAACCTATGTAGGATATCGAGATTTTCTACTAGGTCGTCAATTTTTCTATTCGGGTAATATTAAAATATTTATTCATCTATTAATGATTGGGGGAATTTTATCTACCATTATCCACAGAGCCATACAATATAAATTTAAGGGTTATACGGCTATCATACTACTACTTATCGCCAGTGTTCCTATAGGCATGAATATAACCGACTTAATCGTTCCTAAATGGCATACCATTACGCTAAACACCTACCAATTTGTCTTATTATATATCTGGTTTATACAATTAATAGAACTAACTTATACCGTAGATAATGCTGCATTTAAAACAGTTGATAATATAAAAACAATAAATATCAATACGCTTAAGTCGACATTGACCATAATACTATGCACCACAATCATCTTTAGCCAAATAATGATTAGTTCCCAATTTTACTTAAAAGTAGAAAATTACTATGAAGGAACTGCACATTTTTATAATAGATTATATGCACGAATAGAAGCTACCGACGGCTATCATGCAGATGTGCCAATAGCTATTTTTGCCACGAATGATTCGCAATATCTGCAAGATAATACCATCCATCAAAATATGCTAACTTCGACAGGACTATGGTGCAAATATATCGGTCTCACTCGATATGACACTGAAAACTTTAACGATAAAAGTTTCGATGTAATGCGAAATATACTAAATGTTCCCGCTAAAATGGCGACCAAAGAGCAATATGAAGATATTGAAAAAAGCGATACATTTATTAATATGCCCACATATCCATCACCCGATGGCATACAATTTATCAATGATGTGCTAGTGGTAAAATTCTAACTAGCTATCTAATACTAATCTCAAATCAAATATTTCTTTTATTTTTTAACATCAATTTTATTTAATTGTTGGTCATCTTCCTCAAAGCCATACTGCCTAATCATCTGCTTATAGAGTTTATCCGCCAGTCCAATACCTCGCCCCGTAGAAATATGCTCCGACATTTTCTCATCCATCATCTGCTCATACATTTTACGGGCTTCTGATTTGACAAAGAAGCCATCATTTTCATCAGAATGTTTCCTCATATTCTTAAAAATATTTTTTAAAAAAAATGCCTCAAACTCTGCAGAAACCTTTTTTATTTGTTCAGCATCCTTGCTATTCTTTGCCTTATCTAGCATCATCTTAAACTGATCCATCTCCTGTGTTTGTTTAGCAGATGAAGCTGTAGCATATGAATTTATTATATTATCAGAATTAATCTTCATCTATATCACACTCACTGAACACTAGCTACTACCTTTTTAATCCAACTGCCACTTCCATCATTCGATCCACCGTCTGTATAGTCTTTGAATTAACTTCATATGCACGCTGAGCAGTAATCAAATTAATCATTTCCTCTACTACTTGAACATTGGAATTTTCAAGATATCCTTGCCAAATTTCCCCTTCTGTACCAGTGTTTACATCAGTTGGTTCTCCTGATGCAATGGTTTTTTGAAATAAATTCTTTCCAACTGCATCTAGCCCCTCTGGATTAAGAAACTTCTTTAACAAAATACGATCGACTTTTTCAGACTCTTCGGCACCAGTTCGCTTTACCATAATATTACCATCTGTGTCAATCTTAATATCTTCTACATTAGCACCTAGAGCAATTCGTCCTGCCTCACCTTGAACTTCTAGCCCACCAGAAGTAGTTAAAAATGCACCATCTTCCAATATGCTGAATTTAAAATTTCCATCTCTTGTATAATATTCATTACCATTAGGATCTTTGATAACAAAAAAACCTTCACCATTAACTGCTAAATCAGTATTAGCATCCGTTTGCTCATAATTCCCATTACTAAAAGAACGAGTTGTCGCTGCAGGTAAAACGCCATGACCAATCTCTACCCCCACAGGCGTACCCTCACCTTTTAGAAAGTTAGCATCCGTCATTTTGTCATACATCATATCCTTAAACTCTATTCTCTGTTTCTTATAACCATTGGTATTCACATTTGCCAAATTATTTGAAACAGTATCTATCTTAAGTTGCAAACTTTTCATTCCAGATGCTGCTGTCCACATCGCTTTCATCTATGCATCCCTCACTTACCTTACCACACCGACATCCGTTACAGCCTTACCGAGAAGTTCATCATGAGTACGAATTACCTTCTGCCCTGCTTCGTAATTACGCTGATAATTGATTAAATTAATCATTTCCGTAATAATATTCGAATTGGACTGTTCTACAAATCCTTGCTTAATAGCCCCTTTAAAATCTATTTCTTTTCCAATAGGATTATCTTTTAAAACGTAATATGAACCAATTTTTCGAAGATCTCCCTCATTGGAAAAATCCTTTATCTTAAATTTATCAATAATTTCATCTTTATAGATTATTTCACCGAACTCATTGACACTAACCTTTTTATCATCCAATTTAATATCACCATTAAAGCCTTGGACAATATACCCTTCTGCAGTCATAATTTTGCCATCAGGGGTGATCTCAAATTCACCATTTCTAGTTAAAAGCTCCCCCTTATCAGAATTGACTACAAAAAAACCCTTACCTTTTAAAGCCATATCTAAATATCTATCGGTCTGACGGAGATGCCCTTGTTCAAAATTTATTGCTACACGAGCGGTTTTAACTCCCGCATTAAGCGTCCCAATAACATCTCTACTAGGTCTAAACACCAAATTATCCACTTTATTTCCATTTACCAAGACATCGCCATTTTTACTTATTTCAAAACCACCATCGCCCACTTTAATCGGCTTTCCCGAACGACCTAACAGTGTATCCCCCAAATTCCAATTAATACTATCATCTGTATTCTCATAATAAGTGGATAAATATCCCTGTTTATTTACCGTGAACTTTATCTCTTTATTATTACTAATACCCATATTGGTGTTTACTCGAAAATATCCATTATCAACACTACATTTATGGCGATTATCTTCTAACACCTCATCCTTTACATTACTTACACCTTGTTCATGAGTATAATCTATACCATTATACTTTGATACCAAAACATCATTAAATGTTTCAACAGTTACCTCATCTCTTTTAAATGCGGTAGTCTCTGAATTAGCAATATTATTACTAACAGCATCAATCCGTTTATTGGTTTCCATTAATGACGTTCCCGCCACATACAATCCACGTATCATAATTACCTCCGACCATTTCTCACATTAAATATCGGCTAATGATAAGGATTATTTAAATATTTTATCCACACTGCATACCGTACGGCTATGCATTATGATCTCATAAAATCCATAATTTTTTTCATTAAATCATCCAGTCTTACTTTAGCACTTTCTCTATTATTAGAAATGGCAGATACATAAATCTTTATCTTCGGCTCTGTTCCAGATGGTCTAATGGCAAACCACGAATTATCAGAAAAAATACACTTTATAGCATTTGTATTTGGAAGTTGTATTTTTTCTTTTTTAGGCTCTTGATTATTAGCTTCACCATTTACAGTGCTAAAAATATATCGATTTAACTCATTATAATTTTCTACGATATGCACATCATTAAATATATGTTTTAGTTCATTAACATCATTAAAAGCATTCATCAACGAATTAATTTTCTGTTTTCCTTCTAATCCCTCAAATGTCATACTCGTTAGATTTTCCATATAATAGCCATATTTTTTATAAATATCTTCTAGCACATCAAATAGTGTTTTATTTTTTGCTTTATAATATGTCATCATTTCTACGATCAACGCCACTGATGTCACTGCATCCTTATCTCTAGCAAATGTACCAGCCAAATATCCATAACTTTCCTCATAGCCAAAGGCAAATTTACCACTTTGGTTATTTTCCATTTCTTCAATTTTCTCGCCAATATATTTAAAACCTGTCAATGTATCCAATACCCTAACACCATATTGACGTGCGATATTTGCACCCAGTTCAGAGGTAACAATAGTCTTTATCACAACATAATCTGATAACTGGTCATCTTCTATCATAATTTGAGATAGTACATACTCTGTTAATAATGCCCCCACTTGATTACCATTTAATAATCGCAAATCGCCATTATAATCTCTAACCGCTATACCCACACGATCGGCATCAGGATCAGTACCTAACACAATATCCGCATTCACATCTTTTGCTAACTTCATTGCAAGACTAAGAGCCTCTTTTTCCTCTGGATTTGGCGAAGAAACTGTTGTAAAATTACCATCTGGCTCTCTTTGACTTTCCACTATATTAATTTCATATCCTAATTGTTCCATTACCTTTATAACTGGCACTAAACCCGAACCATGAATAGGAGTATATACTATCGTAGACTCACTTCTATGTTTATCTTCTAATGTGTTATTTTTAACCGTTTTTACTACTTCCTGATAATAACTATTATCTAAATCATCTGAAATATAGTCAAAAAGCCCCTGTTGAATCGCCTCATCTTCAGAGATATAGTTTACATCATTAAAAATATCCAATGTATCAATTTCATTTAAAATAGTATCCGCTTCATGTAAAGTAATCTGACCACCATATGATCCATATACCTTATATCCATTATACTTTGGTGGATTATGACTGGCTGTAATCACAATTCCCGCTGCACAGCCTAAATACCTCACAGCATATGATAACATGGGCGTAGGACGTAATGAATTAAAAACATATGCCTTTATGCCATTAGCAGCCAGCACACAAGCTGCTTGTTTGGCAAATAATGGCGATTGATTTCTCGAATCATAGGCAATGGCCACCGACGACACCATCGTCTCCTCTTGTTTATTCTGAGCTAGTTTATTGATATAATTAGCTAATCCCTGCGTTGCCCGTCGAATAGTATAAATATTAATTCTATTAGAGCCCGCTCCCATAATGCCACGAAGCCCACCTGTTCCAAATGTTAACTCATCACCGAAACATTCTCTAATCTCATGATCATCATCAGCCATATCATTTAATAACACCTTAATATCATTGTCCATATCCTGATATTCACGCCATCTTGTGTAAATGTTTTTATAATCCATATTCTCCCCCATCAAAACTTGCTACTCAATTCATAAATTTATATTACCCGACTTATCTTTTACAATATAAATCGGTCTATTCTTAGACTCTAAATATATCTTAGCGATATATTGACCGATAATCCCAAGTACAAATATCTGCACCCCCCCCATAAAACAAATAATAGCAACCGTCGATGTATAACCCGAAGTAGGATTGCCATATAATATTTTCTGCATCACCACCTGAATAATAAATAACAGCGAAAATACACTGACGAGTATCCCTAAAACAGATATAATCGTTAATGGAAATACGGATACTGCCAGCACCCCATCAATAGAATAAGTAACTAGACTCATAAATGACCACTTGCTACTTCCCTTAATCCGTTCAATATTTTCAAATGAAATCCACTTTGTTCGAAATCCAACAAAGCTATATAAACCTTTCGTAAATCGATTATATTCCTTAAATTCCAATATAGCATCAGCAACTTGACGAGTAATCATTCGAAAATCCATGGCATCTTGCTCTATCTTAATATCGGAAATCTTATTTAAAAATCGATAAAACAATTTAGAAAAAAAAGATCTTATCACTGGCTCACCACGCCTTGATATCCTCTTAGTGGCAATGATATCAAACTCTCCCGTATGAATATCCTCCAGCATTTGTGGAAGTATCGATGGTGGATGTTGTAAATCTACATCCATCAATACAATATAATCACCACTGGCATTTTTTAATCCAGCATAAATAGCTGCTTCCTTCCCAAAATTCCGACTAAAGGAAACATATTTCACCCTATCATCTCGTTGATGCAATGATTTAATTTTAGATAAAGTATCATCAATAGAACCATCATCTACAAATACAAATTCTAAATTAATATCTACTGGCTGTAAATAATGTAACACATCTTCATAAAATAAATTAATCATATCTTCTTCATTATAGCATGGCACTATGATGGATAAGTACTTTGATTTCATATATCTCTCCCTACTTCTAACACTATAATAATATCAAAAAATCAAAATATATGCCATATCTGAATACATAAAAAGACCATTACTCCATAAAAGCAATAGTCTTTATAATGTTAATACCATATTGGATTTCTAATGTTCTAATGGCTTTAATCCGAGAATTTCCCTAGCTTCTGCTGGAGTAGCAATTTCTCTACCAAGCAATTTAGCAATTTCAACCGCTTTTGCCACCATTTGTCCATTAGACTCAGCTAAAACACCTTTTTCCATGTAGACATTATCTTCAAAACCAACTCTGACATGACCACCCATAGAAATAGTAGCTGCTACAATATCCCATGCGGCTTTACCAATACCTGTTGCCGTCCATGTAGAACCAGCAGGAATACTATTTGCCATAAATACTAAGTCTCTTAACGTCGCTGTCATCTGAACACCAAGCACAAAGTCAAAATGCATTGGATGCTCTAAAAGACCTTTCTTATCCATTTTTAAAGCAATGTCAATCATACCCTTATCAAAAACTTCAAGTTCCGGCTTAATCCCTTTATTTCTAAGAATATTAGCGAAATTTTTAATAGTATTATCCGTATTAACAAAGATTTCATCGCCACCAAAGTTACAAGTTCCACAGTCAAGAGTAGCCATTTCTGGAGCTGGCACTACATCTGTAGATTGTAATCTTTCTTCATCTGTCATACCAGCAGCTCCACCAGTGGAAGGCTGAATAATAACATCTGGGCATTCTTTTCTAATTGCATCAATTGCCTCTTGGAATCTACCAGTATCTTGAGTAGGCGTTCCATCATCCCAACGTACATGCAAATGAATAATAGAAGCACCTGCATCATATGCAGACTTAGCTTCTCTTACTATTTCTTCAATAGTATATGGAACATTAGGATTATGCTCCTTAGTAACTTCCGCTCCACAAATACAAGCGGTAATAATCAACTTTTCCATATTTCCCCCTATTTATTTCTTTGCTTATCTTTAGGTGTAACACAAGTACCAGTTGCACGACAAACTACAACAGGCTCTTCTAATACATCACATGCTGAATCTGAAAGATCAGGACGAGGTACAATAACTTTACGTGCTTCAAACTTCATCTTACGAGATGAATTACCAACATGAGTAATCTCTCCAACAGCCTCAATATAATCCCCAGCATATACAGGTGCTAAAAATTCTACATCATCATAAGCTTTAAATAGACCTTCATCGCCATCTTGTAAAATCAACAGTTCAGTCGCTACATCTCCAAATAATTGTAGCATTCTAGCTCCATCTACTAAATTTCCACCATAATGCGCATCATGTGAACTCATACGCAAACGAATAATTGACTTATGCATTGCTTTTCTCCTCTCCATCTTTAACTTACCTATCCTTGTTATTATAGTATGAATCTACAAAAATATAAAGTATTCATTTATATCACTTTGTTAATAATTTTAGATTTTTTCTTTCGCAAAATATTGAGTATGTAGCAGTTCATGTGCACGATGCCCATATGGTTCACCAAGATATTCCTCATAGATTTTTTTAATCATTGGATTTTCATGTGACTTACGTCTTTTCTTTCCTGCATCTTCTTTATAAATAGCGGCTTGGCGTTTTTTTATCACTTCCATATTACCATGATGATATGGTTGGCCACCACCACCGATGCATCCCCCAGGACATGCCATAATCTCAATAGCATGATACTGTGATTTTCCAGACCGTATATCCTCTAATAGTTTTCTAGCATTCCCTAGACCATGAGCGATACCGATATTTATTTCCAAATCTTCCACTTTAACAGTAGCTTCACGTATACCATCCAAACCTCTTAAATTATGATAATCAATCTTCTCTATTTCCTTACCCGCAATCATATCAGCAGCAGTTCTAACAGCCGCCTCGATAACTCCACCAGTAGAACCAAAGATGACACCCGCACCACTGGATTCTCCTAGTAGAGAATCAAAATCGCTATCTGGTAACGTAGCAAAATCAATGCCCGCCTCTTTTAACATCGCACCAAATTCACGAGTAGTTAATACATAATCCACATTTTTTAAACCATCATTACTTAATTCATCTCTAGCTGCCTCAAACTTCTTAGCCAAACATGGCATAATAGCTACCACTGTTATTTTTTTAGGATCAATGCCCATTTTTTCAGCATAATATGTTTTAGCCATCGTTCCAAACATAATTTGAGGAGATTTACAAGATGAAGGAATATCAAGAAGATCAGGGAATTGATGTTCAAAAAACTGCACCCATGCTGGACAACAAGATGTTAGCATCGGCAATGTCCCATTATGTTGAATACGATGAACGAGTTCAGAGGCTTCTTCCATAATAGTAAGGTCTGCTGCCCAATCGGTATCAAACACCGCATCAAATCCTATTCTTCTAAGTGATGATGCTAATTTCCCAGTGGTAATCGTTCCTACATCCATGCCAAACATTTCACCAATAGCCACACGTATGGATGGTGCCACTTGAACCACCACATGACGATCCTCGTTATGAATTTCTCGCCATACCTGATGTGTATGATTTACCTCAGTTAATGCGGCCGTTGGACAGACCGCCACACATTGCCCGCAATAAGTACAAGAAGTCTCAGACATTGGCAAATTAAAGGCAGGTCCTACAAATGCATCAAAGCCACGATTAAGTCCCGATAAAATACCACAAGTTTGAACTTCATTACATACGGTTTCACACCTTCTACACATAACGCATTTATTAGGATTTTTCACAATGGCAAGAGATGACTTATCCACTGGATAATCCATCATATCGCCTTGCCAATGAATAGCTCTAACCCCTAATTCTTGAGCAAGAGACTGTAATTCACAGTCGAGGTTTTTACTACAAGTAAGGCAGTCCTTAGGATGATTAGAAAGAAGTAACTCGACAGACATTCTCCTCGCACGTATGGCTCTCATGCTATCGGTTCGAACGACCATGCCATCGACTGCCGTTTCCGCACATGAAGGCACTAAAGTACCTCTACCCTCAACTTCCACCATACAGACTCTACATGATGCCACTGCATTAACCATGCCAATATCATGCAAATCCATATGACATAATGTTGGTATATGAACATTCGCTTTCTTGGCAGCATCTAAAATAGTCGTTCCCTTTGGAACAGTAACGTCAATATCATTTATCTTAAGTGTTATATTTTCCATATATGCCTCCCCTATGGTTTTAAAATCGCATTAAAACGACAGACATCATAACAGGCACCACATGCCACACATACACTTTCATCAATTACATGAGGTTTTTTAACATCTCCAGTAATACAATTAACAGGGCATTTACGCTTACATGCCGTACAACCAACACATTTATCTGCCTCAATCGTATATTTGGTACGCTTAACACCTGTCACATAATCTACATACTCTTGACGAAAATATTTCATCGTTGATAAAATAGGATTTGGTGCTGTTTGACCTAAGCCACACAGTGCACTATCCTTAATCATATAACAAAGTCGTTCCAAATTATCTAAATCTTCTAACTGTCCATCACCAGCAATTATTTTTTCCAAAATTTCAAAAAGTCTACGTGTTCCAATACGACATGGCGTGCATTTTCCACAAGATTCTTCTTGAGTAAATTCTAAATAAAATTTAGAAATATTAACCATATCATCCTCTTCGTCCATAACAATCATTCCACCAGAACCCATCATCGAACCGATACTCTGTAAGCTTTCATAATCAATAGGCGTATCTAAATCATCGACAGTGATAACCCCTCCTGATGGACCTCCTGTTTGAACAGCCTTAAACTCTTTTCCTTTATTAATGCCACCGCCAATATCATAAATAATCTCTCGAAGTGTTATCCCCATAGGAACTTCTACCAGCCCTATATTATTAACCTTACCCGCAAGTGCAAAAACCTTTGTTCCCTTCGAATTTTCCGTGCCGATGGAAGAAAACCACTCCGCACCATTTAAGATAATAGGAGGAATATTAGCATATGTTTCGACATTATTAACACAAGTCGGCTTATTTTTATAACCACAGACCGATGGATATGGCGGTTTTTTCGTTGGCTCTCCACGACTTCCTTCTACCGAATGAATCAGTGCCGTTTCTTCACCACATACAAATGCCCCTGCACCAAGCCTAATTTCTAAATCAAAATCAAAACCTGTTCCAAATATATCTTTGCCCAAAAAACCAAACTCCTGTGCCTGAGTAATAGCTGTTTGCAATCGATGAATGGCTAAAGGATATTCTGCTCTAATATAGACAATACCATGATTAGCACCTATGGCATATCCACCTATTTGCATTGCCTCTATCACGCTATGAGGATCACCTTCCAGTATGGATCTATCCATAAATGCACCTGGATCACCCTCATCGGCATTACAGACAATATATTTTTGGTCACTGATTTCTCGTTGTGTAAGTTCCCATTTAAGACCAGTGGAAAAACCACCACCACCACGTCCTCTAAGCCCTGATTTTTTCATAACAGTTACAACATCTTCTGGCGTCATTTCTGTTAGCACCTTACCCAGTGCCTCATAGCCTCTATAAGCAATATATTCTGTTATATTTTCTGGATCAATCATCCCACAATTTCTAAGGGCAATGCGGTACTGCTTTTTATAAAAACTCATATCCGAATGCTTATCTTGTTTTTGCTTACTTTCTGGATCTTCAAATAAAAGTCTCTCTACCAAGTTATTATTGATGATATGCTCATCTATAATTTCCTTTGCATCCTCTGGTTTCACCCCAACATAAAAAACATTGTCAGGATGGACTTTTACAATAGGGCCTTGACCACAAAAACCAAAACATCCTGTCTTAAATACACGAACCTCATCTTGCAAATTAACATGTTGTAATTCATCATTTAACCTATCAATAATTTCATTACTCTTAGATGCAATACAACCTGTTCCGCCACAGACCATAATATGCTTTTTACATGGACTATTTACACTTAACGCTAGTTTTTCGCTCTCATCTTCATGATCGCCCACACGAATATGAACTTCTTTTTCATATTTTATCTGAGCCTCTTTTAAATCATACAAGGATTTAATCTTCATCAGAAACCTCCTTATATTCGTCAATAATACCCTTTACATCTTTCTCCGTTATATGCCCATATACCTTTTCTCCAACTGTAACAACAGGAGCCAATCCACAAGCACCGATACACCTAACATCTCTCACGGTAAATAGTCCATCTGATGACATCCCACCATTTTTTTCTATATCTAGCTCTGTCATAAATTTCTTTAATACTTTATCAGAACCTTTTACAAAGCAAGCTGTCCCCATACAGACACTGACCGTATGCTTTCCACGAGGTTCTGTTGTAAAATACGAATAAAAACTAACCACGCCAAAAACTTTCGCCGATGGAATATCTAGCTCTCTAGCAATATGGAGTTGCACTTCCATCGGAAGATATCCAAATAGATTTTGAGCCCGATGCAAAACATGAATTAAAGAACCCTGCCTATCCTCTAAGCTATTAATATAATCATCCAAATCCTTTACCTTATCAGGTGGTAACTCATGTAATGCCTGTGAAATAGCTTGTTGATGAACTGCGTTTGCCATAACGCCTCCTCTCATAAAATCTACTATAATCTCATACTAACCCATTATTATCAATGTACAATCCTATGTGCTACATACAAATGCTACATACAAAAATTGTAGCCTACAATATTTACTAAAATGCATGTTAATATATCAGCACTCATTGTAATTTATCTACAATCAACATCATAATCCATCAATTTTTCTTTATAATGTCAGAAGGATACTATAATTATACCACTAGAACATATTTACTGCTCAAATTTATTGCACCATTCATAAATTCTTATTTCTAATTATAAACTATCAAAACGATAATCTTTACTAAATTACTCATATTTCAATATAAAAAAGATTAACAAGATAAATATATCATAATTGATATTTTTTTGTCAATCTTTATAATTATAAGTTTCTATTTTTAAATTTTAATAATGATAATAGTTATAAATTAGTAATCGTTAGTATTTTTATCGGGATTAATAATCCCTATCCTCTTCTTCTTTATATATTATTCACAATTAAACTCCTTATTGGAGCAGTCAAATAAAACGACCCAAATACCAATATAAAACTTTCCTCATCTTTGCACTTTAGATTCCCAACATTTTGACTATTTATGCCAGTATATAAATGATATAAACCGTCACTATTATCTTCTCTAATATAATGAAATGCCTTATGTAGTGCCTCTTTATAATCAGGGCATACTTCAACACCTATATCACATACTAGTTTATCATCGGCATAATTTATTGAGTCATCTATGATTTTACTATAGATTTTATCAAAAAGAATATTTACCTCTAGTTTTCTATCACTTATAGGTTCTGTAATAATAACTTTTTTAGCCATTCTAAAAAGTGGTAATGCATTTTTAATGATACCATCACAGTCCTTATCGGCAAGCATACCGATAATAATAATTAAGTTTTTCTTAGCCTGTGATGACACATAGCTAGAAATATTCTGTGAGACTTCATCCTGTGTGCATGTACTACATTCATCATACATTAACCCAAGCATACTCTGTACTAATGCCTTTGCACCATGGGGATTATGTGCACCATCTAAGATTACCCTAACAGTTTGATTTATAGCATTATGCAAATCACATTCGATACACTCTAGTCGACATGGCCATCTAGTATTTTCAATTCCTTTGACAATATCAGATTTAGAAACTATATCTTTTTTATCTATTGTCATCGCTGAAATACCGATATCAGAAGGACATCGTTCACACTGTGCCATTTCATTAATCTCTTTTATAGCTGTTATAGCAACCATCGCATTTTCAATCTGATGCTGCCCTATAAGGCGAGTAATATACCTATCACCATCATAAATAAACATACTTCCATTAAAACCTAAACTTTTATACCGTACAGAATGATGAACATCATCCTTATACAAATCTGAATACTTACCAGCGTTATCATAAATTGCATCTTCTTCATCGATATCACTTTTACAGCTGATAGACCATCCACATACTAATTTAGAATGATGCTTATATGCCACACCTCTTATAACATCCATAACCTCTTTATTTTGCCTAGCCACCACGACGGGAACATTATGTTTAATAATACCAGCCTTTTCAAAAGCAATTTGTTCATAAGCGTCACCCAGTACACTGGTATGATCCATCTCAATAGGAGTTATCACCGTTAACATCGGCTTATCAATAATATTAGTAGCATCATATCTCCCCCCTAAACCAACCTCTATCACTGCAAAATCAATATTTTTTTTAGAAAAATATAAAAATGCCACTGCTGTAAACAATTCAAACTCTGTTGGAGCATCTAACCCTTGTTCTGTCATTACCGAACAAGCATCAATAACGGTATTAAAACAACTCGTAAATTCTTCCTTTGATATAGGGTTATGATTATATTTAATTCGTTCCTCATAGGAAAATAAACTAGGCGAAATATAACTCCCCACTTTATAACCCGCCTCTATAAGACAGCTCTCAATATACGAAACAGTCGAGCCCTTACCATTTGTACCGGCTACATGAATTATCTGTAAATCATTATGTGGATTATGTAATATATCCATTAACTGATGCATCGTATCTAGACCTAGTTTGATGCCAAATTTTTTAGAATTTTCAATATATTTTATTATTTCGTAATAATCATATACATTTTTCATAGTATCTTCCCCTCTTTATCTTCCTTCGGTCGTAGTATCTTAAGCTGAAAATACGAACTTATACCACTGCCACTCCTAAACTATCTATATCATACTCCATACAGTAGATTATAGAAAAGTATAACAGAAATTTTAACAATTTTTCAGTGTTGAAAAATAATAAATATTTTCTATACATATGATACGGGTCAATAAAACTGTCTTATAGTCTCAAAAACAACATGAACATCCTAAAATTCTATGTAATTTTTTATAAAAAAATGATATAATCCTTACTGTACAGTTGAAAAGAAAGGTGAAATATGTTTACTACTATTGAAAATACCAAAGTTTATTATGAACAATATCTACTAGATGATTCCCCTTCATCTCAGACTCTTGTATTCTTACATGGTTGGGGATCGAATATGCGAGTATTTGACCGCATTATCTCTGTTTTAAAGGCGAATTATAATATATATGCCATTGATTTATCTGGTTTTGGCAATTCACCAGAACCCGATGCCGATTGGTCGGTTTTAGATTATTCTAATTTTATTGAAAAATTTATAAACTATTTTAATATACAAAATCCAATCCTTTTAGGTCATTCATTTGGTGGTAGAATATCCATTAGACTGGCACATAAAAAAATCCCATCAAAAATTGTACTAATTAATTCCGCTGGAATTATTAGAAAACGAGGATTTTCCTATAAAATTAAAGTTCGCACATATAAATTTTTAAATAAAATCAAAAAATTTCCGCCTATTGATTTTGCATTTGGCGATCTTATACAGGCATATACTTCAAAAGCGGGTTCAGAGGACTATAAAAGAGCTAGTGCAAAAATGAAACTCGTCTTAAAAAAAGCGGTTAATGAGGATTTAGCACCACTGATGCCCGAAATCAACCTCCCTACTTTACTAGTTTGGGGCGATAAAGATGATGTAACGCCACTTCACACTGGTAAAAAAATACATGAGCTAATTCCAAATTCAAAATTAGTAATTCTAAAAGATACTGGACATTATAGCTTTATGGAAAAACCAGCAGAATTTGAAAATGCATTATTAAATTTTTTACAGGAGGATAGATAATGCTAGACCGCCTATGGATTTTTATATTATTTATGTCTTTTATGTTCCAAAAAATCAAATTTGATTTGCATATGTTCCAACAAAATAGTTATCGTCCTAAGCGATATTTAAGATGGATTTTCGGGGATAATAATAGAGCATGGAAAGGCACCGATTCCCTAATTTTAATATCGATGCTGATTTTTGCCTATCTAGGGTATAAGTCCTCGATCGCTCAACAATTTATCATTAGTAAAGGAAGTAGGCTATGCCCTACTCAACGATCGTTAATCGTATCGTTTTTACCAGTTGTATTTATCGCTTTAGCGGAAGAAGCTCATAATTTACTAATGTCCGTTAGAGAGATCAAAAAACCTTTAGTATATACACCACGTGTAAAGCGATTACGAGCCACCGTACTCGTACTAATTACATTATTTTTGATAATAGCAATAAAGCAACATCTATATATTTTTGCAACTGCTGTATTTGGACTATCATTTTTTTCCTATATGATAATTATTCTTGCCAATTTTATTAATTCACCTATTGAAAAAATAATCAATAACAGCTATATCAATGATGCAAAAAAAATACTGGCAGAAAATCCAAATAGAATAGTAATTGGTATTACTGGTAGTTATGGAAAGACCAGCACCAAACAAATTATGGCACAGCTTTTACAAAATGGACATAATGTCCTTGCGACACCCGAAAGCTATAATACGCTAATGGGGGTTGTAAAAACAATTAGATCCTCACTGCGACCCATCCATGATATTTTTATTGTGGAAATGGGTGCCAAACAAATTGGCGATATCAAGGAGATATGCGATTTAGTAAAGCCAAATATTGGTATTATAACATCTATTGGTGAACAGCACCTCGAAACATTTAAAACATTAGAAAATATAAAACATACAAAAAATGAACTATTTATGAATCTTTGTAGTGGTGGAACAGCCTTTTTTAATCTATCTGATGATAATATAAAATCACTACCACTTAGAGAAGATATCCATTATATCGGTTTTAAAGTCGATAATGACGATACAAATAGTTCTATAGATTATATGCCACATATTAAAACAATTTATACCGCTTCTGGTATTCAGATTAATAAAAAAGGAATGAGTTTTGATGTCACTCTCCCCGATAGTTCCATACTAAATTTTTCAACAAAACTTCTTGGTACTCATAATATTAACAATTTATTAGGAACAATTGCCATTGCAAATAAAATTAAAGCGAATATGATAAAAATTAAATCTCAGATAGCAAATATTAATCCTATTGAGCATAGATTATCCCTTAAATTAGGCGTTCATGGAGAAACTATTATCGATGATGCCTTTAATTCCAATCCCATTGGTTCAAAAAATGCACTAGAAGTTTTAAATAAAATAGCAGGGACTAAAAAATATATTATCACCCCAGGAATGATTGAACTCGGTGATAAAATGGAATACTATAATAAACAATTCGGAATATATATATCTGAGGTATGCGATTTTGTCGTTCTCGTAGGAAAAACACAGACTAAACCTATTGCCATGGGACTGTCTGAAAAAAATTATCCCACAGAACAAATTTATACAGCAAGTAGTTTTAAAGAAGGTTATGATTATCTACAAAATATCATTACTGCTAATGATGTATTATTAATAGAAAATGATTTACCCGATTCCTTTATTGCCGATTAATAAATATACTATACTACTATTTTTAAAATGTACACACTATATTTATCAGCACATAAAAGAACTCAGTCTATAACACAAGAAATAAGGAGAACAAAATGAGCAATAAAAAAAACAAGAATGATGATTTTGTAAAAGAAATTACAAAAATGGAAGATGACTTTCCACAGTGGTATACCGATGTCATCAGAAAAACTGACTTGGTTGATTATTCACCAGTAAGAGGATTTATGGTCATAAAACCATATGGTTATGCACTGTGGGAGGCTATCCAATCCGACCTTGATGCTAGATTTAAGGCAACAGGACATAAAAATCTATACTTCCCACTTCTTATTCCAGAAAGTCTTTTAAATAAGGAAAAAGAACATGTAGAAGGATTTGCACCAGAAGTTGCATGGGTTACACATGGTGGTTCACAAGAACTCGAAGAACGCCTATGTGTTCGTCCAACATCTGAAACCATAATATGTTCCATGTACTCAAAATGGTTGCGTTCTTATAGAGAATTACCTTATTTATATAATCAGTGGTGTTCAGTCGTTCGCTGGGAAAAGGCAACTAGACCATTTCTTAGAACTTCTGAATTTTTATGGCAAGAAGGTCATACCCTACATGAAACAGCCGAAGAAGCTCAAGCTGAAACTTTACAAATGTTAAACATCTATAAAGATATGTGCGAAGAACTACTTGCCATCCCTGTTGTTGCAGGACTTAAAAGCGAAAGCGAAAAATTTGCAGGTGCCGATAAGACCTATACTATAGAAGCATTAATGCATGATGGTAAGGCACTCCAATCTGGTACTTCTCATAACTTAGGTCAGCATTTTACAAAAGCATTTGACATTATGTATCAAGGGAGAACTGGAGAACAAGAACATCCATATCACACATCATGGGGTGTTTCAACACGTCTTATTGGTGGTTTAATCATGGTTCACAGCGATAATAGAGGTTTGGTTCTACCACCTAAAATCGCACCAACACAGGTTATTATTATTCCTATAGCACAGAAAAAAGAAGGCGTTCTCGATAAGGCTTATGAACTAAAAAAAGAATTAGAAAATGCAGGTATTCGAGTTGATTTAGATGATAATCCAAGTCAATCCCCTGGTTGGAAATTTAATGAATATGAAATGAAGGGCATGCCTCTTAGAGTGGAACTAGGGCCTAGAGATATAAAGAACAATCAAGCAATCGTTGTTCGTAGAGATAATTTGGAGAAAATGCAACTATCTCTGGATAATTTTGCTCAACAAATTAAAGACGAACTCCATAAGATGCAGTCAGAAATGCTACAAAAAGCTAGAGATCGACGAGATAAACAAACATACCAAATAGAAAGCTATGAAGATTTTAAAGTAAAACAAGCTGAAAATCCTGGATTTGCAAAGGGGATGTGGTGCGGTAGTGCTAAGTGCGAAGCCAAAATAAAAGAAGATACTGGTGCAACCATTCGATGCATCCCATTTGATCAAGAAAACTTAGGAGATAAATGCCATTTTTGTGGTGAAACAGCAAAACATATGGTCTATGTAGCTAGGGCATATTAATGTAAAAAACTACTCTCAAATAAAACGAACTATACATCATATAAACTAACCCCAACTACTAAATGAAATAAACAGACTTCTTTCAGTAGATGGGGTTAAACATTGATTATAGGTCACTTTAATATGATATACTACTATTCATATGAATCCACTGCACCTGATAATATTTTTTCAATTGAAATAGACCTATCTTGGACTAAATCAATAAATTTATTATCTACTTGTATCGTAGGCCTAGTAGGATGATTCGGATCTACATACACTATAGTACCAAATTTACCATTACTAAGTTGCACTTTTTTACCCACAAAATACTTGGATATATTCGATAAAAATATATAACAAACCTTTGTATCCAATGTGATGCCACTTTGCCATAGAATATACTCAGCTGCCTCAAATGGAGATATCTTCGATCGATAAGGCCTTTCTGATACCATGGCATTAAATATATCACATACCATAATTATTTTTGCAAATTCATGTATCTGCCCTGACTTTAGTCTAAGCGGATATCCACTTCCATCCATTCTTTCGTGATGCTGTAATGCACTATATTTGATACTATCTGTCATACCTTGAGTTTTCAATAATATGGCATAGCCAAATTGGCAATGTTTTTTTACTATCTCAAATTCATCTTCTGTAAGCTTTCCTTCTTTTTGCAAAATAAATGAAGGCACCTTCATATTTCCTATATTTGCAAGAAGGGCCGCTTCATTCAATTCCAATAATTTCTCATCAGAAAACGACATCCATTTTCCCATCATAGTCGCTAAAATAGAAACTCTTAAGCTATGTTCAAAGGTATCATTATCCATTTGTTTTAATTGCCCTAATCGCATTAAAACATCATCATTTCTAATCATATCTGGCAACATATCTTCGATATTTTCCCTAATAGCCTCTAAATCTAAAGTATCCGATGTCTGTAACCTCTTAAACATATCTTTGGTATTATTTAGTGCCTTTTCATGTTTAACATCAATAGGGATATTTCCCTCACCCGTTAATACATTAACCACCATTTGCTTATTTACAAAATTAGGTACACCCAGATTATATATGCTGCCTTTAATTTTCTCCAATTCATGCAAATCTCTTGTAAAAGCTTCAATATCAAAAGAGACACCATTTTCTTTGGATGCATCTAGCACTATTTTAGAATGATGCTCTATTGATTTTTCTTCCAATAACTCAACCTTAAATTCTGATGAATCCGACTCATCAGTAATCGAAATATCATATATATCAAGGTTTTTTAACATCTCAATATGACGTTCTGTTAAAACCGTGTCTACACGCAATAATTCAATAGTACCACTATCATTATATATCGGTTCAGATAAAACCATACCTGAACAAACATCTTCTATTCTAACCTGTGCCATTTGATACCTCCATATATACTATTCACGATACTGTAAAGCCTAGTATTTTAGTCTACATCATAATGGATGAATATTTCTCAAATTCCATAACAACTTCCACTGGAACATATTCTAATTCCACATCCATCTCCCAGCATTCTCCCACTGATTTAATACCACATACTCTTCCTACTACACTACATACTTCACTAATAAGTTGTATATCTACGCCTATTAGCTGACCTTGCTTTAATTTCGTTTTTGTTCTAATGGTAACTATTTGCTGAAAAATATCAGAAATATCTATCTGTATAGGAAGTTCAAATCCCGCATATCTCTCATTAACATAAGGTATTTCATTTATTATTTCTTGATTTATAACAGTTATTTTTTCTTGCATCAATATCTCACCTTCTAATAATATCTATATTCTCATTTAAGTATACACCATTTTAAGTATACACCATATAACAAAAATAAGCATTATTTTTATTCATTCATATTTATTTTATCATACTTGTGATATAATCAACATACAGAATATACCTTAAATAAATAACTATCAAACTTGAAAGTATAATTCAATGGCTATCAACCGACTAATAGAGAGATTATTATGAAGAAAAAAAAGCAAATAAACATCACTATAAAAGATGAGATCTATCAACGAATTCCCATCAAAACTCACGTCATTATGAAGGATGACATATTAGAAGATGTTATTAATAAATATGCATCTAATCTAGTTAAAAAAGACGACATACTGTTTGTCAGTGAAAAAATAGTAGCGATTACCCAAGGTAGAGCGTTTCCCATGTCAGATATAAGACCTAGAAAATTAGCGGTTTTCTTATCTTCCAAAGTCACTAAGACAAAGGCTGGAATCGGACTGGGCATACCAGAAACTATGGAAATGGCTCTTAGAGAATGTGGTAGTATACGAATATTGTTAGCAGCCGCTGTATCCGCCATCAGTAAAATGCTAGGTAGAAAAGGTGATTTTTACAGAGTGGCAGGCTATAAGGCATCTGCCATAGATGGACCAACCCCTAACACCATTCCACCTTATAATCAATATGTTGTACTAGCCCCTAATAAACCAAATGAAGTAGCACATTCATTATCCAAAATAATAAACTGTAAGGTAGCAGTGGTAGATATTAATGATTTAGGCGGAAATATCCTAGGAGTATCACATGACGATATGGACAGACAAAAACTAGTACAAATACTTAGCGATAATCCACTGGGACAATGCTCTGAAAGCACCCCTCTAGGAATTATACGTAAAGCACAATAAATATTGGAGGAATCTATGTTAGATATCAAAAAAATTAGAAACAATTATGAACAAATTAGAAATAGCATACTACTTCGTGGAAAAGGAGATTTTGGCTTAGGACAAATCCTCGAACTCGATGAAAAACGCAGAGAAATAATTGGAATATCTGAAACCATGCGTAATAAACAAAAAACTGTTTCAAGAAAAATCCCTCAACTAAAAAAAGCTGGTGAAGATGCCAGTGCCGTACTAGCTGAAATGAAGAAATTATCAGAAGATATTAAAAATCAAGAAGAACAGCTAAAACAATTAGAAGAACAAATCCATGACATCCTATTAGGCATACCAAACACATTATGTGATGGAACGCCAGAAGGTACTACCGATGAAGAAAATATAGAAATTAGAAAATGGTTAGAACCTAAGATATTTGAATTTGAGCCAAAGGCTCATTGGGATATTGGAGTAAACACAGATATACTGGATTTTGAAAGAGGAACAAAGATAGCTGGCACTAGATTTACCGTTCTAAAAAATCAAGGTGCTAGACTGGAAAGAGCTTTAATAAATTTTATGCTCGATGTCCATACATCAAAACATGACTTTACCGAAGTAATGACCCCATTTATGATTAATAGAACGGCAATGATTGGTACTGGTCAATTACCAAAATTTGAAGACGATATGTTCCATATACCATCAAAAGATTTCTTTTTGGTGCCTACAGCGGAAGTCCCCGTTACGAATCTATATTCTGGAGAAATTCTTACAGAAGATATGCTACCCCTAAAACATACAGCATATACTCCATGCTTTAGGAAAGAAGCTGGTTCAGCTGGTAGAGATACTAGAGGAATTATTCGCCAACATCAATTTAACAAAGTTGAAATGGTTAAATTTACAACTCCGGAAAATTCATATAAAGAGCTGGAAACACTGACAAATTCAGCCGAAGAAATTTTAAAACTACTAGAACTTCCATATAGAGTAGTTCAGCTATGTAGCGGAGATGTAGGATTCTCATCTGCAAAAACATATGATATCGAAGTTTGGATGCCTAGCTATAATCGATACTTAGAAATTTCATCTTGTTCAAACTTTGAAGACTATCAAGCAAGACGTGCCAATATAAGATATCGAGATAAAGATACTGGCAAAGTCCATTTTGTCCATACATTAAATGGATCTGGTCTTGCCGTAGGTCGTACCATGGCAGCGATACTAGAAAATTATCAACAAGAAGACGGTTCCGTACTGATTCCAGAAGCACTACAATGCTATATGGGTGGAGCTACCGTCATTAAATAATAAGATAAACTATACATCATATAAATAAACCCCATCTGCCGTTAAAAAAATCCTTTCATCGAGCAGATGGGTTTAAACATTAATATTATTATAAACTCTCCAAGAAATCTATCAGTCTACGAATTCCCTCTTTCACATCTTCTATATCCGCAGCATATGATATCCTAACAAAATCATCGAAGCCAAATGCAGCCCCTGGAACAATAGCTAATTTTTTCTTATCTAATATTTCGCCACAAATTTCTTTTGAAAAAGACTCCTTAAAATTAAATTTTGACTTAAATGCTGAAATATCCATAAATAAATAAAAAGTGCCAGCTGGATATACGAGCTTTATCTTATCATTTGTATCGAGTATCTTCATCGCTGCATCACGGCGTTTTCTATATTCTACTAACATGTCCTCCATTTCATCTTGACCACCTTCTAAAGCACCTAAAGCCGCCCATTGACTAATGGTAGAAGGATGTGACACTAAATGCCCTTGAATTTTAGAAAAAGTTTTTGCAATATCTGGCTCTGTAGCCGTATATCCTAATCGCCAACCTGTCATTGCAGCCGACTTTGAAAAACCATTTACGAGTATCGTCCTTTTCTTTACTTCTTCTGAAATAGAAGCAATAGAAACAAATTCATCTGTATAACATATTCTTTCATATATTTCATCAGCTAATATATATAAATCCTTTTGTATACAAGTTTCTACAATAGGTATCAATTCTTCTTTACTATAGACAGTTCCCGCTGGATTTGATGGATTATTAATCAGCACCAACCTTGTTCTATCCGTAATCGCCGATAACAGTTCATCCTTCGTCATCTTATAGTTATTTTCTACCTTAGTATCAACAAATACTGGCACTCCACCAACCAGTTTTATCATTTCTGGATAACTCGTCCAATACGGTTTTGGTACGATAACCTCATCCCCATGATTTAAAAAAGCAATTAAAGCATTTGTAATACTATGCTTAGCACCACTAGATACCACGATTTGATTCGGCTTATAATCAAGACCATTCTGCTCCTTTAACTTTTTACAAATAGCCTTTCGTAAATCAAGCACACCAGATGCTTGATCATATTTTGTTTTATCGTTATCCATGGCCCACTGAGCTTTATCTTTCGCAGCCTGTGGCGTCTTAAAATTAGGCTCTCCAATACTTAAATTTATGATATCTATACCCTCAGCTTTTAATCTAGCAACTTCCGTACTAATACCTATGGTCATAGACGGTGATATAGTGGATACTTTAGTTGAATACATCTTTTTCCTCCTATAAAATTTAGTCAAGATATGCTACTCTAGATAATAATACCATACTGTAATAATTTTTCGTATATTTTTTTTGAAACACCAAGGATATCATGATAAAATAATATCGACTTTAAAATTATTATACAATTACGAAAAGAGGCTATTAACGTCAATGAATACTTTAATTAGACAGTCCCTTAAACCTAAAAAAATGGGTATATGGAAATTAATTACTATCACATTAATAATATTATTTTTTCTAAACTTTATATTAGAATTAACAGTGCAGATTCATTCTATCGCAACAGCCAGCATATTAGTTCTATCATCTATTACATTCGCAAGTTACCTCTGTTTTATATTTATCTATAAAAATTTATCGATTTTCGAATATAAACTTATCAATAATGACCTAATTTTAGAAAGGGCACTTGGACGTGCTAATCATGTAGTATATCCTATTAATAAAAAACAAGTGATTGAGATATTACCCTATTTAGATTGGAATAGTAATAAAAAAATTTCATGGTTGAATTATCTAACAATTAATAAGGATAAAAGCAAATGGTATGTCGTGTCATTTATGCATAATAATAAGCCAACTCAATTGGTTATAGAGCCAGATGATGTTTTTTTAAAAGGATTATTAAACTTTCACACTTAAAGGATGCCCCTATGAAACGTAATATCTATCAAGCCATAAAAAATTATCAATATGATAATACCATTTCTTTTCATGTTCCAGGACATAAAAATGGCAGAGCATATACTAGTAAACTAACACCAAATATATACGATAATACTGCTGAAAATGGCATGGACTTATGCCCAAATTTTGATTTAACAGAAATCCCAGATATGGATAATCTTCACTACCCTAGGGGAATTATTGATAAGGCACAACGACAGGCAGCACATTATTATGGTGCAAAGAATACGTATTTTTTGGTAAATGGCACCACCTGTGGCATCCATGCGATGATACTATCTAGCACAAATAGAGGCGATAAGATAATAATCCCTCGCAACTGTCATAAATCCGTGTATAACGCTTGTATTCTGGGTGATTTAGAGCCTATTATGGCATATCCTACTATCGATGATAAGCTAGGATTAACACTTAATATAGATGTACAACATATTAAGTGTCTTTTAGAAAATCATGAGAATATAAAGGCGGTATTAATAACCAGCCCAACATATGAGGGCATACATTCTAATATTTTAGAAATTGCAAAAATTGTTCATAAATATGGTGCATTACTATTAGTCGATGAAGCACATGGCGCACATATACCTCTACACACAGATTGTGGTATCCCCGCACTACAACAAGGAGCTGATATTGTCGTTCAAAGCACCCATAAATCACTATCTTCTCTTACACAAAGTTCCATACTTCACATCGGATCTAATAGGATAAATGAGCATAAGGTGAAACAATGGCTGAGTATTTTACAAAGTTCCAGCCCATCATATCTATTAATGTCATCACTTGAAAAATCAATTTATGATATGATAACTATTGGACAGCAAAAAATGCAGTCGCTACTTATAACATTAGAGAATTTTCGTCATCAATTTCCAGATACACTAATACTAGCTCCTAATAAGTATAATAGCGACCCGACAAAAATATGTATTTTATGCGATAATGCAGTAGATATTTCTAATATCCTACGAAGTAAATATCAAATTCAAGTCGAATACGCATCGACTAATTATATCATATGCATAGCTTCCATTTGGAATACCACAGAAGATATCCTAAAACTGGAATATGCATTAACGGAACTTTTATCCATGGGGAAAATTCAAGAACTTAACTATAGTGAAAATATGCAGTTATGCACACAACTCCCTTTAATAGCATCTGAACGTAAATTGACACCAAAAGATGCATTTTACAGCGTTGCCAAGACATTGCCCATTAGCATGGCATTAAATACTATTTGCCTTGAAACAATTACCCCCTACCCTCCTGGTATACCTCTTATTATGGCAGGAGAAATATTTACCAAGAAACATTATGATTATATATGCCTAGCGAAAAAAATAGGCATTGAATTAATAGGTCAAAAAAACATTAGCCTAAATACACTGGAATGTTTATAATATATTATGGTAAACTAGCAAAGATTATGCACAAAAGATAGAATTTAATATAAGGAGATTATTTTGAAAAACAATTTAGAAATTCAAGAAAATACAAATAAAAAAATCGATGATCAATTTAATATAAAAAAAGAAATTTACGAGTGGATTAAGGCATTATTATTATCTCTTATCATATTTGTTATATTAAATACATTTATTGCCACCACCACGGTGTATAGCACATCGATGCTCCCTACATTAATCGAAGGCGATAGATTAATTTTAAATAAAACGAACAATGTACAACGAGGAGATATCGTTTCATTTGAATCGGATATGAAACTTACTAAACGAGATCTTGCCTCATTAAACACCTTGCAAAAACTAATGATTGGTAAAAATACCAAAAAAAATCTAATAAAAAGAGTAATTGGTATGCCAGGAGATACATTAGAAATTATAAATGGCATTGTATATATTAATGGTAAAAAAATCGATGAACCATATATTAATTCCATTAGCGGTGAGACAATGGATATTGGCACAATTCCTAGACATAAATATTTCATGATGGGTGATAATCGAGCAGTTAGTTTAGATAGTAGACAAATCGGTTTTATTGATGAAGAAAAGATAATAGGTAGAGCAATTTTTCGTTTTTATCCCATGAAACGCTTAAAACTATTTAATTAATATGTGTTATAATACTCTATAATACTCATAAGGATTACAAGATGAAATTTGAAAATATAATAGGTAATAGAAAAATTATCGAACAATTAATACAAACTATCTATAATAAGAATCATGCTCAATCTTATATTTTTGAAGGCAGAGAGGGGATTGGCAAGACTTCTATTGCAAAACTATTTAGTGCTGGATTAATTTGTGAAAATTTTAATAACAATCCCTGCGAAAAATGCCGTCATTGTGTTAAAATCATCTCAAATAATCATCCCGACATATATGAAGTTTTTGCTGATGGTGCTAGTATTAAAACAAAACAAATTGAAGAGCTACATGAATTTATTATCTCTAAGCCCTTTTTAGCAGATAAAAAAATTATATTAATTCACGATGCTGATAAAATGACTATTGCCTCTCAAAACAAATTATTAAAAACATTAGAAGAACCACCTTTGAACACCATTTTAATATTAATCACCTCAAATGTAAGCATATTATTACCAACCATTCGATCTAGATGTCAAATGCTTTCATTTCATAGACTTTCAAAGGATGAGATAAGCACTATTCTTATAAAAAAATACAATATAAGTATGGCAGAAGCACAGGCTTATGCCGCCCTATCCGATGGTTCAGTCGGAATAGCATTTAAAAATGTTTCTGACGAAGATTTTTATAATGTGCAAAAATTAGTTATATCATTTTTAAGCAATGCCATTAATAATAAAAACGTATCTATGCTAAACGATATTGAACTATTAGCACAAAAAAAAGATACTCTAGATACCACTTTTATGATGATGAAATTATGGATTCGTGACATTGTATTATTAAACCTTACATTAGATAAAAATATGTTATTTAACTTAGAACATATAGAAGAATTAGAAAGTTTGATGCATAAACGCTCCCTCGAAACATGGATGGATATAATAGATAACATAGAAAAGGCGAGACAACAACATAAATCTTATGTTCAACCTGAACTCATTTTACAAGCTCTAGGTTTGAATATACAGGAGGATATACATGGTAACAGTTATAGGCGTCCGTTTTAAAAAAGCGGGCAAAATTTATTATTTTGATGCAAATGATTTCAATGCAACAAAAAATGATGCCGTAATAGTGGAAACTATAAGAGGTATAGAATATGGCAATGTCGTTATTGCAAATAAGCAAATTACCGATGATGAAATAGTTGCACCACTAAAAAAGGTTATCCGTATTGCAGACGATGAAGATAAACAAATTCATAAAATAAATTGTGAAAAAGCAAAAAAAGCAGTGGCTATCTGCGAAGAAAAAATAGCCCATCATAATTTAGAAATGAAATTAGTTGATGTAGAATATACATTTGATAATAATAAAATAATTTTTTATTTTACAGCTGATGGTAGAATTGATTTTAGACAACTAGTAAAGGATTTAGCATCTGTTTTTAAAACTAGAATTGAACTTAGACAAATAGGAGTTCGAGATAAGGCAAAATCTTTAAATGGCATGGGTCCATGTGGCTGTAATCTTTGTTGTGCAAACTGGCTTGGCGATTTTACGCCAGTATCCATCAAAATGGCTAAAGATCAAAATCTATCACTTAATCCTGCTAAAATTTCTGGAATTTGCGGCAGATTAATGTGTTGCTTACATTATGAACACAGCAATTATATACAAATTAAACATGAACTACCAAGACGCAATGCCAAAGTAATGACACCCAGTGGTACTGCTGTGGTTATCGATACCATCATATTAAAAGAATCAGTTAAAGTGCGTCTACTACTAGATGAGCAGACTCATGAACTTGGGGAGGATATTTTAATATTCCCCAAGGATAAAATAAAAGTTATCGGCAGTTGTGTAACACCCCCTTATCCCAATTCATATGATGATGAATATGATGATGAATATGATAACTTTAATGATAACTATCATTATGCCAATACAGACCATGATGAAAATGGTGATTAAATGATTGATATCAAAGAATATGAACGGATAGATGATTTACAAAGAGATGGTCTATGCATTATACAAAATCCTAAACAATTTTGTTTTGGAATGGATGCTGTTTTATTATCCTCATTTGTACAATCTAAAAATAATTCCATCATTGTTGATTTAGGCACTGGATCAGGTATTATTCCTATCTTACTAAGTGCAAAAACTGCCGCTAAAAAAATTTATGGCATAGAAATTCAAAATGATATTGCCGATATGGCAAATCGTTCTATTCTGCTAAATAAATTGGAAGATAAGATAACCATTATAAATGATGACTTAAAAAATATAGCAGAGTATATATCAGAATGCTCAGTTGATATTATTACCTCTAATCCACCATATATGAAGGTTGGCACGGGACAAATCAGCCCCACCCGCTCAATTAGCAGACATGAAATAATGTGTTCACTAGAAGATGTGGTTGCCATAACCTATAAACTATTAAAACCAAAAGGCAGTTTTTTTATGGTTCACCGTGCGAATAGACTGGTAGATATTATGTTTTTACTCAGAAAATACAAATTAGAACCTAAATATCTACAATGCGTTCATCCCTTTAAACATAAAGAAGCCAATCTAGTGTTAATACATGCACGTAAAAATGCTGGACATGAACTAAAAATTATAGATCCTCTAATTGTAAGACATGATAATGGAGAATATACGGAGAAAATTTATGAAATCTATAATAATGCAGGAATCACAAGTTTTAGATAGTGCTACACTATATATATGTCCTACACCAATTGGCAATTTATCAGATATAACCATTCGAGTTTTAAATACATTATCTTCTGTCGATATCATCGCAGCAGAAGATACGAGACATACTCGAAAACTACTTAGTTATTATGATATTCACACTCCACTTATAAGCTATCATCAGCATAATCATTTATCAGCTAGTTCGATAATTTTAGATAGATTATCGCAAAATCAATCAGTAGCATTGGTATCTGATGCTGGCACACCGATAATTTCAGATCCAGGAGAAAATCTTGTTAAAGATTGTATAAATCATGGATATCAAGTGATTAGTCTTCCTGGAGCAAGTGCATGTATAACTGCAATCGTAGGTTCTGGACTATGTTCTGAACAATTTCTTTTTATTGGTTTTTTAGATAAACATCAAAAGAAACAAAAAAATTCCCTTGAAAAAATAAAAAATTTAGAATATACACTAATATTTTACGAAGCACCACATCGCATACTAAAAACTCTTAAGACAATGCTAGACATACTCGGTGATAGAGAGATTGTACTAGCTAGAGAACTAACCAAAACATATGAAGAATACCTTAGAGGAAGCATTAGCGAAATCCTAGATATATATAAGGAACGTACTCCAAAGGGAGAATTTGTTATATTAGTTTCCGGAAATAATAAAGAAATCTCCACCGATGACCCCATGCTAAATATGAGTGTAGAAGAACATTTATGTTATCTTATAAAATCGGGAATACGAAAAAAAGAAGCCTCTCTAGAAGTCGCCAAAAAACGAAAATTAAATAAAAAAGAACTATATAAATTAAGTATTGATTTAAAATGCGAATAATAAAGCTGTCAACATCAATAAAATCACACCAAAATAAAAGAAACTGTCACGATGTGATAGTCCCTTTTATTCATTAAAAACCTACATATTTTTCATTTCTTCCAAGCAAGCTGGGCAAATGTTCTTTTCCTTTAAAGTTTTAACATTTTTAGCTTCACCGCAAAAAACACAAGCTGGATCATACTTCTTAAGTATAATATTGTCGCCCTCTACAAAAATTTCAAGTGCATCTTTTTCAGCAATATTAAAAGTACGTCTTAACTCAATAGGAATAACAACTCTTCCCAATTCATCTACCTTACGAACGATACCTGTAGATTTCATTCGACCCCTCCTATGTGAACATTATCGTGTATCCCCAACTGGATACATCATATTAAATACATTTTACCTAATTTATAGAAAAAAAGCAAGTAAATTCATAAGAGGATATTTATTCTGTTAAATATCCCTTTTTATGACATTAAAAACAAGCTTTTCAGCTCTTATCAGTTCGCGTCGCATCTTTGCCACTGACCAACGAAATGTTTTCCTAAGTTCAGAAAAATTCATTGGTTCACCGCTATCCACACCATATCGAAGCCGTATTACTCTTTCTATTTCATGATTTAATTCTCCACTTTTAACCAATTCATCAATATGATTATTAACGAAATCTAAAGCTTCACTAGAAATATCCATATCCTATATCCTTTCTTTATCTTACCTATGGCATAAATTTATCTAATAAAATAACTGATTGTTCCACCATCTCATCGGATAATGAATTATAAATTTCTATATCGCTATTAGCAATTTTAATATGTGTACTATACTGCTCACGAATAACATGTACGACTTTATTAGGTGCACATATTCTCCCATTTGCACCATGAAACGACCCCATACCAGATGAATGTTGCGTAATAGCATGTAATTCTACCATTCTTTTTAAATGTTTTGCAGTCCCTTCATTTCCATCAAATATACTGATTTTATTGCCAAACACATTATATATTGCTTCTTTTAAAAATGAAAAATGTGTGCATCCTAGCACAATACTGTAAATATCATCAAACAATTCTTTATTTATGCCCTGTGCATAAAAGCATTCTTTTATAGCATTTTCCACATTTTTACCTATTATTATCCCCTTCTCCACCAATGGCACCAAACTAGGACATGGAATTTTTATAATATTATGATTACTATCCATTGTGGATAATAAATCACTAAATTTTTTCTCTCTAAGGGTTATATCTGTTGCCATAACCGCTATTTTTTTATCACCATTACAACTATTGTATTTAAAATGCTCTACAGCAGGTTTTATGGCAGGTTCCATGCCGATAATTGGAATATCATAGGTTTGTCTCAAATATTGTGCTGACACGCTTGTAGCCGTATTACAAGCTATTACAATAGCTTTTACATCACGCCTTATAAACCAATTGACAATATCATGGGAAAACTGAAGTACATTCTTCACCGACTGAATGCCATAAGGTGCATTAATAGAATCTCCATAGTAAATATATTGTTCATAATCCAAAACACGAACTAGCGTAGATAAAACGGATAATCCACCCAATCCTGAATCAAATACTCCTATCGGTCTATTATCATTACTTAAATTCTTCATATTTGCATATCTCCAAATTTTATCCACCCTTTTTTACGCATAATTTCAGAAAATACAAAAGATAACATCGCTGGTAAAATAAAATGTATACATGCTATTTTAATCCATACAGATAATCCACTTCCCATAGCAGCAATAGTTCCAAACTGTCCTACAAAACCACTAGTTCCCATACCTGCACCAATACTATTAGACTGCATTTTAAATACAATCGTACTGAGAGGACCAAGTATGGCAGAAGTTAATGTAGGCGGAATCCAAATAAGTGGATTCTTTATAATATTGGAAATTTGAAGCATTGATGTACCCACTCCCTGTGCCACCAATCCGCTCATTTTATTTTCCCGATATGAACTAACCGCAAAGCCAATCATCTGCGATGAACAGCCGACCAATGATGCACCACCAGCCAGTCCACTAATGCCTAGCGATATAGCAATAGCCGCACTAGAAATTGGTAACGTCAATATCATCCCCATTAAAACAGCAACCACAATCCCCATTGGGAGGGGATGCATACCTGTTGCATTATTAATAATTTCTCCGATGTTTTTCATAAAGATTGAAATTAAAGGACTAATCGTTAGTCCAACCATTCCTCCTGCGACAATCGCACTTGCAGGAACCAAAATAATATCAAATTTCGTTTTTTGATAGATCCTTTTAGCAACTTCCACCGCTATTAATGAAGAAATAAATGCACCCATTGGTTCACCGATACTAAGCGAGACATCGCCATTAATGATGGTAATACTACCAGCCCCTATCGACCCTGAAATAAGCGCAGCAGAATATCCAAAAACAGGAGCTTCGAGACTATATGCCACACCAACACCTATTGATGCACCCATCATATACTGTGCTATTTGCCCAAAATTTATTAACACATCACTATGTAATAACGTACCTATCTGTTTTAAGATAAGCCCGATAAGCAATGAGCCAAATAATCCATATGCCATTCCATTTAGGGTTATTATTAAGTACTGCCGTATCTTATATAATATATTCATATTGATTCTCCTTAACTCATTATACACGATATACAGCAATTTAAAAAGAAGCATTACCGTAGCAACGCTTCTTAATAATCGTAACAAAGTATTTAATGCCACATTCTAGTATTCAAAGAAACCTTTACCAGTTTTACGTCCAAGTAGTCCACCACGAACCATTTTTCTAAGAAGTGGATGTGCACGATATTTACTATCACCAAATTCTTCATATAAAACATCCATAATAGCAAGATTTACATCATTACCAATAAGATCCGCAAGAGCAAGTGGACCAATAGGATGATTTGCACCGAGTTTCATCGCATTATCAATATCTTCAGGAGTGGCAATACCTTCTGCTAAAATACCTACCGCTTCATTAATCATAGGAATGAGAATTCTATTTACAACAAATCCTGGTGCTTCTTCAACCTTCACTGCCGTTTTCTTAACTACTTCACAGCTTTGTGCAATCTTATCATAAGTTTCTTGAGATGTGGCAATACCTTTAATAATTTCTACTAATTTCATCACCGGAACGGGATTAAAGAAGTGCATGCCAATCACTTTATCAGGACGCTTTGTAGCAGCAGCTATTTCAGTAATGGATAATGATGATGTGTTAGTAGCTAAAATAGCTTCCGTCTGAACAATCTCATCTAACTCTGCAAAAATTTTCTTCTTAATTTCCATATTTTCACTAGCCGCTTCAATAACTAAATCTGCATCCGCCAACGCCTTAACATCTAACACAGGTTCTACTCTATCCAAAATTTCTTTTTTAGCATCTTCTGTCATCTTCTCTTTTTTTACTAAACGACTAAGATTTTTATCAATAGTCTTTATACCTCTATCAAGCGCCTCTTGATTTAAATCTCGCATAACCACTGAATAGCCAGCTTGTGCAAAAACTTGAACGATACCAGCACCCATTGTACCTGAACCAATTACAGCAATCTTCTTCATTTTAGAACTCCTTTCAAAGCCTAATCATAACAATAAACTATCTATTTACCTTGAAAATCAGCCTTTTCTTTATTTAAAAAAGCCTTCATACCATTTTTTTGATCTTCTGTTGCAAAGCATAGACCAAAATATCCCGCTTCAATAGCATTACCAGTGTCAATATCCACATCTAAAGAACGATTAATCGCCTCTTTTGCATATCTAACAGCAAGAGGAGCTTGATTTGCAATTCTACTAGCCATATTTAAAACAGTTTTCATCAGTTCTTCTGCTTCTACTACTTGATTTACAAGTCCAATCTTTTGTGCTTCTTCAGCTGAAATAATATTTGCAGTATAGATAAGCTCCTTCGCCTTAGCAACACCTACGAGCTTTGATAATCTAACGGTTCCAGAGAAACCTGGCGTTATACCAAGACCTACCTCAGGTTGTCCAAACTTAGCCTTATTGGATGCAATTCTAATATCACAACTCATAGAAATTTCACAACCGCCACCCAGAGCAAAGCCATTTACAGCTGCAATCGTAGGCTTATTCATAATCTCTATATGGCGAAAAACACCCTGACCTAGCTGACCAAATGAACGACCTTGTTCTGCTGATAACGTAGACATTTCTGCAATATCAGCACCAGCCACAAAACTTTTTCCCGAACCAGTAAATACAACAACCTTTACCTCATCATCAGCGTTTAATTCTTTTACCAGTGATTTGATTTCTCGTAGCATCTCTGAATTTAATGCATTAAGAGCCTTTGGACGATTAAATGTAACAATAGCTACACCATCTTTCTTTTCTAATAAAAGCGTATTCAATGACAAAACCTCCTTTGTCCATATGGATATCCATCTTTTTTATATTTTATACCAACACCTATATACCCAGTTTATATAAATTCTATCCAAAATATAAAAAAGTTCACTCCTATCACAATTATAGCTAATAAAAATCACTTTGTCTAAATTATATTATAGTGATTATCAGATTTTGTGAAAATATTATCAATTTACAAATTTTTAATAATATCAGTTATTTTTTGATATACTTTTATGTAGAGTCGGTATCTTGACTAAATTCCTATTAAATATTATTGTATTAGATGGAGCTTACATAACATATTACTATATATATCATGAAAAATGGTAAGTTAAAACGATTAAAAGGAGAGTATGAAGATATCATACAACATGACAATGAATAATCAAAAAAATAAAAAAATCGCAATTTCTTATATTGTACTGTCCAGTCTATTCTTTGCTATTATGGCTTTTTCTGTTAAATCTATCCCTGAGATACCTTTAGCACAAAAAGTATTTTTCCGAAATTTTATGGGGCTAATAGCAATTGGAGTTCCAATAATCATCCATAAAAAATCATTTAAGCCAAATAAGCCACTCCTAATATTTTTTAGAGTATCCTTTGGATTAGCTGGTGTTGCATTTTACTATTCATCTTTAGTTCATCTTAATCTAGCAGATGCCGTGATACTAAATAAACTATCTCCATTTTTTGTTGTGATACTATCCGCTATATTTTTATCAGAAAAATTTACTAGAAATAAAATAATTGCCTTATTGATAGCTGTTATTGGAGCGATTTTCGTGGTTCGCCCATCCTTTAATTTTTCTATATTACCATCATTATTAGGTTTATCTGGAGCATTTTGTGCAGGCTGTGCCTATACGCTTATCAGAAAAATTAGTAAATACGACCCACCTTATCTTATCGTATTTTATTTCTGCCTATTTTCTAGTATTACCACCATGCCATTTATGCTAGCAGGACAATTTATAATGCCAAATACTAGACAACTTTTTATGCTCCTTTTAGTAGGACTGGCAGCACTTGGAGGGCAAATGTGTATGACCACTGCATATAAATATGCTCCTGCATCAGAAACATCCATATACAGCTATGTAAATATTGTATTTTCAATGCTTATGAGCATTGTATTTTGGCATCAAATGCCAAACTATTTATCCATCATTGGAACTCTATTTATCATATCAGCTGCCATAATAAATTTTTACTCTAATAGAAAATCCACTCCTTAATGAAGTGGATCCGAATTTAACTAAGGCCATTCTATATTAAAAAATAACACTAACATCGCAATAATTCCCATACCGACACATATAAATACATCGGCAATATTAAATATGGGAAAATTAATAAAATCAAATTCAAAAAAATCAACAACATATCCTATTCTAAGTCTATCGATAAGATTGCCCATTGCACCGCCAACAACTAGGACCAAAGAAGCTAATAGCAACGGATTCTTGCCATCTTTATATCCTTGGACAAATAGCCATAATAACACGATTATCAAAACAGAAGAAAGAATAATCAAAAACCACTGATTATTTCGTAATATGCTCCATGCAGCACCCGTATTTTTAGCAAATTTTAAATTTAACACATTAGGGATAAAAGCTATTCTCGTTCCTCTGCCTCCCACTCCTAATTCATGCGTGAATAATTGTATTATATAAAACTTGGTAACTTGGTCTACCGCAATACTTACAAATAAAAAAATTATATAATAAATCATCGTATACCCTTATTCCTCCCTACCAAATCGTTCAGGAAGTCGTATATTACTCGTATCCAAATTGTTAAGCGAAAACACCATGCTAAAAATCTTTTTACCATTAGCGACAAACTTTTTTTCATAATCAGTCATCACAATATCCTCAGTTAACACTCGCGAATGCAAATCCAGATAAATATCTTTCATAGTAAGTCCTAACTCAGCACATTCATTTAAAGTAAATTCAAATAATGTCTCACTATCTGTTTTAAAATAAATCCAACCGTCATCTTTTAATATTTTTTTATATAATGATAGAAATCCTCTATGAGTAAGTCTACGTTTTGCATGACGATTTTTAGGCCATGGATCCGAAAAATTAAGATATATTCTATCAACTTCATCATTAGAAAATACTTCATCAATATTTCTAATATCCATCCATGCAAATGCCATATTATCAAGTTTTAATGCATCCGCTACTTTTACACCTGGAAGTAAAACTTCCTCTTTAAAATCAATCGCCACATAATTAATGTCTTTATTTTTATGAGCATGTGAAATACTAAACGAAGCACGTCCTGCACCTAATTCTAAATGTATTGGTGCATCATTTTTAAACCAGTTTTTTGCCCAATATCCACGATTATCTTTAGGTTTTCGAACTACATACTCAATGTAACTAAGGAGCTGCTGATCAGCTCCCCTTTTTTTTCTTCTTCTCATATTATCCTCTTAATTTTGATAACAACGGTAATAAACACCACTACCTAATACCACCTTCTGTATACACATTAGCTGCATTCCATAACAAATACTCATCTACTCCATTATCTTCGAGTGCTTTTATCTGTGCCTCTATTTGAGCTGGACCATATTTTATATGACCTTTCACCCAACTAGCAGTAAAATCTTGTATCCATGGTCGTAGTTTTGCAGGCATCTCTACATTAGAATCTCTAGAAATAGCATCCTTTATACCCCTATCAATAGTTTCATATGGATAAGCATCTGGAACACTTAATCCATAATTACCAGCTCCATAATGACTAGGATACATCATCGGACACATATAATCAGTAACAGCAGTTAAACCTTCCCAGTGCTGACCAATCCCCACATCATTAATGGCAGATGCAACCCATCCAAACACATCAGCTGATACATATACTTCCATCTTCGATAACTCATGATATGCACTCTTTAAAAATTTCTGAACTGCCTCTGCCTTGGTTTCATCTAAATCATTATGATAATCAAGGCTAGCATCTAGCTTACCACCACCTGATGCTGGAAAACGAACATAGTCAAACTGAATTTCATTAAATCCGTGTTCTGCTGCTTCTTTAGCAACACCTATATTATAATCCCATAAATCTCTATCATAGGGTGTTGCCCATCTTATACCATCTCTACTTTGATATAACTCATTCGTTCCACGCCTTAATATTGCTCTATCTGGGTTATCTTTTGCATATTTTGGTGTTTTAAAAGTAACAATTCTAGCAATTGCATAAATATTATGCTCTTTTAATTTATCCATAAAAGCCTTCATATCCTTTATATATGGCTTTTTATTAGCAGATGGAGAATATTTTTGTGCAGTCGCTGAATCAAACAACATCACTTCATTATCATCTCTAACATCTATCACAAATGCATTAATCGCTGTGCGATCAGCAAGGGCAAGTAGTTTATCAAATTTTTCACCACTAGCAGCATGACCAGTTACATAAATCCCCTTTACTATAACTGGTGGGTTATTTTTATATCCCTTTGTTTTTTCAAAATATCCATAGTCTACACCCTCATATGGTTTAGTAATAAAATATTTTCTATCTTGAGTTAATTTTTCTAAATTTACCCAACCTAAAGCATCACCATCATGATAGTCCGTTTTTACCACTGCCCACTTTTCCGTTGTCGAACTACCATCATCATTTGTTACATCCTTAGCAACTATGTCTGTGATAAAAACCTTCGTCTTTGACGACAATTTTATATCAGTAACTCCTACTAAATCTTCATTATATAATACAGTATTATTCTTTTTAACAAAGTACATGCTCTTTTTAATATTTTCTTCTTTACGTCTTTGCTCTTCTGCTATAACGGCCTTCATCATTTGAATTTGATTAGCAATAGAGGATTCCAAAAACAATTTGTGATTAGACTCTATAAATTCTTTTGAATTAATATCGACATCATTCGTAGTAGATACAGTATTTACATCTCCTAAATTTTTAGAAAATATAAATTTCCACGATAAACCTCCTACAAGAAAAACAATTAATACTATAAAAAACCACTTTCGTTTAGCCCCTTGTCTTCTTCGCATCTTCTTTCCTCACTCAAATCCCACTTCATCATATACTAATCAAATACCACAATAGACGATTGCTGTAAATTCATAAGTTCATATAAAAACTTAGCATGACTTGTGATATTTCTAACGCATTTATGCGATAATGGAATAGTACCTAGTGAACGTGAATACTCAATATGCGGAGGAACAGTATATTTTCCTTCCACAACTCTTTTTTCTGTAACAGCTTTTTCTATAACATTTCCAAATTCATCTAGCACAGCTGGCTTTATAACCACATCTTTTTTTTCATGAATAAATCCAACTGGTACACCATGTATAAATGCCCCACCATTAAATCTAAGTGCATATGGTGCATATCCATCTATATATTTTTTTACATCATGTATATATAAAAATTGATCTTTTTTTTGAATAATTTTATAAGAACCTGGAATCGTAGCTTCTTTGTACTTTGCTACCGCGCCAGTAGTAGCATAACTATATGATACTACATACCACTGACCATCTCGATATTCAAATGTTATCTCATTTTGATTAGGCAAATCTATTGCCAAAACTTGTGTTAAATCAGTAATTTCATTCTTTTTTGAAATAAACTGTTTTGGAACATAATAATTGCCTGGATAGTCATAAGATCTCACTTTATACATTCCATTAACTTCACCCTCAATAGATACTAGCAGTCCATCTTGCATATATCTCATCTCTGAATTATTTTTAGCCATAGAGGTATATGCAGGTGCTGCTTGATATCTAGGAATACCATATGCATCAAAATCTTGTTTTCCTTTAAACTTAGGAGCACGTCCTGATGTATCTCTAACATTATTTATATATGCCGACTGAGTTTTAGAGACATCTGCCCTAAGCTCTTTGACTCTATTAAAAAATTCTTCAAATCTAAATTCTCTCGCTTTAACCACGGGTGAATATACATAACCGTATACCACTTTTCCCTTTTCCCACCACATAATTCGATGCCATTCCGTACTCTTATTTTTCGATGAATGAGCCCCACGAACTGTTTCAATCATGGTAAACTTACTTCCATATCCACCCTTTTTTATAACTGGATAGTTAAAGCCTGGACCAGAACGAATATTCGAGGTGCCACTTGCCATAACTACATAGTGACGACCAACCCAATACTTATCATATTTTAAATCCATCTTTAATTCATCTGACACGATACCATCATTATAAGCCCGAATTACTTCAAAACCATCTTCATTTAGAGTACCAGCCTCAGGATAATATACTGAGGTCTTACTTTTTTCTTCCTCCATTTTCTGACGTTTTTCTTCTTCTAATTTTTTAAGTCTTTCTTCCTCAGCTTTTCTTTGTTCCTCTTCCAATTTTTTTTGTTCTTCTTCGAGCCTTTTTTGCTCTTCTAATTTTTTTTGTTCTTCTTCAAACTGCTTTTGTTCTGCCTCTATAAATTTTGAAATGTTTTTATTCTCTACATCATCAAGATTATTTTCTGATGTAGCAAATGACGATATATTAGTTGCTAATATAATCAGCATAACAATCAGATATATCGATAAATTTTGTACTTTTTTAAGCATACAATATCCTTTCAACCAAATATTATTAAAATACAAACTGTCCAGCTATAAAATAATTATTAGGGATATGATACCCATCCATATCCAATAAATCATCTTGTATCCAACTACCAACCAAACCAGATGCATTCATACATAACTGCAAATACTGCATCGCAATACCAGCATCTAATTCCTCTAATCTATTATCGGAAAACCTGCCATTTTCAATAACTAACACAATCTTCATACCATCAAGTATAAATTTCCATGGTTGGCGATTTCCCCATGATGGAGCAAGTCGCATATAGTAAAACGCCTTATCATATCCTCTTTTTTCTAACTCATCAGCACTTACGTTTTTTCCCCACTCTTTCAAATAACATAAATCTTCTATCGCCTTACGATTACTACAATATAAGTCTTCCTTTGTAGCATCTATATTTGCATACCCCGACTCCGTAGTATATGAAGCACTGGTATTTGTATTAGAATCAAAGACCTTTGATGAACCCTTACCATCATATTGAGAATAACCGATAGAAAGTAATGCCACTAATACATCATCACTTTTAATATCTAACAACTGTTTTATTTCATCACCTTTTGATGTTCCATCAATCCAGCAACTTCCTATACCATGCTTAGTAAGTTCCAATACCACATACTCACCTATGTAACCAGCCGCCTTATATGAAGAATCAGTATTAGTGACAGTGATAAGAAGATAATGCGGTGCTCTAATCATTACGCCAGAATATCCCGCTGTTCCATCTAATTTATCAGCTACATCTTCACCATTTTCTAAAAATGTAAACTTAACCTCTGTATCTGAAAACAACATCGGTGCATTTTTACAAACTTCATCTACTACCTGTCTATCTGCACTAGATAGATTCATTTCCTTGTATTCTCTAACTGACTTACGATTTTGAATAGCTTCAATTGTCGTCATATTTCCTCCCTCTATACACTTATTCTTATGTATTATACCACAGCTATATTACTATTAACTCACTAATTTTGTTTTTAATATTTTTTTAACGTTTATACCTTATAACTACAATATAAATAAAGAGACTGTTGCACTGAATCAACCAATGTAACAGCCCCTTACTCTTATATCATTATCGTTTATTTAATGTTCTAACTTTACCACTTGCAAATCCTGTGCCATCTTTAGATAACTTTCGTATCGCTCTTTTGCATCTTCCTCCGCCTCCGCAAATAATCGTTTCGCTTCTTCTGGAAATTCTTGCAACAAAGTAGTATAGCGTGTCTCACCCATTAGAAAATCTCTAAATGGCATAGTTGGCGCTTTAGACTCGAGTACAAATGGATTTTTACCAGCTTCCTTACGTCTTGGGTCAAACTTCCACAAATGCCAATATCCCGAATCCACTGCTAATTTCATGCGATTTTGCGTCGTTCCCATTCCCGTTTTAATACCATGAGAAATACAAGGTGAATAACATATAATCAACGATGGTCCATTAAAGCTTTCAGCCTCTTGTAACACTTTCATAAGTTGTGTTTTATTTGCACCCATGGATACTTGAGCCACATAGGCATATCCATACGTGGTTGCTATTAATCCAAGGTCTTTTTTCTTAATTTTCATCCCTGATGCCGCAAATTTTGCAACTGCGCCTGCTGGAGTAGCCTTAGATGCCTGACCACCTGTGTTAGAATACACCTCCGTATCAAATACCAAAATATTAACATTTTCACCAGATGCAATCACATGATCAAGTCCACCATATCCAATATCATATGCCCAACCATCGCCACCGACAATCCATACTGACTTTGGAATTAGATAATCTTTATGAACTTTGAAATACCCCATTAACTTAGCAGCTTCCCCATCAAGCTGAACTTCCTCAAGAATCTTTAATATATCAAGGGTTGCCGACTTGGATAATTTAACATCTTCACCTGCATCTAGCCAAGCGACAAATGCCGATTTAACATCCTTCGGAACATTCATATCCACCAGTCTCTTTGCCTGCTCTTTCATCCTAGCACGTATTGCCTTAATACCTATTGCCATACCATAGCCGTATTCAGCATTATCTTCAAATAAGGAATTCGCCCAAGCTGGTCCCTTGCCTTCTGAATTTTTACAATATGGCGTTGTAGGAGCAGACCCACCCCATATAGACGAACAACCAGTGGCATTTGCTACAAGCATTCTATCGCCATATAGTTGAGTAACTAACTTAATATAAGGCGTTTCTCCACAACCTGCACAAGCACCAGAAAATTCAAATAACGGCTTAGCAAATTGAGAACCTTTAAAGCTAGAAGTTGGCATTAAATTATCTCTTATAGGAAGATTATTGGCATACTCCCAATTTTTAACTTCATTTACCGTCTGAGAATCTAGCGGTTTCATTAGTAGAGCCTTCTTCTTTGCTGGACAAACATCTGCACAGTTGCCACAGCCAGTACAATCAAGCACGGATACTTGAATTTTGTAATCATAATCCTCCATACCTCTACCGATTGCTTTTACTGTATGAAAATGCTCTGGAGCATTATTTTTTTCTTCTTCATTTAATAAAAATGGTCGTATTACTGAATGAGGGCATACAAATGAGCATTGATTACATTGTATACAGTTCTCTGCTTGCCACTCTGGAACATTAACGGCAATTCCTCGTTTTTCATAAGCTGCAGAACCATTTTCAAAAGTTCCATCTGGATGTTCTATAAATGTTGATACAGGTAATAAATCACCTTTTTGTGCATTCATCGGCATTAATATATTTTTAATATAGTTAGGTTTATCATCATTGTTAATTTTAGAATTTTGCTGAGAATCTAGTGCATTATTCCAATCATCTGGAATATGAACTGCTGTTATATTAGCACCTTCATCCACCGCTTCCCAATTCATTTTTACAATTTTTTCACCTTTTTTACCATAAGTTTTCTGTATAGCTTCTTTTAAATATTCCAGTGCTTGATCTACTGGAATAACATCTGCCAATTTGAAAAATGCAGACTGCATAATCATATTAATACGACTACCCAGCCCTATTTTTTCAGCTATGCTAGTGGCATCAATAGTATAAAACTTAATATCATTATTAGCAATATATGCCTTCATTTGTGCAGGTAAATATTCATCTAATTCATCATCATTCCACTTGCAATTTAGCACAAATGTTCCTCCATGTTTCAACCCGGTAAGAAGATCATACTGATTAACATAGGAAGCATTATGACAGGCTATATAATCAGCCTCTTCTATTAAATAAGTTGATCTTATCGGTTTTTTACCAAATCTTAAATGAGAAATCGTAACGCCACCAGATTTTTTAGAATCATATGCAAAATATCCTTGTGCATATAAATCGGTATTATCACCAATAATTTTAATGGCATTTTTATTAGCACCAACTGTTCCATCAGAACCCAATCCCCAGAACTTACACCTAACAGTTCCCTTCGGTTCTGATATAATAGTCTTCTCAAAATTAAGTGATAGATTAGTAACATCATCATTAATTCCAATGGTAAAATTATTTTTTGGATTAGATTTTTTTAATTCATCAAACAGTCTCTTAATCTGTGATGGTGTGGTATCCTTAGAACCTAATCCATATCGACCTCCAATGACAATAGGTGCATTTTCTGTATTATAAAAAGCAGATCTCACATCATGATACAATGGTTCACCATTAGAACCTGGCTCTTTTGTTCTATCTAAAACACCTATCGCTTCAACAGTTTTGGGCAATACATCAAACATTAATTTAGGAACAAAGGGTCTATATAATCGAACCTTTATCACGCCAACCTTTTCTCCTCTTTCCAGAAGATAATCCACCGTCTCCGATATTGTTTCAATAACAGAACCCATTGCCACTATGACATACTTCGCATCTTCTGCCCCATAATAATCAAATGGTTTATACTCCCTCCCCGTCAATTCACTAATTTGTTTCATATAATCTGAAACTATTTCAGGTAATCGATCATAATATACATTAGCGGATTCTCTGGCTTGGAAGAAGATATCTGGATTTTGTGCCGTACCTCTAGTAACAGGTCTTTCTGGATTTAACGAACGCTGTCTAAATGCATCTACACTCTGCCAATCCAGCATATTTGAAAAATCTTCATAATCTATTAATTCAATTTTTTGAATCTCATGCGAGGTCCTAAAACCATCAAAAAAATGTAAAAATGGAACTCGTGATTTAATGGCACTAAGATGTGCAACCCCAGCTAAATCCATAACCTCTTGTACAGAACCAGCTGCTATCATCGCAAAACCAGTTTGTCTAGTAGCCATAACATCTGAATGATCGCCAAATATAGATAATGCATGCGTTGCAACTGCACGTGCCGAAACATGAAATACCGCTGGTAATAATTCTCCCGACATCTTATACATATTAGGTATCATAAGAAGCAATCCTTGGGATGCCGTAAATGTCGTAGTTAATGCTCCACCTTGAAGCGAACCATGAACCGCACCAGACGCCCCTCCTTCAGATTGCATCTCTGAAACAAGAACCTGTTGCCCAAAAATATTTTTCTTGCCATATGCCGACCATTCATCTACTGCTTCTGCCATATTAGATGAAGGTGTTATCGGATAAATAGCAGCAACATCGGTAAACGCATAGGCCACATAAGCCGCTGCCGTATTACCATCCATCGTCTTCATTATTTTCTTTTTCATCTAACTCTCCTCTCCATTATATAGGAGCATACTTTACAAAATATTATCTCTTAATTATAGATACCTATATATTATTATATCAAATATAAATAAAAAAAGATAATTAATATGATATATTAATCTTACTAAATTTTATAGTACATTTTCAATTGATAATAATAAATATAAATACAAAAAGCTCACAAATAATTATTCTCACTATATTTTTTCTTTTCATCCATGAGAATAACTAATTATAAGCTAAATATTTCTGAGAACGTGCCTTAACAGTTTTTGAATAAATAGTTTCATAAGTTAGATAACGTGCATAGTATTTCCTTAAATTATATGGTCCTCTATTATACTCTGATAAAATTCTATCCTTATCTCGACCATATCTTTCTTTTAAATGATATAAATACAATGAACCTAAGCCAATATTATAATCAGCTTCAAATATTTTAGATGGATCATAGTCAAATTCCAACAACGCTCCATATTCATCGAATAGCCATTTTTCAGTAGAGGGAATAATTTGCATATATCCCCTATCCTGTGATGCCCCGACTTCATACTGTTTGAAATTACTTTCTAATTCAATTAATCCTAATATAAGTGAAATTTCTAAATCAAATTTATTAGAATATTTAACAATTTCAATGGCAGTCTGTAAATTCAGAGGAGTATCTTCTGATATTTGTATGGCTCTTGCGATATCAGAACTACTAAAAATCTTAAAAAACAACGTTTCAAAATTATCGACTAAAGTTTGTTTATTTATCGTTATCATCGCACAATCAGAATGATATATTTCATCTTCTAACTGCAAAAGACCATATAAATCAAATGTATCATAATTTATGGTAGGATTTATAATAGGTTTTATAATTTCCATATCGCAACTCCCTACATTTTTTTTAGCAACCAATAAATTTAATGCATCTATTAAAACTGTAACCGTTACGAACATTATTAAAATACTAATGATTGATAGGACAATATTTACTATATTATACTGTTCCAACTCAGTATGCTTTTGATAAACCATAATTCACCTTCTTTTATCATCTAATAAAAATGACTGCCCAATAGAGCAATCATTTATGATTTAGAAGTATAGCATATTTAAAAAAATTATACAAATATTTTGTATACTCTGAATTATAATTGTAACATTTTCCATATATTTTTAACTTATGTTACCTTAATTTTCCTTTATTTTCCCCTCACTCTTTAATTTTACAATAACGTATTCCCTAATAAGTGGTAGCAATGGCTCTATCGACGTTTTGCGAATAATTCTTTCGACATGAGTTGGTGTATACAGTCCCTTTCCCAATTCAAAATCAAGAGTGCTAATAACAATCTTCCTATGCCATGTAGGAAATAACTCCACCAAACATTCCTCTATTATCTCACTAGCTACATCTCGTGAAATCACACTAGGCATCTTTTTATAAATAGCTTTCATTAGAGGTTCTTCATATACACTAGTATCAAAGACATCTAACTGCCGTTGCACCTGTATACAAATATAATTGAATTTATCCTCCTCAATATTAATTTCCTCAACCTCTGCAACATCTTCAGCTTCTACCGCTATCTCTACCTCTTCGGAAATGTGCTTATCCGTACAAGCCACCATAAATAGCAATAATCCTAGACATATACAATATACCATTCTAGACATTATATTTTTAAAACTCTTATATTTTTCATATCGCATATTAATCCTTCATCACTTATTTTATGTTTTATTTTTTTTATATTTACCATATTTTTTCATTTGTTGAATACGATATTTATTAACTTGACCCCCTACTTTACTACCACCATGAAGGGATATATCTTGTGCATTTGATGACAACTCACTTTGCACCAACTGAGCATCACTATTATTATATTTATCGGATTGATACGTTTTATAATCCCCTGTTTGCAAACATTCTATTAAGGCATCAATTCTATTATATTCGAGTTTTTGTACCTTCCTATAACAATATTGGATTTTATCTACATCTCGATTAGCAAGTCCTAATATAATTCTACCTTGTCTAGCATTAATAGGTTCTTGTATCAAATCCATAATCTGTGATAGTATTTTTTCATCGCTTTTAATTGCTTTTTCCAATCGTCTAGTCGCCATATTCAGTACATCTGCCTCTATCATATCATCTCTTTGGCACTCAAATAAATCGGTTTTTCCATCATCCCAACTAGGCATTTGCATTGGTTTTACTGTGTCCATTTGGAAATCTGATCGTTGCTGTTCTTTAAGTTTTATCAAATTACGAGGTAAAATATCTTCCTCTACAGATGATAAATCTTCAATCATACTTTTACTATTATTATCAAATTTTAAATCCATAGAGGTCGAAATTTCTTCCGTTATTAGCCCCTTATCAAATAATCCAGAAAGTGCTTTATGAGTATCTTCAACTGATATCGCCATCTTTTTTGCAAGGGTTTCCACCGTTATCAGATGATTAAATTCTGGACGACCAGCATATCTTGCCATCACAATACCACAAAGTTTTTCATATGTTGTTAAATCATCTCTATCAATTAAAGACGTTTCGATCGCAAACCACGTTTTCATATCAATTCACCATTAACTATCGATTAATCCTCTATCAATAAAACAACAGGACAATGATCACTACCCATCTGCTCTGGATGAATTTGTGCATCTTTCATTGCAGATACAATTTTATTGGAAACCACAAAATAATCAATTCTCCAACCCGTATTTCTCTCACGTGCCTTGCCCATATAAGACCACCATGAATAGGCCTCATCTTTATCTGGATAAAAATATCTAAATGAATCCGTAAATCCCGCTTCTAATAACTCCGTCATCTTAGCACGTTCTTCATCAGTAAATCCTGCATTTCTATGATTAGTCTTATCATTTTTAAGATCTATTTCCTTATGTGCAACATTGAGATCCCCACATACTATTACGGGTTTAATCACATCTAGCGTAAGTAGATATTTTCTAAATTCATCTTCCCAAATTTGTCGATAATCCAGTCTTTCTAAACCTCGCTTCGAATTAGGAGTATAGACATTAACTAAATAAAATTTCTCAAATTCTAAAGTAAGAACTCTACCTTCTTGATCATGTTCTTCTATACCAATTCCTCTCGTTACATTAATTGGTTCTATCTTAGTAAATATAGCTGTCCCAGAATATCCTTTTTTAACGGCATAATTCCAATACTGAAAATATCCATCTAATGTCAAATCAATCTGCCCTTCTTGAAGTTTCGTCTCCTGAACACAAAACATATCGGCATCTTGCGATTCAAAATACTCCAAAAAACCCTTTTTAACACAAGCCCTTAAACCGTTGACATTCCATGATATCAACTTCATATAAACCTCCCATTACAATCAGCCTTTAAATTTACCACCTAAAATCTGCGGTTCTCGATCAACAAATTTCATATGTTCATGATACTCATCATTAAGGCTTTCAAAACCATCTATCGCCATTATCTGTCTTTTAATATCTAACATCCTCATATCAAGATGTGCAATCATATCCGCACACACTCTTAATTGATCCGTAATTTTTTTAGGAGCAGTGTTTTTATATTTATAATAAATTTTATGTTCCAAACTAGCCCAAAAATCCATAGCTATGGTTCTAATTTGAATTTCTATACATACTGGAATGGATCCGCTACTTAAAAATACTGGAATTTGAACATGTACATGCATACTCATATATCCATTTGGCTTAGGATTTTTAATATAATCTTTCACCTGTGTGATCTTTACATCGTCTTGTCTTAGCAGTAAGTCATACACTTTATAAATATCCGATGTAAATGCACAAATAACACGTATTCCCGCTATGTCCTTTATATGTTTTTTCGCATTTTCTATCGTTGGTTCAAATCCATATCTCTCCAACTTATCCATTATTCGTTGTGGATGCTTTACCCTAGATTTAATATGTTCAATCGGATTATAATCATGAATAAATCTAAATTCTCTATCCAGTATCTGCAATTTCGTATTCATTTCTTCCACAGCAAACTGATGTAATAAAATCAAATCTCTCCACTGTGCCATGCCCTCTACTGACAATTCTTCATACATAGTTGCTCCTTTATGATTATTATATTTTTTTAAATGTTACACACTCCACATTAATATTCTATAAAAATAAAATCGATTTGTAAACGTTTTCATCGCTGTATATTCATAAAGACTAATGACAAAATGGTTAAGACAATAGCAATTTTACTTTTTAAGCTAAGTCTCTCTTTATAAATCATACGACTAAGTACTGCTACCAATGCTAAAGAAGCTGCATTTTTTACTGGAAATACTATTACTGAGGGCAGTATCCCCAAAGCTTTTATAGTAAAATAAGATGAAAATAGATTAGGAACTCCCACTGCCATACCTACCACAACATCATCTTTGGTAATCATTTTACCATGCCGATATGTAGCTACGGCACTCACTAAAAATGCCACAAAAAACAATACCATTAAATAATAACTTTTATCTTCGATAAATCCATATTTTTGAAATATTTTACTCGATAACGATGCAAAGCCACCAAATATAAAAAGACCTAATATATTACCCTTTATCTTTTTAAAATCAATCTCTGTATCCGTTCCAACTACTATAATTGCGATAAGTGCTAACACAATGCCTATATTTTGAATAGACGAAGGATATTCATGCCAAAAGAGTATGGCCGCAGTCATAGGAAATAATATGCTTAATTTAGAAAACATACTCGCAAGACCTGCTCCACTATCCCTCACACTGTACTGATAAAACAAATACGAATAAAAATATATGATTCCCGTGGGGATTGCAATAGCAACCCCCATCTTCCAATTAGTAAAAGTACTATCATTTATCATCACTGTTATCATAGAAACAATAACCGCAGTAACATAATTTACCGTAGTGACGGCATATCTATTTAATTTTTTATCTTCAGAATACTTAAAAATAATAGCGATAGATGAGCTACATATCACCGCCATAAACAGCGAAAACATATTACAACCTTCCTTTTAATTGCTATAATCTTTTATATCTAACTATTTGGCGTTAAATCAATTAGCGATGTTACAATATCATCATTTAATGATTTAATAATTTCTGTCGCTAATTTAACGGTATTTTCAAAATCTACACTAGATGCATAACTATAATGCGTATGAATATATCTAGATGGTACAGCCATTACTAATACGGGTACACCCTCATTTGAAAGATGTATTTGACCAGCATTAGTTCCACCAGCTGCACGAACTGCATTTTGAAACGGTATGCTATTTTTTGTAGCAATTTCTTTTGCCAATTTTAAAAATCTATGATTAGAAATATAAGAGCCATCCCTATGCCTAATCTGAGGTCCTTTTCCAAGTACAGACTGTGCTTGATACTTATTAGCAAAACTATCATCCGCAGGTGTGCCTTCAAAAACTATTGCCAAATCGGGTTTAACCGTACGAGATGAAACGGTTGCACCCCGTAGCCCCACTTCTTCTTGAACGGCAAATGCACCAACCACATTGACCTTTAAATTCTCATTTTTAATAGCTTCCATTGTTTTTAATATAGCCGCACATCCTAGTCTATTATCAAATCCTTTTCCACGCATCACTTTATTTTGTTCATTATATGAAAATTTAACTGCTGGAACGACTGGTGCACCTACTTCTATTTTAAATTCATTAATTACCTCTTCTCGTGAAGATGCCCCTACATCTATCGTTAGATGATCTATTGACAATGGTTGTTCACGCTCAGCTTGCGACATAAAATGCGGTGGTTTTGATGAAACAACACCTTCCACATATTTACCCTCACTATTTTTAATTGACACTAAATGTGCTGGAATATTATGTGCCACCCATCCACCTAATGGAACAAAATGTATTAATCCACGCTCATCAATATATTGAACCATAAAACCAACCTCATCCATATGTGCATCTAACATTATCGTAAATTTTTTATCTCGATTATCCAAATTAAGATAGGTATTCATCAGACTATCTACTTTAATGCTCGCATCTCCTCTATAAGCATTTACAACTTTTACAACATCATCTTCAAATCCAGCAGCACCATTTGCATTTGACAAAGCTTCAATTAATTTTATAGTATCCATATTTCCCCCTTAGTACTATCGTATATTTATACTCTTTTCACACAATATATAAACTTTATTATCTCATACTTTATCATAAAAATGTAAAAAATATTATAAAATAAAACCTAAACTTTATGGGACCGATACTAATTTCAAATAAAATTAGCTATACATCGCATAAAATATACCACCTACCCATTTGGGAAACGAAAAAAGATGATGGTGAAGATGATAAAAAGAACCACAGAGGAGAATATGTTCGCAAATAAAACTACGAGTTCTAAATAAAAAAGCCAGTAATATGCTCAAGCTTGCTTGATACATACTACTGGCTTTTTATATTTTTTATTCTATCCACTTTATAGGACAAGCCAAAATCTATTCGATGATCTTAATAACAGACCCTGCCCCAACTGTCCTTCCGCCTTCACGGATAGAGAACTTTAGTCCTTCTTCTACAGCTATTGGTGCGATTAGCTCAATTGTCATCTCTACGTTATCTCCAGGCATACACATTTCAGTTCCCTCTGGAAGTGTTACGGCACCTGTTTGGTTTTACTGTACCAGGTTTTGCTAATACTTGCCCACGCTCGATTTCTGTCCTTTGTACACCACGTAGTAATGCTCCAATATTATCTCCAGCTTGTCCTGAATCTAATAGTTTTCTAAACATCTCTACGCCCGTTACTACTACCTTACGAGTTTCTTCTGATAGTCCTACGATTTCTACCTCATCGGATACATGAACCGCTCCACGCTCTACTCTACCTGTTGCCACTGTTCCACGTCCTGTAATTGAGAATACATCCTCTACTGGCATCAAAAATGGCTTATCTACATCACGCTCTGGGGTTGGAATATATTCATCGATTGTTTCAAACATCTCGATAATCTTATTTGCCCATTCTTCATCACCTTCTAATGCCTTTAGTGCTGAACCTTGGAAGATTGGTGTATCATCACCTGGAAAATCGTACTCTGATAATAGTTCTCTAATTTCCATTTCTACTAATTCTAGTAATTCTTCATCTTCTACCATATCACATTTATTCATAAATACCACGATATATGGTACGCCTACCTGACGTGATAATAGGATATGCTCTCTTGTCTGTGGCATTGGACCATCTGCTGCTGATACTACTAGAATAGATCCATCCATCTGTGCTGCTCCTGTAATCATGTTTTTAACATAGTCAGCATGTCCTGGACAGTCTACGTGTGCATAGTGACGAGCTGGTGTCTCATACTCTACGTGTGCTGTTGAAATAGTGATACCACGCTCTCTTTCTTCTGGTGCCTTATCAATATTTTCAAAATCAACTTTTTCACCTAATTGATATCTGTCAAATAGAACCTTTGTAATCGCTGCTGTTAGAGTTGTTTTACCATGGTCTACGTGACCGATTGTTCCAATGTTTACATGTGG
>PDWI01000078.1_pt1 | contig 124484 bp, 111 predicted proteins | sample 1430891 | NCBI WGS metagenome assembly PDWI01 (sample SAMN01162508, study PRJNA174530) | Oral metagenome, whole genome shotgun sequencing project. | biome: Marine environment; feature: Marine mammal; material: Swab sample of the gingival sulcus; isolation source: swab sample of gingival sulcus...
CAGGAGAACTGAAACATTATGAGCAGATGTCTGAAAATCTTCCCGTTCAGTTTTCTTCTTTCACGGCAATGCAAACCTCGGTCAACTCCGTCGAAATAGGATGGGTAACGCAAACCGAAAACGACATGAGAGGATTTTACGTTCTGAAAAGCGAAACGGAAGATTTGGCATCCGCAAGCCGTTTTTCGGATTTGATTCCCGCTTCCAACACGGTTTCCGCTCATGAATATGTCTGCGAAGACAAAGAAGTAGAGCCGAACAAGCGTTATTGGTATTGGATAGAAGCATTGTCCATGAGCGATAATTCGACAGTTACGGCTTCTCAATCCGTTGTGCTCAGAGAATTCGAAGATCCGGAAGAAGAAGTTCCGGAATTTGCCTTAGAAACAGGACTTGCTGATGTTTATCCTAATCCTTTCAATCCGCCCGTAAACATTTCTTTCTTTATGGACGAAGAAAGCGTTGAACAAAACGAAAAAGCCGAAATCATGATTTACAACGTAAAAGGTCAAGAAGTTCACAGAAGAGATTTGGGCATAAAATCAGCTTCCGGCATGTACACGATCAGCTGGAACGGAAACGATAAAGAAGGAAAAGAATGCGGAAGCGGAATTTATTTCGTGAAATTTACCGCAGGAGAACACAGTTCTTTCAAAAAATCGATTAAACTGAAATAGCAGAGATTCAACATTCAAATCCCCGGCAAAAGTCGGGGATTTTTTTTATCTGTTATTCTAATGATGTTTTTCATTCTTTTGTACCGACAAAAGAACGAAACAAGAAAAACTCCCGACGGCATAAAAACATCTGAAATCTCCGCAATCATGCTGAATTTTTCAAACTCGCTGCGCTCAGACAATGAAAAATTTTTAACGCCTGATCTTGATATTTCCGAGACGCTGTTTTTATAATCTCGGAAGCAGGAAATTCATGACCGGATGTTTTACGTCTTATTTGTATTTTATATGTTGCAGGAATTAAAACAGACTAAAATTCCCGGCATTAGGAGGATACCGGCTTGCCGGCAAAGCAGTCTGAAATCGGTAATAATATGTTGAATCGTCAAATTATCAGGTTATAAAAGGAGAAAATTCATGAATTTTCTTGGGTATCTGAGGTTCATAAAAAAGCAAAAATGTTTCATTAGAAATTTGTTCCGGTCAATCGGATAAAAAACGCAATATTCTTAAATCAATTATTCTTAATAAACGTTTATGCATTCTCCGGTGTCTTTATCGACTTTTATTAATTTTATGCCGGCTTCTTTCAGCATTTCCAAAGCGAATTTATCATCGTACGATTCAGCGATATAAACGGTTGATATTTCAGAGTTTATCAGCATTTTGGAGCAGATAATGCAGGGTTGAGTCGTACAATAAAGTATCGCTCCGGCAATGGATGTTCCGTTTACGGCTGCCTGAATGATCGCATTTTGTTCGGCGTGAGTTCCTCGGCACAATTCATGCATTTTTCCTGAGGGAACATTCATTTTTTTTCTTAGACATCCTGTTACCGAGCAATGCGTTATACCTTTAGGGGCTCCGTTATAACCGCTTGCGATGATTTGATTATTTTTTACCAGTACGGCTCCTACTTTTCTTCGTAAGCAAGTTGTTCTGGTTGCAACCAGCAATGCCGTTTCCATAAAATATTGATGCCATCCGGGTCTTTTCATAATTTCTCCTGCAATGTAGTCAGGTTAGACAATGCGAAAGGAATAAATTGTCAAGAATCTTTCACATTCAGCTTTGACAAATCCGGACAAGCTTATTTTTTGGGAAAAAATCAGACATAGGATAATCATAATGCAGCATAAACACTTAATAATGGGAACGGCAGGTCATGTGGATCACGGTAAAACGTCGTTAATCAGAGCAATTACGGGATTTGACTGTGATACACACAAAGAAGAGAAAAAACGCGGAATCACGATAAATTTAGGTTTCACTCATCTTGATTTAGATAAGGACACAAGTATCGGAATTGTTGATGTCCCGGGGCATTCAGACTTCATAAATACTATGATTTCAGGAGCTTGCGGTATAGATTTTGCAGTTTTGCTGATTGCGGCAGACGAAGGCATTATGCCTCAGACAAGAGAACATTTATCTATAATGGAACTTTTGGGAATAGAACACGGTCTCATCGTTTTGACTAAAAAAGATCTTGTTGACGAAGAACTTCTTGAACTGGCGGAAGAAGAAGTAAGAGAATTTGCGGAAGATTCGTTTTTAAAAGATGCTCCCGTTATTTCCGTTTCGGCAATTTCCAAAGAAGGCATTCCGGAACTGTTGCAAGAGATAAAAAAAATAACGCATAAAATTTCTCCAAAAAACTCGGAAGGTTTCTTTCGCATGTATATAGACAGAATCTTTACGGTTCAAGGCTTCGGCACAGTAGTAAACGGCTCGGTTCTTTCCGGAAAAGCCGAAACCGACAAGCGCTTATTCCTTCAGCCGGGCAATAAAGAAGTAAGAATCAGGAAAATAGAGCATCACGGCAAAGCTGCCAAAACGGTAACAGCCGGAGACAGAGCGGCTTTCAATCTTACCGGATTGCGTCAAAAAGATTTTAAACGAGGAATGATTTTATCGGATAAAATAATCAAAGAAACTAATTTGCTGGATGTAAAAATAAAATTGTTTCCGACAGGAGTTAATCTCAAACTTTGGAGCAATGTTATTTTTCTGACCGGAACCTACAAGGCGATGGTAAAAGTTCATCTTTTGGATGCAGATCAATTAAGTTCAGGAGACACATGCTTGGCTCAAGTATATCTTCCGGAACCGCTTTCGGCAATAGCAGAAGACAGATTCATCATCCGCAACACATCCGGAGACATTACTCTCGGCGGAGGAATTATCATCGATACCGAACCTTTGCATCATCGCAGAAGAAGAAAAAAACATATAGAAGACATTCAAAAAACGGCAGAAGGAAGTTTTATCGACAGAATAGCGGTCGAAGTCAAAAAAACAATTTATCCTCTTTCTCTGAATCAAATTGCCGAAAAGCTTCATGAATCAATCGATAAAATAGAAGAAGAAATTGCCGAAAAGCTTCCCAAAGAAATTGCTTTGCTGATAAATTCAGACCAAAAATATCTGATGCAAAAAGACAGACGACACAAAATTTTAGATTCAATTATCAAAACCCTGAAAAAGCATCATGCCGAAAATCCTCTTGATGCGGAAGGCAAAACCTCAAAAGAATTATTTGCTCTTTTCGGAAGCAAAAGAAATGCCGATTCGGACAATGCCGTATCGATTATTCTGGATGAAATGCTCGCCAAAGGTCAAATCAAAAAAGCAGGAAAAACCCTGGCATTGTCAGGACACAAAATCAGCATCACGCCACAATTGCAAAAGGCGCTGGATTATACAGAAAATAAACTTAACGAAGCTAAACCGGAATTTGCTTTTAACGACGATTGGCTTGATGATTGTCTTGATTTGGGGATTACGGAAAAAGAATATGAAAAGATTGCGCAATCATCAAAGAAAAGCGGAAAAATCATTAACTTCAGGCAACAATTTATCGGAAAACCTTTGGTTGATAAAGTCAAACGACTGCTGATTGATTTTTATCAAAAAAATCCTGATGAAGGCATTGCCTTGGCAGAAGTCAGGGATCGACTGAACGGTTCCAGAAAAATCATTTCTTTTATTCTGGAATATTTTGATATTGAAGGATTTACGGTAAGAAAAGATAATTTTCGTTTCCCGACTCAAAAAATGAAAAATGAGATAGAAAAGCAGGGAGACGACAGGAAATGCTGACCGAAATTATTTTGTCATTACTTATTTTATTCCTTATTTTGGCATGGATTGCGACAAGAAACAGTCAAAATAAAAAATTATCAGATCTGAAATATCAACTTGCCAAATCGGAAGCTCGCAATAAGGAATTGGCGGAAGATTTCGAATATATGAAAATCGACAAAATAAAACTGGAAAAAGAATTTGATTTTCTGGTAAGCAAAAACGGAGAACTTCAAAACATAAGAGAAGAAAACCGAAAAATTGAAGAAAAATGCAACATTCTGAGAAACGAATTGGCAGAAACAAAAGCCGATTTGAAATCTGAACGCAAAATATTCGCCGAAAAAATCAGACTTACCGAAAAAAACAAAGAACAAATGACGGAAGAATTTGAAAATCTGGCAACCCGAATTATGGAAGCAAACGCAGAATCTTTGCGACTCAGACAAACCGGAAGTTTGAAAGAAATAATATCTCCTTTAAAAAATCAATTGGACGGATTCAAAACCAAAATAGAAGAAATTTATTTGGATGAAGCCAAAGACAGATCATCGCTGAAAACCGAATTGAAACAATTGAAAGAAATAAATCAACAAATCAGCGAAGATGCCGTAAATTTAACCAATGCCCTCAAAGGAGATTCCAAATTTCAGGGAAGTTGGGGAGAAATAAAATTGGAACGTATTTTGGAAGATTCCGGTTTGCAAAAAAATCTGGAATACGAAAGTCAGGTTTCGCTGACCTGTAAATCGGGAAAAATATTTCGCCCCGATGCCGTAATTCATCTTCCGGACGGAAAAGATATCGTCGTGGATGCCAAAATGTCGCTTACCGCTTTCGAAAGATATTTCAATTCCGAAGATTCAACTGCAAAAGAAACCTTTCTTAACGAACATATTAAATCCGTAACATCGCATATTAAAGAACTTACGTCTAAAAATTATCACGAACTTAACGGCATAAATTCTTTGGATTTCGTGCTGATGTTTATTCCCGTGGAATCGGCGTTTCTTCTGGCAAACCAAAAATCGCCGGAAATGTTCAGCAAAGCTCTCGCCAAAAATATCTTCATTGTTTCTCCTTCCACTCTGATTGTAACTTTGCGAACCATCCACAATATCTGGAGAAACGAACATCAACACAGAAACGTAAAGAAAATAGCGGAAAGAGGAGCTTTGCTCTTCGATAAATTCTCGGATTTTGTCAAAGATATGGAACAGATAGGAATAAACTTGGAAAAAGCAAACTTTTCTTATCAAAAATCCATGAATAAACTGAGTTCCGGAAACGGAAATCTCATTAATCAGGCTCGACAACTGAAAGAACTGGGTTTACGAACCAAGAAAGAATTGCCGGAAAAATTTCTTGCCGTAGAATAAAAACGGAAAAAATCAAAAGAAATTATGCTGTATAAAAGGAACCGAAAGTTCTGAACCTGTATTTGAAGATAAAAAAAACCCGAACTTAAAGCTCGGGTTTTTTAATTTAATTTTATGTCTTAGTGTTTATGAGTAATTTCTTTTTCAACGGTTCCGCTGATTTGAGATCTTTGGAAGTAATGGGTGTGCAGAAGATTATGAGCTTTAGGTCCTCCGATTTCCCCCAGCCATTCATCATACATTTTATGTATTTCTCCGTTGTGATGAGAACAACGTTTAGGCAAATCATGATCTTCTTTATAAAGACTTTGCCCTCTGCGCGCTCTGTCGGCAAGGGAAGAGCCGAAAGGTTGACCTCCGCCGCCCACGCAACCGCCGGGACAAGCCATAACTTCTATAAAGTGTAAATTTTCTTCTCCCGCCTGAACTTTTTCCATTAATTTTCTGGCATTTCCCAGTCCGTGAGCAACAGCCACGTTTACGGTTAATTCGCCGAAATCTTTGGTCGGAACGGTAACGCTGGTTTTCTTAACGCCTTTCAATCCGCGAACAGCTTTGATTTCTACATTGCCCAAATCTTTGCCTGAAAGAATATTGTAGGCAGTTCTGGTAGCAGCTTCCATTACGCCCCCGGTAGCTCCGAAAATTGTTCCTGCTCCGGTATATTCTCCCATAAGGAGATCGGATTTTTCTTCAGGAAGATTTTTGAAATCCAGTCCGGCTTCTTTTATCATGCGAATAAATTCTCTGGTTGTAAGCACATAGTCCACATCTTGGAATCCAGAATCGCTCATTTCCGGTCTTCTTGCCTCAAATTTTTTGGCGGTGCAAGGCATTACGGCAACGGAAACAATTTTTGCCGGGTCAATATTTTCTTTTTCTGCAAAGTAAGTTTTTACCAAAGCTCCGAACATTTGTTGAGGAGATTTACAGGTGGACACATGATCCGCAATATTCGGGAAAAATGTTTCCATAAATTTTACCCAGCCCGGCGAGCATGAGGTAATCATGGGCAAAGTTCCGCCGGTTGCCACTCTTTTCACCAATTCGTTTGCTTCTTCCATAATGGTGAGGTCAGCAGAGAAATTGGTATCCAAAACATGATCAAATCCCAGTCTTCTTAAAGCTGCATACATTTTTCCGACTGTTACCTGTTGGGGATCAAGTCCGAATTCTTCGCCTAAGGTTGCTCTTATCGAGGGAGCTTCCTGAACAATTACAACTTTTTCGGGATCAAGCAAAGCATCCCAAACTTTTTCGTTTTCGGTTTTTTCCCGAAGAGCTCCAACCGGACAATATACCGTACACTGACCGCAATTCACGCAGGCGCTTTGTCCCATTCCGGAATTAAAAGCAGTTGAAATAGTGCCGTCGAATCCCCTTCCGTCCACTACCAAAGCGTTTACCGTTTGTATTTCGGAACAAACCGTAATGCAACGTCCGCAGGAGATGCATTTTGAAGGATCTCTCACAATGGAAAGACTTGTATCATCAACCGGTTTCTGTTTAACTATTGTGGGAACGGAAAGTTCCTGAATACCCATTTGATAAGATATATCCTGCAATTCGCATTTTCCGTTTTGAAGGCAAGTCGGGCATTTTACATCATGGTCGGAAAGAATTATTTCTACCAAAGTTTTTCTCATTTTACGCAGTTTCCTGCTGTTGGTGGTAATTTTCATTCCGTCCCAACAAGGCGTTACGCATGCTCTTTTGGGAACGTTAACTCCTTCTATTTCCACAACACATACGCCGCAATTGGCAGTTGGTTTTAAATCCTGATGATAGCAAAGCGTCGGTATATGTCTTCCCGCTCTTTTTGCAGCAGAAATTATGGTTGTTCCCTGCGGAACAACGAGTTCTTTATTATCTATCTGTATTTTTATGTCAGCCATGGTCATTCCTCCATGTATTTTTAGTTATTAAGGCAGTTTACTGATCCTGCAAAGAAATTTATCGTTAAACTTATTCGGAAAATCAAAATAAGAAGATTATCATACCGTTTCAAAACCGGATTCTTCTGCTTCAAAATGATATAATCCGGGTAATTTTTTTACGGCTTTGACCGGGCAAACATCTTTGCAATTTCCGCATTTAATACATGCGTCCTGAGAAATGGCGTAACGTTCTTCCCGAGAACCGGAAATACAATCAACCGGACATTTACGGGCGCATAACGAGCAGCCGATACATTTATTTTTGTCTATGTCAAAGTGCAAAAGGTCTGTACATACGCAAGACGGACAACTTTTATTTTTTATGTGAGCTTCGTATTCATTACGAAAATATCTGATGGTTGAAACAACGGGATTAGGCGCTGTTTGACCGAGACCGCAAAGAGAAAGATTGGAAATAGTTTCGCTTAAATCCAATAAAAGATCAATATCCGATTCCTTGCCTTCTCCGTGAGTTATTCTGTCCAGAATATCATACATTTGTTTTAATCCGACTCGACAGGGAGAACATTTTCCGCAACTCTCTTCCAAAGAAAATTCCAGGAAGAATTTGGCAACGTTAACCATGCAGTTTGAGTCATCCATTACGATAACCCCGCCTGATCCGACCATGGCTCCGGCTTTTTTCAATGACTCGTAATCTATTTTGGTTTCAAGATGCCGGTTTGTGAGACATCCTCCCGAAGGTCCTCCGAGTTGTACGGCTTTAAACTTTTTACCGTCAATAATACCGCCGCCGACCTCATTTATGAGTTCTCGCAGAGTGATTCCCATGGGAACTTCGACCAAACCGGTATTTTTCAAATCTCCCGTCAAAGCAAAGACTTTGGTTCCTTTACTTGTTTCAGTTCCGAAAGAAGCAAACCATTCCGCTCCTTTTTTGAAAATGGTAGGTAAATTTCCGAGAGTTTCGACATTGTTAACCAAAGTGGGCTTATTCCATAAACCTTTATTGGCGGGATACGGAGGTTTAGGAACAGGGTGTCCTCTCTCCCCCATAATGGATTGGATAAGAGCCATCTCTTCTCCGCAGACAAAAGCTCCGGCTCCCGTTCTTACTTCGGCATGAAAACTGAAACCCGATCCGAAAATATTATCGCCTATCACTCCTGTTTCCAAAGCATCTTTTATCGCTTTATTTATTCTTTTGATTGCCAACGGATATTCGGCTCGAATGTAAAAATAACCTTCGGAAGCTCCTACGGCGTAAGCAGCCAAAAGCATTCCTTCCAAAACCCTGTGCGGATCCCCTTCCAATAAAGAACGATCCATAAAGGCTCCCGGGTCTCCTTCGTCTCCGTTGCATACCACATACTTTTGAGTTCCCGATGCTTTATTAACGGTTTCCCATTTAATTCCGGTAGGGAATCCGCCTCCGCCTCTTCCTCGCAATCCTGAATCTTTTATAACTTTTATGACATCTTCAGGTTTACATTCCGTAATGGCTTTTACGGCAGATTCATAGCCGCCGACCGCTATGTATTCGTCAATGGATTCGGGATTGATGTATCCGCAATTTTCCAATGCCACTTTAACCTGCTTTTTATAAAACGGCACTTCGTCTTTCGTGGCGTAAGTTTCTTTATTATCGCCTTTTAACATCAGTCTTTTTACAGGGCGACCTTTGATAAAATGTTCTTCCGTAATTTCGTCAACATCTTCCGGGGTCAATTTCACATAAAAGATTCCTTCCGGATAAACCATTGCCACAGGTCCGTAATCACACGGTCCCATACATCCTGTTTCAATAATATTTACTTCTTCTTCAATATTTTTTTCTTTAAGTTTTTTTACTAAAGCATTTTTAATTTTCATTGCTCCGGCAGAAACACATCCCGAGCCGCAACAAAGTAAAAAATCGGTTCTTTTAAGAGACATAATTCCCCCTCGGTCTAATCTTCTGTAACAATAAATTCATCAACGGGTTTACCGTTTATTATATGTTCGACAATCATTCTGCGAGCTTTTTCCGGATCCATGTTTCCGTAAGTTACGGGCGGTTTGTCTTTTTCAATCACATCCACGACCGGTTCTCTCGAAGACAATCCTTTTTCTCCGGTTTGAGTAACAAGAACATCAATTAATTTGCGTTTGGCGACTTCTTCCAAAATCACCTTCATAACTTCTCTTGCGCCCATGGCTATTCCGGATGTTCCCATGCCTACAACAATTTTTACGCGATTGTTACTCTCTCTCAGTTTCATCTGATGTTGAGCTTTTTCTCTTATTTTTCTGAGGTCGGCTAAAGTTTTCATAATTCCTCCATTCCTGTGTTAATTATTCCTTCGGTTAACATACTTTCAATTACCGGAATTACTTCCGGATAATTAATAGGAATCTCTCCCAATTCTTCTTTGATAATAACAGTTGAAAATTCAAAACTTTTTACACCTGAATGATCCGTTTTTTTCAAATTAAACAAAAAATCCGTTTCGGGATGACCGATTACCGAGGTTAAAATCGTATCGGAAATATTGCCGGCAGGCATTCGGTCTATATTATCGTAAGCAAAACCGGCTTTGACGGAAGTACCCTCGCCGGGGTTACTTTCCAGAGAAAAATATCCGTTGCACAACTCAGTATTTTGCCTGAGAAGAGGGATACCCAAACCGACGCTTTTTTTTCTTTCTGATTTTGAAGTGTAAAAAGGATTTTGAGACAAGGATAAAGTTTCAGCGTCCATGCCTTTGCCGTTATCGATAATTTCAATTTCAAGAATATTTTTTATAATATCAACTTGAAAATTAACAATAACGAGAGACGCATCAGCTCTTACCGAATTTTCAATTATATCGGACAAATGAAGAGAGATGTCGTTCATTATCCGCGACTGCGATACTTATCAACTATTTTCAATAATTTATCGCGGCTGTCTATGCGACCGAAAGTATCTTCTCCAATGACAAATACAGGAGCCAAAGAACAAGCTCCGACACAACGAACGGATGCCAAAGTAAACAAGTTATCTTTTGTCGTTTCACCCAGTTTTATGCCCAATTCGTCTTCAAACATTCGAATAAGACCGGGCGCTCCTTTTACATAGCATGCCGTTCCCGTACAGACATTGATGATATTCTTGCCTCGAGGTTTCATTGAGAAAAAATTATAAAACGTAACTACGCCGTAAACTTTGCTCACCGGAATATTCATTTCTCCGGCTATAAATTTTTGCACTTCCATGGGAAGATAGCCGAAAATTTCCTGAGCTATTCGCAGTATTTCGATGAGGGGATTTTTAAGTTTCATCTTTTCTCGGATGACAACTTTTAATTTGTCGTATAAGACTTCGTTTGTTTCTTTTTCCGTGACCATTTCTCCTCCTTAATAGGATTTGTTTAATAATCTAAGAATAAAAAAAGCATCGAAAAGCAAATTTAGGATATAATGGTATTGTTTAGCGATGTGATGACTTTTTAAGTTTAGCTTTTTTAACATAAATCAGCTTCCGAATATTTTGACCTTAGATTCGTCAAATAAAATTTAAATGATATTTACAGCAACTGATTTTTTTATTTTTTTTGATATTATTCGGGACTAATTTTTGTTATACAAGACTAATTTCCGCATCAATAAATTTACTGCGCCGCATTTATACGAAACATAAAATAAAAAAAAGAAGAAATTTATTAAAAAAAAGAGTATCTTAAAAGGGGTATTTTTTTTAGGAGAATTACATTCTCGCAGGCGATTTTTTCAATTTTCAGGTTAATTTATATTTTAAAATCAAAATTACCAAAGCTTATCATAAACCGGAAATCAGCTTTTTTCTTTATCCCAAAGCTTCATTAAGACGGGCAGTTTCTCGGTTATCGAGTTTAATTCTTCAACTGTTATATGCTGTCTTGAATCGCAAATTGCCGAATCCGGATTAAAATGAGTTTCAACTATTATTCCGTCCGCTCCGGCTGCCGTCGCCGCCCAGCTGACAGATTTTATCATATCGGAACGTCCCGTGCTGTGGGAAGGATCGACTATAACCGGCAAACCGCACATGTTTTTCAAAGCGGACACAGCCGAAATATCCAAAGTATTTCTGGTATAATTTTCAAAGGTTTTGATTCCTCTTTCACATAAAATAACGTTGGAATTTCCTGATTTTATAATGTGTTCCGCCGCCAAGAGCCATTCTTTAAGAGAGGAAGACATGCCCCGTTTCAAAATAACGGGATTATTGATATGCCCCAATTCGCGCAAAAGAGGATAGTTTTGCATATTTCTGGTTCCGACTTGAAGAATGTCAATTTTATCGGCAAGGAATTCGATTTGCGAAATTTCGGTTAACTCGGTAATGCTTATCATATCGTATTTTTGAGCGATTTTTTGCAGAATGTCAACGCCTTCTTTTCCCAATCCTCCGAAGCTGTAAGGCGATGTTCGCAATTTAAAGGTTCCGCCGCGAAGAAATTTAACGCCGGATTTGCTCAAAGCGGATGCGATTTTATCCGCTTCTTCTTCAGAGCTGATTGTACAGGGACCTGCCATGACGGCAAAATGCTTTTTGCTGACGGTATGATTTTTTATTTTTACGGCAAAATTTTCATCCAAAGACGAAACAAGAGGATGTTCGTTTTCAGCTCCGGACACTCTTTTTACGGCAGAGAAATTCTCAGGTTCTCCGGGTTTTAAATTGTCAATTCCGGAGCAAAGATAAAGAAAACGGGTTTCTCCGCATCGTATTTCTTCAAAAGAAATTTTGCGGCTTTTTAAAAATCCGAACAATTCATCCGCTTCGGATTTCGATATTTTCGATTTCAAAAAAACAATCATTTATATTTCCCGATAAAATCAGTCAAATAAGCCGAACTGCATTCCTCGGTCGCTGACAAGAAATTCTTTTTTTTCAAAGTAATTCATTATCTCTTTTATAAGCATTGTCCCGACCGTCAATAACTCGGCTCTCACAGGTTCGTAAGGAATAAATTTAATAATTTCAGGCTTTTCAAGCGTCAAAAAGAGATTGTAAAATTCATTGACTTCATCAAGTGTCAAGGTACTTTTATGGACAACGGAAGAATCGTAACGCGGGAGTTTAAATTTTGCCGAGCTTAATCCGGAGGCGGTTCCTCCCGTTCCGATTAATATTTCGGCATTTTTGTATTCTTCGGGAATCAGGTTCAGTTGTTCCCGAGTATATTTGATTTTTGCTTCCGTATCGTTTCCGAACATGTTGTCCAAGCGTCTTATACCCAATTTCAGGCTTATTCCGTCGGTAATTTTACGATTTTTAATCAGGGTAAATTCCGTACTTCCTCCGCCGATATCGAAAACAAGAAAATTTCTCAGATCGGGAAAACTTCCCAAGGTTGCATTTCCGGAAGCATAAGCTTCTTCTTTTTCGGATAAAATTTTATAATCCGTTCCGTAACGATCTTTTATTTTTTTTATCAAATCCCCGATATTGCGAGCATCCCTGGAGCAACTTGTCCCCGTAATCGAAATATCATCCGAAAACAGTCTTGAATAATCCGTAAAATTATCCAAAATTTTTATAACCCGGTCAAACCCGTCCTTGCTTATCATTCTGTCTTTCATGTCTTTTCCGAGAGCCGACGACGCAGAGCGCCTGTGCACGGCTTTAACTTCTTTATCTACCGAAGCCCAAAGCAAAAGAACGTTATTGGTGCCGACATCGATATTCACTTTTCGGTTCGGAAAAAGCTCGGAATATTCTTTTATAATTGATTTTACCGATGCGACGGTTTTGCTTTTATAACGTTCCGGAATGATTCTCCCTTCTTTTTTTATTTCGTCAAAAATTTTATTCCAATCCGCTTTTTTTCTGTAAGCAAGCGGAATAACCGTTTTATGAGAATATTTACCGAGTTCTCGCATGATTATTTTTTCTTCCGCTATATTTTTACTTTCCGGCAGAATAAGATGAACTCCGTTTTGACAGGCAATCTCCGCATTAAAACAAGTCGGTTTACCGATAAAAATATCGCATTCCGCCAAAACAGCGGTTAAATTTTCGTCCGGGCTCATAAATCTGAAATTTTTGTGATTATATTTGGATTGAGATGAAATAACGGTGATATTTTCCGCTTTCAAAAGATTTTCCGGATTTATTTTATTTTCTCCGAAATTTTCATCCGCAAGCAAAACAATTTTATGGCGCCGGGGAATATCGTATTTCTTGCGCAAATCGGTTTTTTGACGATTTTTTGCAATAATTCCCGTATCAATCAGTCTCGCAAAGCCGTCCATCGAAAATTCATCGGAAAAAGGCAGTCGATAAGCCGTAAAAACAGTTTTTTGCATGGCAGACATTTCATTTAATACAAAATTTATTTCCTTATCGTCTCCGAAGATATTTTTATAAAAATAATGCCGGGAAGAATTTGAAACTGCAATACAGGGAACACCCGCCCTGAACGAAGCTTCAAAAGCCGAAGGCGGAATATCGGCAATCACAAGATCAATGTGTTTTTCCCGTAAAAATTTAACTTCCCGAGAGATAATTTCTTCTTTGTTTTTCCAAAATCCCAATAATTTTTCTTTAAGTTCCGCAGGTTTTGCGGGAATATCTCCAAAATCGATTTTCTGTTTGCGGATGATTGAGAATTGCTCGTTTTTCGGAAAAATTTCTTCCGGGTATTCTCCGACAAAATGACACTCTATTCCGGCTTTTATAAATTCTTCTCCCAAAGCGGAAGCTCTTTCGGCATGTTCGACGCCGCCGGAAGAAAGATAAAAACATATTTTCATAATCTGAACCTGTTCCTCGGTAATTTACCTTGCCTGCATTTTAATTTATCCTAAAATCGAAGTCAAAAAATAATCGCAGGTTCTTTTGTCAAAAATTGTCCTTTCAGGAAAGGAAATATACTTTAAGGCAATTACCGGCAATACGAACCGTACATAATTACGGAAGCTAACCGAAATACTCGATTAACGGGAATATCTAAATCCAGAAAGTCAACATTAAAAATAAAAATCAGATCTTTAAAATAGGGTTTTTGTTTTTGTTTTTATTTTACGAATAAAATCATTTAAGCATTAAACATTTCTTTACGGCTTCTGTTTTTCCGTTTACTTTTAATCTGTATAAATAAACACCTGAGCCGACAAAATTTCCGGCTTCATTCTTACCGTTCCAAAGAACTTTGTGATACCCTTTTTCCAATTTTTTATTAATCGAAGTTCTGACTTTCTGACCTTTTACATTATAAATAGAAAGATTTACTTCAGAATTTTCAGGTATAGAAAAATTTATAGTTGTCGAAGGATTAAAAGGATTCGGATAATTTCCTTTAAGAACAACTTTATCAGGAATATTATCGTTTAACTCTCCGTTTTTATCAAAAGCAACAATATGATAATCATTCCGGTTAGAAATAATTTTACCTTTTTCAAAGTTATTTTTCTCTTGATTGAAAATAAAATATCCTTCCGGAGATCTACTGCCTCTTTCAGACAAAATCTTAAAATAAATTTCTTGTTCTTCTCGCCCGGAATTTTGGGTATAAGCAAGAATTTGAGCTTGATTATTTTCTGCAACCGCTGCTCCTATACAAACAGAATCGACAAAAGCTCCTATTTCAATATCACCGTCGCTTAGTCCGATAATATCAATTGCTTCATAATCAGATTTTTGTTCAAAAGTAAAAACTGTCGGCTTTTTTAAAGCATCTTTTTGTAAGGGGTTCCCCGAATATCCCCATTTAAAATCTTCGATAATTTCACTTACTTTAACCATGTAACCTCTTCCGTAATGAAGAGCTCGTATTCTATTGCTCGGCACCGGCACCGGAATTAATCCTCGCGAGATATTTTGTTTATCGTAAAACCATGTTTCAGCTTTAATACTTATAACTTTATCAAAATCATCTCCGAAAGCATCATCAATATTCTTACTTTCAAGGAGCCAATAACCTATCCAATTATACACACCGGGATATAAAGTTTTAGACGTATAAGGATGCCCTCCGGTAAGATCAATATCGTAAGATTTTGATGACGAACTCATTTTTACTTTATAGCAATTATTATTTTCAAAATTTGTTAACCCGTGCGAACTCCATGAATTGTCGGAAACATTGTATTCCGTATAACCGTTTTTTGTTTTAACAAATAACCCGAAAGGATTAAAAGAATCCAAAATATCTTCCTCGTTTAAATCTGCAAACGGGAATGAACACCAATTCCACCCCCCGTGAAAACCTGTATAAGCGGAAAAAGGTATAATAAATTCAGGAAAATAAGGATCATCGGAATTAATTACAATTTTTCCGGAATAGTTTTTATACATTATTTCCGGTGCAAACTTCAACTTAATAATCTCCGTTCCGCCGGGACTGACGGAAGACGGACAATTAATGATCTCTAACCCGGCATCAGTCTCATCACTTAGGGTGCAATTTATATTATTTACGGAATACTCGTCATTTTCATTATGCAAAACAAGAGATACCGTTACAGGGCTGTCAGGATTAACATTTCCTAAGTTAATTTCCTGTTTTTCAATATAAATACCTTCTTCATAAGCTTCACAAGCTCCTATATCGACAGCTGACGATGAGATACGAGGATTACCGTATAAATCCATACTTTGAAAGTATAGATAAGAAGATACCGAATCGTCAATATTTACAGCCGAAATTCCGCTATTAAAACATGGAGAATTTGCAGTTATGGAATAATCTTCCGAATTAAGCAAAGGATCAGAATTAATGTTACCGGATGCGGAATAAGTTAAAGCAACCGGCTCTTCATTAGCATCAAGATTATAAACAACTATACAATCAATATCAGAATTATTTATATTTTCAAGACCGCTCTGTATATTATTATTTTTAAAAATAAATTTATGACAGGACATAGTTTCATCGTCAAGTTCAACATTAATTTGATTACCTCCTCCATGAGGGACGTAATTATATTGAGAATAATCATAATTAGCTGTATTACCCCAGAATACATTGTTAATCAAAATGACATCATCATCAGGTTTGGTGAAAGATAAAGCCCCTCCTAAATTCTCGGCATTATTATTAAAAAAGGTGTTATTAATTATTACCGGAGAACAACTGTAATCGTTATTATTTTTAAACCAGACTGCACCGGCGGAACCGGCTGAATTATTTACAAATAAATTACCTAATAAAAGAGGATATCCAAACAACCCTTCCCCATTATAGTCTATAGCGCCTCCGCAACCGCTATATTCGGGAAGTACTCCGATTGTGGTATTGTTCTTAAAAACACAATTAATAAAATGAGCATAATTTTGCAATGCGCTTACTGCCCCTCCCCTATTCGCAATATTATTTTCAAAAATGCATTCCTTGAATTTCACAAAAAGCTCGGTATTATCAGGATGAGAGTAAGCGTCATAAATATAAACAGCTCCTCCTTCCAAAGCTTTACAATTTCTAAATTGGCAATTATTAAAAATAATTTGAGCATAATTATCAATATATAAATCACTGTTATTTATACGGATACCGCCTCCGCCGGTATTATTTAATTTACATGCATCTTTTATAATAGTATAATTTAATTCCGAATCTCCGAAGTTTACGTTTGAAGCAAAGTCTCCAAAAAACATACCTGCCCATTTATCACCGTCATCATCAGGATTATCAGATAACCCTTTCAATATAATCGGTTTTTCCAGAGTTCCTTTTGTAATTAAACTTCCCCTTACTTTGAAATATTTACCGGGTTTAAATTTAAGTTCTATGCCTGATGCAGTATAAGAAGGATCTATTACAAGAGTTACTCCTTCAGGAACAATAAGATGATCATTTTGAATCAATCCGGAATCAATTCCTTCGGGGACAACCGTACTTTCGGTTATATAAAGAGTAACTAAATTATTACCGTCATATCTTGACACCGTTTTTTTATCAAACAGAGAGTATCTGAGTTTTGCCGGAATTTCACTTGAATCTTTAGGGTGAAACGACCAGTTTAAGCCGGTTACTGCCGGCCAAAAATCAGGATGAGAGGACAAATAATAAGAATTATCATTCCAAGCAACAGAACTCTTTTTTTTGTATTTATTATCAGTCCACGTTCCGGTATAATATTGTCCCCAGAAATTTTTACGTTTATGAATTGAATTTTTTTCAAAAGTTTTTTTATCAACCCATCTGCCGCGAGTAAAATCAGCATACTCTTCCAAAAAAGCAATTGTCAGATAAAATCCTGTAATAGAAAGATTATGATTAATTATAACTGACGCTATACTTGATGCGGTAATTCCAAAAGAAGTTATTGCCCACGTATCTGTCCAGTGATAAGTACTTTTCATATAGTTGTTAACGGCAATCTGTTTTGTCTGCCTTTTAGTATAATATTTACCTGATAACACATCATGAAGCTTATCGAAAATTGAAAGTCCGTACTTCTTAGCTCTGTTTCTAAAGAAAGTATTGAATTTTTTGTTTTTACCGTGAAATGAATCTACCCACATAGAATTACAAATGTTGCCTTCAAAAAGATTACTGTAAGGTCCTCGATAACCTGTACCGGAAGGTAAGTTATTTTCATAGCTCGGCTCTCCATGACAACAGATGTCACCGATAAAATCATCAGATATGCATGTACCCAATAACCATTCCAAAAAATTTTCACACCAAGGAGGACAATTATTTAATTCCAGATTATCAAGAGTTGAGTGTTTACCTTTTGCAACATAATTATAACCGAAGACATTATAATGAGCTCCATTTTGTACAAGCATTGAATGCCGGCATTTATTGAAGATATTGTTTTCAACAAGACAATGACTGCTTCCGTATTCAATTATAACTCCATATCCGTAACCGCCCTCACCGTGAAATTGAGCATCACAAAAATAGCACCCGGCTATCTCAATATGCTTTGAGTTTGCAATACGGATATGATGTCCGACAGGATCTCTGCTCTCGACTCCATATACCCAGCAATTCTCAGCATTTATGAAACTGATATTATTTCCTTGCTTATTTTCCTCATTATTCTTTAATGAACCTGTATCTATACGATTAATAAGAATATCTTCTATACCTGCACAGGTAATCGACTCCTGCTCACTTCCCAAAATAATACAACTTTTCTTGTCATGTCCCGTTCCCTTAATATTGAAATTAAAAATGGTTCGCTTACTCCGATCTTCATCTCGTCTAAACATGTGGTTACCGCTGAGAATTATATAGGACTTAAGTTTAATGGGAGCATTAAAATTATATTCTCCGGGGGCGAAATCCAATACACCAATATTGTTAGAATCAACCCCTTCATTAACCAGAGCTTCTATATTATCATTTATTGTACTCCAATCCATACCCGGAGTGATATATCTTATATAATTTTCATTAGTGCTTGGGACAGGTAACTCTCCACCCATTATCCCGGCTTGTTGCCATTCTTCGCTTAATGAATCAACAATTGCATACTCTGTTTGGAAATATGCAGATAATGATAAATTAATCAATACAAAAATAATTATTATAAAGTATTTTTTCATGTTTTCTCCTTATTTTTCAATTAACCCTACGGGATTGTTATTGTAATAAGATAGAGGAATAACACATAATGTAACCCCAAAGGCAAACAAAATTAAAATATTAATATGCATAAAAAGTTTTAATAATATCTGGAAGCAATACCTACAATTCGGGTTTCATTGCGATTAAAGTCATTTATTTTTGTATCAATATAATATCCGGTACCGTCACTTATACGATAGATAAATTTATTAATTGTTAAATAACCGCCATTAGGACTGAAACAATATTCGTCGTAATAGTATAAATCGATAAGTTCATCTTCAATTTCCATACTGTTAACATCAAATAAAACAGAAGTGCCTGCAGTATAAATAATAGCTAACCCTGTTTCAAAATGATATGTGAAATGTGATGCGTTTGACGAACTGTATATTATTTCATCGTCACCATTCTTTAATGGTACTTTATGTATCTCGTATTTAGCGATATACCGTTCTTTATCGTATTCTTTATAACGGAAGGAATATAAAATTTCATCATTATTTTTAAAAAATGGATAACGGAAATTTATACTCTGATTCGAGTTCTCTATCTTATAATCACAAATTATCTCATTTTTATTTATTTCGATATCTTTTATAGCCAAAAATGCATGCTTATCGGATATGCCGTAAACATAAACAATCATCCGGTTATCAGGAGAAAAAGAAGGATATATTTCCCGAATATCAGGAGTACCGGTTAAATTTTTAAACTCTGTTCCATCAGTGTTTGCCATGTAAATTTCACCGTCCATGTTAAGAAGCATTTTGGTCCTGTCGGAAGAGAAACTGTAAATTGAGCCGACTGAATCAATAATTGTTCTGCGGTTTGATCCGTCCAAGTTCATTAAATCAATATGCGTACAACAATCCAACATCAGAAGTTCCTGTTCGGTATTTTCCAAATCCGGTACAAAGTATGGCGTCCCATTCCCTCTGCAAAGATATTGTAAATCCGTACCGTCAATATTTGAAACAGCAATCCAGTCTTCAGAATAACCCTGTCCCGTATAAAATAATTTTGAATAAAGAAACGGTGTTAACAAGTTCAAATCACAGGATGTTATAAATAATACAATTGCCGATAACGAAAGGAAGATAAAAATCTTTTTGTTCATATCTATTTACCTCTTTTAAAACTTTTCAATCTTAAATTATTATTTTTTACAAAACCGGCATTTTACCGCTCATAACTAATTGAATCAATCAATGAATATTCGGTATCAAAATATCCCAATAATAAAGTAAAATAAATCAGAAAAATTATAAAAAGAATCATTTTTTTCATAATTTATAATCCTTGACACTGATTGGAAAAATTCTTGAAAGTTGCATAACAGCTTTTTCGGAAGAAATGTTAAAATCAATTGTTCTGCCTGTTGAATTTGCTTCATCACAGTAATTTTTTAAAAGATTATACATTTCAATTGTTTCTGTGTCATAGACGTTTAAATTCACTGCCAGCAATGTTCCGTTTCTATTAAAGTTTGGAATAAAACGTCTGTAGCAAAGACCGTATTCAACCTCTTCATAAGTTATGGGATTATAGTGTTTCAGGACATTGGTCATAACATAAGCAAGCAAATTTTTATTTCTATTGTAACTGATGCGAGAAAAAATACCTCCTGAATCAAGTATTTTTTTCTCTCCTGTATTAATATTAAAGGAATATAAACCGCACATGTTAAACGTATCATTACAGTTTTGTCCAAATATAACAGTTGATTCATCTATAAATATTGGTGAAACATAATACTCCCAACCGGAGTAAGGCACCGAAAAGAGAACTTTTCTTTGAAGCGAAATTAAATCAATCACAGCTATACATGCAGTTGTATCGGCAATATCTATTGATTTAAAAATAACCGCATCCTCAAAAATTGAGAATGCAGGGTCTCCCTCATATTGATCCGGAGTACCGGTTAAATTTTGCAAGCCTCCTCCATCAGTGTCGGCAATATAAATATCACCGTTATTTGCAAGCAACATTTTGGTCCTGTCATCAGAAAAACGGTAAATTGAGCCGACTGAATCAATAATTGTTCTGCGGTCTGATCCGTCCAAGTTCATCAAGTCAATTCGATTACCGGAGTCTAACATCAAAAGTTCCTGTTCGGAATTTTTTAAATCGGGGACAAAGTACGGTCTGTAATCACCTTTGCACAGATATTTTAATTTAGATCCGTCAATATTGGCCACAGCAATCCAATCTTCCGAAAAAGTCTCCTCCGGTTTTGTTAATTCACAAGATGTTATAAATAATACAATTGCAGATAACGAAAGGAAGATAAAAATCTTTTTGTTCATATCTATTTACCTCTTTTAAAACTTTTCAATCTTAAATTATTATTTTCTACAAAACCGGCATTTTATCGCTCATAACTAATTGAATCAATTAATGAATATTCCGTATCAAATGCTGTTTGGAAAAATTCTTGAAAGTCGCATAACAGCTTTTTCGGAAGAAACGTTAAAATCAATTGTCCTGTCCGTTGAATTTGCCTCATCAAAGTAATTTTTTAAAATATTATACATTTCAATTGTTTCTGTGTCATAGACGTTTAAATTAACTGCCAGCAATGTTCCGTCTCTATTGAAGTTTGGAATTAAACGGTTGTCACAACGAGCGTATTCAAACACTTTATCAGTCATGGGATTATAGTGTTTCAAAACAGTAAATTCATCAGAAATAATATAAGCAAACAAGTTTTCATTTCTATTATAAATCATTTTTGAAAAAGTATAGCCCACATCAATCAATTTTTTATACCCGGTATTAATATTAACGGAATATAAACCGTTCGTATTAAGTATATCACTATAATATTGTCCAAATATAACAGTTGATTCATTTATGAAAACCGGTGATACATAATACATATAACCATCATAATGCTCAAAAAATATAACTTTTCTTTGAAGCGAGACTAAATCAATTGAAGCTATGTATGAAATTGAATCGGCAATATCGCTTGATTTGAAAATAACCGCATCTTCAAAAATTGAGAATGCAGGGTCTCCCTCATATTGATCCGGAGTACCGGTTAAATTCTTAAACTCTGTTCCATCGGTATTTGCAATGTAAATTTCACCGTCCCTGTTAAGAAGCATTTTGGTCCTGTCGGCAGAAAAACGGTAAATTGAGCCGACTGAATCAATAATTGTTCTGCGGTCTGATCCGTCCAAGTTCATCAAATCAACATGAGTATAACAATCCAACATCAGAAGTTCCTGTTCGGGATTTTCCAAATCCGGCACAAAGTATGTCGTCTCATTCCCTCTGCAAAGATATTGTAAATCCGTACCGTCAATATTTGCAACAGCAATCCAATTTTCTGAAAAAGTATTCTGAGGTTTTGTTGAGTCACAGGATGTTATAAATAATACAATTGCCGATAACAAAAGTAATATAAAAATCTTTTTGTTCATATCTATTTACCTCTTTTAAAACTTTTCAATCTTAAATTATTATTTTTTACAAAACCGGCATCATTTTTCGTTAAGATGTCTTTTTTACTCATGTTTGTAAAGGCAACAGGTACTAAAGGAAACATTTTGGGAATATCATTGGACAGCAATAAAGTATTTTCAGCTTTATTTGCTCTCAGTATTTCTTTTGTTTTTTTAGAAATATCCATATTATCCAAGTCCAATTCAATTTTTATGTATGATATACTGCTGCCATTTAATTCATATTTATCTCTTGAATTTATTATTTGCCATTTATTAATTTTACTAAAGATTCCAGGTAAGTTATTTTTTGACTTGATAATTTCTCTTAATTCATTATCAGACAATAAAGTAAGGTTATGATCACCGCCTGCAATGTCTTTACCCCATATCCGAACAACCCTTTTGTTTGAATTAGTAAATTCTGTAAACAGCTTATTCCCTTCAAATAATTCAAGTACAGTTGTTGTTGAATCGTTTTTATCAATTACTTTAAGAATATGTTCAGAATATTCTTCTGTTGGGTTATCTTCATTAATTTCATAAATAACTTCATCGCCTTCATTCAAATTACTGCTAAATCTGAATTCTGAAGTCAACTGAATAACAGCTGTAATTCGTTTAGTATCATCAGGATCAGGTTCTGATAATTCAATACCTGAAATCTGAGATGTAATAATAATCATCAAAAAGACTAATAATAATTTTCTCATCAAATTCCTCCGTATTATGTTTTTTATAAATATTCATAACATGTTAAAAACATCTGAAAAAATCAATTTTGTTTTTCTGTCAATTAAGATATTGAAACAATATCATCCGCATTATTTACGGTAAATTTTCCCGTAAGTTTTTAAGGTATTTATCGACATATCTATCCGAATTAACAGCAGAAATAAGATTTTTACAGTCATATTGAGGATTAAGATGAATTCCCTTTAAACAGGATGCCGAGACAAGAAGACAAGAGAAGATAAACATATTATTTTTTTCGTAATTTATGCTTCTTGAGGATGTTGGGGGCAAATTCAGCAGCTGACAGAGAAAATTTTAAAATTCGCCGGTATTGCCGTTTATCGGGAAAATATTATCTTTTATCTCTTAAAATTACGGCTTATCCGAAAATTATTGCTTGATTTTTAAGCCTCCGTTACAGTTAAGACATTAAATCAAACAAGGAGGATATCATGAAAGAAATGATATTTACGTTAATCTTGATCTTTTCCGTAACAGGAACTTTATTTTGCGATTCGGCATCCGAAAAAGAAAAGACGGGAAATGACGCTAAAACAAAAAAGAAAAAACTCTCAAGTTCCATGAAAAATCAGTTCATTGCAAAAGACGAAAATCCGAAATTTATCGAAGCAATGATTATTCACTTTCAAGGAGTGGAAGGGGATAAAGAAGCAGTTCACAAATCAGCAGAACTTTTCGAAAAGCTGGTCAAAGAAAATCCCGAAAATCCGAAATATCGGGCATATTTGGGAAGCAGTTACAATTTGGAAGGAAGAGATGCGTTTTTCTTCTGGACAAAGAAGAAATTCTTGGACAAAGGAACAAAATTATTGAACCAAGCGGTAAAAGAAGCTCCCGAAAGCACCGAACTCAGAATGTTAAGAGGGATGAACAATGTCCATTTACCTAAGTTTTTTAAACGTTCTCAACTTTGTATAGAAGATTTCACGTCTATTCTGAATAATAAGGAATTCAACTATTGGGAACCGGAATTCCGACAGGAAGTTTATTATTATCTCGGATTGGCTTATCAAAAAAACGAAAATGAAGAAAGTGCAAAGAAAAATTGGGAAATCTGCATAAAAATGAATCCCGAATCAAAATTCGGGAAGCTGGCTAAAAAGAAAATGTCCGCCGAATAAAATTATTCGCGGTTAAGACATTATAAACGAATAAACCGAATCCGAAATTTGAATAAACGGGTTCGGTTTTTCTGATCTTAAAACGGATAAAAATAATTATTCGAGGAACCGGCTTATGACTGAAAAAATAAAATTCAATCTGCGGAATTTGGCAATTAATATCGCAATCAACACAATTATTGCCGTATCTTTTGTCATAATCAGGGAAAAATCCGTATTTTTCTCGCAAAACGGCTTTTTAAGATCTCTTATTTTTTCGCAGTCAATAGGTTTGACCTGTTATTTGCTTGCTAAAACGTTGATTACGGGAAAAGATTCGCGCAAGCGAAAAATCATAACGGCAACGGCTCTGATACCCGGCGGAACGATTATCGGCTCTCTCATCGCTTTTACGGTAAACGGCTTTATCTTCGGCGACGTTTACGGATACAGCCTTGTAAATTCAATCCTTCCCGTAAATATATTTTTCGGATTTATCTTCGGTTTCGTAATTATTTTCATTTATATTCTTCTTTACAGAATCGAATCGGAAAAGCGGAAAAACTGACTCGTCTGAAAGCGGAAGCCGAACTTGCAGAACTTCGCTCCCGAATAAATCCCCACTTTCTGTTTAATACCCTTAATTCCATCGCCGGAACGGTTTATGACGCTCCCGATAAAGCCGAAGAAATGATTAATAAATTGGCTGAACTTTTTCGCTATTCTCTCAATACAAAAGAAGAAAATTTCGTAAATCTCGAAGAAGAAATAAGAATACTTACTTATTATTTGGAAATAGAAAAAATACGTTTCGGGAAAAGGCTTTCCGTAAAAATAAATACGGCAGATAATTGTCGGAAAATGAAAATTCCGCCCCTGCTTCTGCAACCTCTGATCGAAAATGCCGTTAAACACGGAATATCGCCTAAAACAGACGGCGGAAAAATTGAAATAAACATAAAGAAAACAGAGAATGAATATATGATTACGGTTGAAAACGACGGCATTCCGATTACCGGCAAAAATATTCAAAATAACGGTTTCGGACTTGCCTCAATCATCAAAAGACTGAAATTGCATTACGGAGAAAAAGCAAGCTTGACTTGGAAAACCGAACCGCAAACCGAATTTAAAATTAAAATCCCGGCGGAATAATATGTTGAGAACGATTATCATAGACGATGAAAAAATAGCTCGCAATCGAATGAAACGTTTACTGACGGGTTTTGGAGATAAAATTAAAATTATCGACGAAGCGGAAAACGGAAAAGAGGCCGTTTCCAAAATAAACGAATTAAAACCCGACCTCATTTTTCTGGATATTCAAATGCCCGGCTTAAACGGATTTGAAGTATTGGAAAATCTTGTTTTCCGCCCGCAAATTATTTTTGTGACGGCATACGACAATTACGCCATTCGGGCTTTTGAAGAAAATTCGGCAGATTACCTGCTGAAACCCGTTACCCCGGAAAGACTGGAAAAAGCAATTTTGAAAGCGGAAAAAACACAAAATCCGGAAATCAAAAACAAAATAGATCAAATTTTGACGGCAATTACCAATAAACGCCGTAAACTCGCCGTTAAAACACAGGATAAAATTATATTTGTCGAATACGAAAAAATCACTTGTATTCGAGCGGAAGAAAAATATGCCAGAGTTTATTCGCCCCCGAAATCCCGGCTTATTTCCAAAACTTTAAACGAATTGGAAAGAGAACTGCCCGAAAATTTTATCCGAATTCACCGTTCCTCCATCATAAACACGGATTTTTTAAAAGAAATAAAAATCGCTTTTACCGATTATTACGCCGTTTTGCAGGACGGAACGAAATTGAAAATAAGCAGAAGAGCAAAAGATAAATTGCTGAGATAAAATAAGAAAACATAAAAAAAAACACCGCAAATCATTGAGAAATTGCGGTGTTAATTCATTAACAAAAAATCAGTCTTTTTTTAATTGACCGTATTTACGTTTAAACTTTTCAACTCGACCGGCGGTATCAAGAAGTTTTTCTTTTCCCGTATAAAAAGGATGGCAGTGAGAGCAAATCTCAACATGCGATATTTTTTTGGTTGAAGCCATTTCAATTTCATGTCCGCAGGCGCAAGTTACCTTAAACTTTTCATATTTAGGATGTATTCCCTTTTTCATATCTGTTACTCCTGAGTTATTATTTATAAATTCACAGTCACTTAAATTAAGTATTGAACGGCAATATTTTTATCAAGCCCTATAATGTCAATGATTTCATTTAAAATAATAAAAACAAATGTTTTATTTTAATAAATTTAAGATATTTTCTTCTTTGCTCTCTACGTAAGATTCCAAAAGAGGTTCTTCTATTTTGCGTAATTGCTTCATCACTTCGGCTATTCTTTCAGCCTGATTTTCAATAACTTTTATTCTTTTTAAGACTTCTTTGTCTTTGCTGTATGCAGACATTAATTGCAGATTTCCGGTAATAATCATCAGCGGATTGTTTATTTCGTGATTAAGACTGACAATTACGGCTGAAAGAAGCGCTTTTTTATTTGCCGTTTCGATAATGTCTCTTGTTTTGTTGAGTTCTCGGTTAATGCGTTCTATTTCCTCATTTCGTTCATGCAATTCCCGGTAATTTCTTTCTTTCAGAAGAATTCCAGCTATCATTGAACCGATTATATGCAATTGTTCTTCATCATATTCGGTAAAAGAATCGGCAACGTCATCGGCAAAGTTAATCACTCCCGTCAACTCGCTTTCTATCATCAAAGGCAATGCCATGAAAGATTTTATTTCGCTGTTGCTCTGATGAATCCCCCGTTTCAGGTTATTTAAAACAATAATTCTCTTTTCTTTTGCGACCCAAGCCGAAAATCCGTTTCCCAACTCAAATTCAACCGCTTCTATCATATCAACGGATTTTCCTTCTCTCGCCACAATCTCGATTTTATTTTTATCGGCATCGTAAAGAAATACGGATGCAAATTTGAAATCAAGTATGTGATGAAGAAGTTTAAAAAATTGTTGGTACAACAAATTCGTATCGTTATTGTTAAAGTTCCGGATTAAATCGGAAAAAGCTGCTATAAGTTTAAGATTATTCTTCATTTTTATTCTCTGCCCCGGGGTCAAAATTTTCTATCAGTCCTATAATTTCCGTTAAAACTTCTCCGATTTCCCCGGATTCTTTATCTGTATTTTTAATTTCTTCGTTCATATTATATATTCCGCTCTTTCGGATTTAATATAGGGAACAATAACGGCGCTTTCCAGCTTTATCGGATTAAAACCCTTTTGAAGCAATAAATTTCTCAATTGGGACTTTAAAGTTTTGTAAGCTCTTGCCGCAAAGCTGTTTCCTGAATATATTGTTACGGCAACGTTTTTGCCGTTTTTCTTAAAATAAAAATCAACCCTTCCGAAAAATTCAGATTTAAGAGGAAAATAAAATTCTTCGATTAATTGCCCCGATATTTTTTTTACCGATTTTTCGGCAGGTCTCAATTCAAGATAAGCATCCGATTTCGTAACCAGAAATACCGGCAACTCCTCCGGATACGTATTTTCGTTTAAAATAATAATTTTCTTTCTTAATTCTTCCGAAATAAATTCATAACGCAATAATTTTTCCGGAGAAAAAATTTTAAATAAATCAGCATCTCCGTTTTCGTTGCGAAGAAAAATTTTATCCTCGTTAAGAACAGAATAAAAAGCTTCAATCGCTTCTATGGGATTTTTCAATTTATAAAAACTTTTCGGTTTTCGAAATTTAAATTTTTTATTTATTGCTGAAATCTTATTCAGCAAATCTCCGTCAACATGCTTTTCCAAAGACGAAAGAGAAAAATTACTCAGTATTTTTACGGTTTCCTCAGTTAAATCAAAATCTTTGCCGGCAACAGTTCTCCAGAAATAATCGTCATCGATTCCGCTTCCGCACAACGGAATTAATTTTAAATTGAGTTTGGGAAAAATATCGGCAACCCGAACATATATCTTACCGGGTTCGATCCTGAGATCAGAATCGGCAACCAATTCAACGCCGTCAACACTAATAAGGTATTTTCCTTCGGAAATTTTCGTTAATAACCGAGACGGCAAAACTTGATTTTTCTTTAATCTTTTTTTTAACAATTCAACGGCATGTTTCCTTTTTTCGCTGCCGTATTTTTCGTAAGACACAACCGATTATTCCGCAATAATTTTAATCATACATCTTAATGATAAATTCAACTTCTCTTTGAGAGATCTGCAATTCTTTGGCAATAGATTCCGTATCCCAGCCTTCGGCGTAAAATTTCATTATCATTTTCTTTTTGTATTCTTCGTTTCCGAAACCGGATAAATCATAAGATTTGGAGTCGTCTCCTTCCTGCTCAGGTTCTTCCTCTATGCCGCTGAGAATATTTTTTTCCTGCTCCATAAGCTCGGCTATTTCGTCTTCCGTAATTTCTTCGCTCAAAACAGGAGGATTATCTTCATCAAAATCGCTTCCGAAAGCAAAAGGATCTTCCGTCGTTATTTCTTTTTCTGCGTCGGCGTTTTCTCCGAACTGCAAGTCAAGATCATTTTCTGCCTTAGAATTAATAAATGCGTCATCATTTTTTTCGGAATCAGATTCATTTTTTTCTTCTTTCTCTTCTCTTTTATTGGCGTAAGCCCTTTTTAAGGCATCTTCGCGGAACTCAATATCATCAACGGAAAACTTGTCTTCGCTCTTTCCTTTTTTAAAAATGAAAGTCAAAATAACTCCGACAGTTGCCGAAAAAAGCGCCATTACAAGAGCAACCCACAACTTCATTTCTATCATCATAAAACCTTTCTTTTCAGTTTTTTCTTCTTTCTCGGGTTCAACCAGACTTTTGTAAAGTTTAGCGTTCTTTTCGTCGCCCATTGCTTCGTAAATTTCCAGCAACTCTTTATTTACATTTAAAGTAAGCGGAGAATTTTCGTCTATTTCATTAAATTTTTTGATTGCGTAATCCCAATCTCCGAATTTTGAAGCAACCGATCCGACGAGAAAAAGACGATAATCTTCGGAATCCACCATTTTGAAATATTCTTTGTATTTTTTGTATAAATCGGAAGCCTGCGCAGTATCGTCCGAATCGTCGTAATTCTGTTTTGAAACGGGGGAAACTTCTTTTTTGCGAGGTTTTTCAACCTTTTTGACAGGTTTCTTTGCCGGCGACTTCTTTCCTCCTCCGTATTTCTTCAGCATTTTTTGAGCATCGGCGTATTCTTCATCCTGAGGAGATACTTTTTCAAATTTATCGGAAGCTTCCGCATAACGTCCTCGTTTTGCCAAAACCATTCCCCACCAATAATAAATCCCGGTATTTTGAGGAGCTATTTTTTCTATTTTTCGGTATTCTTTCAATGCTTTATTGAGAAATCCGACAGTATAATAAAACTTGGCGTAACTGAGATGTTCGTTCAGCGTCTCAGGATTTTTATTATTAAAAATATCCAACACCAATTTGTACTTTTTGCCGGTCAGATAAGATGTTTTTAAATAATATTTTTTTTCCGTATTTATATGGACAGACAAATCTTCGGCAACTTTTTGCAATGACAATGATTTCAACACTTTGCCGGGGAAAGAAGTATTTTGCTGAACCGAATTACCTCTTTTGCAATCTTTGATTCGGACAATAATCTTTTTATTTTCAGACTGTTGAATTGTTTTATAATTCGGTTTGGAATCAAAAACCAATACGGTTCGGTTAACTTCTCCAAAATCTCCGTGATAAATCTTTTCCAAAGTTACGGCATTTATCCCCGATAAAATAAGGCATAAAATAATTACAAAAAAATATTTATTCATAGTAAACTCCCGGGTAATTTATATTTTAAATAATTGTAAAAATTCTTTTGAGTTTTCAAGTTCTTCGACCATAAGTTCATTGTAATAATCCCAATCTATTATTTTTTTGCCTCCCGAGACAATGCAATATTTAAGATTCAATTCATCTCGCGCTTTATCAGGATCGGAAAGCTCGGCGAAATTATCGTCAGGGAAAGGAGTAAGATATTTATTTACGAGATAATCGCTGAAATGGAGAATAAAAGATATTTTTTTGAATTTTTCGGCATTAAGACAATCGTGATGATAAAGAATGCTTAATCCGATCTGTTCGGGAAGATTCCAGTTCTTGCAAAGCCAATAGCCGATTTCGGCATGATCGGTTCCTAAAATTTTTTTTTCGGCAACAACGGAACTTAATCTTTCTCTTTTTCGCAATTTTTCTATTTTTTCGTATTCGGCATTAACGTATTCATAAATTATCAGTTTTCCTATATCATGAAGAATGCCTATCGTAAATAATTCATTGCTGTCGTTAAGATTTGTTTCCAAAGCTATTTTTTTGGCGGTGATTCCGCATTGCAGCGAATGTTCCCAAAATTTAAACAGATCAAAACGCGCGGAAGAAAATTCTGCTTTAAATTTTTTAACAATGGAAATACTTAATGCCAAATTCATTATATTGTTAAATCCCAACATTGACACAGCATGTTTTACGCTGACTATCTCATTGGGGCAACCGTAAAAAGAAGAATTGGCGAGCTTAAGTATTTTGGCGGATAAAGCAGGCTCGGAAGAAACAAGTTTCTCAATGTCGGAGGCAGATGTATCAGGATCATGAAAAAGATCCAGCAACTTTGACATCACCGCCGGCAAAACAGGCAGAGTTTGAATATATTGCGTTATTTTTTGTATTTTTTCAAGTACCACTAAATTATTCCTGCAGGAGAAAAATCTTTTAAAAAATTACGAAGTTTAATAAGAGCGGAAGAATGAAGCTGGGAAACTCGGGATTCGGTAACATTCAAAACAGAGCCTATTTCTTTTAAATTAAGATTTTCGTAATAATAAAGAGAAATTACCAGTTTTTCCTTATCCGGCAATAGACTTACAGATGAAATTATCTTTTCTCGGTAACGCTGTTTCAAAAGTTTTTCTTCAAAATCTTCCTGACTGTCATCTTTAACTATATCCCTGATTTTCAGTCTGTCTCCGTCGGAAGCGATTTCCGTTTCCAGAGAAGCAAGGAAAAGAGGTCCCAAATGGTCAGTAATTTTATAATAATCTTCCAAAGATATTTCAAGTTCTTCGGCAATTTCTTCATCCGAAGGCATTCTTTCCAATTTATTGAATAAATGATGAGTAGCCGCATCTATTTTTTTGGATTTTTGTCTTATGGAACGAGGAACCCAGTCTATGCTTCTGATTTCGTCAATTATGGCTCCTCTTATTCGAATTGAGGAAAAAGTCGAAAATTTTACGCCTTTTTCAAGATCGAATTTTTCGATTGCCTCAAGCAATCCCATTACCCCCGCACTGTAAAGATCGTCTTTATCTATTGAACCGGAAGTATATACAAGCAGTTTATTTGCGTGGTAATGCACAATATTCAAGTATTTAACTACAATTTTTTCCAGAAGTTCTTTGCGTCCGTTTTTTTTATACAGTTCCCAGAGTTTGATTTCCTGAGTATCCATTCCGTCTCCTTAGTCTGTATTACGCCGATTCAATTAATTATATAATAAAACAAATTCAAGAAAAAAGGGATAATGTCAAGCATGTTTAAAAAAAATGTTGAAACAACAAAAGAAGCAACACATTAAAATAAGAATATTATGCCCCTAAGTCTGCATTTTTCGGCACGAATTTTTCCGATTTTTCTTCTTCGGAGTTTTCAAATTTCGGCATGCCGTCAACGATAAGCTTCCATTCGGTTTCGGTATAGGCAAACTTCCAGACAATAACAATAAGGTTCAGAACAAAAGTCGAAGTTACGAGGGTAATGATTCCCCTTAAAAGCGCATCAACAAGATCCGCTCCGAAGAAAATATAAGTCGTAAAGAATGTTATAAAAAACATAACTATCGACATGGCTCTTACAAAAGCCGTTAACTGAACCTTAGTTGCCATTATTTATCCTCTTTCAATAAAGTCATCGCAATATTATGGATGTTGGCAGACGACACTGATCTCGGGCGTTTAATAATAATCGGAACCTGTTCTTTTACTGCTTCCGGCAAATATCTGTCGTAAGGAATGCTCCCGAGATGATTAATCTGTTTATTCAGAAAATGCCTGATTATCAAATTAACTTTATTGAAAATATTTTTACCTTCATTATCCGTTTGCGCCATATTTATCACCATATAAATATTAGGCTCTTTCTTTCGGTAATGCAAAACTTTAATCATTGCGTAAGCATCGGTAATCGAAGTCGGCTCGGGAGTCGAAATAACAATGATCTTATCGGCGCTTAAAACAAATTCCAAGGTATAATCCGAGATTCCGGCTCCGGTATCGATCAGAATATAATCATATTCAACCTGCAAGTCCCGGTAAATCTGAATCAACGCTTTTTGAATTTCTCCCTGCGACTGCATTATGCGAATATCTCCGGACGCGGCGGGTAAAATTTTCACCCCTTTCGGTCCTTCAATCAATAATTCGTCCAAGGTTATGAGACTGTCCAAATAAGCCGTAATGCTGTGTTCCGCATAAACTCCCGTCAAGACATCAAGATTAGACAGATTCATGTCGGCATCGATCAACAATACTTTTTTACCTCTTATCGACATGGCAATGGCAAGATTTAAGATAAAATTACTTTTTCCGACTCCGCCCTTGCCGCTCGTGATTGCCACCAATTTGGCAATTTTCTCGTTTACTTTTTTATGTTTAGTGAAATTCTTAAGCTGTTCTGATTGGTCAAAGAATTCCATATTTACCTCTTATTATCGTATTTGCAATTTCTTTCCGGTCGGCTATTTTTATATCTTCTGGGATATTCTGCCCGAAAGTGAGATAAGAAACAGGCTTTTGAAAATCATTTGCCAAGTTTACAATATCGCCGAATTCTCCCGCTTCATCAAGCTTGGAAAAAATTATTCCTTTATAATGCAAAATGCTGTAATTTTTTATTGCATCGCATAAATCGTTGTATCGAGTCGTCATGCTCAAAACAAGATGCACTTCGTCTGATCCGGAAATTCGTATTAATTCTTTCAAGGAAGACATTTTTTTTATATTTTTGGGATTAATTCCGGGAGTATCCAGAAACACCATATCATAATTTTCGGTTTTCTTCAAGATTTCCGGCATGTCTTTATTTTGATAAACCGGGAAAAAATCAATCGAAGCTATATCGGCAAAAGATTTCAATTGTTCCATAGCTCCCATTCTGAAACTGTCTGCGGAAACGACGGCAACATTTTTACCGTGAGTATATTTATATCTTGCCGAAAGTTTTGCCAAGGTCGTGGTCTTCCCCGCTCCCGTCGGTCCGACAAGAACAACCACGGAAGTTCTGTTTCCTTTTATCGACAAAGGTCCGGTTATCATAAGTTTATTTTTTATTTTATGTAAAATTTTATCGTCTATCTTATCTTCTTCCAAAAGTTCTTCGCCTTTCATGTGAAGCAAAATTTCTTCAATAATCTTATTGGCAAATTCCGGAGCAACTCCGTTTTCGATTAATTTTCTGACCTTGCCCTGAAGAATTTTGGGAATATGAGGAAGATTTTCGTATTTAATGTGATTAACCAACATTTCAATTCTATTGTTAAGATAATCAAGATCTTTTCGTATAAGTCCCAATTCGACATTGCTTATCGGAGAACTCTTCGGTTTTTTGGAAATATTTTCTCGCAATAAATTATGAAAAGGCGATGCTTCAGGTTTTTCGTTATCAGCCTTATCGGCGGCAGCGGTAACTTCCAAAGCTTCTTTGAGTGAAGGATGATCATGCAAAGTTACTTTTTTCTGACCCAGAATAATTGCATTGTCGCCGAATTCTTTTTTTATTTCCGCCAGAGCGGCCTGCATTGATTTTGCATAAAATTTTTTAATTTTCATTAAAAATTCCCGAATTTAAATTATGCCTCAGCGGCATCTATTGTCAGTTGAGCTTTTATGGGCAGATGAGTGGGTATTTCATTGTAAGAGACAACCGCAATTTGCGGTAAAACCGGTTCAATCAATTTCCTGAAATAGACCCTTATGGACGGAGCAACCATTACCAGAGGAATAAGTCCCAGCCTGTTCATTTCCTCGGCTGCTTCTCGCAAATCATTATAAATATTATTAATAATCTCGGGCGATAAAGCGGTATTTCCGTTTTGTTTGTTATTGATGACGACTTCCGAGATCATGCGTTCTAAAACGGGAGCCAGAGTAATTCCGTAAACCGTTCCGTCGGAAGCAGTATATTTTTTAGCAATGGTTCTCGCCAAAGCAAAACGAACGTATTCCGTCAAAGTTTCCGTTTCTCTTGTAAAAGGAGCATAATCCGCAAGAGTTTCCAAAATCGTAACCATATCGCGAATCGGCACCGATTCATGCAAAAGAGCTTTCAAAACCTGTTCCACGCTGCCGAGACTCAACATGCCGGGAACAAGTTCGTTTACCACCGCTTCGTTTTCTTTTTTCACGTTATCAAGAAGTTTCTGCACGTCCTGACGGGTTATGATTTGGTCGGCATTTGATTTTATGACTTCCGACAGATGAGTTGCAATCATCGCTCCCGGTTCGATAACGGTATAACCGTGCATTTCCGCAATTTCTTTTTTATCTTCGGAAATCCAAAGAGCCGGCAAACCGAAAGCCGGTTCGACAGCCGGAATGCCTTTTATTTCTTTTTCTACTCCGCCTGAATCAAGAGCCAGAAAATGGTTCATAAGACATTCTCCCGAGCTTATTTCCTCTCCTCTTATTTTTATAACGTATTGATTAGGAACCAAAGCAATATTGTCGCGTACTCTGATAAGCGGAATAAGAACTCCGGCTTCCATGGCAATTTCTTTGCGCAGGCTCGTAATTCTCTGCAATAAATCGCCTTGTCGTTTCTCGTCAACCAAAGAAAGCAGAGAATATCCCAGTTCCAGTTCAAGCGGATCAACTTGAAGATAATCGGTCATGTCTTCCGGTTCGCTTGATTCCGTATCGTCAACTTCAAGCTCAGATTTTTGTTCGCTTTCAAAGGCGTCTTCCTCAATCGATTTACGAAGTTTTAAAGCATAAAAAATCACTCCGATTCCGATCGGTATAAAGAAGTACCAAGGCATCCCGGGAGCAAAACCGAACAGAATAAGAACAGATCCGGCAACAATCATAACTTTCGGTTCGGCAGCCAATTGAGTCATAAGTTCTGTACCGAGATCAGATTTTGTTCCTGCTCTGGTAACAATGATACCGGCGGAAGTTGAGATCAAAAGAGACGGTATTTGAGAGACGATTCCGTCTCCGACAGTCAAAACGGTATAGGTTGAAAGAGCCTTCATAAACGGCATTTTAAGTTGCCATACTCCGATAATTATTCCGCCGAGAATATTTATGGAAGTGATAATCAGACCGGCAACGGCATCTCCTTTGACAAACTTGGAAGCACCGTCCATAGCTCCGTAAAAATCGGCATCTCGACGTATGGCTTCTCTTCTTTCCCGAGCTTCCTCTTCTGTAATAACCCCGTTATTAAGATCGGCATCAACTGCCATTTGTTTACCGGGCATGGCATCCAAAGTAAAACGAGCCGCAACTTCGGCAACACGTCCCGAACCGTTGGTAATCACCTTAAAATTGATGATAAAAAGAATCATGAAAATAATAAGACCTACGACATAATTTCCGCTGATCATAAATCCGCCGAAAACTTCCACAACTTTACCTGCATAAGCGTTGCCCAGAATAAGTCTTGTCGTGGCAACGTTCAAAGAAAGCCGAAAAAGAGTTACCACCAAAAGAACCCCGGGAAAGACAGAAAAATCACTCGGACGAAGTATATAAAGCGGAGAAAGCAAAATAATAAACGCCGTTAAAAAATTGATCACGAGAAGCAAGTCGATCACAAGAGGAGGCATCGGAATCAACATAACCAGCAAAATAACGACAACGCCGACGGCAACAAACAGGTCGCTGCGTTCAGCCAAACTTTGAATCATCGGTATTTCTGATTTTTTTGCCATATCTTATCCGTTTAAGTATTTTTTTAAATATTTTTCTTTTTTTCTTTATAGACCACAGCCAAAATTTCCGCTACGGCTTCGTAAAGTTCGATATTTATTTCTTCTCCGACTTCGGTCGTTTTATATAACATTCTGGCAAGAGGTTTATCTTCTACGACGGGGATATTGTTTTCTCTTGCGATTTTCTTTATTTGTTCGGCAATAAGTCGTTTTCCTTTAGCCAATACTTTAGGAGCATCGGCAACGCCGGCATCATATTTTACAGCCACCGCAAGATGAACAGGGTTTGTAATAACGACATCCGACTCAGGCACGTCTTCCATCATCCGTTTGCGAGATTCTTCCATCATCAAAGACCTGATTTTATTTCTGATTTGAGGATCTCCTTCCATTTGCCTGAATTCATCTTTCTTTTCAGACTTGGACATCTTCATTTTTTTATCGTGAATAAATTTAGTTAACACGTAATCCAAAGAAGCAATAACGGAATACAAAAAAAAGATCCCGGTCAAAAGTTTAGTTATGATGCGTCCAGCTTGATAGAAAATATCAGCTGCGGTCATGTCTGCCATGTTTAAAAGCACAAAAATCTCTTTTTTCAGAGTCATCACGGTAATCCAACTCAAAACCGCAATAATGAGAATGCTTTTCCCGAGATTTTTCAACGAAGAGGCAGAAAAGATTCTTTTAAATCCCTCACTCCAGTCGTATATTTTATTCCATTTCCATTCCAGAGTTTTCGGAGTCCAAAGCCAACCGACCTGAATAACCGTACCGACAATACCGACAAACAGCATAATTAAGGCAAAAGGCAAAACAATATACAAAAAGCGCAATGCGTACTCTTTGTAAAGATTCATCAAATTTCCGATCGTTAAATCAACATCGGGATGACTTAACCCGAATTTAAGCATGGAAGTTATTTCATTCAGAAGACGGGATCCCCAAAATCCGAACAGGAACAAAGCCATCACCAAAAAAATGGCGTTATTAACCTCTTCGCTACGCGCCACGTCCCCGGATTCTCGAGCTTTCCTTTTCCGTTTCGCCGTAGGTTCTTCTGTTTTTTCCTGAGCGCTGTCTTCAGCCATTATTCTTCATCTTCGTAATATTCTTCGTCATCTTCATATTCGTCTTCATCATAATATTCTTCATCTTCCGATTCTTCGAATTCTTCCAAGCCGTTATTCTTTAATTCTTCAACCATGGCTTCTCTGATGTAAACAATTTCGACGCGTCTGTTATGAGCTCTCCCGTCCCGGGACGAATTATCCGCAACCGGTCTGTAATGAGCAAATCCTTCCGCCGACAATTGTTCCGGCGGAATTCCTCTTTCTATAAAATATCTTACAACTTCACAAGCTCGTCCGGATGAAAGTTCCCAATTAGAAGGATAACGCAGAGTATGAATCGGCGTGTTGTCCGTATGTCCTTCCACCCTGACCCGATAAGGAAATTCAATTAAAATGTCTTTCATTTTCGTCAAAAGCTCTTCCGATGACTCGTTTATAACCGCTCTTCCCGGATTAAAGAGAACAACATCGGAAATGGTAATGACAAATCCTCGGTCGTCCACTTCCGTTTTGACCTGACCGCCCAGCTTATTTTTCAGAATAAATTCTTCCACTTCCGATTGAATTTCATCCATTTCCTTGGCAATCATTGCTCCCAATTCATCAACGGCATCAATTTTCGATTCATTTTCGCCGTCCGACTTCATTATCAAGCCTTCTCTGGTTCCTGCTTCCGGCACATCGTCATTTCCTATTGCCGAACGCAAAGACTCGGCAATTTGCTGAAACTTTTCTTCTTCCACTTTTGACATGGAAAAAAGCAAAACAAAGAAGCACATGAGCAAAGTCACCAAATCGCCGTAAGTAACCATCCATTCGGGGGCTCCTTCGGAACACTCAGTCTCGGGACAATCGCATTCTTGTTCAACTTCTTCTTCGTCAATATCCACTTTTACTCTCCAAATATTTACCGAAATACGGTTTATTTTGCTGCCGCATCAGATTTAATTTTAAATTACTTTATTTTCCGGAAGCCATTTTCTTTCTCATCTCTCCCGAAAGGAAAATAGCCAATTTATCTTCGATTAAACTGCGAGAATCTCCGCGAGCTATGCTTCTGATCGATTCCTGAATAAGACGCATTGCCAAAGTTTGTTCTTCCGACCTGCCCTTAAGTTTGATGGCAATAGGAGTACAAAAAAGGTTGGCAATGACAGATCCGTAAAAAGTGGTAAGCAAAGCAACCGCCATTTTAGGACCGATTGAAGACGGATCATCCAAGCCAGCCAGCATTTGCACTAAACCGATAAGCGTACCGATCATACCGAAAGCGGGGGCAAACTTCGCAAGATCGTCAAAAATGGTTTTTCCCAGATTATGCCGTTCTTTCATAAGAGCAATTTCTCCGGACATGATGTCATTTATAATTGCCGGAGACGTGCCGTCGGCAATCATCTGAAGTCCTTTGCGAAAAAACTCGTCCGAAACGCCTTTGGCTTCCTTCTCCAAAGCAATGGCTCCCTGAGCCTTTACGATATTGGAAAATTTAGCGGCATCTTCGATCAGAGGATGAATGTCCCGGGGCTTATTGAAAAAGGCATTTTTCACAACTTTAAAAATTTTAAAAACAGTTTTTATGGGATAAGCTATAAAAATACCGGCAATCGTTCCCCCGACGACAATCATAAGAGACGGAATATCAACAAAATCCCCCATATTTCCGCCCAATAAAATAGCTCCGAGAATAAGTCCGAGTCCGACAATCACACCCGCCAGAGTTCCTAAATCCATTTACTCTCCATTCATTAAATTATTTTAAATTAATCCGATTTTTCATTCATTATTTTATTTATAAAATTACGAGTTTCGGGAATATCATTAAATAATTCAATATAATTTTTATTTTTTTGCAAAGTCATATTTTTAACTTTTCTGTCAACATTCGTCTCTCCCCAATTATAAGCGGCAAGAGCAACCGACATGTTTCCGTTATATTTTTTTAATAAGTAATTAACGTATTTTGCCGAGATTCTTAAATTCGTTATAGGAAACCACAAATAAAAAGTACGGCAGTCAGGTTCCATGTAACGAGCAGTTCGGGGTTGAATCTGTCCCAGACCGTAAGCATTCCGTTTGGATTTTGCCCAAGGCATAAACGAACTTTCAGCTCGAATCATCCTGTAAAAATAATGCGCGTTCAAACCGTAATAATGAGCCGCAGCCAAAGTAATAATGCGAGCGGAAACAGGGTTAAAGAACAAAATTAAGAAAGCTAAAACAATAAAAACAAAAAATTTGAATATTCTTTTCATTAACGAATCCTCTTTTTTACCGCACTGAGGTTATTTTTAAATTTTTCGTTGTCAGGATTCAAAATAACGGCTTTTTCAAAATAAGGATAAGCATCGCGGGGATTTTCTTTAAGCGTCAACATCAAAGAACCGATATTATTCATCAGCCAAGCGTCGTCCGGCTGCAGTTCGGCGGCAAATTTCAGCAGTTCCAAAGCTTTTTTGTAATTGCCGGCGCCGATTTCTTTTTGAGCAAGATTGATTTTTTTTCGAGCAGTCGTAAATTTATCTCTTAAAATCGGATCTTTGCTTATTTCCGAATATTTTTCATACAATTTTCGGAATTTGTTCAAACTTTTTAATTTTTCAAAAATATCAATTGCATTTTGCCATTTGCCGAGCATAAGGGAAGTCTCTCCCAAGCAAGTTAAAATCATTTCGTTATCAGGGTATTGCTCGGAAAGTTTAGACAAAAAATTATCCGCTTCCCGGTATCTTCCCAAACCTATTAAAGCCACGCTCAAATTGTATTGATTTTGAGGAGAATTATTTAAAAACAGATTTTTTTCAAATATTTTATACGCTTTTTCGTGATCGCCGCGCATCAGCATTCTTTGTCCCCGACGCTGTAAATATTTCTCTCTGAATCCGGTGAATATATTCATATTTTTAAATGTAAGAGTTCCTTTTATTATTTTGAAAAACCTAAACCGAAAATACCTAAATTATGTAAACCGATTTTTTCCCGAAAAGCAATTAAAAATTCCTCTGATAACAAAAAATCATAAAAATTCCGCTGCTTTTCAGCAACGCTTTTCTTTTATCGTCAAAACAAATGGTATTGATCCCAGAGAAAGCAAAATTGCCGTTTTAAAAGTTGTTTCCAAACCGATTTTATCTCCGCCCAATCCGATAAGAAGAGACATTAAAGAACTTATGCCGAAATTTATCATCATATAAACTCCGTTTGCGAAAGCGGGATGTTCTGTATCTGTATCCTGCACGAAAGCCATTAAAACAGGTCCGAAAGAAAAAAGAAAAAAGCCCAGTAAAATTAAAACGGAAATTTTCAAAACACCGTCCGCATAAAGGAAAGCCGTCATCAAAATCGGAGTTAAAACAGAGGCAGAAATTAACGTTTTCTTACGTCCTATTTTATCTGAAACGGAGCCTGCCGCAAAAGTTCCGAAAGCTCCGGCAAACTGCAAAACAGCCAACGAACTGCCGGCAAGAAAAATGGAATTGCCTTTACCTGTCATGTAAGCAGGCAAATACAAAGTAAGAGAAATCTTCATGGCAGTACGAAAAAACATGATTCCCGAGACGGAAATCATGGCAGGCATAATTTTCTTTATCGTTCCGGTCAACTTAATCTTATCTGATTTATCGGCAGGCGAAACCATATGAAAATTACGTAATTTTATCCAAAGAAAAAAAGTTGCTAAAGCCCCGACGGGAATAATACTCACCGCTCCTTTCAATCCTCGCAAAGAGATTACTCCGGTAATTAAAATAGGTCCCAAGGTTCGAGAAATTTCACCCCCCAGCATAAAAAAACTCATTCCCTTGCCAACCCTGTTGCCGGAAACCTGCTTAATCATGACGGGAGCCGGAACATGGAACATCGTATTAGAGATACCGACCAGAGACAATAAAAAAATCATCTGACCGAAAGACGGAGCTATACCCAATAAACACATGCCGAGAGCAGAAAGCAAAGGAGAAAAAATCACCAAATAACGAAGACAAATTTTATCGGCAAGCAAACCGACCAAAGGATTAAACAAAGACGGAATTTTTCGCACCGTGTCAAGCAAACCGGCTTGAAACATGGAAATACCGTGAGTCTCAATCAAAAGAGGCAGCATAGGAGGCAAAAAAGAGGTAAAAATATCATGGAGCAAATGAGCTCCTGAAATTAATGCGACATAAGATGTTTTAAATATTTCTTTATCTTCTTGAGAGAATTTAATGCCTCTGTTCGGTGATTTTTTCTTATCTTTGTTATTCATAAATCATCACTCCGAAAAATAAATAAATTTTCAAATCTTTTTCTGATTTTAAGATAAAAAAAACAATAAGTTTTTCCGGCAAGAGAAAAATTCCGCAAAATCAGGTAAAAAAAATAATTTTTTTTGCTGATTTGAGACATAAATCGACCTTTTTTGGTACTTATTTATAAAGGTCTTTAAAAAAAAGAGACTCTTTTCAACAAAAATAAATCCCGGGAGATCTTAAAATGAAAAAGTTTTTTTAATAAAAAATTATTCTTTTGCAGTTTACTTGCAAAGTACAACTTAAATAATCTCTTTATTCTAAAAATATGCTTAATATACAGGAAAATATTATTATTTTTCAAAAACAGACAAGCATTTTTTACCGGAAAATACGGATTTACTTAACCCGGTTTTAATGAAAAAAAGCAAAATAAACGGTATGCAGTTTAATTTGAAAACAATGAATTTAAATTTTAACATGGTCGTATTGACCAAAGGAGTACAAAATGAAAAAAATAATTATTATGTTGATATTACCGTTATTTTTTATCCGTTGTCATCTTTTATCGGATCCTTTTGAGGAAAACATAAATACTTTTTCTCGTATAAGTCGTTATAATATAGCAACGCATGAGACGGAAATATTAAATGACATACCTAATTGTTATAAGATAAAGAAATTAAATAATTACGACCGTTATATTTGTACAATCGGTTCGAACCTTTATTTAACGGACAGTAAATTCAAAGATAAAAAAACTTTGTAAGAAATTTACTATAGTGAATAAGTGGAGCAATGTTCATACTTTTATTATAAGTAAAAAAGATATAATATATTTTATTTCCGAAAAAGATGACTTTGTCATTTTAAATCCTTATACCGAAGAATACCGAAGTCTGTTTATCGGAGATGCTTGGGAGTTTGATGCAGCAACAGACGAATCGGAAGCCTTATTTGTAAAAAAACAGACAATAAGTATGGGATTGAATCTTTAAACTTAACAGATAATTCCCTCAAAAAAGTTTATGTATCGGACAGTTCATATATAGAAAGCGCCGTATTCGGACCAAATAACGAAATATTTACCGAAACCGGTATTCTTAAAATATTGTCCCAAAATTCATCCGAACCGATTGATACGGGTTTGATAATGGGAAGAAAAATAGGACGCTCTCCTGACTCCAGGTATATCGTCTCTCGCAAGGGAACAAGTGTTTATAATACGGTTGACGGTTCTGTTATGAATTTTAACAATTTTAAGGGCAGATTCTTTAATTTTTGCAGCGAACATCGATTTACTGCTATTGTTATTGTTGATTCTGATATGTTCTATAATACCGGTGAAATATATTTATATGATATAAAAACAGGAGAATCATCAATGATTTTAAACGCTCTTTATTTCTGCCAAACAGGTAACCCGGATGAGGTAATTAAAATAAATACGGTGGAGGAGTAAAATAAAAAAAAATAATGATTATGTTGATAGTTATTTTGGTAAAATTATCGGCAATCAGCGAAAGTCTTGAGATGATTCCGGATGATATTGAAGACACAGGATTAAAGTACGCTTACGAAGATGCGGAAAGATATACTTGGACAAAAGAAGAATTGCTTGCCTATGACCAATACTATTCCAAGCAAAGAGAAAGAAAAGATCAAATGGAAGAAACTGAAAGAAAAGGACTTCAAAAAAGATTAGAGAAAGCCAGAGAAGAAGGAGAAAAAAAGAAAGCTCTTGAAATTGCCAAAAACTTGTTAAAAGCCGGAGTGGATTTTGACATAATCGAAAAATCTGCCGGTTTATAGGAAGAAGAAATCAAGAAACTGCAATAAATCTATTTTTATCGCCTCAATCTCGACGGGAAACCGTCAAAACAAATAAATGTTTGTTGTTGAAGAAGAGAATCAGCGTTCAAATCCTCGGCAAAAGTCGGGGATTTTTTTTATCTATGTTATTCTAATGATGTTTTTCATTCTTTGGTTCCGACAAAAGAACGAAACGAGAAAAACTCTCGACGATATTTTTATAATGTCGGAAGCAAGCAGTTCTTGCCCGATGATTTTACATGTTATTTGCAGAGAAAATCCGCAAATTCTTTCTTATTGAATAAGATGTTTAAAGATTTTCTGCTTAACTCAATCACCTGAATATTAATTTTAATTAAAATAAAATCACAAAAAAAGTCCCGTAAAAACGAGACTTTCTTAATCGGATCATTGCCCGTAAGGGCTTTATGGTAGGGAAAGTTATGATTTGCTTTTTCTTCCTCTGCATATTCCGCGTTCGGAATTTTTGACAAAATCAATAAAACAAATAATTTCGGGTGAAAGATCAGTTGATTTTTCTGCTTCATCAATTGCCTGAGTAACATTTAAACCTGATCTGTAGAAGAGACGATAGATTTTTTTTATATCGGCAATAACTTCTTCGGAAAATCCTCTGCGCTGCAAACCTACCGAGTTTATTCCGACAACCTCATAAGGCATTCCTTCGCCTCTGGTATAAGGCGGAACATCTTTTTTAGCTCCCGATTTTCCTCCGACAAAAGCATAAGCTCCTATTTTAACGAATTGATGAACAGCTGTCATTCCTCCGATAATGGCAAAATCATCAATATGCACATGACCTGCCAGATTAACGGCGTTTGCCAGTATGATATTGTTGCCGAGTCGGCAATTATGAGCAACGTGCGTATAAGCCATCAACAAGTTGCGATTGCCTATAACGACATCTTCATCCATTGTTGCCGATTTATTTAAGGTGGCAAATTCTCTGATCGAGTTTTCATCGCCTATGCGTAATCTTGTCGGTTCTCCTTTGTATTTCAAATCTTGCGGTTCGGTTCCCAAAACGGCAGAATGAAAGATTTTATTATTCTTGCCTATTACGGTATCTCCGTCTATAATAACGTTTGAACACAATTCGGTTCCTTCTCCGATTTTAACAAATTCACCTACTATGCAATAAGGTCCGACAGTAACGTTATCGGCAATCTCTGCGTTTTTATGAACTATGGCGGAAGGATGAATTTTAATCATTTTATCCTCATTTTTTCATTACTTTTGCCAAGAAATCGCCTTCACAGACTTTTTGGTCTCCCACAAACGTTTCACCGTGCATTTTAGCAAGAGATCGTTTAATGGAAATAACTTTTAATTCAAAGCGCAAGGTATCTCCCGGCAAAACCGGTTTTCTGAATTTTACGTTATCTATGGCAGCAAAATAAGCTACCAGATCTTCCGGCTTATCATGAGCGTTCAGCAGCATAATTCCCCCGGTTTGAGCCATGGCTTCCACAATAAGCACTCCCGGCATAACCGGATGACCCGGAAAATGTCCTTGGAAAAACGGCTCATTGGCAGTTACGTTTTTAATTCCGGTAATTGATTCGCCCGCCGTAAATTCGATTATTTTATCAACCAGCAGGAAAGGATAACGGTGCGGTAAAATTTTTTGAATGGCGTTTATATCAAAAACGACATCGGCAATCCGTTTTTTCTGATACATTTTTTCAAGTTCTTGTTTTTTATAAATCTTGCGAAGTTTTTTAACCAATTCAACGTTGGCTTTGTGTCCGGAACGAGCGGCAAGAATATGTCCTCTGACCGGCAATCCGAGAAGAGCCATATCTCCGATTAAATCAAGGACTTTGTGTCTGACAAACTCATTATGATAACGCAACGGTTCGCTGTTTAATATGCCGTTTGAATTATTCGGAATCTCTTCGTATCCGAACATATCTTTAAGTTTCTGCTGATTTTCTTCCGAAATCTCCGGAGCTGCAACGACAACGGCATTATCCAAGCTTCCGCCTTTGATCAAGCCTTTTTCCTTTAAATATAAAATTTCATGAAGGAAACAAAACGTTCTGGCGGAGGCAAACTCTTTTTCAAAAACATCTATTGACGGTAAAAATGTGTATTGAGTACCGAGATTCGGATGCTTGTAATCAACCATAAAGGTTACTTTAAAATCATTAGAAGGAACGATCACGATATCAACGTCATCTTCCAATCCGTACATGGATATTGCTTCATTAAATTCGAAATATTCTCTTTCCGAGTCTTGTTCTTTTTTCCCCAATTCTTTCAACAAAGAGAGAAAAGGCATGGCGGAACCGTCTGCGACAGGAACTTCCGGTCCGTTTACTTCACATCTGATATTGTCTATATTTAAGCCTTTTACGGCAGCCATTACATGTTCTACGGTGGCAACCGAAGCTCCGTTTAAACCTATTGTTGTTCCGCGCGATATGTCAATAACATGATCTATGTCCGCAGGTATTTCCGGCGATCCGGGCATATCCGTTCTGACAAAGACTATTCCTTCGTCCGGTCCGGCGGGTTTGAAAGTAACGGTAGATATTTCTCCCGTATGAAGTCCGATGCCGGTGTAAGAAGTTACTCCGCCGACAGTTTGTTTCTTTTCAGCCATAATAATCCTTATTTAGAGTCTTTTATAAATTTTTTAACTGTTTTCATAAATTCCGGCAATTTCATCAAAGATGAAACCATTCTTTTTTGTTGCATAGCGTTTACTGCGGGAGTTCCAAATAACTTTGCGTCCTCTTTAACATTGCCGGCAAGTCCCGATTGAGCCGCAATTTGCGCCCTGTCTCCGATATGAAGATGACCGGCAGAACCGACTTGACCTCCGAGGTAAACATATTCACCTGAAGTTGTGCTGCCGGCTAAACCGACTTGAGCGCACAAAATCGAATTTTTTCCCAGAGAACAATTATGTCCGACTTGCACCAGGTTATCTATTTTAGAACCTTTTTTAATGACGGTAGGTCCCAATGTTCCCCTGTCCACACAAGAATTTGCACCTATTTCCACGTCGTCTTCCAGTATAACGTTACCGATTTGCGGAATTTTTTGCTGAACTCCTTCGTGAAGAATATAACCGAATCCGTCTGCTCCGATGACAACTCCGCTGTGCAAAATAACATTATTGCCTATCTCGCTTTCGGCATAGATGCTGACATTCGGATAAAAAAGACAATTCTCTCCGATATTGCTGTTTGCTTCAATAACGCAATTTGCTTTTACGGTCGTGTTTTTGCCGATTTTAACGTTTTCTCCGATAACTGCATTCGCTTCAATCGTTACGTTTTCTTCGATTGTCGCCGATTTTGCGATTACGGCATTTTCAGAAATAAAAGGTTTGCTTTTATTCTCTGTCTGCAACCAAAATTTAATTGTTGCCATAAAATACAGATAAGGATGTTCCGTTTTAAAATAAACCGCATCGGGAGCATCTTCAAGGCTAAAATCAGGTTTTACGAAAATCATGCCGGCTTTAGCGGTTTTCAAATCGTTTAAATATTTTTTATTCTCGTAAAAACAAATCGAGTTCGGGTTTGATTCCGATAATTGAGCGGCATTATCAAGAATAAGTTCTTTGGAATTGATTAATTCGCCGGGTATTTTTTCGGCAATTTGAGCCGGAGACAAAGGGAAAGAAAATTTTTTCATTTATTATTTATCCATTTCAGAAATAATATCTTCCGTAATATCCAAAGACGGGACAACATACATTACTCCGCCGGCGGCAACGTCAAGAACCATTTGATAATTATTATCTACCGAAATTTTTTCTATGGCATTTTTCAATTTATCCATAATAGGACTCAACAATTCCTGATTTCTTTGAGCGGCTCTGCCGTTTTCTCCGAAAATTTCCTGAGTAAGTCTTTGCAGTTCTTCGTAATGTTTTCTGATTTGTTCTTCTGTTTCTTTTTTGCTTGATTCTGTCATGGTCAAGCGTCTTGCTTCGTATTCCGAGTTAAGGCGTTTTATTTCCTGTTCTTTTTCGGACAATTGGCGTTGCCATTCGGCAGCATCGTTATCAAACATTTTCTTGGCTTCTATTGCGTCCTTGCTTTCCAACATGATCTTTTCCGAATCAAAGCAGGCTATTTTCAAATTATCCGCCGCCAATATCGCAAAAGCGCTCAATAAGACCAATACAGTTAAAATTTTTTTCATTTTTCCTCCCGGGAATATATTTTTTTTCTTTAAAATGATTTACTAAAAAAATCAAGTTTACCACTAATTAAAAATCGGGGTTATGAGTCAAGTCAGAAAAACGATACGGCATAATTATTTGCCGAATATAAAATTAGTGCAAATCGCCCTATTATGATTTCACGGAAAGCGTTACAGCTTAATGCCTTCTCTTCAAAACATTCAAATATAAACTTGACCGAATAATTTAATTTTTTGAAAAAGCCGAAAAAATATTTTGGAGATAATCATGATATTAGTTTTAAATTTGATAACAACGGAAGAACCTCGAATTGAATTCGGTTTTGAAACGATTCCCCGTATTTTAAGAAAATACGGAAAAGGTTATTTTGTCGTCAACTTAAACGAACTGCATAAAGTAAAAGATATTTCCGGTTTTACCCATCTTATTTTGTCCGGTTCGGGACTTTCGGCTTCCCGGAAAAACGACGTAGACGAGGAAATTTATCGCATTATAAATTTATTTTTGAATGAAGATAAAGCAATTTTCGGAATTTGTTACGGTCATCAAATGCTGGCAAAAGCCGTTGCAGGAGATCAGGCTTGCCGAAAAGCGGAAATACCGGAATTCGGTTGGAAAAAACTTGAGATTATCAAAGATTCGCCAATTTTCGAGGACATAAAAAATCCTGTTATTATTCAGTCTCATTATGACGAAGTTTGCAATTTAGACGACAGATTCGAAATTTTGGCAAAAACAGATAATTGTAAAATTCAAGCTTTTCGTTTAAAAGGAAAAAACGTCTGGGGCGTACAATTTCACCCTGAAATAAATTTTGTCCAAGGCTGTAAAATGATTATCGAAAACATCAATTCCGAAACCGGAGCAACAAAGTTTTTGGCAACTGACGCTTTCGGAGAAAAAGACGTTAAGCAAAACGAAAAAATTATCTTAAATTTTTTGAATCAATAAAAAACTAAAGATTTACTCATAGATAACGACATTTAATTCCGGGTAATCGGGATAAAGAACTTCCCACAAAAATAATCCGTTAGGCGGAGCGGAAGGAACCAGTTTTTGATCAGATTGTTTTCTTTTAAGCAGTTCGGGAACTATTTCCGGACTGTATTTTTTATCCGAAAGAGTTATCAGACATCCGACAATTCGCCGAACCATATTATGCAAAAATCTATTTGCTTTTATTTGAAACAAAAAACCTTCTTCCGTTTTATCGAAAGAAATCCTTGTTATCAGACAACGGGTGTGTGTTAATTCGGGATTGGGTTTTGAAAATCCGGCAAAATCATGTTCTCCGACAAAATAATCAAGATAAGAGCAAATTAATTCGCAATCAATTTTTTTCCTCGGAAACCAAGAGCTGTAATATTTATTGAAAGGCGTCCAATCATTAACGATGAAATATTTATAATGGCGCTGAGTTGCCGAAAATCTGGCGTTAAATTCCGAATCTGTTTCAAAAACTTTTTTTATTTTAATTTCTTTGGAAAGTTTATTTTGAAGAGCCGCTTTAATTTGTTCCGCAGTCATGTTTATCGGAAAATCAAAATGGGCGTATTGATTGAAAGCGTGAACTCCGGAGTCGGTGCGCCCCGAACCGAGTACCGGTATTTTTTGTTTGGCAATAACGGATAAAGCTGTTTCGATTTCTTCCTGAACGGTTCTGCCGCGAGGTTGAATTTGCCAACCGTTAAAATCGGTTCCGTCATAGCCGAGTTTTAAGACATATCTTTTTTTCAAAATTCTTAATCGCTTTTAAGCCATGCTTTGTTTGCAAAAGCTTTTTTTACTTTATTGAGGTTAAAACCGAAATTCATAACAAATTGGGCAGGAGTGTTTTTTGATTTTACGTCGCCGGCAACGGCAATGTTCAGGTCGCCGTATTTGTGAAAATAACCGAACCCGCAGGTCAACATTTGCCTGTTATTTTCGATAATGGTCAAGTCGGGATCCGGTTGATCGTAATCCTCGCTTGTACCGTTATTTCCTCCGTTTCCGTCGTTCATCTCTCTTTCGTCGTCGGAATTATATTCATCCAAGGTTTCCTGATGATAAGGCACGGTTATTTTACCGGAATAAGCTTGCGGCAAGCGCATATAACCTATTCTGAAACGGAAATCTTTGTATTCTTTTTCCAAACCGAATTTCACGTTTAACAAATCATCGTTGGCGGAATTTTCGTCACTTGTCTTAATATATTCCGTTTCAAGATTAAAACTTAATGTCTTGCTCGGTTTAAAATTTATTCCGCCGGCAAGTTCAAACGGCAAAGTCGTGTTGTATTTTTCTTCAAATATATTTTCCTGATGAGGCGGTTTCCATTTCAAGAGGTTAAATTTTGCTTTCGCTTCTGTTTTATAAGTTAATCCGAAAGAGAAATTTCCGTATTCGTAAAGGATTCCGGGCTGAAATCTGAAAACCGTATCTTTATCTTTTAAATTTGACCAAATATCCTGATAATTTCTTTGGCTGTAAACATAATGATATTCATTAATTACGTTTAATCCGCATTTGAATTTTCCGAAATTGTAATTTAACGTCATCACAATATCCTGTTGAGTATATTCCGGTTCTCTAAGTCGGTTTACTCCCGTTTTGAGATGAAGTTTGATTGATTTCATTACAATTGATTTTTTTTCCAGATAAGTTACGCCGAAGTTCATTTTATCGTTCAAAGGAAATCCCAGAGAAACGGTTCCGAGCAGGGGATTAAGTTTATAATTTTTATTCGCTTCTTCTTTGATTAAAGATTCAGCGTTTGATTTCATTAACAAACCGAAATTAAAAGAGGTTGCCTGAAGATTTAAAGATGCCGGATTTCTGTTAAGCAAAGGAAGCCCGCCCGTTTCCGCCACACCTGTATTTCCTTTCCCCAAAAGGGAAGCAAAAGGAAAATTTTGACTGTAAGACCGGTAGGCGCTTTGCATCAGCTCCGGAGCGGTATAAACGTAATCTTCCGCCCGTAAAACGGATAACAGAAAAAACATCATGGAAAACAAGCATAAAATATATTTTTTCATCATAACTTAATCCTCCGCAAAAAGCAATGAGCGGATTTCTCCGCTCGGTTAAAATTATCTGAATATGGTTTGAGTTCTGTCCGGACCCACTGAAATTATTTTAATGGGAATTCCCAGCAATTCTTCCGTTCTTTCGATATATTTTCTGGCATTTTCCGGCAGTTTATCATAATCTTTTATACCCGAAATATCTTCCGACCAACCGGGCAATTCTTCAAAAACAGGTTCTGCGGAAGCAAAATCTTTCAAATCAGCAGGCATATGATTTGTTTCTTTTCCGTTAATTTTATAAGCCGTGCATATTTTCAGGGCATCAATATCCCGGAGAACATCAACCAAAGTCAAAGCAATAACATCTACACCGTTAATCATGGCAGTAAATTTTGCGGAAACGGCATCAAACCAGCCGCAACGTCTCGGTCTTCCTGTAGTGGAACCGTATTCGTTGCCTCGATCTCTGATTTGCTGACCGATTTCGTCGAATAATTCCGTCGGGAAAGGTCCCTCTCCCACGCGCGTAAAATAACTTTTGTAAACACCGACGATTTTATCTATTTTATGAGGACTCATGCCGGTTCCGATGCAAATTCCTCCCGAAACGGTGTGAGAAGAAGTAACAAAAGGATAAGTTCCGTAAGTAATATCCAAAAGCGTTCCCTGAGCTCCTTCAAATAAAATATCTTTTCCCTCATCGTACATTTCATTCAACATATAAGGAACCTGAACAATAAAATCTTTGATTTTTTCGCCGGCTTTCAATAAATCGCAATGAAGTTTGTTCAAATCTTCTTCGGAAATTTCTGTTTCATGATATTGATAAAGATTTATCAGTCTTGATTTGAGATAATCAGCATCTTTAAGGTCTTGAATTTTTAATCCGACTCTTGCGGCTTTATCGGCATAGCACGGTCCGATTCCTCTTTTTGTCGTTCCTATTTTTATCTGTTCCGAATCGGCTTCTCTTCCCGAATCCAACATTTTGTGAACAGGCAGGACGATATTAGCTCTCGGATCAATGTAAAATCTGCCCTTAAAATTAATTCCGAATTCGTTTAAATTAGTCATTTCTTCCAATAATTCAAAAGGATTTATAACAACTTCGCTTCCCAAAACACACTTCATTTCAGGATAAAGAATCCCGGACGGAATAATATGCAAAATATAAGTTTTACCGTTGTTTTTTATGGTATGTCCCGCATTGCTGCCGCCTTGAAAGCGAACAACAGCGTCTTTATTCTCAGCTAAAACATCAACTATTTTTGCTTTAGCTTCATCTCCGTAAATACAACCGAGTACGGCTGTTGAGCTCATATCGTTCTCCTTGTTTGCAAGTTAATTAATGACACAAAAAATATGCCGAATCAAGATAAACAATTAGTTGCCGTAATATTGTCAAGTCTTTAGAATAACTGCCAATCTAAAACAGGTTACAACATAAAGAAATGAACCTTAACTTTACTTCAGACGAAAGAAAAAATCAGAAATCAGAGAATTATAAATAAATTTGCTTACCGATTCACATGAACAAAAACAATTATTCAGCCTGAAAAATATTATCAAGAGATATATTTTCCCGGAAAGAAAAATGCATACAGATTATACTTATGTTTTTTTTTGACGGACAAATTTATTTTGACAATTTACGGTAAACTTCTTTTTTTTGCGAAAAAAACAGGAGTCGAGTAATGAATTTTTATAATAATCTTAAAATAGGTTATAAGTTAAGTTTAATTATATCAGTAATTATAATCATCTCATTCGCCGCAATTATTAACGTTTCTTCGGCAAAAGTTGAAAAAGGAGTTTTTAAAAGCGAAAAAAGAAATGCAGAGCAATTTATAGAACAAACAAGAAGATTAATTGAATTTATGATTCAAACTACGGAAAACCTTGTTGAAAGTTACAGTTACAACATAGTTGTCCAAAATGATCTGATGAATTCAAGCAGGACAAATCTTAATGCTGTCTGCAAAAAGCTTAAAGCGGAATACCCCATGTACGAAAAAGTTTTCGTTCTTGATAAAAAAGGAGATATTTACGGAGCTTCCGATGAGAGTAAAATAGGCATAAACTTGGCAAAATACGAGTTTTTCAATAAATTGAAATCAGGAGATAAAAATTATCAGGATAAATATGCTTTAGAATCTCCTTTCACTCATCAACTCGTTTTTCTGATAGCCCAAAGAATTGAAGACAAAACAGGAAACTTCTTGGGCGTAATTTTTTGTTCCATAAATTTACAAAATATTTATACTAACTATTTGGCTGACCTTAAATTCGGTAAAACCGGTTACTTCTATTTTCAGGACGACAGGGGAATCGTTATGGGACATCCGCGCAAAGAAGTCTTGGGAAAAAGCTTTCTTCATCTTGACATAGGTAAAAAATTCTCAGCCGTAACAACCTCGAAAGGAATGTTCAATTATACCCACGAAGGTGAAAAGAAAAGCTTATTATTTTCCAGATTTACGGAAAAGCCTTGGTACTTGGCTGCCACAATTCCTCAAACCGAGTTACACATGTTATCGGATTCAATTCGAAACTTTATAACTTTTATCGGTATTTTCATAGGTCTGGCGTTTGTTCTTATTATAATGTTTACTTCCAATAAATTAATATCTGTTCCTATTAACAGCATGGTTAAACTTTTTGAGAGAATGGGACAAAATGATTTTACCGAAGATGCCGAAGAAAAATATTTAAGAAGAAACGATGAAATCGGGATGCTGGTGAAATCTTATGCTGAATTGAAAAGTTCAATTACCAATACTATGCAAAATCTTAAAAATTATGCGGAGGAATTGAATATTTCATCTTTCGAACTGAAAAACAAATCAGAGTTATTAAGCGAAACGGCAGAAGCAATGACGAAAAGAACACGTTCGACATCCGTTGCCGCCGAAGAAATATCGCTAAATCTTTCTTCGATTGCATCTGCCGCCAAGCAGGCGTCTGCCGGCGTAAATTCAGTTGCCGATTCTTCCGAAAAAATGTCTTCCAACATTACAACCGTCGCTGCCGCTACGGAAGAAGCTTCAACCAATATATCGCATATTGTCTCAGACATCGGCAATTTAAATCAAAATATCAATATTACTGCCGACTATCTTAATGAACTGGTCGAGAAAGTAAATACCTCGGCATCAGCCATAGAAGAAATGAATTCTTCATTTTCTGAAGTATCTTCTCAAACCAAAAAAGCAAATCAAATTTCAGTGAGCGCCAACGAAAAAAGTTTGTCTTCCGCCGAATTGATGAAGAAATTGCAGGAATCTGCTCTTGAAGTAGGCAAAATAATCAAACTTATCGGCTCAATAGCCGATCAGACCAACATGCTTGCTCTCAATGCCACCATAGAAGCGGCAGGAGCCGGAGAAGCCGGAAAAGGATTTGCGGTAGTAGCAAACGAAGTGAAAGAACTTGCCAAGCAAACTCAGGATTCCGCCGAGAAAACAGCAAAACAGGTTTTGGAGATTCAAAACGAAATAAGCAATGCCGCCCGGTCAATTACTGATGTTGCCGACATAGTTTCGGAATTGAACGAAATTAACAGATTGGTAGCATTGAGCGTTGAAGAACAAACAATTACCATAAACGAAATCTCAGGCAATATGCAAGTAATGGCTCAAACCGCAGAACAATCTGGAGAACTTGCCAAAACAAATAATAAACTGGCTAATCAGGTTCTCTTAAATTCCGAAGAAGCAAAATCCGGACTCAACGAAATAACGCAAAGTACGGGAGAAGCTGCAATTATAGCCGGAGATACTGCCGGCAACAGTCAAGAAGTCAATAACGGAGTTTCCGATATTTCAGCAAATACTGCCAAAATCAGTTCAGGAATGCATGAAATCACGGATAATATTACTTCCGTTTCCGAAAACGCAATTAATACTTCGGATACGGCAAAAGAAACCAATGCTTCCGCCGAAGAACTCATGAAAATATCAAAAGAGCTAAAAGCAATAGTAGATTCATTCAAGGTTTAATAAAACGAAAATCATTATCGAGCCTCGGCAAATGCCGGGGCTTTTTTTTAACCGGAGGACAACAAAAATAATTATTAAATTGCGTCTGAATATTTTTCTTTAAACAGATTCAGAATAAATGCGGATCATCTTCAAAAAAATTTATTGAATATTTCACTTCTCGGAAGAAAGATTTTCAGTCTGCTCATTATCCCGGTTTAGTAAATCAATTTCCGAAAGGAAATCAAAATTTACCCAAACGGTTAAATCTCGTCTTACTCCCCTCGGATGAAAAGGTTCTGATTCTTGAAGGAGATGTTCAAAATTAAAAGAGACAAGAAGCATATTGTCAAAAAATAATTTTCCGACTTTTAAAGAGAGAAGATTTTGGCTTTTCAAAGATGACTCGATATAAGTAACTTTATCAGAAAAATAATTGTTCGGAATGCCGTTTACGTAACGGAATTCATATATTTTTTCTTGCGGTCTCCGACAAAAATTCAGATCAAAGCTCAAATCTTCAAACGGACAATAATGACAATTTATGCCCCAAAACGGACGTTTCGTTCTTATAAATTTATTGAAAATATGCGAACCGCCGGCATAAATTTGGGCATAATGCCAAAACTCAAGATCAATTCCCGTTAACGATATTTTTATTTTATCGGATATTCCGATTAAGGTTCCGTGTTCGTTTGCGTAAATTATCGGTTCCGAAATTAATTTATTTTCGTAAGCATAGCGATAATCGACATAGCATAAATCATCGGAATAACTGATCGAAGGCAGACATGTCAAAGTCAAAAAACCTGATTTTTTTTTCAAAGAAACATCAGCAAAATAAGTTTTCTGAGATTTTATTTTACCTTTTTGCGAAATATCTTCATGCTCGTAAATATCCGTATTTTGAGTTAACAGATAATTAAAATGATTGATCGAGAAAGGATGTTTTTCCGTATAAAACCAACGAAATTCATAAAAGTCATTATTTTTCAGCTTAATTCCCGCAGATTTTAAAAATCCGATGTTTTTTTCATAACCGGGATTAAAATCGGCAGTCAGGCAATATTCTTTAAATTTAAAAACTGAAGAAAAAGATTCGGAAATAAATGCTAATCTGCAATTCTTTTTACCGTCGTCAAAATTATAAAAATCAAGAGATGTTCGATGCTTTATTTTCCGGTTGAAAAGAGAAAAGTCTTTTTTAAGAGATAATTCCCGGTTTATGCTTTTAAAATTTACCCCGAGTTTTTTTACCGGTTTAAATTCTTCGTAATCTTCCCAATTTACCCTGTAACTTATTTTCCAGTCATCCAGAATCAAATCTGTCCGTAATCTTTTTTCATTTACATTGAGAGGAATATCTGCTCCGAGCACGGGATGAAAGAAAAAAAAGGCTTCGCTCTTTCCCGTTCCGGCAGTTAATCCGATATTTTTGCTTTTAAAATTTAAATCGCCATAAGAGAAGTCGGTTCTTCCTCTAAATTCTGTGTTGGAATAGACAATATGTTCGTATTCTTCAACATCCGTTTGATGAACGGAGTTTAAAATAATATTGCTTGCAAGAGAGTATTTTTTCTGATTTGTTCCGGTAAAGATATTGTATATAACCGCTTTTCTGTCCACATTTTGTTTTGAGTTGTCATCATTATAACCGGAGATCATCGGATCTTTTGTTTCGTTTGCCAAGCTTCCGGTTAACTGAAAGAAAAATTCTTTTTTCGGGGTACGCAATGAGGAAGTTTTAATCACCGGGAAAAATTCTTCATTAAAATCGAACTCAAAATCAAAAGGGAAATTTTGAACGTAATTCCTCTCGAAAAAAGACAAATTATTCAAAAAAGAAAATCCGGGAGTTTGATCATCAACGCAGATTACAACCGGAATCGGAATATTTTTCGGTACGATTTTCCATCGGTTGTTGTTTATGCTTTCCGCAGAATAACCCGGCAAATAAGCGGCAATATCAAATATTCGTCCGACGGTTGCCGGAAAAAGTTCGGCGATCAAAAAAGCAAAAAGAATAATAAGTTTATTTTTCATTTGTCATAAATCCTAAAAAAGGCGTATTCAAAATAAAACCTGTTTTAATTCCCCAATAGTTTATTTTCATCGGTTTTGAAGAAAAAATTTTATCGTAAGCGTAAAATGCCGAAACAATAATTTTTTTGTAAGTTATTCCGGCGCTTATCTCATAACCGACGGAAAATTCGCTTTCGGTAAATGATTCTCTCCCGGGAATATTATCATATTTTATAACGTAATCTTTAAGATTAAGCTGAGCTTCAGAAACAAAAAAGTTCTTGGTAAATTTACCGCTTAAACCTGTTGAAATCGGAAAGACATCGCAAGAATAAAAATTAAATTGTTCGTCCTGCATATTTTCCCAATAACCTTTTCCGACGGATGCCGTCAGATAAACTTTTCGGTAACTGAGTTTGATCTCCAGGATACTTAAAGGATGAAATTTATAATAAGGTTCTTCCGAATGTTTAAAGTCATTCATGAATTTATAATTTATTTCTGTTTTAACGCTTTTTTCAGCATTTAAAAAGGAAAAAAAAAGAATAACAAAAAACAATGAAAACAAATTAATTTCCTTTTTTGATTCGATTAAATTAAAATTTACTTGCATCATTCCTCTGATTTTTTTTTGTCGTCAAAATTCATTAAATTTAAGGCTTGTCCAGTTTTTATTACTCGGAAAGTCACACAAGGAGTTTATATGTTTCCCGGCGGAAAAAAAGGAATGAAAGATTTTATGCGTCAAGCGCAAAAGATGCAACAGGACTTGTTGAAAACTCAAGAAGATTTAGCCAACAAAATTGTCGAAACAACTTCCGGCGGCGGCATGGTAAGTGTCAAAATGGACGGAAAGTACAATCTGAAAAATATTAAAATAAATCCCGAATGCGTTGATCCGGATGATGTGGAAATGTTGGAAGATCTTATTCTTTCGGCAATTAACGATGCCGTCAAAAAAATATCCAAAACATCGGAAGACGAAATGTCAAAACTTACCGGCGGAATGAACATACCGGGACTTTTCTGATAAATGTTAACAGGATCGCTTTTAACTCTTCAGGAAAATTTAAAAAAATTGCCGGGCATAGGAGCAAAATCCGCCCGGCGATTGGCTTTGCATCTAATCGGCTCCCGACGCAACCAGGCTATTGATTTGGCAAACGCTATTATTAATGCCGCCGAATCTTATTCCAATTGCTCGGTTTGCAATTGTTTGACCGAATCGGATCCCTGCAATTATTGCGCAGATGCAAAAAGAGATTCTCAGGTTTTATGCGTGGTGCAAAATTCCGCAGATCTTTTTCATATCGAAAAAACGGGACAATACCGAGGACGTTATTTTGTTTTGGGACAACTGCTTTCTCCGATTGAGGGAATAGGTCCGATGCAAATTCACTTTAACGAATTGGTTCTTAATATAAAAAACAACAACGTAAGAGAATTGATTTTAGCCTTGAATCCCACGGTGGAAGGCGAATCGACAATAAGATTTCTTGCCGATCAGCTGACCGAAAAAGTTGAAAAAATTTCCCGTTTATCGACAGGATTGCCTTTCGGAGGAGATTTGGAATATGCCGGAGATCTGACTTTGCAGGATGCTTTCAAACGACGTTATTCGGCAACGGAGAATGAATAATGTTTACCGGAATCGTCGAAGAATGCGGTAAAATAAAAAGAGTCGAATTCAGAAGCGGAGACCGCAGTTTTCGCATAGGATGCAAGAAAGTTTTGGAAGGTTTGAAACTCGGTGATTCGGTAGCCGTAAACGGAATTTGTCTCACTGCAACAAAAATCGGATCGGATTACTTCGATGCCGACGCAATGAATGAAACTCTTCTCAAAACAACCGCAGGAAAATGGAAATCCGGTTATGAAGTTCATCTTGAAAGAGCAGTAAAAGCCGGCGGACGTTTGGACGGACACATTGTCCAGGGGCATATCGATACAACAGGCGTTTTAATTTCAAGACACAAAATTTCGGAAACAAGTTATTTTGAATTCAGACCTGTAGGACATTATCCGGAATTAGTAATTCCTCAAGGTTCAGTGGCAATAAACGGAGTCAGCCTCACTGTTTCGGAAATCACAAAGTCAGGTTTTCGAGTTGCTTTGATTCCCCATACGTTGAAACTTACCGTTTTTGATAAATTAAAAATATCCGACAGCGTTAATTTGGAATTTGACATCATCGGAAAGTACGTTTCCCGTATTAACAATATTAAGAAAAAAAGTAAAATTACCGAGGAATATTTAATTGAAAAAGGGTTTTAAATTTTTTTTTGTCTTATTGATTTTGATCGGATGCGGAAAAAGAAAAAACGTTACCGGAGGTCCTAAAGACAAGATCAGACCGGAAATTATTAATATTTTGCCGTCGGAATTTTCAGCTGTTGACAGTACGGACATAGAAATTACTTTTTCCAAGCCGATGAAACATTCTTCTCTGGCAAACGGTTTGAGAATTTATCCGGAAATTGCAAATTATAAAATATCCTGGATCGATCCCAATGTTTTATTGCTCAAAATAAAAGAAAATCTCCCGGATACTTTGAATTATTTTTTTGAGTTTAACGAGAATATCAAAGGTTATCACAACAACAAATTGGATCAAACATACAATTTTGTCTTTACCGGAGGAAAACTGCAAGATTATTCCATCAGAGGAGATATTATTTTTGAAGATAAAAATGATTTCGGAAAAGAAATAAATTTATCGCTTTTCGCTCATGATTCAACGTTAATTTATTCTAAAACAACAAAAACAAATAAAATATTATTGACAGAATTGAACAAAGACTCATATTTTCTCGAAGCCTATATAGATAAAAACAAAAATAACAAATATACTTACGGTTCCGATCCGTATTTCAGACGTAAAATAGAGGCTGATTCTCTAGATAAATTTTTAATTTTCAACCTTGCTTACGTCGATACCGTCGCCCCGCTTTTGAAAACAGCGAAAATAATAAACGAAAATCAATTGGAACTTATTTTCAATGAAAAAATTGCTTCTGTCGGAGATATTTCCGTTAACTCTTCCGATTCGGCAAAAATAAACAAAAAAGTTATAAGATCGGAAATTATCGATGAAAAATGTTTTATTTTATGCGATTTTCTCGACAGTTTGAAATATTCCGTAAAATGCCGTGACATTACCGATAAAAAAGGCAATATCGCAGATTCCTTAATTGCGGAAGCAGAAGGTTACGCCGTTGTCGATACATTGGCTCCGGAAGTTGTCGAATTCAGCATCAAAGACGGATCAACCGTAACCGAATCAAAACCGATTATCAAAATAGAATTCAGCGAAGTAATGCTGAAAAACTTTATTGACATTAAATTTTCGGAAATTGAAAGCGGTAAAAAAATTAATTTTGATTATATCGGAAAAGCAGGAAAAACAATAAAAATTTCCCCCCGTAAATCTTTGCGCAATTTTATGAGTTACGAAATTTCCGTCAGCGATAAGACGAGAGATTTTAAAGGCAATCGTTTATCGGAAAAAGCGACAACCGAATTTATAGTTATCCTAAAATAAAAAATCCTCCGATAAATTACCGGAGGATCAGCATAAAACAGTATTGTTATAATTTAGTCCGTAGCTTTCAAGACTTTGTATTCTTCCGTATATTCTTCGTAAACGGATTGATTTTCGGTAAACACTTCAATCGCCATCATTACTATAATCGCCAAAATAACAATCGGAACCCAAGCTAAACCGAATTTACCCAGAGGCAACACTTCCAAAGCCGTTTTTACCGGAGCATAAAATTCTCCAGCCAAACTGAAGAAACCCAAAACTAAACTCAAAACAAAAGGCACGATAAGAGTTCTGCGTCTTCTTATCTTACGATTGACGTAACCCAAGAAAGCTATGCACATGGCAGGAGGCACCAACATAAGCAATATCGGACCGATAAAGGCAGTAATGTTTTCCAGAGGGAAAAGAGAAATTAAAAACGATAAAAGAGACATGCCAATAATCCATTTATTCTGATCGGTGCGAGTATTGACGGAAAAGAAATTGGAAGTATTGGCAATCATGCCGATAGAAGTCGTCAAACAAGCCAACGCCACTGCCAATCCGAAAATAATGTTTCCCGTTTTTCCGAAAATTTCAAAAATATTATGTCTTAATATATCTATTCCGGCAGGTTTGGGAAGATCGGAAACGTAAGTGGTGGTCGCTCCCATATATCCCAATCCGAGATAAACCAAAGAAATCAAAAATAAAGCAATAAAAACGCTTCTGTTTAAAACTCCGGTTTTATCGTCGTGTCGCATGCTTTTTTCGGTCAAAATAGCTTTAATGCTTATCGTAGCGATAATTACGTATCCCAAGGCATCAACCGTCAAATATCCGGTTCTGAGACCGAGAGTAAAACAATCGCTGACAGAAATTGAAGAAGAAACAAAAGGCGCTCTGTGAATTAAAGCTCCGCCGATCAAAATACTTAACAAAAATATCAAAACAGGAGTAAGATATTTTCCGATTACGTCTATAAGATTGCTTTTACTGAGCAGAACCAGACAAGTTACAAGGAAAAAAAGGAAAGAACTTACAGCAGATATATAGAAATTTTGCCCGAATATTTCTGCCGTAAGCAATTCTCCCGTAATGATTGCCGTTCTGGGAGCAGCAAATATCGGACCCAATATAAGTACAACCATCGTTAAAAGATAGAGATGGCTTTTCGGATGAATTTTGCGAGTTATATCAAGGAAATTATTTTTTTGCAGAGCCATAGCCCATACACCCATGGCGGCAAAACCGGCTCCGGTTAAAATAAAAGCCATTATTGCGGCAAAATAATTTTCTCCTGCCTCATAACCCACTCCGGGCGGTAAAATGACGTTTCCGGCGCCAAACATTATGGCAAAAATAGTCATTCCGAGTACCAGTGAATATTTAAAATGTTTCATTCTTTTTTACCTCTTTTTCAGAATAAATTTTAATTATCAGCAACCGTTAAAGACCAAATTAGTTAGTCTTGACTAACCTCTTTTTAATCCTGCGACGGAATGTCAAGAAGCATTTTATTTTTTCTTTTCAAACCGTTGAATTTCATGCTTTTTATTTAAAAGCGAAGTACTGAAAATTTCGGGTCAAAATAGCGTCAACCTTTTTTCGATATTATTTTATCGATATTAAAAGATCATATCTCCGAAAGCAGTTTTTACCGCGATTAATAATAAAAAAAACTTATGACATTTTTGTAAAAGGCAATAATTTTGTAAGATGATCAAGATATTCCGAAAAGAAAATCACAAATAATTCAAAGACCGTAACTGTTTGTTTAGAGATAAATTAGATTACCTTAAAACAACAAATTAACGATTGGCATCCGTTTTGCTGGTTTAAGAAAACCGAATCCCGGTCAGGAAAAAGAAAAAATAAAATGAAAAAGAGGGGAAAAATGAAAAAAAGGATTTTATTTCTTATTTCAGCGATTTTTGCCGTTCTCGGAGCGATAACTTATCAGGAATATAATCCCAATGACGACAGATTTAAAATTTTAGCATTGGAAAAAGCAAAAAAACGTTTGGCTGTATCCGAGAGGGATTTTTTGAATGCCGAAAAATTATATTCCAAGAAGATGATTTCGAGAAAGGAATATGAAGATTTCAAACTTCAATACGATAACGACAAATTAAATTTTCAGCAGTATATGTTGAGCGTAATTTTCGATAAACCGCATTTATCGGTGGAGTCGGCAATAAAATCTCAGCTTAACGACGGAACGATAAACGTTGATTTGACTGTTTCCAACACCTCAGGCGGAAGTTTTTCTCTCGAAGACAATATGTTGGAAGAAGTCGGAGTGTCTAAAATAAACGCAACCGCCATGTACAATATTTACGTTTCGCTCAAAGATCCGGCGGGAAACATCATCTCTCAACCTTACGAATATCACATCAGGGAACTTAAACTGAGGGAAAAGAAAAAAATCAACTTTACTTTATTGAAAGATGCGGAAGCGGTAACGGTTTCCGCCAATTACGGCGATAAATTTACGGAAAAACAAATATATTTAAAACGCAAAACATCGGAAGGGAAAGTAAATATCATGCCGGATATTTTTTCGCAGGAAACGGAAAGCGGTTTTGTGGCGACTTATCGTCTTAACATGGAATTTTTCGGAGAAGGAAGACGGCGTTATCAATTGTTGCAAAAAGGATTGCCGAAATATTTCACTTGCGAATTTATAAATACTCGCAACAATGCGGTTGTGTCAAGCGTAGTTTTTTCCGAAAACAATCCCGAGCAGTCTTATATACTGAAAGTATCGGTTCCGGAAAAAATAAAAGATAACCTCAACTTGGATAAACCTTTGGAATTCAGCGTCCGTCTGGAACAAAACAACTCTCTCAAAGGAGAAACGAAACTGGAACTCATTCCCACCGGAAAAGCATCTCTCAAACTGGAAATGAACAACATGTATTTTTCCGGCGAGCAAGGAGAAACGGTTACGATTTATCCTCTGAAAGTTACCAACGACGGTCTCAAAAAACTGAACAATATCTCGTTTGATATTTTCCTGCCTCCCGATTGGGAATACAAACTGAAACCGGAAAAGCTGGAAGAACTCTTGCCGGGAAAAGAACAAAAACTTTCGCTTGAGGTCATACCGGACAAAGAAGCTCTCAGCGGTATATATCAATTGAGGTTAAAAGCTTCCGCAAAATCCAAAAGCAGAACAATAAATACATCTGAGAAAGAAATAAAATTAGAATTATTAACCCGAAAAAATCCGCTTTTGTTGTCATTAATCATACTTGCCGTATTGGCTACAATTGCCGGCATTATTTACGGATTGATAAAAATTTCAAAAAACTAAGCGAGGAAAAAAATGTTTAAAATTCTGGTTCAACAAGAAATTACCGCTCTTTTAAAAAGTAAAAGAGTTTTGTGGTCGGTTTCGATTTTTTTCATCCTCTATCTCGTTATATTTTCAGTGCGAGTAAAGGATTTTAACGAAAGAAACCGAATTTATATCGAAGACGTAAAAACAGCCGAAGACCTGAAAGCATCCGCCAAAAATTACAGTTATACGGCAATTCCCGTCATTCGCAAACCCATGCTTTATTCTGTATTCAATGAAGGATTTACCCATGAGCGCGGTTCTTATATTTGGGCACCGCCTCTTCACATAATCACTTCTTCCGAATATAAAAACAGCTCGGAAAACGGAATTTACGATTTTCCGAACAGAATGGACATCACTTTTTTAATTACGTTTTTCATGGGATTATTCGTCTTTCTGATCTCTTTCGATTCGGTAAATTACGAAAAAGAAAAACATCTTCTCAGATTGCTTTTTTCCTATCCGGTCAAGAGAACGGATTATATATTTAAGAAAATAATCGGCATAATTTCATTGGTTTTGCTTGTCTTTACCTTGCCTTTCTTATTCGGTAATTTTTATCTCATGCTGACAAATTCCGCCGCTTTGACCGCCGATTTCTTTTCTTTTACTTTGATTTACTGGTTTTTCACCGTAATGTATCTGTTTTCGATAACGTTAATCGGAGTCTATGTTTCCGTAATCTGTCGCAAACCGTCCACCTCTCTGATAACCGTTTTGCTGATCTGGGTTACCCTTACCGCAATTATTCCCACTATTTACGATTTTATCGGTAAAGAAACCCTGAACAAAAAAGAAAAGCAGGAAAGTTTATCGGAATCGATAAGCCAAGATCAAATATATGTCAGCACTCACATGAAAGACGTTCCGGACGAAAGTAATCCCAATAAAGTAGGGCACTGGAATTGGAACGGCGGAACATACGTTACAATCGGAGTTTTCGGAGAAAAAAAGATGTACAGACATCATATTAACTATATGAAATGGGTTTATAAAAATCTCTATCCGATACTGCAAAGAATAGAAAGCAATTTGGATGAATATCACAGATTGCGACACCGCTTTGAAAAACTTAAACCCGATATTTTGTTTTTCAGTCCGGTTGCCCAATTTGAATCGGCTGCCGAAATTATCAGTATGACAGGCGCGGATCGCTATGCCGAATATTTAAACGATGCCCGAACTTTACGTTCCCTATGGACGGAAACAGGCGTAAAATACAATTGGCTTTTCTCCAAAAATTATTTTTGTGTCGTCGATACATCCGCTTGCATAATCTCAATAGAAGAATACCTTCTTGACGAAGCAAGAAGAGACAAAGTTTTAAAAGTTCTGGGAATAAGTAAATTTGCATCCAATCAAGAAGAAAAAATATTAAAAAAGATGGCAGACTTGACTTCATCTTCTAAACTCTCGCCTGAATTAGAGAAAATGATTAACGTTTGGCAAGATTTAAACTATAAAAGGATGAATGAAGCTTATAAAAACAAACCGAAATTCGAATACCCGCAAACCCCGGTTTACAAACAACGTTATTTTCGTATATCAGACGTTTTACTGCCGATACTTTTGCGTTTTTTGGTCGGAGCGGTGTTCTCCGCCGGTTTGTTGGTTGCCGTTATCGCCAAATTCAAAAATTACGATATCAGATAGGAGTTTAAAATGTTTGCGACTTTATTAAAAAAAGATATTTTACTGATGCTGAAAGATCTTAAATTTCAATTATTTTCCCTGCTTATTCTTGCGCTTTTTCTTGTCAGTTCTCTTGCGTTCACGGTAAAATTCAAAACCGAACAAAAGGAATTTTTGAAAACCGTAAATCAACAACGGGAATCGATTGCAACTTATACGGGCAATATGGCTAAGGCTTTGGGACAACACATTTATTATCTTGCTCCTCCCCAACCGGAATCTATCGTCATGAAAAAACGAGGTTTCCCGGATGCTCTTAAATCTCCGACGACGTTTTTTGATCCGGAAACCAACAGAAAAATAAGTCAGTTCAAAACCGCATTTGAATTAAATTGGTTATTTATAATCGGTATGTTGGGAAGTTTCGCCGCTTTGCTTTTCAGCTACGATGCCGTATCAAGCGAAAAAGAATCGGGCGGTTTGCGACTTCTCACCGTAAACGGCGTAACCCGCATCAAATGTCTGTTGAGCAAATATATCAGCGTAATGTTTATTTTCTCTTTATCTTTTGCTTTGGGATTTTTGCTTTCCGTTGCCGTAATTTATATTGTTTCCGGCAGTTTCTCCACCGCTTTATTTATAAAGTTATTGCTTTTTACGGCAATATCTCTTCTGTTTATTTCCTTTTTCGCGCTTGCCGGAATAAGAATTTCCATGAGTAAGAATATCAGAAACAACATCGTGGCAGCTCTTACTTTTTGGCTGATTTTCCTGATAATAATTCCCAATCTGTCTGCCGTCATCGGAACCAAAATTTATCCTCTTAAACCTAAAAAATTTTATCAGGATAAAGCCGGTTCTGCTTATAACGAAGTTTTTCAAGGCTGGCAAAAAAAATGCGAAGGAAAAGGCAAAGGCGGCAATAATCCCGTAGGCGGAAACGGAGATTTGGAAAACGGATACCGAGCGCAAGCGGTTTTGGAATCCAATACCGCTCGAACAAAAGTTTGGGAAGAAGAAAGAGGAGAAGCCGTTAAACAAGTCATAATGACCGAAAAATTATCCATGATTTCGCCTTATTCCGTATTGGAAAAAATCGGAGAAATTATCTTTGATCAGGGATTATACCGTTACTTCCGAGACAAAGAACAATTTAAAAACAGATTCGATAAAATAAAGCAAACTTTAATTGCGGAAGATGCAAAAGACGAAATAAGTTATCACCTTTTTTACAGTTGGGCGGCAAGCGACGACTGGATGAATGATTACGATACATTTACGAATAAACCTTATCCCAAACCGGAAGAGTTTCTCATGACATCCTACAGACAAGAATCAATCGCCAATAAACTGCACAAGATTTATGCCTATATCATCCTGTTGCTTTTTTACAATATTGCAATGTTTGCAATCGATACCTTAAAAATACGAAAACTGGATGTAAGATAAACATTAAAGTAAAATAAAAATAAAGGAGTTATCATGCTTAAAATAGAAAACTTGTCCAAGAGATACGAAGACGGCAAACTTGCCTTGGATCAATTATCCTTACACGTCAAAAAAGGCGAAATATTTGTTTTGTTGGGAGCCAACGGAGCCGGAAAATCAACAACCATAAATCTTTTATGTAATTTTATTCAACCTACTTCGGGTTCCGTTACTTTGGCGGGTAAAGACGCTTTCAAAGATTCTTTGGAAGCCAGAAAACATCTTGCCTACGTTTCAGAAAACGTTCATCTTTACGAAAACTTTACCGGATTTGAAAACTTACGATTTTTTGCCAAACTCTGCGGTAAAAATCTTTCTCGGGACGAATTGCAAAATACTTTGCGGGATATAGGATTGCAGGAAGATTTTATTCATAAACAGGTCAAAACTTATTCCAAAGGCATGCGTCAAAAAACAGGTATCGCCGTCGCCATCGTAAAAGATGCGGATTTGATTCTGCTTGACGAACCCTTTTCCGGACTTGATCCCAAAGCGGCTTATGATTTTCAACAGCTTCTTATCGAAATGAAAAATCGGGGAAAAGCAATTCTCATGTCCACGCACAATATCTTCAAAGCCAAAAAACTGGCGGATCACATAGGAATAATGAAAGACGGAGAATTGGTCATGACTCGCAGCAAAGACGATATAGAATTTGAAGACCTGGAAAAATTGTATCTTGACTATATGGAAGGTCGTCTTGTTTCGGGAGATTAAATTTATTAAAAACTTCAAAGAGGATAAAATGTTTTTCAAAAAAAAGCTGAATTATAACCGTTTATTGGCGGAATTCATCGATTCTTTTTCTTTGCTTATCGATCCGGCAAAAGTTTTGACTTCCGTACGGGGACGACTGAAAGAATTTTTCGATATTACCGAAATAACTTATCTGATTCATTCTCCCGGAGCAGGTTATGTAAATTCAGAACAAGAGATAAAAATTCCGACCGGTTCCAATACCGTGAATTGGCTGACCGTAAATTCAACTTTTCTGGAGATAGATAAAGTCATAGAAAATTATATTATCGAAGAGCTGAAAATATTGCAAAATTTGCATCCTCGTTACATATTTCCTCTCGAAGCTCACAATAAAACAGCTGTTCTGGCAATTATAGAATGCCCGAAACAAACTGACGAAACTTTGAAATTTTTCTCGAACGTATTCAGGCTTACCGCTTTGGCATACGAAAACGCCGACAGAATTATCAGAGAAAAAAAGAAATCGGAAAAAGAACACGAAAACGAAAAAATGGCGGTTATAGGACGCATGGCATCGATTCTGACCCATGAAATAAAAAATCCTCTTACCGCTATCAGAAGCAGTATTCAATTTGTGCAAAAGATTTCCGAATCGCCGGAAATAAAAGAAATTGCCGAAGAAATAATAGACGAAGTTGACAGAGTAAACGATATTACAGGCTCTCTTTTGAAATTTGCCCGACCGCAAAAAGTGAATTTGGGAGAAGTTAAAATGATTGAGCTTCTGGAAAAACTGGAAAAATTATATAAACCTCAATTAAATGCAGCAGGAATCAGCTTTTTGATAAAAACCGAAGAATCGAGAGATTTATTGATAAAAGGAGATCCCGAAGCGTTTCATCAAATATTCGTAAACTTTTTGCTTAACAGCACGGACGCTCTTGAAAATACGGATGTTCCGATTATAAAAGTAAAAATAATCGAGAAAAACGGACGCTTTACTCTGGAATGGGAAGACAACGGATGCGGTATTCCGGCAGATAAATTAAGTAAAATCTTCGAACCGTTTTTTACCGACAAAAAACAGGGAAACGGTCTGGGACTTTCCATTACCAAACGCTTGCTGGAAAATCAGAATTATAATCTGAAAGTTACCTCAAAGCCAGGAAAAGGAACAAAATTTTATTTCAACCTGGACGTTGTTAAACGGGGTAAATGGTAATTTGTCTTACAATGTCTGAAATTTATAAAAAAGAGGAAAATTAATGGAAAAAATCCTGATTGTCGATGATGAAAAAAGAATAAGAAAAATACTTACTCTGCTCTTGGAAAGCGAAGGTTACGAATGTACGGTTGCAGAATCCGGAGAACAGGCGGTTTTGATTGGTTCCGAAAAAAAATTTAATCTTGTTTTGCTGGATATGAACATGAGCGGAATGGACGGTCTGGAAACAATGCGTTGCCTAAAAAAAAATCAAACCGATACCCAATATGTTTTTCTTACCGCTCACGGTTCCGTAAAACATGCCGTGGAAGCAATTCAATGCGGAGCATACAATTTTCTGGAAAAACCTTTCGACAACGATGAACTTTTAATAATTGTCAAAGGAGCTTTGGAAATTTGCAAGGTTAAAGAAAAATTACGGATTCTGGAATCTCAACAATATGCGGAATCACCGTTTGAAAAAATAATCGGAAATTCCGATAAATTGAAAGCAGTCTTAAAACTTACCGAAAAAATAGCTCCTTTCGATACCCCGGTTTTGGTAAGCGGAGAAAGCGGAACAGGCAAAGAACTTCTCGTCCGGGCAATTCATAAAATATCCCAAAGAAGGGATAAAATTTTTATCCCCGTAAATTGCGCCGCAATTGCTCCCAACTTGTTTGAAAGCGAATTTTTCGGACATAAAAAAGGAACGTTTACCGGAGCAACTCAAAATAAAAAAGGAAAATTCAGCGAAGCAGACGGCGGAACTCTTTTTTTGGATGAAGTCGGAGAACTGCCGATAGAATTTCAGCCGAAATTATTGAGAGTTCTGGAAAGCGGAGAAATTACTCCCGTAGGCGGAACAAAACCTTTTTATACCGATGTTCGAATCATTGCCGCCACCAATAAAGACCTGGAAAAAGAAGTAAAAAAAGGAAACTTTCGAGAAGACCTTTACTACCGATTGAATATTTTTACCCTTAAACTTCCGCCTTTGCGAGAACGTCGCAACGATATTCCGCTTTTGGCTCAATATTTCTGCAAGCAAATGGCAAAAGATACGATAATAAATAAAAATGCTCTCAAAATTCTGACTCAAGCCGATTGGCCGGGAAATATAAGACAATTAAAAAACGAAATTCAGCGAGCCGTCATTCTCGCCGGCAAATCAATAGAACCGGAACACCTGGGATTTGAACCTCTGAAATCCGATCTTGCCTTGAAAGAATTTTACGACGGATTTAATTTGGAAAAAGAATTGGATGTTATTCGCAAAAATTATTACGTCGCCGCCATGGAAAAAGCCGGCAACAAAAAATCCAGAGCAGCTCAAATACTGGGAGTTTCGTATCGCATATTCAAATATCAATGGGAAAAATATGAAGAATAAAAGTTTTGCAAAAGAATCAAAAAATAAAAATAAGCGAAACAGATAAAACAGGTTATTGGAAAGAAGATACCGAAACATGCCGCAAGAATATAAAAAATCATGACTTCCAAACAGTATTTAATCCTGTAATTTTAAGGTAACTCACTAACAAAAAAGATTAAAAGCAAGATAAAAATCAGGGAAAATATATTATATCGGCATACAACAAAATAAATTTAAGAAAAAAGTAAAAAAACGTAAAAAAATACTTGACCATAATATAATATTTTGCAAACTTCGTGCATATCGATATAATCACAAAGTTTTAATAACACATAACATCTCTCCTTGGTTCTTTTTATGAATCATTGTTATTGTGTTGCCTCCTTTTCGTTTGTGGTTAGACGGGGCGTAAGCCCCGTTTTTTTATATATTAACTTCTTTAAAGAACAACTTTAATAATTATATATATTGAAAACAGTTAAGATTTTTATACAGTTCGAAAGATTTTCCTGTTTCATTATCTTTCCCTGCAAAATAATTTTAACGGCATACTGTATTGCGCAGCGCAACTTTGCGGGAAATTCCGTTTACGACGTTTCTCAAAAAAATAAAAGAAATAAAACCGATTCCGCAACCATGACGAATACTCATCTCCGGACAGGAAAATTGAATAATAAGTTAATTTTCAAAAGTCTTGTTTTTTGCAGTCCGGAAAAATCAATAAATTTATAACTTCATAGTAAATAAAACCTTATGTCGCTGCATGCAAAAATGTTGCATAATGCTTTATTTTTTTATTATTTTTTTCCGTAAAAAAAAATATTACAGTGCAACCGGCATAAAAAATCCTGTTAGAATAAAGGTTAAAATTAAAGGCAAGAGCTGTGCCGGCAATGAGAAATTATTTTTCTTTTGACAATACATTAAAGCTATGAGAATTAAGCATTAAACAAACGGAAAAGCTTTTTCGCATGTTTTGACAAAAGAAGCTTAACTGTTTATTACAGAATAATTTATTATTTCATAAATTGAAATATGCAACTCTTTAGCAATAATAAAAAAATTAAAAAGAAAAAAATGAAAAATAATCCTTAAAAATAAAGTTACTCTAAATTAACTTTTTTTAAAAAAATCTTACCGGAGGAAAGATGTTTAACAAAATAAAAAAAAGAAATTCTCAAATTGTAAAATTTGATAACGATAAAATAACCGAAGCAATTTTGAAAGCAGGCAAGGCTGCCGGTGATTTTGACCGAGATATTGCGGAAAAATTATCTTTACGCGTCGTTACTCTTGCTTCTCAACTTATCGGAACTTCAATACCTACAGTCGAACAAATTCAGGATATTGTAGAAGAAGTGCTTTTGGCTTCTCCTTACAAAAAAACGGCAAAATCATATATTTTATACCGTGATCAGCACAATAAAATCAGAGAGCTTGTTTCAAAAGCAAACGTTGACTTGATTGATCAGTATTTAGGAAAACTTGATTGGCAGGTTAACGAAAACTCAAATATGGCTTATTCTTTACAGGGATTGAACAATTATATTGCCTCTGAAATAAGTAAAGTTTATTGGCTCAATAAAATTTATCCGCCTGAAATTAAACAATTGCATGCGGAAGGCGATCTTCACATTCATGACTTGGGTTTATTGTCCGTTTATTGCGTAGGCTGGGATTTAATGGAACTTCTTTCCGTAGGTTTTACGGGAGTAAGCGGAAAAGTTGCCAGCAAACCGGCTAAACATTTCAGAGCAGCTCTCGGTCAAATAGTCAATTTCTTTTATACTTTGCAGGGCGAAGCTGCCGGAGCTCAGGCTTTTTCAAATTTCGATACTTTACTCGCTCCTTTCATTCGTTACGACAATCTCAGCTATGAAAGCGTAAAACAAGCAATGCAAGAATTTATTTTCAACATTAACGTTCCCACTCGCGTCGGTTTTCAAACACCTTTCACCAATATAACCATGGACTTAACCTGCCCGAAAATTTATAAAGGTCATCCGGTTGTCATAGGCGGCGAAGCCCAAGATGAAACTTATGACCAATTCCAAGAAGAAATGACCATGATCAACAAAGCGTTTTTGGAAATTATGACGGAAGGCGATGCCAAAGGAAGAGTTTTTACTTTCCCGATCCCGACTTACAATATTACCAACGACTTTGATTGGGAAAACCCGACTCTGGAATATCTTTGGGAAGCTACCTCCAAATACGGAATACCTTATTTTTCAAACTTCGTAAATTCGGATATGAGTCCGGATGATTCTCGTTCCATGTGTTGCCGTTTGCGTCTTGACACTTCTAAATTGGAAGCAAGAGGCGGCGGATTATTCGGAGCCAATCCTCTTACCGGTTCCATCGGAGTCGTTACCGTAAACTTACCGAGAATAGGTTATGCTTCCGATAACGAAGAAGAATTTTTCGCAAGATTGGACGAGCTTATGGATAAAGCGGCAGAAAGTCTCGAAATAAAACGCAAGGTCTTGGAAAAACTTACCGATAACGGTCTCTATCCTTACACTAAATATTATCTCAGAAATGTTAAAAATCACTTTGATCAATACTGGAAAAACCATTTTTCAACCATCGGTTTAGTCGGTATGAACGAAGCTTGCGAGAATCTTTACAATTGCAATATCGGAACAGATAAAGGTCGTGATTTTGCCGAAAGAGTTCTTACTCACATGAGAGAACGTTTAGTTACTTTCCAAAAAGAAAGCGGCAACAATTACAACCTTGAAGCTACTCCGGCGGAAGGAACGTCATTCAGATTGGCAAAACTTGATTCCGAGAAATTACCGGGCATCATTACGGCAAATCCGGGAACCTGCCAAAGAAGTCAAAAACCTTTTTACACCAATTCTTCTCAATTGCCCGTAAATTATTCGCATGATGTATTTGAAGTTCTTGATCTTCAAGACGGAATTCAAACAAAATTCACCGGCGGAACGGTATTGCATATTTTCGGCGGAGAAAGAATCACAAATTACGATGCCGTGAAAGAATTGGTAAGAAAAGTTTGTTTTAATTATAAACTTCCTTATTTTACCTTTACTCCGACTTTCAGTATTTGCCCTACTCACGGCTATATCTCGGGCGAACAGGAAACTTGTCCCGAATGCGAAAGCGATTGTGAAATTTACTCGCGAGTAGTAGGATATTTACGTCCGGTTTCTCAATGGAATGAAGGGAAAAAATCGGAATTTGATTTAAGAAAAACATTTAAAATTGCTGAATAAAAAGGATAAATTGTTATGAAGTTCGGTTACTTGGAAAAATTTTCCATGATTGATTTCCCGGGTAAACTCAGCGCGGTTGTTTTTACTCAAGGCTGCAATTTTCGCTGCCCTTATTGTCATAACCCTGAACTGGTTTTGCCGGAAAAATTTACAGAACCTCTGTCGGAAGACGAAATTTTTGATTTTTTGCAAAAAAGAAAAAATCAATTGGATGCCGTGGTTATTACGGGCGGAGAACCGACCATGCACAAAAGTTTACCTGAATTCATAAAAGCAGTCAAAGCAATGGGATTTTTGGTAAAACTGGATACCAACGGCACCAATCCAGCAATGCTGGAAAAACTTTTGGCAGAAAATCTTCCGGATTACGTAGCAATGGATATAAAAGCTCCTTTGAGAAAATATAAGGATGTCGTAAAAACCGAAGTAAATGATAAAGATATTCGTAAAAGTATCGAATTGCTTAAAAATTCATCGGTTGAATACGAATTCAGATCTACGATCGTCGATTCTTTGTTTGACAAAAATGACGTATCGGAAATAAAGACCATGATTCAAGGTTGCGGAAAATATTTTATCCAAAATTTTTCTCCGGCAAAAACTCTTGATCTTGATTTTAAAATGGAAAATCCCGTCTCGGAAGATGATGTGGATTTTATAAAACAACAACTTTCGCCGGTTGTTGACCAAATTATGACACGTTAGTTCTCAGATACATTAAGTCCGAGCTTTCTTTATGACGGTTCGGACTTATTTTTTGCTCTGCGCAATAAACAGATTAAAGCACCCTTCTCTAAAAAATGAATCATCTGCGTAAAATGCCGGTTATTTTGCTTCAAACAGGATAAGTCGTCGAAAAAATTGTTGACTTTTCCAGGTTTCAACTCTCCTCTGTAAATTTATTTTCAACAACCTTAACTCATTTACATACCAAAAACATATTAAAACATAATCGTTGCGCTCCATAAAAACAAAATATCCGGGAAATCGATATTTACAGTAAAAATTTATCGCCATTAACTCCTCTGAAAGCAAAAGTTTAGGGTGAAGGTTAAAAAATATTTGACGCAAAACGGCTTGAATTGAAAATTGTAAATACATAAGAAATAATTTTCATTTAAACTAATTTCTGAATAAAGCATCTGAAAATCTATCTCAAAAAAAATCATGTCAACTGCATGTAAAATAATAAAAAGATTCCTTCGATAAGAGGTTATTATGCTAAAAGCAATCGGACGTTTGGATAATGCGTCCATAAGAGAATTGGATACTCTTTTAGAAGATATTCATAAATATGTTAAAGAAAATAAAAGAAAAAAAGCGGTTGAAGCAATTAATAAAACCGCCAAAACCCCGAATTATTTTATCAGAGAGTACATGGGGAAAAAAATGACCGGTTTCGAAAACAGAGAATTGGTATCATCAATAGCCGAAGATATGTTAAAACACAAAATCTACGGAATAAGAGCAACCGGATTATTTTATTTTTACAACCTTTATTTTAAAGAACCTCAAAAACTTTTCCCTTATTTGGAAAAAAATTTTGAAAATATCCATTGGGAAGCCGAAAGCATCATCAATGAATTGTGGAAAAGACATCCCAAAATAATGAAAGTTGAAATGCTCAAGTGGATTAAAGACGAAAATGAAAACAAACGAGCATTGTCATTTCACGGTATGGAAAACATTGCAGGAAAAGATCCCGGATATATCATGGATTTCCTCACCCATGCAATCGATGACGAAAGTATAGAAGTACAAAAAAAGATTACTCATATCCTTACTCAGGTTGCTCGTTCAAGACCTGCCGAAAGCTATCCTTACATAAGAGAATGGTTGCTGGATGCAGACGAAACAAGATTAAAAACTCTCTGGGTTTCCATGAAAAAACTTGCCAATATAGTCATTCAAAAGAGCAAAAGAGATAAAACTCAAGAATTTATAATGCTTACGCAAAGAACTATAAAAGATTGGCGAAAAGACGAAAACAAAAACGTTTCCTCCATGGGCAACAAGTTAAACCAAATCCTTAACAATAACCATAACGGAAGAACTTTCCGCTAAAAAATGTTAAGAAGAACCGGTATAAAAGCAGAAAAACTGTTATCCGGACTTACGGAGCCGTGCATAATAATTACCAAAACAAATGAACACGAGTTCTTACCGGAAAAACCGGAGCATTATTCTTTTATTAAACCGGATAAATTGCTTGTTTCCACAAAAACAGGTTCCTCCACTTGGCTTAATTTACAAAATTTTCGTTTTCTTAATTTTATTCTTCCCCGGGAAATTTTATGGCAACATCTTGATTTTTCAAGTTCTTTTGCAGCAAAAGAAATACAAGGCAAAATAAAAAATTGGAAAGGGCGCTTCAGACAATTGCCGGTTTTTGAAAATTCCGAATTTGTTTTGGAATGCGAAACAATAACGCAAATGAAATTAAACGACTCAGTTATTTTCGGGAATAAAATTAAAGTCATTTGGAATAGGGTGAATTTATAAAAGAAAATCGGATATTGCTTATTACGGCAAAATATCCGATTTTTTAATTTACTTCTAAAACAATAAAACTTAACCGAAGATTTTAATCCCCGTATGTCTTGGACTTACGCAAATGAAGAAAATATTCCAATAATTTACCTATTGAAACGACAGTTTCTTCCGGCTCATCTTTTGTAGTATCGAAAACTCTTACTTTTCCTTCTTTAGCCAAATTATCTTCGAAATAAACAACCCCGAGACCTTTTTTAATTTGAGATTCCCAAACAATATTTTCAGGTAATCCGTACTCTGATTCTATGAAAAAAGGCATATTTTCTTTTACGAAATCCTGAGTAACCTGTAAAAGCTGAAGTTGAACGTGTTCATTTTCGGCAGTAAAGTAAGTAACATAAGAACGGTTTTCGGAATTAAAAATATTCTTACGCTCCAATTCTTCCGTCAATTGATCAATATCAACGGAAAAACCGACAGCATAATAAGGACGATCCATTACTTCGGAAGCAATCCTGTCATAACGACCTCCCCCGCCCAAGACAATTTTTTCGTCTCCTTTTCCGCAGACAAAATTAAATACCGTATTGTTATAATAGCTGAACATTCTTTCCAAGGACATATTTTCATCCCAATGAATCATAAGATTAGACAGCAACCTTTCCAAATCGGATAATTTTTTTCGGCATTTGAGACAAAGTTTATCGGGCAAACACGCATTATTTATCTCTTTGTCATCATCAATATTTTCATCGCAATTTTTCATTCTGCCTTTAAAATCCCGACAACCGTAAGAAGACAATTCTATTCCGACATCCTCAATTCCCAAAGATTCAAAAAACTTTAACCCCATTCTGATCAATTCAACTTCCGCAAATATTTTATCGGAGCCGATAAACTCGCAACCGAATTGACGAAACTCCTTCAATTCGCCATTCTTTTCTTTCCTGAACATTGATCCCATATAATATAACCTTTTCGGCTTATCGTTATCGGGCATATTTTTTACGGCTGACAGAATCAGCAAAGTTGCCTCAGGTCTTAAGATAAAATTATCTTTCTTTAATTCGCAAAAATAATAATTTTCTTCCGAGTCTTCCGATTTACCGCATTCACCGTAAGAAGAACATTTCTGAATAACGGGAGAGATTATTTCTTCAAAATTAAATAATCTTGCCGTTTTATGAATTTTATCCTCCAAATGTCTCAATCGATAACTTTTTTCAGGTAAAATAAATTTTTTTAAATAATCGTAACCGGGCATTTATACATCCTTTTAATAAAAAATAAACTTGCAGCCAAACCTAAAAAATCAGCAACAACATCCCATAAGGAAAACATTCTCCCCGGAATGGGGATCTGATGCATTTCATCCGCCAAAGGAATCAAAATCATAATCAATATAATTTCTCTGATAACTTTTTTCTTCTCAATCATACGACTTTTCCTCATTCTTATATACAAAATACCGAAAATTAAGTACATAAAGAAATGAGCCGCCTTATCCGGGGATACCGGTAAATCTAATTTAGGCGCCGCCAACTTCGGATAGCTTGTTAAAAGCAAAATAAAACAGCACCAAATCATAAAAATAAATAAGTCTCTATTTTTCTTCATATTTTTTTAAATTCCAATAAACCGAGAACGGCAACATTTTATATTCTGCTCTTACAGGAATGCGACGTTCGTCATCGGTAATCCAAAAATATAAGTCATTTTCTTCTTTAACCAAATTATTTGTAAGCATATCCGTTCTCTCTTTTTTACGGTTATTTTTTTTTTTAAAACTAATTTTAAACTTTCGGCATTCGGCTTCTTTGCCCAATATTTTAATTTTCTCGTTTTTATCCTTTTTTATAAAACATTCCCAAGGAACAGAAGCAACATCCAAAAATAAAGAGCATTCATTGCCTTCAAAAAAACGCAGATAAAACAAAGCCGAAAAGAAATCGCGAGAAGGATAATTAATCTTATATTTCTTCTCCTTTTCCCGGGAGACATTGCTTGTTCTGTAAGCCGAACCGTTTATTTGATTGTAAGAGATTGTTCTGTCTTCTTCATACCCTTTCTGATTTATTTTTTTGATATACAAATAAGGAAGAAAGTCCCCATTGTAATGCAGACAATAATAATTATCCAAATCTGCCAAATAAGAGGCAATTCCTTCGGATTCGGCAAAAACTTCGATAATGCCTTCATCCTTACTGCGCAAATGATTCATGCTTACGTTGACGGTTTCCAGCCCCATATAATTTATCGTAAAAAGGAAATTTTCGGCAGATTCGCAAAAAGAGTAAAAAACAAAAAACAAAAAAATCAAAAAAAACGTCTTTCTTATGCTTCCTCCCCGGAGTCAGTATAAAGCTTCACTCTATCAATCCTTTGACCTTTTATGCTCTTAACTTCAAAAGTAAAATTTGATTTATAAATAAGTTTTTCGCCTTTTTTGGGTACATGATTAAATTCGTCATACAAAAATGCGGCTAAATTTTCATACTCTTCTTCATCTAAATCAAGGTGAAAATCTTCGTTAAGATCGCGCGTGCTGACCATTCCGCTGAGCAAAAATTCGTTCTTGCTTATTTCAATTTTTTCCGGTTCCTCGTCATCATATTCATCCATGATCTCGCCGACAAGTTCTTCCAAAATATCTTCCATACTGATTAAACCGGCAGTTCCGCCGTATTCGTCCACAACAACGGCAATATGTATCTTTTTAGCTTTAAACTGATTCAGCAAAGCTTCTATCTTCATGTTTTCAGTTACGAACATGGGATTTCTCAACAATTCGGACACAGTCTTTTTTTCTTCGTTCAAAATTAAATCTTTTGCATAAATAAAACCGATGACCTCATCTATGGAATTTTTATACACCGGAATTCTTGAATGACCGGAATCAAGAATCTTCTGTTTGGTGCTTTCCATGTCTTCCTCCGCATCGACGGCAACCACATCAACTCGGGGGATCATGATATCGCGGACGGAAATAGACGGAAATTTAAAAATGCTTTTTATGATTTCTCTTTCGTTTTCTTCCAAAGGACTTGCCGAGCTGTCAGAATTCAAAAGATTTTCAAAGTCTTCTTTGGTCAAAGTTCCCGGGTCTTCTCGCAAAACGGAATCTTTCGTAAACAAAAGACTTATTCTTTCCAAAATTATAACAATCGGATAAAAAGCATACTTCTGCAACCTGATAAAAAGCGATGAAAAAGAAGCAATTGTTTCAGATTTGGCAAAAGCAAAAAGTTTAGGAGTAATTTCGCCGATAATAAGCAGCAAAACAGTCATAATCAAGACTTCAGCCACCAAAAAAACTTCCGGATTGCGTCCGAGACTTTTTGCTAATTTCAAGGCAATTCCGGCTCCTGCGGAAGCAGCGGCAATATTTACGACAGTATTTCCCAAAAGAATTGTAATTAACAGTCTCCGCGGATACCTCAAAAGTTTAAGAATACGTTTATGAGACGCTTTTCCGCTTTGAGCCATTTTTTTTAATTGAAATTTTGATAAAGAAAAGAAAGCTGTTTCCGCAGACGAAAAAAATGCGGATAAAATAAGACACGCTATGATCAGTAAATAGTCAAGGTCCACTTGAAGTATTATTCTCCTTTAATATATTTTCTGTATTTTTTCTCTTTTTTCTCCATGATCTCTTTGTCTTTTGTTTTTATGTGATCATTACCCAAAAGATGCAATAATCCGTGAATGAAGAGAACCTGAAGCTCATGCGCCAAAGATTTTGCGCCTTTTTGTTCATCAGCAACGTCAATGTCAATGATAATATCTCCGATAAAGGGAACTCCCGGAATATCCGTCTCAAATGACAAAACATCGGTCTTTTTATTTACTCCCCGATATTTTTTATTAAGGTTTTGAATTACATCGCCGGAACAAAAAGTAACGCAAACATCAAAACGGGTTGAGTTCCTTTCGCAAAATAAAATTTTCTCCCCTAAATCAATAAAGTCTTTTTCGTTTACATACACTTCGGTTTTATTTATAATTTCAATCATTTTTTCTTTTTTTCCGGATATAAAACCCTTTTGCTGAACATGCCTTTCAAAAGCGGCAACATGTATTCTTTTATTTTTTTCAAATCCGAAAAAGTAACGGGAGACTCGTCAAAAGTACCGTTTGCGATAAATTTTTTAATTGTATTGTCAAAAACCTTTTCCGGATCAAAATCTTTTGTTTGGACAAGAGAAGAGGAGGTTGCGGCAATATCATCGGCAATCATAACCAAGACAGATTCCTTGCTTTGCGGTTTAGGTCCCCTGTAAATAAAATCATCCGGATCAACATCTCTTTTTTCCGACTTTGCTTTATTCCAAAAATATTCTATTCGTTCTGTTCCGTGATGTTCTCGAATAATATCCGTTACCGCTTGCGGAAATTTATATTCGTATGCCAATTCAACTCCGGAAATCGGATGATTTCTTATCAAACGAGCGCTTTCTTCCGGAGAAAGAGCCTCATGAATTTCATCCGATTTTTTATTATTCTCGGTAAAAATATCGGCATTGTTTATTTTACCTACATCATGATAAAATCCGCCTACTTTTGCCAAGAGAGCATTAGCATTAATAGCCTGAGCGCCGGAATAAGCCAAATTTCCGACCATAACGCTGTGATGATAGGTTCCCTGAGCTTTTTCTTTCAAAGAACACAAAAGCGGATGTTCGTCATCAAGCATGTCTTTAAGAATTTCTCGACTGACAAGTTTATAACGTTTTTCAAAAAAAGGCAACAAAAGATGAACGGTTGACACTGTAAACAAACCGGAAAGAGCTATGCCGGCAAATTGATTCAAAAGCTCTTCAGCGCTTCCGAAAAGGAAAAGATACCCGGCAAAAACAATAACAAAAGAAACCGCTAACACAATGCCCAATTGTTGCCAAAAAGATTTTTCCTTTCGATATTTGTCTATTAAAACAATAACAATAAATCCCATTACGGCGCTGAGAGAAGTATGTTTAATGTTCCATCCCATAAACTCGCTGACAATAAAAACATGAACAAAATTAAAAATTAAAGAAAAAGGTAAATTCACCAAAAAAGAAAGGAGCAAAGGAACTGTCATCAGAGGAATAAATTGCCATTTCAGTTTAAAATAAAAATTCATGACAATTGACATAATTGCGATAATCAGAGTTCCCCAAATAACGATTTCAAATCTTCCGGGAAAATTACGGTGTTCGCCGGATGACGGAAAAACAGACAAGAGAATAAAAAACAAGATACAATTAAGAACGAAAACTCCTATTGCCGACCAAGCTATTTGACTGTCAGGTTTTCCGACAACCCGATATTTAGCTTCTTTTTTCAAAGATTTAAGTTTTTGCAAAACTTCTTCCGTAATCTCTTGTCCCTTTTCAATTATTTTCTCATTCTGTAAAACTTGCCCGCTGAAAAGATTGACGTTCAACTCAGCTCTGCGTTTCAATTTTTCGGTTTCCCTTTTATCAATAATAAGGTTTTCCACTAAAATCAAACGCCCGATTTCTCTTATTACTTTTCTTTGAAGAGGCAGATTAATCTTTGATCCGATTTTAACGGATGCTTCGTTTAAGGAATACAATTGCTTTAATCGGTAATTTTTTATTTCTTTTCCCTTATTAACCGCCATAACCTTAAGTTCGTAATCATCAGGATAAATTCCTGCTTCAAAAATTTTAGCCATGCGTTCCGATAAAGTTTCGTAAACGGCTGAATAACGTCCTTTATCGCTCAAATAGCGAATAGTTTCTTCCGATAAACGGAAACCGTCTTCCGCCAATTCATCCCTGATTTTAAGAGGATCATTTTCGGTATCATATATTTCGTTAAGGCGCTGAAAAAGGAAATCCATGTTTTGAAAAGCGCTGAAATTAATATTATCGGATATGTAATAAACGGGGTTAACTTTGGAAGAAGCAATTTCCTTTTCTTCTTTCAAAACATCATCTTGTTTGTAAATATTAAAGGTAAAAGGGGCAATAAAATCTTTTTCGGCAATTTGTCCGGGATGAAATTCGTAATCAGGTAAAATGTAACGATAAGGGCTGAAAAAATAAAACAGCGCCGAAAGTAAAAAAGCAACAATAAATATATATTTATAATTTTTGTTCTTATACTGCATAACAAATAAAAGCCTCTCAAATGAGAGGCTCAAAAAGATATTTTTCAGTCTCTGGGAATACGCAACATTTGATTCGGATAAATAAGGTTAGGATCTTTAATTTGATCCTTGTTTTCGCGATAAATTGTCGGCCACTTGGCTCCGTTTCCGTAAACTTCAGGATAAGATGCAATTTTCCAAAGGAACTCGCCTCTGAAAACTTTCCAAACGGCAGGAAGTCCTCGAGGTATTTTGAGAATTTGATTTTCGTAAATTGCATTGGGATCTTTAATTTGATCTCTGTTGGCGCGATAAATAATTCCCCATTTGGCGGGATCATTATAAATCATTTCATAACCTGCTATCTTTGAAAGATAATCGCCTTTTCTAACGGCATATTCATCTTCGTAATACTTTGGTCTGGCTCTTTCAAGATCATTTTCGATACTTCTTATCTTTCTTTTAAGATCTGAATATTTGTCTATATGATCAGGAATATTAGAATGTTTGTTTTTGTTAAATTCATCATATTCAGCAAGAAGTTTTTTAATATTCTTTTTCATCTTCCATATTTCGGAATCAGAAAGAGATGACCAATTTTTAAGTTTTAAGTTAAAATAAGCAATTTTCTCTCTTGCCGTTTCAATATCATGTTCATAGTTATTATATTCGGTCATTATTTGTTTATAAAGTTTATTGTATTCATTTGTTACCGATTCCAAAGAGGCTTTGAGTTCCTTAATTTCGGAATCCATGCGTTCCTGTTTGGCAACTGCGTCGGCTTTTCTTTTTTGCTGAGCCGCAACTTCCTCAACCAAACGATCCCAATAAACCTGACGTTCCGATTTACTTAATTTTTTATAATCGTCTTCTGAAAGATATTTCACTTCAGCAAAAATCGGCAGGCATAAAACTATTGCCATCACGGCAATTGTAAATTTCTTCATTTTCTACTCCTTCTCTTTAATTTCCCGATGAAATTTCTTCAATTTCTTCAATTCGGCTTTTTTGGAATCAAGATCTTCCGTAAGCCGATTTCTTTCAGATTCGCGCTGATCAGCTATTTTTACAGCCGCATCAGCTTCATCGGTAATCGCCTTAAGCTCATCTTTGGTAACAGGCGGAGGCGGCGGGGCGCAAGCTGTTACAAAAACAGACGCTCCGATTAAGAGAATCGCGCCGATTTTGGTTAAACCTTTCATAATTATCTCCTTAACAGTAATTCTGCATTTAATTTACAATGTTGAATTTTCTAAGCTAAGATATTGCTTTTAAACAAAATATAAAATCAGAGCAGGAATTAAAATCAACAATGCTTTTCCAGATGTTTACATCTGTAACATTTGTCAAGCCTCAATTTACGTAAAACGATAATATTTAATCAGTAAAAATAATAAATAATGTGTCTGAATCATTTTTTATTGAAGTATAAAAAACAAAAACCGGCACCCCCCGCTTTACCTGAAAATACCGACAGGCTAAAATAATAAGACATCAGAATTGCCGTTTTATTTTTTTATCGACAGAAAAGTTATTTTTCCGTCGGAACGACTATTCCTTTTATAATGATATTCTGGAAGAAGACAAAAACGGCAAAAGTCGGAATTGAAGCAATGACCAAAGCGGCAAACCCGACTCCGGCGCTTGCCCGTTGCATAAGTTGATAAATATGCACCATCATCGTCCACATGCTTTTATCCTGACAAACAATAAAAGCAAACATAAAATTTCGGTAAGCGGCATTAAACGCTCCCAAAGCAATCACCGCCATAATCGGTTTGGAAAGAGCCATGGCGATTTTGAAAAATATCGTCCTCTCCCCCGCTCCGTCCAGAGTAGCGCTTTCAAATAATTCTTTCGGAAGAGAATCAAAGAAACCTTTCAGCAGAAAGATAAAATATCCGTCCGCCGCTCCGGGTAAAATTAAAGCAAAAAAAGTATTCAATAGATTAAGTTTTTTCATAATCAAAAAATTGGGTATGCCCATTACCATAGGCGGAAATGCCATAGTCAGCATCAACACCAATAAAATTTTATAAGTCGAACGCAATTTAAATCTGCTCATGGCATAAGCAGCAAGCGGATTAACCAGCAAAGCCGTTATAATTGCCAAAAAACAATAAACAACGGTATTAAAAACAGCTCGTCCGTTATAAAGCATAACATCCAAAACCATTTTGTAATTACGGGTCGTAAGTTCTCTGAAAATCGATTTTTCGTTATTCAAAAAAATCATGTAATCGATTTGAGCATAATCCACGGGAATAGACTTAAAATCGTAATATGTCAAACCGTATTCTTTATTCAATTCGTCTATAACCCGATATTTTTTCTTTAAATAATCCAACCAGGCATCGGTTAAATTTTCGGCATTAACTTCAATAAATTTTCCGCTGACCCGGTTTCTTGCGAAGTTTTCCCAATGCTTTCGATAATTTTCGTCTGCGGGTAAAGTTTCAGCGGGATAAAAATCAATTAATTTTTCGTGAGAAAGATGAAAGTCGGTCTTTAATTTTTCCCAGCCCGGTTTTGTTTTAACATCTCCGAATATCTCGCTCAAATAATCATGGAACTCGCTTTGAGCGGCAGGCAACAAAATAATTTGATCCGACGCAATTTCATGTTTAACGAAATTTTCCCAATCGGCAAGAAATTTAAGATTTTCGGCAGGAGCTTTTACAGGAAGAGCAACGTCCTTAAAATCCGAATAACCGATCTTATTTAATTTATTGTAATCTTCAACGGAATCGTATTTTTGATCCAGATAATCCCTAAAATCAAATTCAACCGATTTCAAAAATAAAAATTCGGGATTTGCTGCAGTTTCAACAAAATAAACCCAATCGACAAGTTCGGCGCCGGAAGTCGGAACTTCATCGGGAACCGTTATTTCGGAGAAACCGGCATAATTTTTCCCGTACGTTTTATTCAACAAAGACAAGTCGTCATATTTATCTTTAAGAAATTTTCGATAATCTCCGTTAAGTTCGGAAGTTGCTCCGACATGGCGAATATTTGCCGTATTTTTTACGTAATTAATCCAATGTTTTCTCAAACCGGAATCAGGAACGGTTTTCGGAACAACAACATCATTCCAGGAAGCGTAATCTGTATTCAGCCGTTCATTCATAAAAGCCAAGTTGCTTCTGTAAAAAGGAATCAATTCGGACTGAATAAAATGTCCGTCCAAACTCACAAAAATTTTATCCCGATTTTCCTGCTTGCGTTTAAAATCGCTGAATCTTTTTAAAAATCCCGTATAATTACCGGTAAAATTGCGATTAAGAATATCATATTCTTCCACTCTTACTTCATCCCAACTTAAAACGGCGGTTCCGTACATTTTATTAAACACATTAAGATCGTTTCCGGATTCCGCTTTCATCAAATCACGGAATTTTCTTTCGTTTTTCGGATAAATGCCTCGAGCAAATTCTTCGCTGAGAATAAAATCAAAATCCGAATAGTCGGTATGGGAATTTAAAAATTCATTCCAATCGTTCAACATGCGAGAATCGGCTTGTTGAGGAATTTCTGCGTTTTTAAAAGAGAAAAATCTGTTTTTATATTGAATGTTAAACAAGTTTGAATCGTCATTGTATCTGGCTTCAATATATTTTTTATAAAACATTTCTTTGTCAAAAAAATATCTCGGGATAATATGAAAATCCTGAGAATCCACCGAGCTGTTAAAACTTGCGGAAATCATCATTAAAAAAGGATATACCATGGTAATCGCCCCCAAAAGAAGGATGACGTGAATACAGGTATTCAATATTCTTACATTTAAACTTTTACGTCCGACTTTTCCGATAATAGGCATTATCTTCTCCCCGACTATTTATTTGTTTTAAATTCCATGCGAGACAATTTTCTCATTTGGATAACGGTAAATCCCATCATCATCATTCCCAGCAGCCAAGCCATTGCGGTTGCCATACCGAAATTTAAATAAAGATAGGCTTTTTCAAAAATCAAAAGATCGGCAACTTTCGTAGCTTCATTGGGACCGCCGAAAGTCATGACCAAAATAAATCCGCTTTGTTGAGAAGCGGCAATAAACGCCGAAATAAACTGAATAGTAATCAAAGCCTTTAAACTCGGCAAAACGATATGTCTTATTTTATGAAAGAAATTGGCTCCGTCAATATCGGCAGCCTCATAATTTTCATCCGGAATACCTTTTAAAGCCGCAAGATAGATAAGACATCCGGGACCGACTCCCGCCCAAATCGTGGGCAGAACAACGCAAAGCATAGCCAAAGATTCATCTTGAAGCCATCTTGATTTTTCAAGTCCGAACCACATGAGAATTTGATTGAATCCTCCGGCATCGGAAGGATCATAAAGCAATTTCCAAAGATAAATTACGATAACCCCCGATATAACGGCAGGAAGGTAATAAATAACTCGATAAATTAATTTTCCGTGCGAAACTTCCTGAAGCAAAATCGCCAAAATTACAGGCGGAAAAAACCCCAAACCGAGAGAAATAACCATGTAATACAAAGTCTTGCCCAAAGCCGCCCACCAAACGGGATCAAACAATACATCGGCAAAATTCTGCAATCCCGTCCATTCCGAATTACCGACAATGTTATAATCCTGAAATGCCATAACGGAACCCATTAAAACGGGAACGTATTTCCAAAGAATAATGGAAGCCAAAGCCGGAAACAACATCAAAAACGCCCAAAAATATTTCTTTTTATTCACGTTTGCAGACGGAGTCATCGATACGGCGGGGGTAAAAATTCTCCACACTTTTATGATACTTATCGTAAATCCCGAAAAAAGAATAATCGCAACAACCACTGCCCAGTTATTTCTTTTGGCTCGTTCTTCAGGAGAGATTTTACCGATCATTTTTTCGTTTGTTCGAACAGCCGCTTTATTTAAAATATCAAGAATTTGAGCTTTTCTTTCCTCGGGATTATCTCCGAGTTTACCGTTTTCCTGCAAAGAGATACAATCATCTATGGGATAAGTCATATATTCGTAAACTTTTTGACAATTGTGTCCGTAAGGCTCCGGTTTGCCGTTTGCCAACGCTTCTTCAAAGGTTTCAATCCAGCCGGCAGGCGAATATTTAAGATATTCTTCATACCCGTATCGTTTTAAGAAAACGGGATTTTGCATTTTTCCGTAACCGGCATCAATCATTACTTTCATGCGAATTTTACGAGCTTCCTCGCTGTCGTAAAATCTGATATAATCCCATGCCGCCTTTTTAACTTTGGCGGGATCCCTGTCTCCCATACCGGCATTATTGGTTTCTCCCGCACCGGAAAAAATCCCCATCATCCGACAATTCAACTCTGAACCTCGCAAACCCGAAGGACCGGCAGGAGCAGGAGCAATACCGTAAAGATTAGGGTCAAGTCTTCCTCCGAGACTTTTTTGATTCATGTAGCCCATGCGAATGGCGATTTTACCTTCTTCAAACATGCGTCCCCAATCGCCTTCCCGAATAACGAAACCCTTTTGAGGATTGCCGGAAGCGTCTCTCCAGTCGGTTGTAATCATTTTCAGATAAAATTCCATGGCTTCAACCCCTGCTTCCGAATTAAAAGCAGCATACCATTCTCCTGTTTCGGGGTTTTGCTTTACGGCATTTCCGCCGGCAGACCAAAGATAAGTTATCCAGTCATAAGCAGCTTGCGGACCTGATGCCAAATACAATCCGTAAATACCTTTTTCAGGAACGGTTAAGCGTCTGGAATACTCAAGAAGTTCATCCCAATTATCAGGAGGATTATCCGGATTTATTCCGGCTCGCAAAAAGAGATCTTTTCGATAAATCATTACCCGAACCAAAGTTTCGTAAGGCAAACACCAAGTTTTTACGTCTTTTGAACCGTGTTTGGCGCGTCTGATTACGGGCCAAACGGGATCGGCAACTCTCAGTTCCATCTCTTCCGGCGGCAGTTTATCAATAAATTCATCCAGCGGATAAAGAAAATCATTGGAAATGTAAGTATCGGACTGGCGGAAATTTACGTAAATAATATCCGGCGATACGCCGCCGGCAATTGCCATCAAAGGACCGGCATCCAAGTCCATATTCTCAATCTTTATGCCGGAAAAAGAACGTAATTCAATATCGGGATGACGTCTTTTAAATTCTTCTATAACGGCAATATCCGCTTTGGTAAAAGCATCCGTATTTTTAGGGTCGGGCAAAGCAAAAACTTTTAAAATTGTTTTTTCGGCATACGCATTGCCGAGCAATAAAATCATAGTTAAAATAAGATATAAGCGTAATCGTCTCAAAAAAATCTCCCTTAACTGAAGTTTTGTTCGGATTTCACAACAAAAATAATTAAAATATCTTTTACGAAAACCGCATTTACGAAATGAGGAGACCATTTAATTTCGTCAAATACTTTCGGTAAAATATTTCCGGAGCCGGGAAAAAGAGAAAGCCGGAGCCAATCAAATTATTTGAGGAAGAACTGTATTTTAACTGTCAATAATTCTTTCGTAGTGAGTTTTAAGCCATTCGGCAATTTTTATCGGATCATGATATTCCGTAACAAAATCCCTGGAAATTTTCCCTAAAGCTCTTATTTTTTCCGGATTATCCAAATAAAATTCGATTACGGAAAGCAAATTATCTTTATTCGCTTTGATAATCGGTAAATCTTCGGCAAATTTTTTGGGGACGTGTTTTAAATCATCTTCTCTGATATAACAAATTACGGGTTTCCCCAAAGCCATTAATTCAACGGCAACAGCACCGTACCAACCGAAAAGCAATTGATCGATAAAAAGATCTATTTCTTTGTATTTTTCTTTAACGTAACGATAGGGAATATTTTCAAGCAGAACAAATTCAAAATCGTTTCTTTTATTTTTCAACTTCCGGATTACATCCTCCACATATCGGGTTCCTTTAGTCAATCTGTTGGTGGGAGCATGTCCTATTACTGTTTTTTTATTTTTGTTAACGGCAGAAGAGGGAAGCCACTTACGATAATCAACACTAAGATAAGGAAGAAAAATACTGTTGGGAGCAGTGTTCATCAAATCCGGATTATGGCAAAAAATAAGATCGCAATATTTATTGAATAATTTTACTTTTTTGTTTTTTTCGGAAGTCCAATTTCTCGGGGCATACCAATATTTTCGAGGAATATTACAAACGGAACAAGCATTATAATCATAATTTTTTATGCAAAACGGCGCATCTCTTACCTCACATCCCTGATAAGTGATAACCATTTTTTTCCCGGCATCTTTCATTCTTTTCAACTCATTAAAAAACGTTCCGAAATAAGGTTGCATCAAAAAAGTATTTCCGTCCGTGAAGGAAAGTATATCATATTCAAATATTTTTTTATTGAGACGAAACATTTTATAATAAAACAAATAAAATTCATCATAAAACTTTCCGGGGCGATTTATAACAAAACTGATATTAGATAATTTTTTATAACTGTTGCTTCCGGTCTTATTCTTAAAAAAAAGCAAAGCATCGCTTTCAAGCCCGATTTTTCTTTCATATTCGGCGCAACTCACAGCCAATCCGCAAGTATCATAAGGTCCGTGCAATATTTTCATATCGTTAAAATCTCCTCGGGTTCAAATCTCCCCAAACCAAAAGGTCAGAGTGTTCAACACAATGTGTCTTTACCGTCACTGTTGCGATACAATTTATCCGTTAATTAATTTTGATAATCCATTAAAACTTTAAAGTCCGGTCATAGTTTTTTCAGCTTGTAAAAAACGATAATTACCGCCAACCTCTATCGCCAAATGTAAGATTTTCATAAATTTCCATTTATATAATTTAAAATATTAAACCTCACTGAATATCGCTTTATCGCCTAATCTTAAATCGGAATCATACTTATATTTTTCAATCAACAATACACCGCCTAAACAATTTATCAAAAGTGTATCATCACTGAAAATCTCGACAATTTCTCCATAAGAAGCATTAAGATACAATAAAGATGTGTCAAAGACTCGAACTTTTATAAATTTTATAATTTTTTCATCAATAAAACTGTAAGCGCAAGGATAAGGCTCAGAAGTAGCTCTTACAAGATTATATATGTCATCAATATACATATTTTCCCAATCAATTTGTCCGTCTTTATTTGTCCTTTTGGGGTAATATAACGGGATTCCGTTTTGTCGTTTAAAAGAAGCGTTTTTGTTTTTCAAATCGTTAATATTCCTTAAAATCATATATTTTATAGATATAGCATATTTTTTATAAAGAGTGTTTATATCATCAAATACATTTATATCAAATTTAAACCAATCTATAATGTCTCCGTCATCGGCGCCGCTTTTCATAAGAAACAATTGCATGATAAAACGTTTTTTATTTTCTATCAAAGACCAATTAAGAGGAGACCTGCCTCTGTATTTAGGCAAAAAATCAGCGCCGCCATGAGTACCTAACGCGCCTATTTTCAACGAATCTAAAACTTCTTGCGGGAATAATCTTTGCCAACCTCCCTGAACCAGTAAATCAAAGCCGTTTTTTTTGAAAAAATCTATATCCTTTTCAGATTTTAAATCAAACCTTTCACAATAGTACACAGGTATATTGTTCTTTGCTGCCATAGCAGTATAATCATAAAAACCGCTGACCTTATTTTTAATTGCCGTTTGTTTATCTATAGTAACAAAATATTTAAATTTTACCCCATTTTTCAATAAAAATTCTATTATCTCCTTACCGCCTATGTGATTCCCGCACATCACTATGTTTAAATCATCGTTAAATTTTACGTCTGCTAAACAATGACTTGTAAATTTTGAATTATTCAAAGTTTATCTCCTTTGCTTTGCCATACGCTCTTTCAGTCCCGACAACCTGCTGTTGCTCAAGAGCAAAATTTATTTTCATTGCGCTTATAAATTTTTCTTCCGTTGTCTTTTCGCTTCCGGCTATTATCCACCATACGGGATGAATCAGCAACTGTATTTTGGGAAATTTTTTACTTTTTATTATATCAAAAGGATCTTCTTTAAAATTCATATTTGAATCCGATAAATACTTAATATCTTTGAAGAAGATTTTATCATAAGTATTAATTTGTTTGATATTAATCTTATTGTCAATAACATGTTGTGAAGGCTGATGAAAAGAAACCGCATCAATATTTGTATTAAAATTACTTTTAAATATCTCTGTTTCGGTATTAATTAAGTTTTGCAAATCTTCATTTTTGGAAAAATACCCGTCATCATAATGCAAACCGATACGATGCCCTAAAGAAATAATCGCCTTTATAATCTCATTGTTAGCTCTGCTGAAAACATTGTAAAACGGACTTCTCAGCATAAAAAAATATGTTGATTTAACACCTAAATCATTTTCCGTTTTCGCCATCTGCAGCGCCAATTGCGGGCTAATGTCAATATCATGGCGCAAAATAACAGAATAATCGGATACGGAATTAAAAAAAGAAAAATCATAACCGTTTTTTCTTATTTCTTGAATCAATAATATGTATCTTTCTATGTCATATTGCATCTTTGCCGCCTATTACCCGCGCAACGCCTTTTTTAAAACTCATCAGCGGACTGCACAATTTCTTTTTCATTATTGATATATCTGCTATTAAATCATTTTGCATATTTTCATTAATTTTAAAAATCGGTTCTTTATGCAATATCTCTCCGATAATTAAACATATCTGCTTTAACGAAAAAATTTCATTTCCGGCTATATTAAATAAAAACTCGCCCTTCAAATCAAGAATTTTCACTGTCGAATTTACCGCATCAGTTATATAAACAGGATTGATTTTTATCCCTTCATCCCCGTTTAACATTATTTCTTTTCCGTTTTTAACGTTATTTATAAGACGAGGAATTAACATAGATTCATTTTGCCCTGCGCCATACATAAAAAACGGTCTGATTATTGCAAAAGTTTCAAATAAATTGGCATAATTTTTCAAAAGCATTTCAGCGCTTAATTTACTGTTTAAATAAAACCCTAATTTTTTATTTGCATTGATGTCTAGAGATTCTTTAACCAAACTGTCCAAATTAGTATATACACCACCGCTGGAAGCATATATAAACTTTTGTATATTATTTTTAATTGCCCATTTAGCTATTTTATTCGGCGCAACAACATTTATATCAAGCACATCATCCGCGCCATCAGGAAATTCTCTGAACCTGTTGGATTGAGCAAGATAATAAACAGCATCCAAGTTTTGAGGAAATAAAGATTCATCTATTCTTGAAAGATTCATTTCTATAATATTTATATTTTTATTTAATTTAAATCTTATATCTTTTTTATTTTTTATTAAAGCAAAAATTTTATTGCCTTTACTTAAAAATTCTGCTAAATATCTTCCCAGCAATCCGTTAGCGCCCGTAATTAAAATATTCATCAAAATTATTCCCCGTAAAATTTTTTTATAAATTTTTCAGAATCAAGAAATACCGTATTTTTGTATAATTTATTTATTTGATTTTTACAATCGGAATTCGGAGAATACCCGTAATGCCTGTTTTCAACCGGTATGATCAAACTTTGCATTATTCTGTTTAAAAAGAGCTTGTAACCGATTTCAGAATATGACAATTCCTCAAAAAAAGCATACTTAAAATTAAATCTCCCGAAACTGTTATCGAAATATGCGCTTCTGACAAGTTTCTCAACCCGGCATAAATCTTTTAATTTTATTATATCGTAAGCAGATAAATATCTCTTTTCGTTTGCATGTTTATAGACGGCATTGCGCATCAAATCCAACAGAATCCATTTTTTAACTTTATCGTCAAATACTTCAACCGCAACATGGCTGTCATTGTAATAATTGAATTTATCGCAAGTTAAAAAATAAATTTTTCGCATTTTTACATTCATATAGAATTTTTCCGTCAAACTTATAACAAAATCAGCCTGACAGCCGCAGGTCATGACTAAATTTCTCTTCATTGCTTGTCTATAAAGTACATTATCAGGTTTATACGAATCAGTATCTCCTCTAACAAACATAAACATCAGATTTTTGATATCTCTTATAATATCATCGCTTTTAATAAAAAACTGTTTATTAATATTTCGAGACGAATTGATCAATCTATATAAACCGGGCGAGAAGTTGTTAAATCCGGCAATAATTAATTCATCAATCATTAACAAACTGTCATAATCATCATAATTCTCTATTAAAATATATTCATTATTATCAATTTTATATAAAACCCATTCATCATCCGATTTACTTCGTAAACGTTCAAATTTTATCAGATTTAAAAACTTCATTAATGAAAAAATGATATATTGAGGTACAATTCTCTTTATTGTTCTTTTCAGCAAAATCAATCCTTTAAATATTTTTTCTGAGCTTGAGTTTAGAAATATACAGGCGTAAAATGATTAAAAATACCGATGCAACAGAAATAGCCGAATCGTATTTTAATTTAATCATGATTCATCAGTCCTTTTTCAATTCCAGAATCGCTTCTTCAACACAATTTAAACCCAAATATGTTTCTTTATAAAAAGGGTTTATCGGATTTTCAGTAAAATTTATATGCCCTTCATGCTCACAATGAGTTACCCGTAAATTATTTTTTTCGGCAATCTTTTTAAGATATGATAAATCAACAATTCTGTTTTTGCTTGCCCCGGTCAAAGATCTTAACATAAAATTAAACATAGCAATAAAAAGGTTAAATTTCAATTTAAACAGTCCCATGGAAAAACCCATTCTGAAATACCAGCCCAGATTATTGTAATTCAAATATATCTTACCGTTTTCCGTCAATAACGAGCTGAATTTTTCCAAAGCTTTATCCATTTCCAAAAACATAAAAGCGCCGTAGCAGAAGATAAAATCAAATTTTTCCGGGCTTTTAAATTCTTCCATGGAAGAAAGTTGAAATTCAATATTTGCCTTGTGAACTGATTTTAATTTTTCTCCGACATCCAAGCGGCATTGTCTCATGTCAAATGCGGTAACCTTTCGGTTCAATTTTGCTCCGGCAATTGCCCACTGCCCTATTCCGCACCCGACATCCAAAACATGGTCGCAACCCTCGCAACCTATCTGTTTAAGCTTTTGTTCATAAACGGAAAGCGGACGCTCCAATTCACCGCTAAAAAACTTTTTTTCGTAACGATTTACAAATTTGATATCTTTATCGGATAATTTCCATGAGGAGTCGGCTTTTTTCATATTTTCTCCATTTCCGTAAACGGAACATAAATTTTATCTTTATATTTTACAAATTCAACTTCTTTATCTTTACAAATAATTTTTTTGATCTCAGAATCAAGCAAAGTCAAACCCTCGTAATTTAAATCATGGCGACAATCAGGCAACGAAGACAGGAATACGCTATTTCCTTTTTTCTTTATTTTGATATTTTTCATCATATAAAGATAATCAAGCCTGCGTCTTTGAGTCAAAATCAAAAGTCTGCCGGAATCGGACTCTTTTTTCAAAAATTCCCAAGGTTTTCGCAACTCTTTATCAAAATACTTTTTTTCCAAAAATTTCACGTTGTCTTTATCTCTTATGTAAGCAAGATGCTGATAAACAGAAACATCCCCGTTTTTGGCATAAAATTTTCGCCAATTTATTTTTTGTAATTGTTTTCCCAAAACAGTATGATCAGGACCTCTTTCGGTGTTTCTGTAACGTCTGAAACCGATCAATTTGCTGCCGTCCTTTAATTTCCAATCAAAAACGGATTTACGGGGAATACCGTATTTTAAAGAATCGTAATAATGCCAAAAATCACGGTTGTCATAAAACATGTCGCTCCAAAAATATTTAACGCCTGCAACTTTAAGAATTTCGCCGATATAATACCGGGAGTTCGGATCGTCTCCCCGATGATAATCCAAATTACCGATATTTGAGACATTGGAAGTTCCGCCGTGATTTACGAAAACAGGTAAAATAAGCTTATTCTTTTTTATCTCGTCAACAATATTTTTAAGCATACCGGGAGTAAGCGAATCAGGCTTTAGAAAATCTCCCGTATTATGCATGGTATCAATATAACCTTTCCGGATAAGTTCTTTTAAATCATCGCAAAAATCACTTTCGGGAGAATCGGCTCTGCACTCTCTGAAATAAGCAAAATTGTTCTTATTTTCAGTATAAAAGAAAAAGCTTGAAGATAATTCAAGCCCGAATCCTTTTCCCCATTCTGTTTCATCCCTGCCGTTTATCAGCTTCAAAAAAGATTTGAGAGCAGAAAAACCGAATCCTTCAACATCATTGGAAATACTTAACATTCCCGAATAATCAAAAGGCAAAGGACGAATTAATTTATGATTTGATTTAACCGAATAAAACATTGTTTTCCTTTATCTTTTATGTTTTTTTTATCATATAAATTACATAAACCTATGGGCATAAAAAATAAGCAATACTTATTCCATGCAGACATTATAATTACTAATAACTTTAAGTATAATAAGTTAGCGATAAGAAGAAAACTTAAACTCTTCCTTTTAAAACTGTTGCGGAAAATATTTCCGCCTTATTTACGCTTCCCGCTTATGCAAATAGATTAAGAGAAAGGCATAAAAGAAAATACAAATATTAATTCAAATATTTTGAGATGTCTTCAATAAATTTTTCTTCCGAATGATTCTCTAAAATCCATTCGTAAGCTTTTTCTCCGGTATTACGGAAATCTTCAACCGTATTATCGCATAAAATACGCAATAATTCTTTTTTATCTGATGCTTCATAATAATAATCCGGTAAAGGTTTATTGCGCATCAGGTAATATTCTCTGTTAATATGTATAACAACCGACTTTTTACAAGCCATGGCTTCCATTGCAGAAGTACCGTAAGTTCCCCAAATCAATTGATCTATAACCAAATCAGAAATTCGGAAAAACTTCATAAGAAGAGATTTGGAAAGGACTTTACCCAGAAAAAAAACATCTTTTCTTACCGATAACCTCATTTTGGCGTCTTCAAGATCCGTTCCCCAACCGGAAAAGAAAAATTGAAACTTATCATCCGGCAATTCTTTTATTGCCTCAATAACATGATTATGACCTTTTATTTTATAATCTACTCGAGAAGGTATGAAAACAATTGTTTTATCAAAATCAAAACTGATATTTAAAATATTCTCTATTGATTTAATATCAATATCAGTATCATCAGGCAAAGGAATCGGAAAATTTATATTTACATATTTATTTTTATCAAAGTTCTTAACCGACGTTACCAATCCGGCATCGCCGTTTAAAACCAAACAACAATTTTTCAAGGCAATTCCGCAGAATTTAACACAGAAAAAGTTATACACAGACTCGAAAAAACCTGTACCGGAGAATTTTTCAACTCCCAAGGCAATACGTAAATCCTTTCCGTAAGGATAAATAATATATTTTTTCCCGGATAAAAAAGCCGTCAGCAAAGTGAAAATACCGTTTACAATGATTAAATCATACTTTTTCATTTCATTCAGCACTTTTAAATATGAAAAATGTCGAAATAAAAATATATAAGTCAAATAAAATATTTTCATAAAAAAATAACCTGATCTGCCGAATCCTGAACCGAACCCGGACGCTTCTTTGACAAAATCAGGTTTATTCCATGCTTTATTATTGTTAAATTCCTTAATAATTTCAGCATCGGCATGATAAAAATCGGCATATTCAATTGTAAGATCCGCATCCTGCCAAACAGGTTGAGACAGAAAAGAATAATCTTCTTTATCAATAATGAAATCCGCATCAAATCCGTTTCGGCGCAAAACTTTTGTTACAATATAATGATTATTGGCAGTATTTCCGTATAACAATATTTTCATTAACTTCTCCGACCGGGAAAATTTAATTTACGGTTAATTTATCTTCCTTGCCTCTTATATCTTATGATACAGGGTTTTCTTTTCGTCATGACTGTATCCCTCTTCATTAAGCATATTTTTCCACGTTCCGATATTACCGTAACGTTTAAGAACATTTTTACAAATATTTATAAGCTCTGTTGCCGTATCTCTTATGCTGTCCTCATACAATTCGACTAAAGCCGCAAGGTAACCCATGGCAATATGAATCTCTCCTATTTGAATCAAATATGAAGCTTTTTCCAAAATAAACAGAGGGTTTTGTTCCAATAAATCACCTATATCAAAATTACTTACAGAATACTTTTTGCCCATGGTATAACCGATTGACAAATTTTTGGGAGATTGTGACTTCATACTCCAAAGCCAACTGCATTTTTTACATCCGAAACCGCAATCCGTAAGATTCTTAAAATCATGTTCATACATTCGTTTGCGGAATAATTTGTATTCATCTCCGTTCCAAATATCCTCAAAAGAAGAATCGTTTATATCTCCCATAAAGATATTTTCCCGAGCTTCCACAAAACAATAACTTATTTTTCCGTCATGGAGAAACGTAACAGCTGACCAAGGATAAACGCAAGTCGGAAATTTATCGGTATCAAGCTTGTCGTAAATATTAAGATTTCCCTGCTCTATCTCGCCTTGAAAATTAAAAACATGATGCACGTCCACCGAATTTAAACCGCGATATTTTTTGAAAAAAGCAATTGCGTCTTCCAAAGGTTCATGAGCATTATCTTCCTGAAAAACATAATCAATAAAAATATGCTTTTCTTTATTCAAAGAATAATTTAATTCGGAAATATCTTTGAGATTGGCAATAACTCTGTCAAAAATATCTGTTCCGTGGATTTTTTTATATGTTTCTCGATTAATCGAACCTATAGATACGCCCAAAGAATCAATATAAGGCAAAACTTCCTCAACCCGTTTTTTATTTGCCAAAGCCCCGTTGGTATGAACCGCAATAAAAACATCCGGTAATTGAGAGCGAAGATAGCGGGCAAATTTTGCCAAGTCCTTATTAATAAAAGGTTCTCCCTGCTTAAAAAGATAGACTTTTTTTACGGAAGACGGCAGATTATCAACTATTTTCTTAAAAACAGCAAAACTCATCACTCCCTGTTCTTTTCTCATGGTATATTCGCGAGGACAAACCCTGCACCTGCTGTTACACATATTAGTAACCGAGATATAGCATAACCACGGAGAATAATTAAGCTCCGTATCCCCTGCGCTCCATCTGTAAACCGGAGATTGTTTACAGTCTTCAATAATTTTATTTAAATCAATTTCGGTATTCAATTTTATCTTCCTTCCATTTTTAGTTTTATTCAAATTCAAATTTAATGCAACTCTCTATTAAATCGGCATTTTTTACGGCTTCTTCTCTGTTCCTGCCTTTAGTAACGACAAAACCTACTCTTTTCATGCTGTCAATCAAACCCGTAAATTCGTCTCCGACTTCGGCAGTAATTCCGAAAGCCGAAACAAAATCGGATTTAACCAAATTTTCATCATATTCAATCGATTTAATAATTCCCGTTCGAGACGGATTAAAAAATCTGTAACAAACTCCTAAATTTTGTTTTTTAACTAAATTCGGCTTGCCGCCGCATAAAATTTCGGCTAATTCTTTGGGAGCATTAATGCCCGAATTTTCCTCTATAATTGTATGAAAAAGATGACCGCCTCCGCATCTTATGCCCATTTCCACCAATCTTATTTCAGAACCTTTAACTATAAGTTCCGCATGAGAAGCTCCGTTAATCACTCCGAGACTTTCGGTTGCTCTAATAACTGTATTTTCTATTTTTTCAATAATTTCAGCACTGAATTTTGCAGGAAAATTCAAAGATGTGGCGACAAAATATTTTGATTCGGGTTTTTCTTTATCGCTTATTGCCAAAGGATAGACTTTACCCTGAAAAACCAAACTGTCAACCGTAACCTCGGTGCCGTCCATGAACTCTTCCGCAATATATCTGCCGTTTTTCACATAAGCCGATGCGTGTTCAATGCTTTCAATAAGCTCATCCTCATTAAAGGCAACTGAAATTCCCCGTCCTCCTCCCCCGGCATCAACCGGTTTTACAACTACAGGAAAATTCAATTTTTTTTTAATAAGCTCAACATCGTTAAGACCGGAAAAAATAAAATATTCAGGTTGAGGCAATCCTTCATGAGACCATACATCTCTCATCAATCCCTTATCATTACCGCAAATACCGCTCAAATAAGACGGATTGGTCAACCCCAATTTTTGAGAAACATAAAATGCGGATCGAGTTCCGAAATCATTAACCGCCATAATTCCGTCTATTTTCAATTCTTTTGCGTAATTATATAAAGCTTCTTTATCAACAATATCAATTACGGCGTACTCATCGGCAAATTCAAATCCGGGAGCGTCAGGATTTTTATCGGATACAATTACATAATAACCGTTACGCTTTAAATTTTTAATTATATCGATATAATAAAAACCGGCTCCGAGGATCATAATTTTTTTCATGTTCCGACTCCGTATAAAACAATTAATTATTTCTTATATTTTTTCAAACAAACCGTATCGAAAGTATCCCATTTTCTTCGATCTAAACAATCAAACCAAATATCTTCCTGCTCTTCAATGAACTCCATTTTTTTCAGAAAATCGGCATTAATATTCTTTTTAGGTATTATAACAACTCCCGAATCATCACAAACGGCAATACTTCCGGAAAAATACTCTCTGCGTTGCTCCAACATTAAACGGTCAAGATCTTTATCTTCGGTTTCAACGTTAAAACAACCGATAGGACTGGTTCCGTTACACCATATAGGATAATTTTCTTTAACAAGAGTATGAGCATCCCGAACATTTCCGTTCGTAACAATACCTGCAACCTGACGATATAAAAGCAAATATTTTGACACTAAATCTCCGAAAAGAGCTCTTCCGTTTGAACCTAAATCATCAACAAGAACGATACTGTTTTCTTCTGCGTCTCTTATATTTTTATGCAAATTCCAATTAGATTCATTATCGCAATAACAATAGTGAATTTTTCCTGCTTTAAAATGCTTTCCGTTCAAGGCTCTTGCATTTTCAAATAATCCTCTTTTCCCGAGGCAATCGGCAATCTCCGTTGAAGAAACTCTGTTCTTCTTGATATAATCTATTATTTTATCAATCATCATAACTCCTCAAGATGTCTTTAAAATATATAAAGAATACTCGTAATCCAGATAATCATTTCTCAAAACAACTCTTCTGGAAAGGCTTTTGGCTATTTTTAAAGCTTCCTGCTCATTCATGTGAAATGCTCCTTCATGTTGAAAGTCAGTAAAAGTACTCATAAAATCAACCGAAACACCGAAACAGGACAATGAATACATTTTTTTTATCATAGCTTCAATATATTCCAATTGATTTTCGCCTTGAAGTTTAAAATTAAAAATCCCGTTTTCCAAAACCAAATCAAATTTTTCCTCAAAATAATCATCGAGAATATCAAGACATTTCAGATTAAGTTCAGGATATTTCTTTTTCCCTTCATCTATAAGAAGCGGGTTAATATCAACCCCGGTATAAGAAATATTTTCGCATTTTTCAAGTATATATTTTCCCATATCTCCGAATCCGCATCCGACATCCAATACCGATTTAATTTTTCCTCTTTGTAAAAAATTTTCCAGTTCCAAAGCAATTTTAAACCTCAATTTCTGTCTGTTCTCATCTCCTCCCCAACCCAATGTTTTCAAATCAAAACCGTAAATATTAAACCTCTTGTTATATCTTTCCGTATATTTTTTTCTATCAATCTTATTCATGACATCCCGCAAAATTATTCAAATTATCAAATAAAATATTTTCCTTTTTATCATTAGAAAAATTTTCATACGTTATTCTGTTTTCAATTAAATCAATAACATCGTAAATACTGTATTCGGGAAAATCGGAACCGATGCATATTCTTCGATCAAAAGTTTTAAATAAAAATTTTATATCGCTTAAAATATGCGTATCTCTAAATCTCATAATCGTATTAGACAAATCCAATAAAACATTTTCATAACTTCTTACCATTTCGGATGTTGCCAATATATCGCAATATCCGCCGTGCAAGAGAATAAGCTTGCAGTTTTGAGTTTCATCGCATATTTCGTGAATAACGTCGGAAACCGGTCTTTTAAGAGGTTTTGAAGGCGGTTTATGCACTGTACAAAGCAAAGAAATTAAGTCATATTTTCCTGCAAGTTTTACTGATTTCCTTATTTTATGATCTGTCAAATCAGTGTTTAAAAGTCTGGGATGTATTTTTATTCCCCGGAAGCCGTTTTGTTTATATTTCGATATTTGTTCTTCCAATTCGCAATCTCCCGTTTCGGAATGAAATATAACAGGCGCAATCGGTATAAATTTATCAGGGTATTTTTCGCAAAATCTAAGCAAATAATCAAGATCATCGCCCGGCATGCCCGCCAATAAAGTTTTTTCCAAACAACCGTTAAATTCCTTTAAAAGCCTCTCCGCTCCGGCATCATGTCCGGTATTGAACCAATTACCGTCTTTTTTAATATGAGACAAAGAATCAAAAATTTTCATAACATCCCTTAAATAATTATTTAAATATCTTCTGACGCCATTCAAAAGATAACAATGACCGGATAAGCAGTCTTCTGTTTTGTTTTAATACATCAGATTATTATATCGATGCAGTCCGCTTATTTCTTTTTAGTCATTTTTTACTGCTTATTTTATTGATAGAATGGAAATATAATTATTCTGAATAAATGAAGTATCTTGATTTAAAACAGTTGTATTATTTATACTTTTACCCATATATATCACTCCACTCTTCAAAATTCAACAAACTCCATATAAAAAGTCTTCTGTTTTCTTTACCTTCTAAATGTTCATTTATGAGTTTTTGGGTGGCTTTTTTATCCATATACTTATAAATATTTGCATTTTCATTAAAAAGTTTCTCTTTTACAAACTCTATACTGTCGCCTTTAAACCAACTGTTATCAGGAGAACTGAATCCTTGTTTAACGGCTTTATGAATATCTTCCGGGATATATTTACTCATTGCTTTTCTTAAGATTACCTTGCCGTCATTTGTTTTTTTTAGTTTGCCTATTTCATTTTCATTCATTTTTTCTACTTTTGATAAGTTAGCAAGTTTAAACTCAACAGGAACTTTTTGTGAAAAATCAACCAGGTCATTATCCAAAAAAGGAACTCTTGTTTCCAAACCGTGAGCCATTGAAAGTTTATCATCCACCACAAGAAGTCCGTGTAAAAATGTCTTTGCTTCAAAATATAAAGAATGATTTATATAATCTTCAGTACTTTGATTTTTAATCGGTTTTTTAAATACATCGGCAAAAATATCCCTTGTCCATACATTCTTTGTATCTTGTAAAATAGGAGAAAAGATATCTTTTATTTGCTTATTAGGAATAAGTCTTTTCCAAAAACCGTAATATTTGTCTATATAATCGTCAAAATTATCATTATTAACCGCTTTATAATACCGCCACGGATAACCGGCAAAAAGTTCATCCCCGCCTGCCCCGCTTAATACTACTTTTACAAATTTAGAAGCTAATTTTGCCGCATAATAATTAGGATAGCTTTGTCCCACTCTCGGCTCTTCAAGGTAATATGAAAAATCATTCATACACCTTTCCATATCACCTGATTTTAAAACCATTTCATAGTGTTCCGTTTTAAACTTATATGACATGTATTCAGCTTTTGCGCGTTCATCAAAACTAAGTTCCATACCGCTTGCGCTTGAAAGATCAAAGCCGACAGTAAAAGTTTTTAAAAAATTATTTAATTTTTGAAAATACCTTGAGGCAATAGCCGTAATGGAACCGCTGTCCATACCGCCGCTCAGATAACTTCCCACAGGAACATCAGCGATAAGCTGTCTTTCTACTGCCTGAATAAAAAGTCTGTCAAGTTCTTCTATATATTCTCTTTCATCCTTTATAATTTCAGGTTTACTGAAATCAAAATCCCAATATTGTATTTTTTTTATATCTTTTGAAAGTAAATCAATCTCAAAATAATGCCCGGCTTCTAAAATTCGTATATCTTTGTGAAGCGTTTTATCGGTAAATATATTCTGAAAAGTAAAATACTCTATTAATGCTTCTTTATCTGTATCGGCTTTATACTCCTTATATTCTAAAACAGATTTTATTTCACTGGCATATATAAAAGTTTCAGTGTGAGGAGTAAGAGTATAATACACCGGTTTTATGCCGTATCTGTCGCGACAAAGATAAAATTTTTTATTAAAATTATCATATAAAGAAAAAGAAAACATCCCGTTAAATCTTTTTACGCATTCTATACCCCATTGTATATAAGCATAAATTATTACTTCCGTATCAGTATTGCTTCTAAATTTATGACCGTATTTTTCAAGCTCACCTCTCAGTTCCTTAAAATTATAAATTTCGCCGTTATAAGCTATCCAAATATTTTTAGATAAATCACTCATAGGTTGATGACCGTCATAAGAGACATCTAAAACAGAAAGTCTTCTGTGCCCCATATAGAGATCATAATCATGAGAATTTAACTCTCTTTGCGCCGAAGATGATTCTATGGCGGGAAGCATATCTTTTATATTTTTAAATCTTTCGTCTGTAAGATTTTGATAAAAAGAAACTTCCCGGTTATGCCTTGCTCCGGTATGGAAACAAAGATAACCGGCATCATCAGGACCTCTATGGGAAATTTTATCCGCCATAGGTTTTAAATATTTTATATTGACCGATTTTTTATTTAAAGCTAACGCTCCGGTAATACCGCACATTTTACAATCCGATATTTTTTAATTGCGCAAACAGATAATCAATTTCTTCGTCTTTCATAAAAGGATAGAAAGGCAAAGTAAAACTTAACCTGTCGGCAGCATAAGAGACGGGAAAATCCATCTCTGAAAAATGATATTTATCTTTATAATATTTTTGAATATGAACGGCATGAGTTCCCTGTCTGGAAGCAATTCCGAGATTTTCCAGTTTTTCCATAACGGCATTGCGTTCTTCGTGAAGTTTCAAAATTTCCGATAAATCCTTATTTCTGATTGCTTTTTCCGTTTCTTCAGGTTTAAACCAACAGACAAAAGCTTGGTATCCGTGTCTTTTATTTTCAAAATCAGAAAAAGAATGCAACCAGGAAACATCTTTAATTTTTTCATGAAATTTTTCGGCAATTTCCTGTTTTTCCTTTATAATTAACGGAAGTTTATCCATTTGCGCAACACCCAATGCTCCTTGAATATCCGTCATTCTGTAATTAAAACCGATATGAGGATAATCCGTCAAAAGAAAAGCTCTGTTGCCTTCATGCCTTTCCAAATCAGATCTCAAAGCTCCGTGTTCTCTTAAACTTCTGACATATTCGGCATAATCATCATTATCGGTGATAAGCATTCCGCCCTCTCCGGTAGTTATTGATTTTCTAGGATGAAAAGAAAAAATCCCCATGTCGCCGAAAGTTCCGCAATGACGATCCCTCGAATATCCCGCTAAACCGCAGGCGCAATCTTCTGCAACTTTCAAATTATATTTAACCGAAAGTTCGTAAATTTTATCTAAATCAGCAGGCAATCCGAAGAGATTTACGGGATAAACAGCTTTTGTTTTTTCGGTAATCAATGACTCGATTTTATTGGCATCAATATTAAATGTATCAAATTCAACATCACAAAAAACCGGTTTTGCTCTGAAAAAATCAATGGAATTTGCCGTGGATATCCAAGTAAAAGCGGGAACTATTACTTCATCGCCTTCCTTAAGTCCAAAAACTGTCGAAGCAAGAAATTGACCTGAAGTACAGGAATTCAAAGCAATGGCATGCTTCGCTCCCGTAAATCGCGCAAAACGTTCTTCAAATTCTTTTACATATTTTCCTTGAACAACCCATCCGCTCTTTATTACCTCGGAAAGAAGTTCTATTTCTTCAATACCCAAAGTTGGTTTTGTAACCGGTATTTTCATATAAGACCCTGAGTTATTTTATTTATTATTTTTCCTTTCATCACGCCAGGCAATAAGTTTAGTCAAGCCGTCCGTTAAAGAATATTTATATTTAAATCCAATTTCTTCTTCGGCTTTTTTTATTGAACCTATGCGATTTTTAACAAATTGACGGGCATCATCCTGTTTGTAAGGCTTATATACGACTTCAAGATTTGATTTTTTCAACTCCAATATCTTATCGCAAAGCTCTTTAACCGAAGTTTGTACTTCCGTACCGGCATTATAATAACCGAAATCAACATCCGATTTTAAGGCGGCAACATTGGCGCGAGCAATATCTTCGACATAAATAAAATCATAAGCTTGAGAACCGTCTCCGTTAACCGCAGGCTGTTCTCCCCGATCTATTTTATTAAGCATATTCGGAATAACCCCGCTGTAAACCGCATGCTGATCCTGATGAGGTCCGTAAACATTCATATAACGCAAACCTATTACGGGCAACCCGTATCTGTCATTAAATGCCGTACACATTGATTCGCCGGCAATCTTTGTAGAACCGTAGAAATTTTTATTGTTAAAAGGATGTGTTTCCGTCATCGGAACTTCGGCTGCATCTCCGTAAACCGAGGCGGAAGAAGAATATATCATTTTTTTTACTCTGTTCTTGACACAAGCTTCCAAAACATTAAAAGTACCTTCAATATTTACATGAAAAGCTGTCCTGGGAAAATCCTTGCAATGTAAAAGCCACATAGCCGCCAGATGAAATACGAAATCAACTCCTTCCATCGCCTTATTCAAAATATCGGTATCGCGAATATCGCCGCCGTAAGGATAAATATAACAACGCTCATCTTCCAGATAATCTTTGATATTATCCATTTTTCCTCTGACAAAATTATCAAAAATAACAACTTCTCCGACATCTTCTTTTAACAATTCTTTTACCAAATGAGATCCTATAAATCCCGCTCCGCCTATTACCAAAATTTTAGCATCTTTTAAATTAATCACAATTCCTCCGAAATTTTTTTGACTGTCAATAAAACAATTTAAAAAAAATAATTTTACGTAATAATAAAAACATTTTAAAACTTAACGGAAATTAATTACATTTACCGTGTTATATAAAGTTGTAATGAAATTTTTGCGCCAATCATAATATTGTGCAGTATTCTTTGATTTATGCAATAAATAAGGGGAAATATTTTCCTGTTCTTTCTGATTTTCAGAAAATTTTCACGGTCTGCCGAAAAAAATGAACATATAAATTATTTAAATTCAAAACACCGACTAATCGATAAATTCTTCAAACCAAAGTTCCGTCATCAAAAATTTGAGAGCCTGAGTATGTCGCTCCTTGCCGGCAAGAATTCTGTTATAAATTTTTAAAACTTCTTTTTTGCAAAATAAATCTCTTTCCGCCAATTTATAAATTTTAGCCCTGATCATATCTTTCAACGATTTTTTAACGATCGTCTCCAAAGGCATTCTGAAGCCCTTTTTTTTCATATAAATATTTTTCGGAGGAAGATAAGATTCCGCATTTTTTTTAAGAATATATTTACCTGTTTTGCCCTTTACTTTCAGGGAAGACGGTATTTTAAAAGAAAAATCAATCAAATCATCATCCAAATAAGGATAACGACCCTCAACGGAAAATCTCATCATGAGCCTGTCGCTTCTGTATAAAAAATAGTTTGATAAATAATTATTTAAATCGGCAAATTCCATTTCATCATAATCATCGGAAAATTTTCCGTCAAAAGGATATAATTTTTTAACTTTTTCATAAGTGTTAAACGAGCCGAAAATATCGGGATTAAAAACTTTTTGTTTCATGTCCTCAGAAAAATAACTCCAATTTAAGGAAACGAAATCAGTCGGAGAATTCATTTTTGAACACTCGTAAAGTTTATTGCAAAAAGTATTTTTATCTTTGATAAATCGCAATAAAGGCGAAATCATTCTTATTGCTTTCCATTTATTCAGCATGATATGATAATTGTAACCGCCAAACAATTCATCTCCTCCGAGTCCGTTAAGCACAACTTTTATATCACGTTTTGCGATAATTTCCGCCAAAAAATATTGAGGATCAATAAACCCCGTCGGTTCTTCATAAGCCCTGATCATATCAGGCAATATTTCTTCAAGATTTTTGATATTTACTTCATCCGCAATATGTTGCAACGGATACCTTTCGGCAACGGCTCGGGCTTCTTCAACCTCATTACCTTCTTTTTCATTTCCGTAAAAAGCGGTGAAAGCCGATATTCCGTTATGATATTCGGATGCAATTGCCGTCATAATCCCGGAATCAACGCCTCCGCTCATGAGAGACGAAACAGGGACATCGGCAAGCAATCTCTTTTTAACGGCTTTATGCAAAAGCTCATCCAATACGACAACGGCATCTTTTTCTTTTATGCCGGTATCTTTTTTACCCGCCGGAAACCACCGATAGCGTTCTTTGATAATTTTTCCGCTTGCCGAAATCTTATAACAATGCCCGGGTTCTATACTTTTAATTTCGGAAAAAACAGTTTCCGGACGAGGAGTTACGCCGAAACTGAAACAATCGTAAAGTCCCGAATAATTAAGTTTTTTCGGAACAATTCCGGAAGAAACAAGAGTATTCAAACCGGAAGCAAAAATAAACTTATCGTCATCCGAAAAATAATAAAACGGTTTTATTCCCAAACGATCCCTGGTCGCAAAAAGTTCTTTTTTTTCGACATCAAAAACAGCAAAAGCGAACATTCCGTCCAAACGTTTAACAAAATCCTCTCCCCATTCCGAGTAACCGGCAAGAATTACTTCCGTATCGGAATTTCCGACGAATTTGTATCCTTTATTCAGCAAATCTCGTTTAAGTTCGCGATAATTATATATTTCTCCGTTGAAAACAATCCAAAATTTATTGTTTGCATAAGATAGCGGTTGATGTCCGGATTCCGATAAATCAATTATCGATAAACGTCTGTGTCCCAAAGCCAAAGTTGCTTTCATATTGCGAAATTCTGACTTGGGCGAAAAATCCAAATTCGAGTTCCAAACATTTGAGGGCGTATCTTTCCCTCCCGTAACTTCAAGCAAACCGTAGTTATCTCCGAAAACAACAATTCCCTCGTCGTCGGGACCGCGATTATGCATTTTATCGGTCATTTTTTTTACGGCAATTATTTCTGATTTATTGTTGTTGAAATTAAAAACTCCGCATATTCCGCACATTTAAGCAAGCTCCTCTATTTAAACGCGAGCAATGAAACATTTATTTTTCTTATTTAAATTACAAATCAATTTACGGGTTCCGATTTTTTTCCCGTATTCGTAACTTATTTCATGATAAAGAATTAATATTTTTTCTTCTGATTTAAATTTATAATTGTTATTTTTCGATTTAAAAATTAAAACATTATCCGAAACACGTTCAATCTTAATATCCGGATGAAGAATAAAATAAATATTCCCCGGTTGATCGACTTCATCGATTATTGAAATATTATTAAAATTATCATTAATAATTTCTCTTGTCCAAATCACATTCTTAAAACAGACCTTTGTTTTTATCTTATCATTCGATTTTTCCAAATATTCAAATTTTATTTTTCTGTTTTTTTTATGAAAAGCATCTTTAAAATCTCTTTGCGATTCGGCAAATTTAACGGTATTGTGAGCTTCTTCTTCAACAAAAGAACGCCTTACTGAAAAAACGGGATTATATCTGAAACTGCCGGAATCCGTAAATATTTGCGATCCGTCCAATTCAAGTAAAATTTGATTAATATCCGAGTGCTTATGTTCGGCAAAAAGAGGTTCATTTTTAACTGCTCCTCCCCAAAAAATAAGACTGTTATTTTGTTTTTTGCGAATAAAAGCATTTATATCGGGGAAAAACAGGCTCCGGTCATTTTCGATATAAGCAGTTTTTTTTAATCCGAACGAGAATAATCTGAATAATCCGGAATTTTCATCCGGCTTAAATCCGGGAATATCGTCATCGGGATAACATGCTTTAAGCAAAGTAAACAACGGCGTTAAATTATTTTTAGGTTCATTCCAATCCAACCATAAAATTTTACCTGAATCGGTATCTCCGATATTGGCATGAGAGCCGTCGCTGAAAGTAAATGCAAATGCCGTTTTTCGTATTTTTTTAAATTTTTCCTTAAAAGAAAAAGAGAAATTTCTGTCTGAACTCATTAAAGCAATTTCAGCCAGTAAAAAAATCTCGATTTCTTCAAATAAGTAATTGGTCGAACCCTCATAAGAAAACCCGTCTTGATAAAATTGCAAATTAATTTCTTTCTCAAACTCTTTTACGGCAAAATCAGTCCATTCATCGGCAATTTCGTTATTTTTAAAGTTTACTCCCAACCAAATCAAGCCCAATAAATCGAATAAATAATGATTATTGGAATTACCCGGCATTTTTTCCAAATTATTTCGTATATAAATACCGCAGGAAAATAATCGGTACATCCATGTTTTTTGTTCTTTTGCCGATAATTTATTTTTTATTAATTGAAAGGTTACGGATAAATTAACGGCTCTTATTGCCGTTTCCATGGCATTTTCCCATAAAAAAATATCTGTTTTCAACCTTGCGGAGAAAATTTCTTTGATTAATTTCGTCCTGTTGCAAAGAGCGAGAGACAGCAAGAAATACAGTCTGGAAAACTCCCGAAAATCTTTAATGTCTCCGCTTGAAAATTTATTTTTTTCGCAAAATAAGGGTAAATCATTTAAACTGTATTCTTTGTCAAAAATAAGATATTTGTCGGGCAAAACGTGATCAAATCCGCAGATATTTTCGATATCGGAAAATTTCAAATCATAATTTTCGGCATATTTTATTTGCCTTTTTATTTTAATTCCTCGGATTCGATAAAGCAATAAAGTTATATTGTTTTTATACTTTTGCGGAATGATTTTGTGAGCAATTCTATAAATTTTACTTTTCATTTTCAGATAAAATTAATTACCGGAAAGAAGATATTGCGTCAGCTATTTTATTCCAGCTGAAATACTTTAAGGCATATTCTCTTGATTTTTTGCTCATGTTTTCAATTATATCTTTATTTTGGATCAATTCTCTTATTGTTTCGATTAATTCATCGGTATTATCCGGATTGTAAGTTTTAAGCCATCCGAATTCGGCAAATTCTCTGATTCCGGCAATATCAGTTGAAATTACGGCGTTTCCGGAAGCGGCGTAATCTCTTAATTTTAAAGGAGAAGTTATGCCGTCCAATTCCTTTATTTTTGGAGCAAAAGCAATATCGGTAATGTTCATCCATTTATTGATTTCGGAATAATCCGCATTTTCCCTGAAGATAACGGAATCCGATAAATCATTATCATTTATAACGGTTATCAATTCATCTCGGTAAATTCCCGAACCGATGATCAGCAAAAGCAAATCATTGTTTTCTTCTCTTATTTTTTTATAAGCATAAATTAATTGTTCTATTCCCTGCCATTTAGACAAATTTCCGGTAAATCCGAGAATTGTCTTATCCGTATTCAGTAATTTATTTTTTAAATTTTTCCTTTCTTGCGGAGTAAAAGGATAAAAATGATCTGTATTGGTGCCGTTTTCCGCAACATAAATTTTTGATCTTTTAATTCTGTTTTTTATTAATCTTTCTTTTATTCCCTTAGTCATTACAATTACCTTATCGGCGAAAAAAGCATCAATAATCTGTATATTTTTACCGATAATTTTAATTAATAAATTTCCTTTTTGAATCTCAATTTCTTTTTCGACCCAACCTGCCTGCTCAGCGTATATTTCGGTTCTTAATCGTTTTATTTTATTTATGAGCTTAATAAAAAAGCAGGGAAATAAGCGGAATCTTATATAAACAAAATCATATTCATCGGATGAGATAAAAAAATAATAAACAATCTGTAAAAAAGAAAGCAAAAAGATATTAAACATATTCTCTCGATAAGTCAGAGGTAAATGGAAAATTGTATCGGCTTTGCATTTTAAGTTGCCCAAGTTATTTCCCGGAACAATCAAATCAACGTCATTTCCGTTTGCTTTAAAAGCATTCGCCAGCTCATAAAAATGAATTTTACCGGCATCATTTTTACCGGGATCTATTAATCCTGCCATTAATACTTTTTTTTTCATAACCTCACCTCGTAACTTCTTCAAACAAATCCAAATATTCTTCCGCTTTAACGCTTATATCAAATTCTTTCTTCATAACATTTTGAGAATTTCTGCTTAGATCATCGTACTCTTCAGGCGTAAAATTAACGACTTTATTTATAATTTTCGCAAATTCTTCTGCATTGTCAAATAAAAATCCGTTTCGCCCGGGGACAATAAATTCGTTCATTCCTTTGCAACGGGCAGAAATTATCGGCGTCCCGAAAGAATTTGCTTCCAATGCCGATACAGACAATCCTTCAACCTCAGAATTCATAAGCATGAAATGCGATTTTTTCAATAAAGCGAAAGCTTCTTTTTTATCCAACCAACCGCAATACCTGATTCGGGAATCTTTAATTTTATTCAATAAAGCCGTAATCCTGCTTCTTTCTGAACCGTCCCCGATGATGTAAAAATTAAAATCAAAATCAATTTCATGCATATATTCGATCAATTCATAAACTCTTTTTTCAGGAGATAAACGTCCCAAGAAGATAAAATTAATTTTATCGTATTTTCTTCTGTATCTTTGCTTTACCCTTATACCGTTTCTTATCGTTCGCAGCTTATTCTTTATACCGGGAAAATCATTTTCAGCCGTTTCGGATAAAGCCGACCCCACGGAAGTAAACATATCGGCTTTTCGAACAATAAAATCGGCAATTTTTTTAAAAAGCAGGTTATATCCTCCCGTATTGCCGGGCATGTGAGAAGGAACGTCGCCTCCTCTCAGAGAAACAATGCAAGGTATCCCGAAAAACATCTTTCCCGTAACGGCAAGAATTGAAGTCGGCATTAAAAAGAAAGATAAAATTACATCAGGTTTCCAAAAAAGGCATAAAATAAAAAAGGGTAATTTTGCCGCTGTCAAATAAATTGCCATTTGCAAAAGAGAACTTTTTGATTTATGTTTTCTAAAGGCGGGAACTCTTATAATCTTTAATCCGTCAACTATTTCAAAAAAAGGCATGCCCTTAAAATGAGACGAAACAACAAGCGCATCATGCCCTTTTCCTACAAATTCTTCCGCCAAAAGCTTTGTTTGATTTCCTGCTCCGCCTCCTGCAGGCGGGTATTCATAATTCAAGATTAATATTTTCATTTTATAACTTACACCTGTATTTTAATGCAACTGATTTCTTATAACAATTAAATATGAGAGGAACGTTCTGATTAGAGGAAAGAAATAAACCGAATAATTTTGAGCATATTTATAAATAAGATAATTTAAAATCTGATTACGGATTTAAACAAAAAAAACAAATAAGAAAATATTTCTTAATTGAATCAAGAAATAAAAAAAATGACAGGTATTTTCTTCGTAAAAAACGGCTGTTCCTTTCGAAACAGCCGTTTAATAACCTAGAATCTTTGCTTAATGTCAAAACTTATTTTAAAACGAGAATAATCTCCGGCATCATTTTCTTCGTCGGCATAGCCGTACACATTAAACCGAGAAGATAATTCTGTATCGGTCAAAACTTTCCATTTTACGCCGAGACCGTAATCATAAGTCGCTTTGTCAATATCAACTTTTGATCTGCTTCCGTCTTCTTCTTCGCCGCCGAATAAAGTATAACGATAACTCGTAAAAGGTTTAATTTTATTTTCCATAAACGAGAAATCAAGTTTTGCGTAGAAAGAAGAGTATCCGTTGCTGAAATCATTATAACTCGAATAATCCGAATGCCCGAAAGTATATTGAAAAGTAGAGACAACCGGATAATCAACAAAATAACTTGTTGCGCCCAGAGTATAAGTTCCCCTGTCGTTTTCATGTTTAAGCATATTATCTTCATAATTGTTAAATCCGCAGGAAAGAGTAAATCTGGTGGGAGCTTTAGTTATCATATCAGCAAAATATCCGGCAGTAAAGTTAATATCCGAATTGGTATTGTCGTGAATAACATCAGTCGTATCAGACTCCGCAACCTTGTCTTTGGTTCCTTCAGATCTGCTGTCGGAATAACCTGTTCTGAAAAAAACATTTCTGAAAGGAGAGTACATGGCGCTGATATACCAGTTTGAAGATGCAGTTGTTATTTCTTTATGATCATTAACATTGTCGGATATTATATTTGCCCCGCCGGACAGAGTAAGTTTGTTATCCAATAAGTTTAAATTATCGCTTATCGAAAAGGTTCTTGTGTCCTGCGGGAAAGAAGTTGAAGAAAGAGATTTAAAACTTCCTCCCACTTCCGTGAAAGAAAAAGTTAAATAATTTCCCCAAAACAAACTGTTCAAATAAGCTTTATAAGCAAAATTGGAAGTATTCGGCAAAATAGGAACAAGGTTTTTGTTTATCACAAAAACATCTTCCCAATCCGAAGGATTGAACGGAATATCGTCATCAATAAAAGTTTCCAATGAATCTTGGGTAATGACTCCGTCATTAATATCGTTGTTATACATACTGAATGCCGATTCGGCTCCGACAACCAGTCTGCGATCAAACATTGCCCATTGAAAATCAAAACCGGTAACAAAATTGTCTTTTGCCTTGGCAATATACTGTCCCTTTTCGTTAATGACATACTTTTCATCCAAAGAACTTACGCAATCTTTATTTTTAGCTATACCTATACCGAAATTCAAAGTATTTTCATTGCCGAATTCTGTTCTGATTCCAAAGGTATTTCGTCTGAATTGACCTCCTCCGTATTTAACGACGACGGAATCGACATAAGATGAACCGTCAATTTCTCTCTTAGAACGCCCGTAAACAGCTTGCATACGGAAATATTCCCAATTCAAAGCGGTATGAAATCCGCGAATATTTTTGGAATTAATTATAAAGTTACCGAGATTAGGAGAATAATCGCCGACATTTAAAACGGCATGAGGAACTTCTAACTGCAATCTGTATTTGTTGAGAACCTGCCTTTTGGAAGATTCTCGGGATGTTAAATAGAGAGAAGACTTAAACTTCAGCCATTTATATTTACCGTTAAATCCGAGATTGGAGTAAGCAACTTTACGAGTTTTATTCTTTTCTTCAAGATTACTGTAATCAATGTTTTTATAATACCCGCCTGCTTTTAAAGAACCTACCGTATTGAAAGGAAGATCAAAGTTCAGTTTATTTTGTTTAACGGCAACAAACCAAGATTTGGATTGAAGCTCTTTACCGTCTTTGGTTTTAGCAAAAACTTTAAGATTTATGCTTTTCAACTTGTAATCGGAAATTTTAACAACCGCAACATTGGTATAAACTTCAACATTTTCAACGATCTTAACGCCGTTTAAATTAACCTCTACCGAATTTTCGGCAATTTCGTCCGCAACCGGCAAGAACGACACGACAAAAGTAATATCGCCGCTTTCGATCACGTCATTTTCATTGGGCGAAAGGAGAATAAATCCGTCGGAATAATCTTCTTCCGGAGCAATATTAAAAGTAAAAGGACTCAATTGAGGAGCAACTTCCGGAGCGGTTCTCACACTGCCGTCATTCAATTTTACCTGAAGATAATATTGTATTAAATGCTTTGACGCATCAAGATCAAGAGAAACGCTTATTCCGTTTTGTTTGATTTCGCTGTTTTCAAGTTCGTATTCAAGGTATTGTTCGTCATTACCGTAACGATAGAATACCTTGGCTTCCGAAATCGTATCGAAACCGTCTATTATGTTAAAAGTAAGATCAATTTTATCTTTGCCTGAATTTTGAGGGACATTGTGATTGATTATCAATTCGGCATTCAAACCTGCGAAAGCCAAAACTGCGATTATAAACAACAAACATTTATTTTTCATAATTAACCTCAATTAAGTTCAATTATAACTTCTTTTTCGGTTCCGTCTTTTTCAACTTTGAATCTGATTTCTTTCTTTTCGGCATATTCGTTTATTTCTTCCAAAATGTTTTCGGGAACATCTTCTTCCGTAAATTCTTTAACAACAATCTCGCCGCTTCCGTCAGCCATTCCTGTTTGATCAGCTCCTACTTCGGAACCGGTTCCGTCGGGATTAAGCATTTCCACCAATCCTTCAAAAGTCATGACAGCGGTTTCTCCGTTCTCTTCAACCATAACAAGAAATTGAGTTCCTTTAACCGATGCCACGGTCGTGGGTGTTTCGATTTGGAAAGAACCTACTCTTTTTTTTACTTTTGCAAAAACGTTTCCTCTGCTGAGATAACTGTTTTTCTTTAATTCTTTTCCGGCTCTTTCAGCTTTAACAGTCAAATGGGAATTGGGAAATATTTTTAACAAGCCCCCCCCGTCGGTAAACTTAAGAGCAGCATAAGAATTATCAGAGCTGGAAATTTCATCTTGATTAAAAAGTACTGTTCCGGCAACGCATTCAACATTTTTTTCGGCTCTTTTAATTTCTATATCGCCTTTTATTTTTGTTATAACGGCAACAGGGTCCTGAGCAGACAGCAATGATATTGCCAGAACCGAGAGAATTAAAATAAATTTCTTCATCATTCCTCCTATTCAATCGTAATGCTTTTAACGGTGATTTCATTATTGATTATTTGACCGAGAAGTTGAAAAAGTTCCGTCGGAGAAACAGGTTCTCCCATGAAATTAATTTCATCGGTAATATTATAACCGTCAAGCAAGAGCTCTTTCAACTCGTTAAATTCAGGATCATTAAATGTTGCAATAATTGAAGCAATCGGATCAGTATTTACATTACCGTTTCCGGCGCTTGAAAACTTAAAGAATTTCATATCGCTCTCAAGAGGCTGCTGACTGATGTCAGAGTATTCAAAATTATGAACAATTTTCCAGCCGTAGGTTTTACCTTCAGTCAAAACAGGAGCTTGGGAAGGATAATTGTAATTTTTTGATTGAATCGGTTCGCTTACAAATAAAGGTTCTTCGTTTTCAACTTCTTCCTGATTCATCATGCCTTCTTCAACTTCATAAATTTTAAATATAAATTCACTCATATTTGAAATCCAAGAAAAATTAGGAAAAGGAGAAGCAACCAATTCCGGGAATTGAGCAAGCAATCTGCCGGGAGAGACCAAAGAGATTGCGCTCTGATTCACAATTTTAAAATTGAAAACAATAACGTTTGATACCGTTTGACCGGAATCATTATCGTAAGCGGATATTTCGATTACGTAATCACCGTCAGGATACATTCCGGATTCCAAAATTATATCTTCAAAATCGCTGTTGCTTTCCATTATCTCGTCAAAATTTATGCCGGAATAAAAAAGATCCGAAAATTTATTGGTAATAATATCGGAGGACTTTATCATAACTCCTTCTTCAGTCAAAGGAAAAGCAGCTCCGTTTTCCGCCGGTCTGATATTATCCAAATCAATAAGAGGGGTATCGCTTCCTGACCAAATTAATTTCATGCGCAGCGAATATTCGTCGCCCGGAACAGGTTCTGATACGGCATTCATGCGAACCCTGAACAACTCTATCTGACCTCCGGGATTATCAGGATCCATGGAACTGGCATAGAAATAAGTAAACAACGGCTGAGGTCCTTTTTCAACCGTTAATCGAATACGATCTTGAGCATTAAGGACAAATGCAACAGTCAAAACGACAATAATTAAAAGCTTTTTCATTTTAATCTCCTTTTTTAGTTAAAATTTGCATTTTTCAATATGTTTTTTATTAAATCGTCAAAACCGATACCCGCTTTTAAAGCGGCTTTGGGAGTCAAACTCAACTCCGTCATTCCGGGCAAAGTATTTATTTCCAGAAAATAAAATTTTTTGCCGTCATAACGAAAATCAATTCTCCCGTAATTACGACATCCGATGTAATCAAAAATCAGTTTTGCGAATTTCTTTAAGGACATTCTTTCTTCATTTTTCAAGAGTGTTTCCGTAATATAATCCGTACATCCTTTAGTGTATTTATTTTTATAATCATACCAGCCGGATTGAGGACGGATTTCTATTTCAGGCAAAACTTCGCCGTTCAAAACAGAAACAGTCATTTCTTTGCCGTCTATAAATTCCTGAACCATGACCCGATCCGAGAATTTAAAAGCTTCCTTTACGGCAGATTCGACATCCTCTTTTTCGGTTACTATCGATACCCCGAAAGACGATCCGCTGTCCGCAGGTTTTATGACAAAAGGGAGTTCATAGTCATCAACTTTATCCTCAGGAGCGATAATTCTGAATCTCGGAACATCCAATCCGATACTTTCCGCTATGCTCGAAGATAAAATCTTATCCATGGCCGTTGCCGAAGCAACTGCTCCGCTTCCGGTATATTTTATTTGCATAAGATCAAGCAAACTCTGAATTTTACCGTTTTCTCCCCAACCGCCGTGCAATCCTATAAACACGACATCGGGTTTTTCCCTTTGAAGACAAGAAATAAATTCGGATATTTCATCAACGCCGTTTAAAATATATTGAGTAACGTCGCAATCCATTCTTTTCAGAGACTCGAAGATTGCTTTAGAAGAAATCAAAGAGACCTCTCTTTCTTCAGAACTTCCGCCCGACAAAAGAATAATTTTTTTCATTAATCGACACTCCTTAAAAAGTTAAGTATTTGAACAAGCTTCAATATGTCAAGTTGTTTATCAATAAGAAGAGTTTTCGAGTTAACTTTAATGATACAAAAGAGTTCAGACATAAACAAAATAAAAAAAACATTAATTCTCGATAAAAAAGAATATAAGAAAAAGGCAATATCCATAAAAAGATATTGCCTTCATTCACACAAACACAGCCCGTAAAACATAAAGAAAAGTTTTTTTCTCCTCAAAATAAATCTTTTCAATAAACCTGGTTTCAGAAAAGAAAATTAAAAAAACGGGTAATAAAACCGACTTTGGCTCCGTCTCTTACCGCTCCCTTTCCCTTGTAAGTGATTTTAGCATCAGCTATATTATGCGAATAAACCGAATTATCGGATCTGACATCCTGAGGTCTGACGTAACCTTCCACCGAAGTTGTTTCTTCTTCTCCGTTTATTATCACTGAACGTTTTCCTTTAATAAAAAGGTTTCCGTTTGCGTCTATATCGGTAATTTTAGCGGTAATCTTACCTTTTAAGGTTGCTTCTCGCGATGTGGAAGCTTTACCTTTTTGAGCATTCTTGGAATTTATTCCGAAAGAAGAAAGAGGAATAAAATCAAGAGGACCCTGCCCGGCGGAAGAACCGAACCCGTGATTAAAAGTTTTATCCGTTTGCGATCCTGCCGAAGCTTCGGCAGTCGTATATTCTAGAATTAAAATCGTAATAACGTCGCCGGTATCAAAACTCTTGTGATCCGAATACAAAGATGACGAAGGTTGGGCGTAAACAATACCGAAAAATGCAACAATAAGTACAAAAAACAATCTTTTCATTTTATTCCTCCAATTTTATAACGGCAAAATTTCTGTTTTTGACCAAAGCCTTAAATTTTTTCTTTGATTCCGGATTAAGACATAAAACGGTTTCTCCGATGTAAGCGTCTTTTTTGGCAACCGCATCAATTTCAAGTTTAACTCTGCCTGACTTAACTGCCACTTTCAGTTTTTGATTTCTCAAAACATCAGGTATTGTTTCTGTGTTTAAATCTGTTAAAACAGTTCCTTTTCTAAGAAACCTTTTGGCTCTTATATCCGTCAAATCATTGTAAGAATCGATGCAATTATGGATAACAGGCGTTTTTTCTTCTTTCAAGACGACATGATTTTTCAGCGCTCCGTGTCTTTTCACGTCGGAATCCAATACGGCGACCTTGTTTATAATTTCTATTTGCACCGGAACCGTAAATTTAGAGACAACCTCTTCAAGGTGAAATATTTTACCTTTTATTTGCGCTATTTTATAATTTTTTTTAAGGTGAGGTTTTTCAAATTCAATTCTGTAGTTTTCGACGGGAACTGCTATTTTAGGAAGCCTTTTCAAAGAAATTACCATCTTATCGGATATTTTGAAAGTCTTGCGAATAAATTTTTTTATAAGTTTAATCAATTCATTTTCGGGAACTGTTTTTTGTTCCCAGCGGATAACGCATACACCGCCGTTTACTTTTATGTAACGTCCTGTTTTTTGATAGATCAAATCTTCCAATTCAGAGGCATAAATATTTTTTGATTTGAGAGAATAAGGAAGATTAATGATTTCTAAATGTTGCAAATCTTCTCCGAGAGAATCGTTTTCGGAAATAATGTCGCAAAGTTCCGACAATAAAATCTCTGATTTTTTAACAAACACACGACTTTTCAATTCCAAATCCAAAGCAGAAAATTCAGCGTCCCAAAGGAAGATAAGCAAAATAATAATTCGTTTCATTTTACTTTACCTTTTCAATCCGAGAGCGGTTTGAATCATTTCGCCTGCCGTTTTAACCGATTTTGAATTTAAATCGTAAGCTCGTTGAGCAGAAATCATTTTAACCATTTCCTGAACCACGGAAACATTGGAGGCTTCTGTATATCCCTGTTCAATCGTACCGAATCTTTCCGAACCGGGCGTTCCGGCAATCGCTTCCCCGGAAGCAGATGTTTCGGCAAAAAGATTTCCTCCCAAACTCTTCAATCCGGCAGGATTAACAAAACCTGCCAATTCCAGTTGTCCTATTTCTTCCGTTTCGACCGAACCGTAAATTTTGGCAAAAACAATGCCGTCTTTACTTATTTGCACTTCTTCGGTATCTGCCGGGAAAGATATTTCAGGATCCAGGAAATAACCGTTGGCATTGACTAATCGTCCGTCTTTATTAAGCTTAAAAGAGCCGTCTCTGGTATAAAAAATTTCTCCTTCTCCGTTTACGACTTTAAAAAATCCGTCTCCGTTTACGGCCATATCCAAAGGATTTCCGGTAGCGTTCAATGTCCCCTGCGAAAAACTTTTTTGCGAAGAAATCGGTTTTACTCCTACCCCGACAGTCAATTCCGTCGGCGTATTTATACCGTACGATGTTGCAGACCCGGCTTCGGTTAAAGTTTGATAAATCAAATCCTGAAATTGAATTTCGGCTTTTTTGAAACCGATGGTATTTACATTTGCCAAATTATTGGAAATATTATCGATATTCAGTTGCTGAGCCTGCATTCCAGTGGCTCCGGTGTATAAACTTCGAATCATAATTCCCTCCCTTATCGTCCTATCTGATTAATTTGTCGTAAGGTATCATCCGCAGATTTTATAACTTTGCTGTTTGCTTCATAATGACGTTGAGTCGCAATCATATTTGTCATTTCCGATACAATATTTATGTTTGATAATTCCAGATAACCTTGTAAAATACCGGAAGCAGAGATATCTTCAACCTCGGCTCCTTCCTTCGGTACGTAAAAATTTGATCCGACCCGAACAAGCTGATCGTTGGAAATTTTTTTTATCATCAGTTTATTTATTGCCTCTCCGTCAGCCTGCACGGTTCCGTCCTTACCGATAACGACATCATTGCCGGTTATTTTAACCGGACCGGCTTCTCCTTTCACCGCAAATCCTTCCGCCGTAACCAGATTTTGGTTACTGTCCAATGAAAAATTTCCGTTTCTGGTATATTTATCTCCTTCCGGAGTTTCAATCGTAAAAAAACCTTCTCCTTGCAACGCAATATCCAAAGAATTACCGGTATAAGTCAGTTTACCGACAGAATAATCCGTATAAACGGCAATTTGCCCGGCAGGCATTTCCTTGACTATTCCGTCTCTGGCAAGAGCCTGTTCCGCACCTGTCAATTGTTGAAAGAAAACGCCTTTCTTCTTAAACCCGGCAGTATTAACATTAGCTAAATTGTTGCTTGTAACATTTATCTTATCCAACAATAACTGCATAGCAGAAGAGTTTTGGTGTAAACTTCTTATCATGATGACCTCCGCCTGCCAATAAAGCAATTAAAGCGCCGGACAAAATATTTTATTTCTATTTGTTTGAATATAAAGACGTTATAAGTTAAATTAATTTAAAATAAGTTTACAAAAAGGAAAATATTTCCCGGAATATTTGAAATTGTTCTCAACAATAAATCATACTTCCGATGAAAGTCTGTCTTGCTTCGACCGATAAAATTATTTTTTCCGTTCTTCTGCTGTTGACAAATTTTAATCAGCCGGAATTTAAGAAAATAAAAATTAAGGGGACGCATTAAAAATGAAAAAAGCAACAATTATATTATTAACCGTATCCATAGGAATAAGCATCAACGTAAATGCTTTAAAACGAGTAAAATTGAAACCTGCCGCCTTTTTAAATAAAGAAATTAACGAATCGTCAGCTCTTGTTAAAAGCAAAAATCAAAAAGATTTGTATTGGTCATTAAACGATTCGGGCGGAGAACCTCGCATATTTCCTCTCAGAATTACAATCAAAGACGAAGAAGTTACCTGTCAAAAAGCCGGAAAAAGTATTTTGGTTAAAGGAGCCGTAAACACGGATTGGGAATCAATGAGCGTCTTGTCCGACGGCAAATTGATCATATCTGATTGCGGAAACAATCGCAACAATCGGAAAGATTTGGCAATTTATATTACGAAAGAGCCGAAGCCGGATTCAGATGAAACAGCCGTGATTATCAATAAATACGAAGTTTTTTATCCCGATCAAAAAGATTTTCCGCCTGCCTCTATGGATTTTGATTGCGAAGCAGTTTTCGCTTTTAAAGACGAAATTTATTTCTTGTCAAAAAACAGAAAAGACGCTTTCACGAAATTGTACAAATTGGAAAATCCGGATCAGACAAAGAAAAACAAGCTCAAATTATTGGATAAATTTGAAGTCGGAAGTCCGGTAACAGGAGCGGAAGCAAATGCCGATAACACAAAAATAGCAGTTTTGACTTATGAAAATATATGGATATTCGAATCGAATACGGATGATTTTTTCAACGGGAAAAAATATTATTTGCCGATAACCGCCAAACAATGCGAGGGAATTTGCTGGGACGGCGAAGATATTCTTATAACAAACGAGCAATGCGAGATTTTCAGAGCAAAAACGTCTGACTTTCAAGAAATTAAGCCGTAACTTATTTCAATAAAAGGCATTTTTCGATTTCTGATTTTGTTGCCGAACTCAACTTAAAAAAGTAAATCCCGGCAGTAACTTTTTTACCGTTAAAATCCGTCTGATCCCAAAAAATATTTTGTTGTCCGCGAAGAACTTCATCCGAAATCAAAGATTTTATTTTTTGTCCTTTAAGATTAAATACGGTTAAATTAACGCTTTCTTTTTTTGACGCATGAAAGGAAATTTTTATGTTTTCGGAACGATTTTCATGCAAACGCAGGAAAGGATTGGGATATAATTTTAAGGCAAAACCGGCTTCCGGAGAATTTTCTTCATTGTCGATAAAAATATCGTCAATCTCTATTTCGACCGATTTTTTATGGCAACATCCGTTCGGATTATCATGTCCGAAATCAGACGATAAGGTTACGGCATAAATTCCGGGTTGCCTGAAAATATGAACCGGAGATGCCTCATCCGATGTTTCTCCGTCTCCGAAATCCCAAAGAAATTCATCAAGTCCGGAAGAAATATTTTCAAATTCAACCATGTTTTCTTGTTGCGTATAATTGAAGTCCAAAAACGAGTTATAAACATTTATTCGCCATTCTTCGAGATGATTCAAAGTAACCGAATCCGCCAAAGCCTGAAAATGCAAAGCATCTTCCGGATCCAGAGAAGCGTAAACATCAGAACCGGATGAGGGACGTTGAAAAACAGCATTGTAAAATACGCAGGAAGCAAGATAAGAACCTTTGGCGTTGGGATGAATGTCTCCGGTCGAACCCCACAACATTGTATCAAGATCATTCAGCCAGGAAGCTCGAAAAGCTTCGCCGACGGGAGCAAAAAACAAACGTGTTTCGTCCGCCCAATAAGTAAAATTATTTAAAATCAAATCCATTGTTTCGATAAATGAGGCGACATTTTCTTCCGAATTGCCCCATACGCCGTAAGAGATTTCATAGAAAAGAACTTGAACGCAAGGATTGTACACATAAATTGAATCCAACAAAACGTTAATTCGTTCCAGCGTAATTTCAGGTTCGTAAGAATAACCGGGAGATTCTCCGGAACCGGGCTGAATAACGATATAATGCCAATTGCCTTGTCTGAAATATTCGTAAACTTGAGGATCTTCGCAATGATGAACTATCCCTGTACCGCCCGGAGCGTACACAGTTACGCTGACACTGTCATTTTTACTGTCGGCAATTTGTTCAAAAACTTGCGGCATCTGATTAAAATAAGTGATGCTGTTTCCTATAAATAAAATGTCTTTAGGTTGAGCAAAACAAAGAGTTGCCCCGATAAGCGTTAAAAGAAAAATATATCTGCGGTTCATATTCCGTCTCCCTTTATCATCAGTTAAAACATGAACCCAAAATTTTAATCTCCCGTTAAAGGGCAACTCATAATTAAAATATCTTATTTTTCTGCAACAGGTTCAAACTTGTAAATCATTTCGTTTTCTTCGGTATCGACAATCCAAATGCAATCATTCCCGTCAATCGCCAAAGCATCTGCTTTTTTGTTTCCCAGACTGTAATTTCCGATAACTTTTCCGTCAGGATTGATGATTTGCAAGACTGACTCAGCCTCGTCTTCTTCCGATTTTGAAGGTCTTAATACGGAATAAAAATTATCTTTCGAATCAACCGCAGCCATACTTGAAACAGATTTTATTTCCGCAGTATAAACCATTCTGGCGCCGTCTTTTTGGCTTTCTATCCCGGTTTTAGAAGATTTTTGCAACAAAGGTCTTTTTATTTCAGCTGTTTTTTTCCCGTTTTTGTATTTTGAAATAATTCCGCTCTCCAAAGTATTTACGTAAATTTCTCCTTTCGAGTTTACGCAAATATCAGACATGTTCCGTATCAGAGATTTAAAGTCAAATCCGCCGTTGCTCAGAAATCCGAAATGTCCGACAGGTTCAAATTTATCGTTTAAACTGTGAAGAAGAAAGAGAGAATCTGTTTCGCTTATAATCCAGCTGTCCGTTACAAATTTGTCCCCGACTCGCAAAATGCTTTTAAGATTGGTCATGCTCGTAACAGTTGAAGAAACAGGATTTCCGTCTAAATCAAAAGTATAGATTCTGTGATTTCCCGAATCGCAAACAATAAGTTTATCGTCAAAACACGCAATACTCGAGAGAACCGAAAACTCGTAAGGTCCGTTGCCTTTTTTACCTGTTTTTTTTATGAATTTGCCGTCTTCGGAATAATGAAATATCTCGGCATTCGAGCCGTCGGCAATAAATAATGAATTGTCCGGAGCAACGGCAATTCCCGTAATGCTTCCGAAAGGAAATTCATCTTCGTTTTCGCTTGAAATTTTGACGGATACTTGCAATTCTTCTTTGTTTAATACAAGATTTTTGTTGGTTGCAAACAATATCCCGTTTTTTACATTGCTTTTAAATTTCAGTTTTTTAGCAGATAAACTTAGACAAACCATAACGACAAACACCGTAAAAAAATATTTTTTCATAACAAACTCCTAAAAAGATTATTTTAAATTCACAAAATAAATACGGAAAAACCCGGCAGGTTACAAAATATTTTATCTCCTGAATAATAAGCCGTATCTTTATCGAAGATTAATAAAATTAAATGAGATAAATTATAAAATTCCCTCCAAAAAAGTCGGGGATTTTTTTTATATCTTATGCTAACGCTGTTTTTCATTCTTTTGCGCCGAGAAAAGAACGAAACAAGAAAAACTCACGACGATATTTTTATAATGTCGGAAGCAGGAAGTTCATGACCGAATATTTTACATCTTATTTTTACTTTATATGTTGCAGGGATAAAAAATACAAATATCCTTAATTATTTAAAAACAACATTTAACTATAGATTTTAACTGAAAAATAAATTAACTGCTCAGCAACGACAAAAGGCTAAAATTCCCTTCCTCCGAAGATCTGCAGGCAAATTTACAATAAACTTCCTTCATTGCTCCGGCAACACCTGCAGGGACTGCCTCCTGTCTGCCTTTTATCTCCCTCGCCCTCCGGGAGAGGGTTAGGGGTGAGGGTTTTAGACATCCTCAAAACCGGCGAATGTTAATGAACAACGGAATTAAAATCTCCTCAAAATCAGGCAAAAAAAATACAATTTTTTATTTTCGAACAAAATATCATTCTAATGTCAATTATTAAAAGTAAATAGTATAATGAAAAATTGTTTTTGATAATTATTTCTAAAAAAGTAAAAATATATTTGACACAAGCAGACCGAAAAATAAATATTGGATATATAATTTTATTTTTTAATGTCTCAAATGAAGATATCATGTTTCAGTAATTTTTTATGAGGAACTAAAAAATGGAAAAGCTTTTTAATAA